>Ga0302326_10000555_pt1 | contig 103236 bp, 74 predicted proteins | sample Palsa_T0_3_FD_202264 | JGI IMG/M metagenome (GOLD analysis project Ga0302326, IMG submission 202264) | Peat permafrost microbial communities from Stordalen Mire near Abisko, Sweden - Palsa_T0_3 | ecosystem: Environmental > Terrestrial > Soil > Palsa > Peat permafrost | place: Sweden: Abisko... | reverse complement strand
GGTGGGGTAAGCGGCTGCGCAGCCGAACTCAGGGGCGGCGAAATCTCCTAAGCAGAAAGTTTCCGCGTCGTACAGCGATGCGCTGCCGGCAGCGATGCTGGGCGACAATCCTTCCAGGTCTAATACCTATGCCGTCGAAGTGCTCAATGCGGATGGGCGCGGGGCTGGGCTTTCGAATCAGGTGCGGGTTTCGTTGGTGCGTACGCTTTCGCCGCCGCGGGATTTCAGGGCGCGGGTTACAGCTCAGGGAGTCGTGTTGAGCTGGGCTGGCGAGCTTCCGGCCGCGGGATCGGCAAAATCAGCGAGCTATCGGTATCGGGTTTACCGGCGTCGGGAGGCCAGCAAGGAGTGGATTCTGGCCGGCGAGGTGCCGGCGGGAAGCGAACAGAGCTTTACGCTTGTCGATTCGAACATCGAGTGGGAAAAAACTTACGAGTATCGGGCGGAGACGGTGACCGTGATCACTCGGGAAAAACCGCCTGAGTTGCAGGTGGAAGGGGACGACACGCCGGAGGTGAAAGTGTTCGCGGACGATGTGTTCCCGCCGGCGGTTCCTTCGGGGCTGCAGGCGGTGTTTTCTGGCCCGGGACAGAAGGCGTTTATCGATTTGGTGTGGGCGCCCGTGGCCGACGTGGATCTTGGCGGATATAACGTGTATCGGCGCGAAGCGGGAACGGCCGCGGTGAAGGTGAATGTGGCGCTGGTGAAGATGCCGGCTTTTCGGGATGGGAATGTGATGGCGGGGAAGGATTATTCTTATTCGGTGTCGGCGGTGGATGTGCGCGGGAATGAGAGTGCGCGGTCGGAGGAAGCGGGGGAGGCGGTGCCGTAAGTAACACGGGGGCTGAAGCCCGTGTCATCGCAGCCCACTTACGCGGCGCTGAAGCGCCGCTCTTCCACGGTGGCGTCGGGGTCGTGAGATCTTCGACATCGTGCGGGCGAAGGTTTTCCAACGAAGCGCATCTCAAAACCTCCGGGAAAATATTTCTCTCCTTTTGCGCTCCGATTCCGCGGATATGGTTAGATAGATTGCTATGAAATACTGTCGATTTCAATTCAATGGCCAGGCCCACTACGGGCTGGTTGAGTCCGTGGGCGGGCGGGACGCGATTGTGCGCGTGCTGCTCACCGCTCCCGAAGAAGCTGACGGGGACATGGAAAGCCTGCGCACGCGGAAGATTGAGGCGATTCCCCTGGAGGAGGCTTCCCTGCTGCCTCCGGTGCGGCCATCAAAGATTGTTTGCGTGGGGAGGAATTATCGCGAGCACGCGGCGGAGCTGGGGCACGACGTGCCGACGGAGCCGCTGATTTTTCTGAAAGCTACGTCGGCGCTGCTGGCGCCGGGAGGCGTGGTGCGGCGGCCCAAGATTTCTGAGCGCGTCGATTACGAGGGTGAACTGGGCGTGGTGATTGGGAAGACTTGTTACCAGCCGGCGGCGGATGCGGACATCCGACAATACATTTTGGGATATACGTGCGTGAATGACGTGACCGCGCGCGATCTGCAGAATAAAGATGGGCAGTGGTCGCGGGCGAAGGGGTTCGACACGTTTTGTCCGGTGGGGCCGGTGGTGACGGATGAGATTGATCCATGTTTCGGAGTGGGGTCGGGCGTGGGCGTGCAGACGCGGGTGAATGGACAGATCAAGCAGGACGGCAACACGCGCGATTTTCTTTTTGCGCTGGACGTGGTAATTCGGCATATCGCGCAGGCGATGACTTTGTTTCCGGGGGACTTGATTCCTACGGGGACGCCTGCGGGCGTGGGGCCGCTGGTGGCGGGGGATGTGGTGGAGGTTAGCGTGGCGGGAGTGGGGACGCTTAGGAGTTCGGTGGTGGATGAGTAAAAGCCAGCACCAAGGGTCAGCGATGGGCGACCTCGAAATGATTCCGAGCGCAGCCTCTGCGGCATTGCGCCGCGACTCTGGCGAGCTTGTTTTCATGCTCGGACGCGCTGTGGAAGTGGTCCAAGCCTGCACAGCCTCGGGAATCGCGGTACTGGGCATCGAGGTGTTTTCCGGGCTCAATGTGTCAACCTACGACCTACACGTGAAGGATCCGGCCAACGAGAAGGATTGGCCTGACTATGTAAGAACCAACAACGCGTTGGCGGAAGACTTCCTAAGGAAAAATCCTGCGCCAAGCTCAAGTGAATGTATCCTGACGACCGCTTCGTGGCGGGAGTTCGGCGATATCAGGCGGCAAGCGAAATACCAATCCGAATAGTCTCGCTCTTACTGCAGCCACTCCGCATCAGCGAACGGGCGTTGCCTGGCTATAATTCAACTCGCGAATCGCGTCCCCAGCGCCGCTAAGGTTGGCGAGTCGCATCTCGGAATACTTGCGAGACAGAATCACGCCCGGGGCACCGGCGCGGAAAGCCGCGAGAACTGCTTCCTTCACACTCTGCGGGGTGCACTTACTGTTTTTCGGTTCGGTCGGGATGTCGATATCAATGCCGGGCCAGATCAGAGTGTTCGTGCCTGCGACGCCCTCCAGAGAGCGCTTGGTTTCGCGAGAGACGTAATCCGCCGAGAGCCCAGTGTGAGGAATCTGATCGTAGCTGCCTTCTTTGCTGGGCTGGCCGTACCCCATCTGCGCGTAGTTCATCTCGAGCAGACTCGGTTTTGAGAGATCTCCATAGAGTGTCTGGGCGATATTGTCGGCGTACAACGCCATGCGCTCCCCGCCGCAGTTGTTGTACATGACGACCTTAATGAAATCCGAATAGTTCGAGAGCTCGTGCAGGTCCTGCTCGGCACGGTAGATGGGATTGAAGGAATTGTTGTGCCAGATGTGCCATCCCACGGGCACGGCCGGCTTGGCGGTCTTTACCGTCTTGTAGATTGCGGCGTAGGTCTCGCGGAGGCTGTCAGTCCAGAGCATTTCCCACGCGGCGAGTTCGGGATAGCGCAACAGCAAGCGCCAGAATTGAACATAGTAGCCGTCCACGGGGCGCTTGCCGCTGCGCGATGCGCGGACATACTTTTCTAACTCCAGAAACCCTTCACGGGCGCGATCTACGTTGATGCCTTGCTGCTTCGCTTTGGCACGGCAAAACTCGCAGAAGCAGGTTACGTTGCCCGGGTCAACCGGCGGTACGTCATGCGTGGCTCCGAGGCTGTCGCAAAGCGCGCCCTGCCGCTCGGATCCCCACATGATGCCGTCGATGTCGTAGGAGCGGGCATAGTCTTCGACCAGGCCGGTGAGGAAATTCCGGTAGTCCGGATTATTCACGCACAGCGTGTCGGCATTGCGTCCGTACAGATCGCGCTCCTGAACTTTCTCGATGTTCGGCAGGTCGGCGCGGAAGACGTCTTCGAGCCAGCAGATCACTTTCATGCCACGCTTTTTGGCGGCCGGCAGCACTTCGGCCAGGATGTCCAGATTGCCGTGGTCCGGGGCGCGCGTGTCTTTGAGGACCGTGTTCTTGTAGTACTGCGGATGAGGCGTGGCGAAGTTGCCGCCGTGAAAATTGAGATCGTATTCCTGCTTGCCGTGATCGGGCAGCGGTTGTCCGGGAATCTGCCGTCCGGCGATGCCGCGACCGTAGGTGAACACGGCAAGAAACAACGTATTCACGCTGGCACGTTCCTGGAGGGTGTCGAGAACTTTCTCGGTGCCTTCATCGACGAATGAAATTGCGCCGACCTGGATTCCGATCATCTTGGAGGAGACTGCAGTGTGCCCTGAAGTTGGCAGGGCCAAGGCGGCGCCGGCCCCAGCGGCGATCTTCACGAATTCGCGACGAGTGACGTCCGAGGTCAGCATGAACTACTCCTGTTGTCTTTGGTGGCAGGCGATATCGAAATTCCCGAATATGTCCCCGAATATGTTGCCGGATAGGTCTCGAGATATATGCCCGGATTTGACTCGCGGGGCCTTCCCGGCCCGCGACACTCAGGATGGTACATCAGACTCGAAATAACATGAAAGCATAAGAAGTATTTCGAAGGGAGCGTTTATTGCAGCCGGAATCGTTCCTTCATCAGGCGTTGCAGGCGGGGTTTGTAGAGGAGGTCGTAGGCGAGTTCTTTGTCGGGGAACATGGCGAGGGCGGCGCGTTTGGCGCCGGCGGCCAGTTCGGAGGCTTCTTCCACGGTAAGGTTGGGGTCCTGGCTGATGACGGACATGACCATGCTGATCAGCAGTTGCAGGCGGCGGATTTTGCGGGCTTCTTCGTCGCGCTCTGGGAGGGATTGTTGCTCGGCGACGGAGAAGTCTGGTTGCGGTTCGGCCTGATGAGGGATGTTCATGTTTCCCGTCCTCCTGCAGCGTTGGATGCCGCGCCCCGCGCCGGGGTTATGAGCATTTTGCCTGAACCCGGGAAGAAAGCAACGGCATAAAGGTGTGATTTGGGGTTCATCTTCATGTTGATCGTTCCCCGCACATACCCAGGCTTGGCAGGAGTCCCGCAGCGGCTGAAGCCGCGGCGGCTGTCCCCACATCTGCGGAGTAAGAGTAAAATCGCTGTGTACACGCGCTCAGACCGCGCTTTATCCGCGCCCAGATCGGAGACATCATGACAGAAGCTGACACGCAGCCACGTCCTAATCCTAACGAGAAGCTGGTGAAGGTGTTTGGGTCGGAACAGGAATCGGAGGCGCTGGTGGTGAAGGGGTTGCTGGAGTCGGCGGGGATCGACAGCGATCTCACTTCGGCGTCTCTGGTGCAGGACGCGTTCCCGGGGCTGGGTGGAGTGATCTTGCTGGTGCGCGAAGAGGATGCGGAGGCTGCGGGCCGGTTGATCGCGGAGCAGCGCCAGGATTTTTCTGTGAAATCGGAGCCCGACGATGACTCGACGGCGGAGATTGCGATTATTGAAGAGCCGCCAGCGAAGGGGTGACGGAGTGGCCGTCTAAGTAGAAGGTAACGGCGCCGTCAAGATCGGTGCGGTAGACGCGGGCTCCCGCGTCGGCCAGGCGGCCGAGAATTTCGAGCTTCGGCAAACCAAAAGAATTTCCTGAGCCCACTGAGATGACTGCGAACTCGGGCTGGGCGGCGGCGACGAGTTCCGGGGTGGTGGCGTTGTCGCTGCCGTGGTGGCCTACTTTGAGTAAGTTCGCAGCGGGATGATGGAGCGCAGCCACGCGGCGTTCCACCTGCTTTTCTGCATCGCCTTCCAGCAGAACCGAGGAATCTCCCACGCTGACACGCAGCACCATTGAGTCGTTATTCTTGGGCTTGGTGCCGACCGGCCAGTCGCGCGGCGGGAACAGTACCTGCACCTGGGCTCCGCCGATCGAGAATTCATCGCCTTCCCAGTGGCGCACGATTTTCACGCCGAGCGACTGCGCGGTTGCGATCACGTTCTGCAGAGCCGCGCTCGGCGGCAGCAGACCTACCCATAATTCCTTCGGACGGAAATTCTTCAGCACGGCGATCATGCCGCCAATGTGGTCGGAGTGGCCGTGCGTGATGGCCACGGCGTCTAGGCGCGAGATGCCGCGGGTCCAAAGATAGGGCGAGACGACGTCTTCGCCGAAGTCGAGCTGCGAGCCGCCGGGGCCGATGGGGCCTCCGGCATCGATCAGCAGGGTCCGGCCCTGTGGTGTGACGAGCAGAGTGGAATCGCCCTCGCCTACGTCGATCGAGGTTACTTCCAGGACTCCGGGATGCAGGCGTGGCTTCGCTGAAATGAATGTCAGAACGAGCGAGGCCACAAGGATGGCCACAAGTCCGGCAACTGCGAAGGCGGGGCGGCGGCGCCCCGTCCACATGGCCAAGACGAGCGCCGCCGCGGCCAGTGTGATCAGGACTAGGGACGGCATCGCTACGCGCAGGTCGGCTAGTCGAAGCGCACTGAGTCCGTGAACCGTGCCGGTGATACTGTCGAGTGCGAATGTGGTCAGGAGCACCGGGGCCTTCGCCAACCAGACTCCGAGCCACGGGGGTGAGGTGAAACCCAGGGCCAGCGCCGCGACTGCGGCGGGCATCATTAACTGCGTTAACGGAACGACGATCAGGTTCGAAGGTAATCCGATGGTGGTGGCGCGATGGAAGTAATACACCATGGGCAGAGTAAGCCCCACCTGCATGACGGCGGAAACGAAGATCAATTCCCACGCGGCCAGGCAGAATGCTGCGCTGCCGCGCACCAGGCGGCCTGACCACTTCTCTCCCACGAAAAGGGTGATGCGCGCGGCGATGAACTGCAGATCCACGCGAAACTGCGCCACGCGTGGAGGCAGGAAGGCGGCGTAGTCGTTGGAGTCCCAATGGGCGAGCGCCTGTTTGTGTAGTTGAGAGGTGCGCTGCAAGATCGGTATGGCGATAGCAGCCACGATGAGCACGCAGATAAATGTCATCTGAAAGCTGGCGGTGAAGAGCTGGCGCGGGTCGAAGACGAGAAGTCCCAGCGCCGCCGCGCCGACCGCGTTGAGCATGGCGCGATCGCGGTAGAGCAGTCGCGTGCCCAAATAGATGGCGCACATCAGGGTAGCGCGCCAGACCGGGGCGCCGACTTCAGTGACCAGCGCGTAGGCGACACAGAACGTCACAGTCAGCAATGTGGCTGGGATGTCGCCCAAGCGCAGGCGGCGCAGCGTCCAGAACACTACAAACGCCAGAATCGTGACGTTCATTCCCGAGACGACCAGAACGTGGTAAGTGCCGGAGCGCTGGAAATCGGCGCGCGTGTCGCGATCGAGGAAGGCGTCTTCGCCGATGACCATGGCGTCAATCAGGGCGGCCTCGCGCGGCGGCCAGAGTTCGTGCACCTTGGCGACCACGCCGCGATGCAGGCGGCTGCGCCAGGCGGCGATCCGGCTGCCGGCGAAGCCGGGGAGTCGCTCGACATTTTCTATTTTGGCCGAGCCGAGCGCGGCGATGCCGCGATCCGCGAGATAGCCTTGATAGTCGAATGCGCCGGGATTACGGAAATTGCGCGGCACCTTGAGCTTGGCCGAGAAGCGAATGCGGTCGCCGTAGTGGAATACAGGCATGAGGGCGCTGGAGCCGGTCGGGATTGTCTCGGCCAATTCTTCGGGAGCAGAATCGTTTGGACGCGGGCTATAAATGCTCAGGCGGATGCCGGACTGAACGGCTTGGCTGTGGTTGGCAGCAGGCTCGACTCGTTGGTTGGAAGCGTCTTCTGCTTCAATGCTGTCGGTTGCGGCGCTTTCTGTTTCGATGCTTTCCGTTTCAACATCTATCGTCTGTTTTATTTCGTTGAAGCCGCCCAGCTGAAGATGTCCGTCACGTGTGACATGGGCAGTGATCTGGAGTTTCTGGCCGTCGGCGTAGGGTTGAATGCCGGTGTCGAGGCGCGGGGAAGCTCCGCGGAGTTGAATGTGAAGCGCGCCTGCAAGAAAGAGCGCCGCAAGGGCGATCGCCCAACCCAGAGTGGGGCGACGAAGGGTGAAATACGCGGCGGCAGCGATGAATGCGGCTCCAGCGACTATCCACCAAAGGGCGGGGCGCCATTGGTAGACCCCGGCGACAATGCCAGCAGAGTATGCGGCGGCGGCCCACAGCATGGGCTGGCGAGAGGCTTTAAAGGTGAAGGCGCGGGCGGCAGCGAGCGGAGTGGGTGGCGAACTCATACAGCACGCCGGGCCGCGCCCAGCGGACGGCCTCCTTCGACAAGCTCAGGGCAGGCTTGGGCGGCGGTCCCCACATAAATCTTGCCCGTCTCAACGCACCAGGTGCACGACGCTTTCCAGGTGGAAAGTCTGCGGAAACAAATCCACCATGTGCACTTGCTCGACGCGATAGCCGGAGGCCAGCAGGGGGACGAGGTCGCGCGCCAGCGTTGCCGGATCGCACGACACATAAGTAATTCGGGGCGCACCCAGATTTGCCAGCGAGCGCGCAACGCCTTCTCCCAGGCCACTGCGGGGCGGGTCCACGACCACGAGGTCGGGCTTATTGGGAATAGCCGCCCCCGTCCCGGCTCGCCCAGGATTCTCCCTGCGGGCCAGGTACTGCTCGGTTGTGGCCTGGACCGTTTCTCCATTGGAGGGCTGATTGTAGGCAAGATCGGCCGAGGAAGTCTGTGACGACTCAACCGAAACGACGTGACGAAAATCACCGGCCAGGGCTGTGGAAAACAACCCGACGCCTGCGTAGAGGTCGAGGGCCAGTTTTCCGGATTGGCCGGCAGCGACGATCTTGATGAGTTCGCCGGTCAAATGGCGGTTGGTTTGAAAGAACGATCCGGCGCTGACTCGGTAGGAGGCGCGGTCGGTCTGGTATGTCAGAGAAGCGGCGCCGATGGTGATGAGGATTTCCGGTGCACCTGCCTTACGGTCTCCGGGATTCGGTTCGCGGAAGGCGACGACTCCGGCAATCTCGGGCAGCGCGGCGCGCCAGTCTTCGGCCCAATCGCGGATGGCGGCGCGGCGGGCCTCGCGGGCGCAGCCGACCTCGATCAATAGTTCAGTGTCGTCGGCGTTGGCAAAGAATTCGACCTCGCGCACTCCCGCAGGAACTTTGCGGGCGCGTCCGCTCTGCCACAGCGACGCGATGCCGCGGTTGATCAGCGGTGAACTGATGGGACAGGCTTCGACAGCTAGTAATTCGTGCGAGGCGAGTTTGAAATATCCGGCGGAGAATGCCTGCCCGATGCTTACCTGCAGGCGCGAGCGGTTGCGATAGTTCCACGGCGGCGAAGGATGGACCTCGATGTCGAAGGGCAAGTCGAGCTTGGCCAGACGGCGCAGACTCTCCCGCAGGATTTCTTTCTTGATCTCGAGCTGGTGGTCGTAGCTGGCCTGCTGGTAGTGGCACCCGCCGCAGCGGGTGAAGTGCGGGCAGTCAGGATGGACGCGGTGCGGAGAGGGTTCGATGATCGCGTCCGCCTGAGCGCGCGCGAAGCCAGGCTTTTGTTCGGTGAGCGAGGCTTCGATTTTTTCCTCGGCCAAAACGAAAGGGACGAACACAGCCTTGCCGCGTCCGTGGGCGTCATCGATGGCACGAGCCGCAGTGCCAGGCGCCGCTACGGAAGAAGCAGTGGCGTCAGGAACGGCAGGCAGACGAGCCAGGCCGTCGCCGCCGTAGATCAGCTTTTCAATTGTAAGGAGCAAGACTTGATTCTACGGCATCGGGAAGAGCGAGGCGGAATGCGAATTCGCCGCAACGCTTTATCCCGCCTTTAGACTTGCTGATTCAGTGGGCGGAACGCTCGTTTCAGGCGAACTGGATTACAATGCTCTGCCGGCAGCCGCCCCCGATGCCCATGCCCACTGAAAGTTGAAGCCACCGAGGTGTCCAGTTACGTCGACGACTTCGCCGATGAAAAACAGGCCTGGGACTTTGCGGCTCTCCGTAGTCTTAGCCGAAAGTTCGTCGGTGTCGACTCCGCCACAGGTGACTTCGGCTTTTTCGAAACCTTCGGTTCCCACTGGTGTGACGATCCACGCATGCGTCTGCTGTTCGAAATCTGCCAACGCGTTATTCGTCCACGAAGCGGGTGGGTGCAGTTCGAGCCACCGGTCGGCGAACCGGTACGGCAGGGTTTTGCGGAGTTCGGATCGCAGCGTAGCCAAGGTTCGCTGCGTTTTGGGATCGCGGAATATTGCAGTCAGATCGTGACCCGGAGCGAGGTCAATGCTGAGAGCGTGACCGCTCAGATTTTGTGGCTGCTTCCAGTAGGACGAAATCTGCAGGATCGCGGGGCCGCTGAGGCCGCGATGGGTGATCAGCATTTTTTCCCGGAACTGGTGCCCGTCGCAGAAGGCGATCACGTCGGCGGAAACGCCCGCCAGATCGCAGTAATGGGAACGGTCGTCCGCCTTGAACACCAGAGGGACGAGTCCGGGTCGCGGTTCGAGAATCTTCAGGCCGAACTGCCGCGCCAGATCGTAGCCAAAGGAAGTCGCGCCGATCTTTGGAATGGACAGTCCGCCAGTTGCGACAACTAGCGCGGTGGCGCGAAATTCTGCATTGACGGCGCGGATTAAGAAGTCTGTTGGACCGCCGCCTGACGGAGTCCGCGTGACTTCCTGAATCTTTGTATTCAGGAAAATGTTGACGCTGGCAGCACGGCATTCTTCCTCGAGCATGGCAACGATGTCGCGCGCCGAACGGTCGCAGAACAATTGCCCAAGGGTTTTCTCGTGATACGGAATGCGATGCTTTTCGACCAGCGCGATGAAATCCGCGGGCGTGTAGCGGGCCAGCGCTGACTTGGCAAAATGCGGATTGGCGGAAAGGAAATGTTCGGGCTGGCAGTGGAGGTTGGTGAAGTTGCAGCGCCCGCCGCCGGAGATGAGAATCTTTTTGCCTAAGCGGTCGGCGTGTTCGAGCACGGCGACGCGCCGTCCGCGCTTGCCGGCCTCAATGGCGCACATCAGGCCGGCAGCGCCGCCGCCGAGAATCAGTGCGTCGAAACGATTTGTTGCCTCGGAATGAACGGCGTCCCTCAGCGGCTAAAGCCGGTTGGATTGGTGCGATTCCGACGGCACGACTGCAGTCGTGCCCTGATACGAACCTCGATGCGAACCTCGATACGAACCTCGATGCGAACCTTGTGGCATTGAAGTCGAGCTTTTCTCGAAAACCTGCCTTCGGCTCGTCACATATAAAACAAACTGAGCCGCGGAAGGCGATATTTTTCCAGCAGGCGCTTATGCACGTATTGTTTCTGCAGTTGGTCGATCTGCGCTGCCGACATCTTCCGGCGGTAGGGCGCTAAATCGCTGTCAGCTTCGGCGCGGACCATTACGATCTCCTCATCCGCAGTGGAGGCCAGCAGCGCGGCGAAGAGTTTTTCCTCGAGCACGGTCAGGCGGCGCTCCAGGTCTTCGAGACGAGCCGCGGGTTTCTCTTCGACTTCCTGCGCAAGATGGCGCAGAGTCTTCGCGGTATCGAGAGCATGCGCACGGACTCCGCCTTCGTCTCGCAACTTCGCGGCGTCCAACAAGTCTGCGTTGCGACGCAGGAAGGGCGCGACGACCTCAGGCTCGAATCCCTGCCCTGAGCTGGGTTTCGTTGGGAGCGTGGGCTGCGAGTCCGCCGCGCCGACCGCCGCCTCCTTCATGTCCTCCGCCGTGGCCAGCACCAGTTGCGAGCAGTAGGCCAGGCTGTTCACCTTCTTGGTTTTTGATGGACGCTGATCATAGCGATCGAAGGCTTCGTCGATACCGCGCAACACAGCCGCGAGCGGAATGCCGGCATCTCTCCAGGTTTCGATGAGGGCCCAGTCGAGAGTGGAGAGCAACAGGCCACCGCCGCGACGGCGCAGGAAGCGATCTTCAATCTCGGTAAAGTAGTTGAAGTAGTTGAGGTGATTTTCCACGGCAGGCAGGTCAGCGGGCAGAACGCGAAGCCGGCGGAACCGGTGCGCCACTTCCATTCTTCCCTTTCAGCTCCGACTTTGGGCGAGCCGGCTTTGATAAGACTTGCGGCGCGGATTTCGCCGAACCGGAATCCTTGCGCGCTGCCCCATTTCTCTCTTTAGCATTAGCATTGCGCTCCCAGATGATGCGCAAGCCCTCGAGCGTCAGGAAGTCATCGACGTGCTTGATGTATTTCGATCCCGTTCCAATCATGGGGCCGAGGCCTCCGGTTGCGATGACTGGAGTTTCCTGGCCCAACTCCGTCAACAGCAGTTCAAGAATGCCGTCGACCAGGCCGAGATACCCATAGTAGAGGCCTGATTGCAGGCTGCCGACGGTGTTCGAGCCGATCACGCGGGCAGGCTTGCGAATCTCGACGCGCGGCAAGCGCGCGGTGCGTTCAAAAAGTGCGTCGGCGGAGATGCCGATGCCGGGGCAGATCACGCCGCCGAGGTATTCGCCCTTCGCCGACACGCAGTCGAAGGTGGTGGCCGTTCCGAAGTCGACGATCACGCACGGACCACCGTACTTCTCGAAGGCCGCAACCGCATTGACGATGCGATCGGCGCCGACTTCGGCAGGATTATCGTAGTGCACCGGCATGCCAGTCTTTATTCCTGGTTCAATGTAGAGCGGGCGCAAATTGAAATAGCGTTCGCACACTTGCCGCAGCACCGGATCGAGCGGCGGAACGACGGAGGAGATCACGATGCCGTGCATGCCTTTCGCTTCGAGGCCCGCCATCGAAAACAGGTTGCGGAAGAGCACTCCGTACTCATCGACCGTGCTGGTGCGGGAAGTGGCGACGCGCCAATTGGCCACAAGCTGCTTGTAGCGCGGAGTCTCGTCGTGATCGCCGGCGGGGTGCACCTCAGCGCGGGCGAAGACTCCGAGGACCGTGTTGGTGTTGCCGACGTCGATGACGAGAAGCATGGTAGCTCTTAGCTTTAGCTCTTGGCTTTTAGCTAAACCTTATGGCAGTGCCTTCTTACCGCTCCCTCACGGTTCCGCTTAAAACAATCTGCAATCCCTTCGTGGTACGCACTTGCAAAAATCCGCGTGGATCGAGTCCCTCGGTCGTTCCTTCGAAGGTGGAAGTATTCTCTTCGATGCGAACCCGCTTGCCTTGCACCCAGGAGGAATTCTCTGTAAAACGCCGCAGAATCGACTCCCGCGCGGCCTCGGGATCATCGACCAACTGGCGATACTCGCGGTCGAGTGATTTTAGCAAAGCTGCCACTAAGTCGACGCGCGACCACTCGCTTCCGGTCGCCAGCCGCAGCGAGGTCGCGGGCAAAGACAAGTCCCGGGGAAAACTTGTCTGATTCACGTTGATGCCAACTCCCACCACGATGTAGCGGACGCGGGTAGCCTCGGCATTCATCTCGGTCAGAATTCCGCAAACCTTCTTGCCGCCGTTGGGACCGCCGTCCTTATTGAGGATCAGAACATCATTGGGCCACTTGAGGTCGGGAGTGATGCGCGAGTCGACCTGACGAATGGCAGCACACACGGCGAGTCCGGCGGCGAGCGACAGGACAAGCACTTCCGACGGCGGGAGCACGGGCCGCACAATCACGGAACAATAGATTCCCGTCGAGCGCGGAGACTGCCAGCTATTTGCGGCGCGGCCACGGCCCGCGGTTTGCTCTTCGGCCAGAAAGACGCTGCCTTCGGGAGCGCCCTCGGCGGCTGCGGTCATGGCGGCTGTGTTGGTCGATCCAATCTTGTAGAAGTGGTGGAGGTGTTGGTCGAAGATGGTGCCGCGCAGCAGCGGCCGAAGAATTTCCGGCAAGAGCAGATCGGGAACCGAGCGCAGTTGATAGCCGGTTGCCGGATGCCCGGCCACGTCCACGCCCAGGCCGCGCAATTGCTGGATCAGACGCCACACTTCGGAGCGGCTGGAAGAAATTTCCTCGGCGATCTTCGTGCCGCTCACGACCACGGTGGCGTTGTCGATCAGCAGGCGTACGATGCGCCCGAGCCGCAGATCGGTGGACTGCGATTGGTGCGCTCCGGGAACTTTAGCTCGCGAAGGCTTACGAATTGTGCCGGTCTTGCGGATGCGGTGATTATGCGCGAATCGCGGCGAAACGACAAACATCCGTCTTTACTCAGTCGTCTCGGTGAACGTCGCCACAGGATGTCCCAGCGCATATTGGCCTTCGGCGGTGACGTGTACAGTTTCCGCAGTCGCGGGCAGAGTGAGCACGACTGCCGCATTCCCCGACGAGTCAGTGTCGACGATGCGACTCGAGAGCGACCCGGCGCTGGTGGTAAACAGAACCGTGCCGCCGGCGGCGCTTCCACCCGACTGACCCGGATTCAGCGTGACAGAAAGGCTCAACTGGCCGCCCGCCGCGCCCTTCTGCTTGTCGCCTGTTTTGGTGAACGATGCCGGGGGATTTCCGACGAGAATGTAGCCGCCTTGCTGCTGCGTTACTCCGGCAGTATCCGTGCTGGGCACGCTGTAGTGATAGAAGCCCGGGGTCGTCCCGGCGGTTACAGTGATCTTTCCGTCGCTGCCCTTGCTCAGGATGGGCTGTGACACGACGACGGTAATGCCGCTGTCAAACGTGGGAGTTCCCAGGGTCACGGTGGCTGATCCGGATAGAACTTTTGGCTGCAGCACCACTGCGCCGCCCGCAGCCACCATGGTTGTGTCGGGGTTCAGGTCCCACTCCGCTCCGGGCAACTGCGTCGTGCCGGTTATCACGAGGAGCGTTGCGGTGTAGGGCGCAACGGTGACGGTAGACGACCACGGCATGGTTTTAGACGCGGTGATCTGCGTGGGATTTGTGGAAGCTAAGATGTAGGAAGTCATCTTCTGCGGCGTGAACCCATTCATCGTGAACTGGGCCTGCACGGTATTTGCCGGATCTTTGTTCAGGACCAGCACGGTCAGACTCTTGCCCGTTGAGCTGAGGGCGGCGTAGCTGCTGAAAAGATCGGGATCGCCGTTGTTTGTATCGGAGACGGAAGTTGTAGCGAATCCGTGATGCTGGCCATCATAGTTGGTGAACAACTTCAGTGCGAGGTAGTTCGGATTCGTCGGTACGGGGGCGACCCATCGTGACGAGAGATAGACGCGCTCGCGACCCAGAATACCGTAAGCATCGGCGTCTCCGAGGGCAGTCGAAAAATCCGACTCGCCGGCGAAGTTGGCGCTCCACTCAGTGAAGCTGACGGGCGTTCCAGGATAAATCATGTTGGCGGTCGCGCGAATGCGGGGGATGCGAAACGGAATCGTCTTATTGGGCTGGATAAACGTTGCCCAGATCTGATTGATGGAGCTGGACTCGCTGACATACGTGGGATCCCAGTAATCGCGATAAATGCGTGCAGTGAGAGCCTGCTTTTGAGTCTGCGTCCAGGTTGAAGTGTCGGGACCGTCGGGGTAGGCGTGGACGTCGAAAATGTCGACAGAGCGAACGCCGGCGACTTTGTCTTCCCAATAAACTTCGTTCAGCCACCAGGGCAGCAAATCGACTCCGGCGTGCGCGGGCTTATCGGCGCTGTTCGCGCCATTCCAGTAAAACCACCAGCAGCAGCTGACGGGACCGAAACGCATTGCCGCGGGGTCCCACCCTTTAAGGTTGCGCGCTTCGGTGACGAAGGTGTCACGCATTTCGTTATACGCGGTGGGCGAAGGATGAACGTCGCGTTGCGTGCTGCCCCAAATGTCGATCTCGTTATCCATGTTGTAGAAGTGAGGCGCAGTGCCAAATGCGGTGGCCAGCGCAGCAGCCCATTGGTTGCGGTAAACGCTGCCCGAAGGATCGCTGGTGCCGGGTTGATCGAGGATGGGCACGTTGGCGTCGTTAGGATTCGCGGTCAGCGTGGTGGCGCAATCGGTCTCAAGGCCGTCACCGGCATCGGTGTTGTAAGGATCCACGGCGCATTGCGCGCCGTATTTGGCGACCGAGAAGCTCCAGTGGCCGTTACTTCCATTTTCCGCGGTTTGGGCGACCCAGGGCAGCATGACCATGGTCATGAGCGGATGGCTGCCCGCGTTCTTCACGTCGGTGATGAATTGCGTGGACTCGGCGTCGCCGATCTCGGAGTAATTGAAATCTTCGAAGAAGTAGTCGTTGGCGGCGTTATAGGTGAAGAGTTGCCAGTTGTAACGCGAGGTCGCATCGCCGCCCCAGCGGACAACGGTTAATCCGCTGTCAGTGATGGTGGACGCGTCTTGCGGATAGGCCCCACCATAAACATAGGAACTGATGGTGTGACGGTTGTTGACTGCATCGATGGTCACATTGATATTTGTTGTGGCCGGAGTGTCGGTGGATCGAGAATTGTTCGCAGGCACGGCTGGAGCCAACGATTGAGCAGAAGTCGCTGCGGGGGCGATTTGCGATCTTGATTCGGGGGCGCTGGCAAGAAACACGGTCAACGCGAATTCGACGAGGCACAGGGCTGCGAGGGAACGGGTAAAGGGGTACATAAGGGGAGGACCTCCGTTGGAGGTAGTCTAGCGCCGACGCGGCACGGTGCGAAGGCACACAAGTACATCTGTTCTGAAATCCGGAACTGCGGTGTTCAAGGACGTTCAGGAACCTGTCAGGCGGGAACGACACGCATGCTCATATCGACCGCCTGGGGCGAATGCGTGACAAGGCCGACGGAGATGAAGTCCACGCCGGTTTCAGCGTAGGCGCGAACGTTTTCGAGGCGAATGCCGCCGGAGCACTCCACGGGGATGTCGCGGCTCTCCTGTTGGGCTTCGTTCTGAGCGGCGCTCTGCGCGAGCTTACGGGCATCGGACTGCGAGCAGCGCTCGACGGCGCGGCGCACATCGTCGACCGACATATTGTCGAGCAGAATGGCTTCGGCGCCGTGGGCGAGCGCGAGGTCGAGTTCGTCGAGCGTGCGCACTTCGACTTCGATGATCTGCGAACCGCGGCGGTTACGTACGGCGCGCTCCAGGGCCGGAACGATGCCGCCCGCCAGCGCGATGTGATTGTTCTTGATGAGCACGCCGTCGGAGAGATCGAGCCGGTGATTCTGTCCTCCGCCGCAGCGCACGGCAAGTTTGTCGATCACGCGCAGGCCGGGCGCAGTCTTGCGGGTATCGAGAATGCGCGCTTTCGTGCCGGAAACGGCTTCGACGAACTTGCGGGTCAGGGTCGCGATGCCGCTCATGCGCTGTAGAAAATTGAGAATGACGCGCTCGCAGGAAAGAATGACGCGCGCATTGTGGCGGATCACAGCCACGGACTGCCCCGCGCGCAAGCGCACACCGTCGAAAATTTCTGGATGCGTGGTGACTTCATAATGCGCGGTGACGGCGCCGTCAAGCGCAGCATACACGTCGAGAATACGCGCCACACAGCCGATTCCGGCGAGAATGCAATCCTGCTTGGCTACGATGGTCGCCGCCGCGCGCTGGTTGGAATCGATGCAGGCGTAACTGGTCGCATCGCGCGTCGCCCGGTCTTCGAGCAGCGCGTTCTCCAGAATGGCGGTAAGGCGTCTTGAATTCCAGTCCATAAAGACAGCCGTCAGTTGCGAGTGGCCAGCGCGAAACTTGTGCAGCCACCCGCCTTTGGCAACTTTGTCATCCCGAGCAACGCGAGGGATCTGGGTTCCTGCCTATACGACCAATGGCGCTGGCACGGGCAAACACCCAGGTCCCTCGCGTTGCTCGGGATGACAAGCGATTTGTGTGTGGTTCCCATATTCAACCGTTCAATTCTTTCAGCTTGCTCTGCGTCTTCCCCTGAAGAACTATGAGTTCCTGGCCTCGACGGCGCAAGCCTTCCACTACTTTCTCGGGGGCCTTTGCCAGAAACTGCTCGTTTCCAAGTTGTTTCTGATTGTTGCCTAGCTCCTTTTCGATCTTTTCTAATTCCTTCTTCAAGCGCTCGCTCTCGGCGGCAATGTCGATTTTTCTTTCGTAAATCACGTGCACGTCAAAGCGTGCGGTACCGCGGGCGCCAGCCCGATTGGCGAGGGAAGCTTCCACGAAAGTAATCTTCTCCACATGGCCCAGGCGCTCGATCGCGCCACGATTCTCCTCGATCATCTTACGGATCGCCGGCTCTTGCACAAAAACCTCGATGGGCACTTTCACCTTGGTCTCGACTTTCAATTCCGCGCGCAAATTGCGCACGCTGACGATCAAGTCCTGCAAGATCGCCATCTCGGTCTCGGCCCCAAGGTCGAACTGCTTCTCATCGGCCTGCGGATATCCGGCCAGCGCAATCGACTGGAGCGGAGGCTGGCCTTCGTAGATCGCCTGCCAGATTTCTTCCGTGATGAACGGCATTACGGGATGCAGCAGGCGCAATGAAGCGTCGAAGAGATTCACGAGGTTGGCGCAGGCTGCCTGCGCCGTAGTTTTGTCGCCGCCCTCATCGAAATTGAGGCGAGGCTTGATCAGTTCCAGATACCAGTCGCAAAACTCTCCCCAGAAAAAATCGTAAATGCGGTTGGCCGCTTCGTGGAAGCGGTAGGCCGCGAGGGCATCATTCACCTCGGATACAACCCGGTTGAAGCGGGAAAGGATCCAGCGGTCTTCGAGCGTGTCAATTCGAAACCCGAAAACACCGGCATCGCCACTGGTCGCGTGGGACATGGTCTGAGACCCGGTTGCGGGCCGCAGGCCCGGCTCGATTCTGTCCACGTTCATGAACATGAACCGCGCCGCATTCCAGATTTTGTTGGCGAAGGCGCGGTAGCCGTCGGTGCGGCTCTCGCTGAAAGCAATATCCGTGCCGGGCGCGGCCATGGCTGCCAGCGTGAAGCGCGTGGCGTCGGTGCCGAAGCGCTCGATGATCTCCAGCGGATCGATCACGTTCCCCTTGGTCTTCGACATCTTCTGCCGCTCGGCGTCGCGCACCAGCGCGTGGATGTAGACGTGGCGGAAGGGCACGCTATCGTCTTTCATGTCCTCCCAGCCGTTGGCCTTCTTGATCGCGGGGTCCTGCTGGTGGTCCGCCATAAAGTGGCAGCCAAACATGATCATGCGCGCCACCCAGAAGAAAAGAATTTCGTAAGCCGTAATCAAAAGCGTCGTCGGATAGAACACCGCCTGGTCGCGCGTTTTCTCGGGCCAACCCAGCGTTGTGAATGGCAACAGGCCCGATGAAAACCAGGTGTCGAGAACATCCGTTACCTGCTCCAGTTTCGCCCCGCCGCATTTTGTGCAGGTCGTTGGGGCTTCGCGGGCGACGATGATTTCTTTGCAGCTGCCACAAGTCCAGGCTGGAATGCGATGCCCCCACCACAACTGGCGCGAGATGCACCAGTCGTAGATGTTATTCATCCAGTTCAGATAAATCTGGCGATAGTTGTCGGGAACGATCGTGATCTCGCCGCTCTCGACGGCCTGTTTGGCGCGATCGGCCAGCGGTTTGATCTTGATGAACCACTGCTCGGAAAGTCGCGGCTCGACGATCGTTCCGCAGCGCTCGCACTTGCCGATCGACAGAGCATGATCTTTCTCGGCGACGAGAAATCCCTGCGCCTCCAGATCTTTGAGTATGAGCGCGCGCGCCGCGAAACGATCCAGTCCCGCATAAGGGCCGGCGTTCGCATTCATGTGTGCGTGCTCGTCCATTACATCGATCTGCGGCAGATTGTGGCGCAGCCCCGCCTGAAAATCGTTAGGATCGTGCGCGGGCGTCACCTTCACCGCGCCCGTGCCAAATTCCGGCTGCGCCAGTTCGTCAGTGATGATGGGAATCTCACGGTTCATCAGCGGCAGCAGAGCGTGCTTGCCGTGAAGATGCGTATAGCGCTCGTCCTTCGCGTTCACCGCGATCGCAGTATCGCCAAGCATGGTCTCGGGACGCGTGGTCGCCACAGTAATGAACTCGTCGCTTCCAACGACGGGATAGCGAATTTCCCACAGCTTCCCGGTTACGTCTTCGTGCTTCACTTCAAGATCAGAGATGGCGGTTTCGCAGCGCGGGCACCAGTTCACGATGTACTTGCCGCGATAGATCAGCCCTTCTTCATACAGCCGGACGAATACCTCGCGCACGGCGTGCGAAAGATTTTCGTCCATGGTGAAGTACTCGCGGTCCCAGTCGACGGAAGCGCCCAGGCGCTTCATCTGGTCGAGAATGGCGCCGCCGTAAAGCTTCTTCCATTCCCAGACGCGCTCGATAAATTTCTCGCGGCCCAGGTCGCTGCGCTTCTTGCCTTCTTTGGCGAGATCGCGCTCCACCATCATTTGTGTAGCAATGCCGGCGTGATCGGTCCCGGGTAGCCACAGCGTGATGAAGCCGCGCATGCGATGCCAGCGCACGATGATGTCCATCTGCGTCTGGTTGAGCATGTGCCCCATGTGCAGCCGTCCGGTAACGTTAGGCGGCGGCAGCAGCAGCGTAAACACCGGGCGAGTTTCACCCGGCGGCGGCGTGGGCACGGAGAAAAGCTTTTCCTTGATCCAGTAGTCGGCCCAGCGCGTTTCAATCGCGCCCGGCTCATACGATTTGGGCAATTCGTGGGGCATAGAAAGCAGTCAGCACTCAGCCATTGGCAATCAGCCAGCCAAAAATGCCAAAAGTTGCGGCGAACTCCGCAACAGGCGGCTGAGTACTGAGAGTTGAGTGCTCTTTTTTATCTTAACAACTGATTTTAACAGTCGCGAGAAAAGAAGGGTCAAACGGGGCCGCCGGCACGCCGCGTGAGAAAGGCCGGTCACTTACTGCTGGACCTTTGCCTCGGATTTGGCGGCCCTCGCACCGCTGCCCTCTGCTGGGGCGGGATCGGATTGACGAACTGCTGTCCATGAATAATTGCTGGGATGGGCGTTCTCTCCGTGCCAGTCGTAGCCGTCGGGAACTTCCTGGATCGCGAATTTTCCCGCCATCTTGTCGCCATCGATCGTTCCCGTGAAAATAATGGTGAAAGGATGGGCTCGCTGAAACTGAAGCTTCAGCGTGATGTTCTTGCCTTCGACCGTGCCCGTGATCCGCGGAGCATCCAGATGCCCGTGGTAGCTTCCGGTAAGGGTTGAATCGACTTGTTCGAGCTGCATGGTGCCGCTCTCGGTGCCGAGGCGAGCTTCCCAGGATAATTGCCATTTTCCAGTGAGAGTCGCGGGCTTGTTCTCGCCGCCGGCGAAGATGGATGCCAGCAGCAGAAAAAGCAGACAGAGATGCGGCCATCGATTGGTCTTCATTATTGTTGTCACTCCCTTCATCATTCGTCCTCGACGAAACACAGGGTGAAACCGGCCAGGGCAATCAATCTCCCCGGCCGGTTCCGGTTAGCGTCGGCCGCCGCGATCTTATTTCGACAGCCTTATCACGACAACCTTATCGCGTCCGCCACGAGCCTTCACTTCTTCGCAGAAGGGAAAGTGAATGCGTCGAACAGATCGTCGAGTGCCGGGCTGTTGGTCGGCACATAAACGTTGTCTGCCGCGGTTATAGGGTTGGGAAAGTTGTCCCGGCTGCGGGCCGTGATGGGTCTGAGGCTCCAGTTTCGTTCAATGAACTTGATGATCGAAACGTGGTCCGCGTAGCTGTGGTTGATCACGCCGCCGGTCGAGTAAGGAGAGACGATGACCAGCGGAATGCGCGTGCCGTCGCCGAAGTAGTCTACTGGCTGGATGTAGCCGGAGTCGTAGTATCCGCCGCCTTCGTCGAAGGTGACGAATACTGCCGTGTTCGCCGCCAGAGTCGGGTTAGCTTGCAGCTTGTTGATGACGTTCTTCACGAAACCTTCAAACAGGTCGAGCTTCGAGGAAGAGGGATGACCGTCGGTGAATCCGCTCGGCTTGACGATTGAAACGGCCGGCAAATTTCCGTCGTCCAGGTCCTCATACAGGTAGGTGGTGTCCTGGATGTGAGCTTCAGATTGAGAGGGCACGGTCATGATGTCGGTCGCGTACTGGAACGGGTTGCAGATGCTGCAATAGCGGTCGTAAGGGTCCGCACCGGTGGGGTCGGTCACGTAGAGATCCCAACCTTCGCCGAAGTAAGTCCACGTCAAGCCCGCCGCCGTCAATGAATCGCCGATGTGCCGTTGCGACGTGGGAGGAATCGTGAACTGCGTGTATTGGCTGTCCAGCGTTCCATTGCCTACGTAGCCTGGGTTGTAGTTGTTGAGCAGGTAGTAGGCGCTGGGAGCGCAGTTGGAATTAATGGGAGGATTCAACGACTGCAGGTAGTTCACGACCGCCGGTACGCCGGGCTGCGTGAGGTCGTTGCAATTGCTGTAGCTGCCGCCGGAGTAGCCATCCTGATCGTAGTAGTTGTTGGTGCCGGCCTGAGGATCCGGATCTTCCACCTGATTGATCGGCGGAGTCGCGAGATTGCCATTACCGTCGCTGTAAGGAAGAGCATCCGCGTAACCGAACATAATGTGATTGGCTCCGGTGCCGCCCATCACCGATTGATGGAAGTTGTCGCTGATGGTGTACTGCTCGGCGAGCTGATGGAAGTAGGGAGCGTCCCCGGCAGCGACGTTAAAGAACGCCATCGCCGTGGATCCCTCGCCGGTGTTCAGCGGTGGTGGTGGCGGTGGGTTGCCGTTGCTTCCCGCTCCAATCGTGGTTTCGACCCAGGGGAAGAGATCGTTCATACAGCCGCTGGGATTGCTGGACGTCGCATAGGCCGCGCTGCAATCGGTTTGCTGCCACATCTGGTAAAAGCGGTGGACCGGACTGGCCGCATAGGAATCGTAAGGCAAGGTCGCGGACGTGAGTTGAAATACTCCTGAACCCAGAGTGCTGACGTTGGGAATGCGAGTGTCCGGAATGTCATGCGCCAGTCCGGTCGCGCCGGTGAGCAGGTATTTGTTGTAGGCGGGGGCCAGGTCCGGCTCGGCGAGCACGGCTAAAGACAAAGTCACAAAAGGCGCCGGATCACTATCACTCGCTGCCGTAGGAGCTCCAGCAGTTTCGGGCGCTGGAATGTTGCTGTAAGCGAATTTGCCGCCCGGAGCGTTGGAGAAGACCCCGTTATCCACTGCGCTGTACTGCGCCGAGAGCCCATAGTTGATTCCAGGTGTGCCGCTGGTCGTGACAATGCCCCTGGAGAGCAGGTTGGAAACGGTCTGTCCATGCTTCGGTTTGAGGGTTCCGTAGACGTGATCGAAGGTTCGGTTTTCGCCGATGATCACGATCACGTGCTGGATCGGAGTTATCGCAGTGGTGGGATGTTCCTGAGCGACGGCCGGGGCCGGCGCTCCCAGGTTGGCAAGCAAAGCGAACAGGCTCGCGCCAACTGCCAGATGCTGTCTGGCTTGCGCCAGTAAACCAGGTGAAGACATGACTTTCCTCCTCAGACGTACCGAGAACTACAGAGGCCAAGGTAGCGGGCGCGTGGTTACGCGCAGATGACGCGGGAATGAATTCCCGAAGAAAAGAAATCCACAGGCATGAGGTGGAAAGAAAATCAGAGAGTTCCGGATTCCGTAACAGACTGCTGATTGTGAGCGAGGTACGTCGAGAGCAAAGAAGGTTTTCGGTGCCGGAGATGGCGCTCTCAGCAGAAATTGGCGGGAAAAAACGACAGGGCGGGAATCTCCCGCCCCGTTTTAAACCTGCAGCGCAAGCCGCTTCAGGCGACTTCCTTTTCCTGCTTCTGCGCCTGAAATGGACTCAGGCCGACGTGCGGCATTCCTGGCGCATCCCATCCCGTGTCGGAGAATGCGCAGGATAGAGTATTGGGCGGTTTAATCACGATTGCTTGATACTGGCCCGGCACGACAGGATCTCCTGTGGCTGCGGGGACTGTACAACTAGCGGGCGTGCACCAGTTTCCGGCATTGCCGATGTTCACGCTTGTGGTGGTGTCGTAGTTGAGCCACACGAAAGATTCTCCGGGGCTGGGCATCGTGTAGCCAGTGGGCGGGTTTCCGTCTGCGACGTTAATTCCGTTGGGCATTTCTTGGTTCCTCCAGATTTGAGATGGGGCCGCTATTTCTGCTGCATCAGGGCCTGATAACGGGGATTGTCGTGGAGGTTGTCGAAGGGCGCGCCTGTGGCAACCACCGACCGCGAATAGCCGGCTGCCAGCGCTTTTTCCAACCATTCCAGCGCGGGCCCGGTTTCGTGCAACTGGTTGTACACCACGGCAGCGTTCAAAAGCAACTCCTTGTCGCCCTGCCCGAGTTGCAGCGAACGATCCAGATAACTCACAGCTTGTTTCCGGTCCCCCAGCATCGAGTAGTAACTAGCCAGGTCGCCGAGAACGCCGGCATCGCGCGGATTGACCTTCAGTTGCTGATCCGCCAGCTCGATCGCTTTGCGGTAAGAGCCCCTAGCTGACGTGGGATCGCCGCCATAGTATTGCGAGTCGCCCAGGTTGCCCCATTTCTGGTAATCGCTGGCGTCGAGCTTCAGAGCTTCCCTGTAATTGCGAACCGAATCCTGAAAACGATGCAAATGGAACTGCGTGACCGCGATGTTGTTGTAGGCATTCAGGCTGGGACGAATGGCGATCGACCTTTCAAAAGCCCTGGCCGCATCGTCATCCTTTCCGTCATACAGTAAGGCTGCCCCCAGATTGTTGAAGGCGTCATAGCTGTCGGGGGCCAGTTCGGTTGCGCGGCGAAATTCAGCTGCAGCTTTTTCGTATTCCGCTTGCGCAAAATAGAATGCACCCAGGTAGGAATACCCCCGCCAATACTGTGGGCGCACAGAGATCGCTCGCTTGTAAGTTTCCTCCGCCTTGTCCGGCTGATTGAGATGCCGGTAAGCGCCCGCCAAACTGGTGTAGGCGCGGTCGTTAGCCGGTTCGAGTTGCACGGCCTGCTGGAATTGTTCAGCGGCTTTCTCGTACTGGCCAGTGCCATCTTCCAGCAAGCCCAAACACATATGGCCCTCGGCGCCGGCGTTGCCTAAATCCACGGCCTTGGTGCAGGCTTCCTGCGCGGAACCGATCCACTGTTTCTGCTTCGTGAGTCGATACTTCAGCCAGTAGGTCTGGCCCAGTCCGGCTTCGGCGGCGCCGAAATTCGGATCGATCTTCAGCGCCTGCTTGAAAACGATCTCCGCACTGGTCAAGTTCTCCGGCTTGCCCGAGTCCTGCAAATAGCCGCGGCCTTGCACGAAATACTGGTAAGCCTCGGGCTGGCTGGTGGAGTGCGCACCTAAAGCCTGCTTCTCTTCGCTGCGCAGAGAAATCTGCAGCGCCGCGGCCACACCGTTCGCGATTTGATCTTCAATGGTGAAGAGATCCGACACGGGAGCCGTGATCTGCGCTCCTGCCAGATTCCTGCCGGTCTTGGCGTCGGTCAGGCTATAAGAAGCGCGGAACAGATCGTTCGCCTGCTCCAGCGATACAGTCAGGCCGAGATTGACGCCGAATTCTCTTTGCGCGTCGTCCAGGGTCGCGACTTTTTTATCTTCGAGCGTGCGCGCCGGGACCACTTCGAGATCATGCGTGGCGCTCAACTGCGAAAGTTTCGCCGCGACGTCTTCGAGCAGACCTTTGCCGAAGGCTGTCATTTTCTGATCTTGTGCGGCGTCGCCCGCAACCGTCGCGAACGGCAGCACGGCGATGCTCTTTCGTACCGGCACGACGTGCTCCGGCACGCCGGAAGCGGACTGCGCTGCCGGTCCTACGACCGAAGTTGCCCAACGGCGCAGAATGCGGGGTCCCCACACGATCGCGGCCGCCAACACAAGCACAGCGGCAACCGCCATCGCCAGTCGCAACTTTCTTCTTGGTGACCACGTGGTCGCCACTCGCACCGACTTCAGCGACTTGCCTGCCTCGAAGTCTTTTTTCAGCTTCAGCAGGTCGTGGTGAATTTCGGCCGCGCTCTGGTAGCGCAGGTCGCGATTCTTGATCAGGCATTTGTCGATGATTTCCTGTAGGCGCTGCGGCAGCCCCGGCATCGACTCGTTCAGCGACATCGGAGCCTGGCCCAGAATCGCATAAACCGTCACCGCCCACGTAGGCCCGGAGAACGCTTGCCTGCCCGTGGCCATTTCATACAGCAGCACGCCGAATGAAAATAGATCGGTGCGAGCATCGAGCGCTTCGCCGCGCGCCTGCTCGGGCGACATGTAAGCCACGGTGCCGATGGCCGCGCCGGTGTGGGTGAGCGGCCCAGTCGCCGATAAAGTTGCCTCGCCCGAACCCATCAGATCGACCGACGTCAACTTGGCCAGGCCGAAATCGAGAATCTTCGCCTGCCCGCGCTCGGCGGTGATGAAAACATTCGCGGGCTTGATGTCGCGGTGCATGATGCCCTTAGCATGCGCGGCCTGTAATGCATCGCTGATCTGCAAAGCCCAATCGAGCAGCGTGCCCAGCGGAACCGGGTGCTCGCCGATGCGATCACGCAGCGTCTGCCCTTCGAGCAGCTGCATGGCGATGAAAGGCCGGCCTTGATCGTCATCAATTTCGTAGATGGTGCAGATGTTGGGATGATCGAGCGCGGAAGCGGTCCGAGCTTCGCGTTTGAAACGCTCCAGAGCGCGCGGATCGCGCACCGAACTGTCAGGCAAGAACTTCAGAGCGACCAGACGACCGAGACGAATGTCCTCGGCTTTATAGACCACACCCATGCCGCCCGCACCCAGCTTCTCGTGAATGCGATAGTGCGAGATGATTTGCGAGACAACCTGCGCAACATACCTTGGGTCGTTCTCCGGGTCATTCTTCGGGTCAGTCTTTGCATCAAGCGGCGAGACATTCGGCGAGACATTCTGGTCGTCCATGGGCGCACAACTCTGAGGCGCAACTCCGGCACCGGGCCCCGATAGCTGGAATGGTACTCAGTGCAGCGGAGAGGTGCAATACGCAGTTGATGTTTCTGGAGTGTGAATTTCCTAATTCAGGCTTCCTACTTCAGTCCGGTGACCACATACGCTTCCGACAGCACCCGGACGTAGACATAGGCGTAGCCGGAGCCGTCGGCGGAGAAATGGGGCGCGCCTGTTTCGGTGACTCCGGCCCCGCCTTCCGCGCCAAATATTCTCCACGGTTCCATTTTCCCAGTCTGAATGTTCACCTGATAAACCTTCGCGGTTTTCTCGCCCCGGCTGGAGGCCACGTACACCGATCCTCCGTCCGGTGACCAGCCGGCCACATAGTAATTCGAATCAAGGCCGGGGATGGCACGAAAGCCGCTGCCGTCGAGGGGCCAAATCCCCATTTTGCCACCGAGCCCGCGCACCGCCGCGCTGCGGCCGTCGGGTGAGAGAATCACGCCCGCCACACCCTCGGGCGTAATCGGTTTAGAGTCGCCGCTACTCAGGTCGATCATATAGTCGCGGCGGCCGTGTCCGGCTTCGATGCCGGTAGCCAGCAGTTCTTTGCCATCAGGCAAGAAGCGAACCGTGTTGTAGCTCACGGCGTCATGCGTCAGCACCCTCGACTCGCCAGCGCCCGTAGGCACCAGGTTCAACTGGCCACCCTTGGCCGGTTTGGTGATAACCCACTTGTTGTCGGGAGAGATGGCCTCGGCGTCGCCCTCGCCGATGCGGGCGGGTGGCGATCCATCGGTATCGCGCAGGAATACGGTGTAGTTCGGTCCGCCGCCGTTGCCTTCTTCTTCGAAGATAATCTTGTGGCCGTCGCGGCTGATGTCGCGGATGATCGACCAGCCGAACCATCCCAGTTCGTGTTCTTCCTTTCCGCCCGGTGCCACGCCACGAATCCCGATGCGCTGTTGATGCGTAATGACCAGTGCGGCGCCATCGCGCAAATCCTGCAGCCAAACGCCGCCGGGGACGTTGGTGATGGAACGCAGCCTGCCAGAGAACGTTACGGCCATGGGATTCAGAGCGCTGCCGCTGTTGCTGGCGGTGAACCAGATTTCATCGCCGGCCGGGGACCAGAGAACGCCCTCGATCGACTCCCAGCCCGAGGAGAGTTTTTTCTCTTTGGCGGTGCCGTCCGCGCCGATCACGGCCACGGAACCTTCGTCGTCGCCACCCGGATTTTCGTGGTCAGAAAAGGCGATCCATTTGCCGTCCGGTGAAATCTTCGGATCGCTGATCCAGTTGATGCTGTCGAACAGCACCTTGCCGATGGGATACTCCAGTCGCCAGTGGCTATTCTCCGGAAGATAGCGGACCACGGCGAGAGCATCGCCGTTCGCGGAAAAGTCGGCGTCCTGCACATTCTCGAGGACTTCGCGCGGTGTTCCACCGCTCAGCGGTACCCGCGCCAGCGTGCCGGTGCGGGCGTAGCCGCCATAGCGCACGGTGTTAAGTCGAATCGCGAGTTCTCCGCTCTTCGAAATGGCGAGCAGTTCGGCATCTTTCAGCGCCAGTTCGCGCGCGCCGGGATCGTCCATGCGCGACAGGTAGAGCTGATCTTCGCCGCCATCCCACGATGCGCTGTAGACCACGCTGCCGTCGGGCGAGAACCGGGCATTGCCGATGGAACCAGTGCGGAATGTAATTTGCTGATACTTCGCCTGCGGCGCGGCGCCGGTACCCCGGCCCAGCCACCAACCGAGACCAAGCATCACTACCGCGATCGCGAGCCCGGCTGCGAGTGCCAGCAGCAACTTGCGCCGCGGAGGTGCGGCCGCAACCGATGCAATTCTCGCGGATGCCCCCGAAGTTCCAGAAAGATGTTCGAGATCGAAGGCGATGTCGCTGGCCGAATGAAAACGCGACTCAGGATTTTTCTCCAGGCAATGCTGCACAATGCGCTCCAGCGCCGGAGACACATTGCGATTGGTCTCGTTGAAGTCCGGAGGATCTTCTTTCAGGATCGCGCTCATCGTGTCGGCGGCGGTCTCGCCGTGAAAGGCCCGCTTGCCGGAGAGCATTTCGTAGAGAATCGCGCCGAAGCTAAAAATGTCGGAGCGTGGATCTACGGTCACGCCGCGCACCTGCTCCGGAGACATGTAGCCCGCCGTGCCCATCACCACGCCCGCTTCGGTGGCCTGTGTAGCGGTGGCTAGCGCGGTGCGCCCGGCGGGTTCGGGCTGCGTGAGTTTGGCCAGGCCGAAATCGAGAATCTTGAGGCGTCCGTCTTTGGTTATGAACAGATTCTCCGGCTTTAAGTCGCGATGGATGATCCCTTTCTCGTGCGCCGCGGCCAGCCCGTGCGCAATCTGCAACGCGTAGTCGAGCGTCTTGCGCATCGCGATCGATCCCCCGCGCAGCCGCTCGCGCAGGGTCTCACCCTCAAGCAGTTCGGAGACGACGTAGGGCGCGCCCTCATACGTGCCAATGTCGAATACTGCAAGAATGTTAGGGTGATTGAGGGCCGCAGTGGCCAGAGCTTCCTGCTCAAAGCGGCGCAGCCGGTCGGCGTCGAGAGAAAGCGCCTGCGGCAGGACTTTGATGGCTACTTCGCGCTTGAGTCGCGAGTCCCGAGCGCGATAGACCTCGCCCATACCGCCCGCGCCCAGCAGGGAGACAATCTCGTAAGGACCAAGTTTGGTGCCAGGGGCCAGATTCATTCGTGGGCAAGAGTATCATCCCCGGAAAGAAATGGCACGGCGCATACCTAACACCAAGCCCTGAACCACGAAGGACACGAAGTCGCACGAAGGGAACCCGCCCAAGCGAATTCCTTCGTGATCCTTCGTGCCCTTTGTGGTTGACGCTTTTCTTTCGACGGCTGCGAACGCTTCTTACTTCTTCTTCCCCATCTTGCGCGAAATCTCTTCGACGATTTTGGGCCGCAAATCAGCGAGCACGCTGTCGACGATGCTGGCAATATCATCCGGATCGGAGTCGATCGCTGCGCATCCTTCCTCGAAAGCCTTTTCGGCGCCGGCGGCAACGGCCATGGCCGCCGTGTCCTGAGGAGCGGGCACCGCCGGTTCTTCTTTCTCGGGCGATCCCGAAGGCGCCACTGCCTTCGGATCGGTCTCGCGAATACGCCGCCAATTGGCCCATGCGGCGGCCGTGTTGGCTGCAATTTCGGATTCTTTTTTCGCCATATCTGATATGCCTCCCGCAGCCAGGTCGTTGAACGCAGCGGCTGCCATGTCGATGTAGGAAGAAACAATTCCCGAAGAAAAAATACTTGCAGCGGAAAACTTTGAAGAATCAACCTCGGAAGAAGTCGATGGGCCCGAAGAAGGCGACGGCGAAGAAACTGGACTCGCCGAACTTCCTTCCGCAGGAACCTCACTGACCGGCGCCGGTGTTTTCTCGGGCGTCGCCGTGGCAGCTAAGGACGTAGTTTCAAGCGCAGCCGCAGCGGCAACAACTGGCGTGAAGATTTCGCTCCTTACGTCGGCACTCTTCACTTCCGCGGTCTTTACTTGCTCGATCTTTACTTCCTCGATCTTCGCTTCCTTAATCCGTGCTTCCTCAATCTTCACTTCGTTGATCGTGGATTCCGCGGCTTTGGTTTCCTCAACCTTGGATTCCTCTATTTCGGATTCTGCAATCTTGGATGCTTCAATCTTGGGCTCTTCGATCCGTGCTTCGATCTTCGTTTCGGCGTTCGCCTCTGCGACCTGTGGTTCTTCGGCCGTAGGCCGCGGCGTCTCGGGTTTGGGCGATTCGACTGGCGGAATGTCCAGTGCTGGCACTGCGCTCATCGCCGAACTTTTTTCAGTGTTGGCTCCGGTACTGGTCGAGATATCGGTTGGGGTGCCGCTGGCAGCGGTCTGAAGCGCCTCGGGCACAAGCGTTCCGGCGATCACGAAATCCTTCACCGGAGAAGGTTGGGGCGCCACTGGAGCAGGTTTCATCTGCTCGGCGTACGCGGCCGCGACTGCTTCCAGTTCCTGTACCGCGGCGCTGATGGCATCGGTCGCGGTATCGGTCGTGGCATGAGTCGGAACGCTAGCCTCCGCGCCGAAAGTCTTTTCCGCTTCCTGAACATGTTCCTGAACTTGAGGCCCTGGAAGAGGCAGCGACGATTCCTGGGTCGGTGCTGCTGTCGTCGCGTCTGGCGCGACTGCGACTTCCGGGGAAGAAGTTTCAACTCCTGCTGTCGACGCTGACGCTGGCGCAGACTGGGACTCCAAACTTTCAGTGTGCGGTGTTTGCGCGTGCGTCTCGACGCGCGGGCCGAGAATCGTCGCGACCGCTCCTGCTTGACCGCCATCAGCAGCGGCAAACGCCGCCTGGGCCTTCTGCATTTCCTGTTCGAGAGAAACCGCAGCTTCTTCCGGAGCGAGCGCCACTGCAACCGCGCTCCAGCGCGACGTTGCCGCAGAGGATTCCCCTGCTCCCGCCGCTACCGCCATGGTCACAGGCTCGTCAGCTTCGGCCCCGCTGTGCGTCCACGACCCGGCGCCTGAATTTGGATAGGCTGAATCCTGATTCCCTGAACTTTTTCCTGCCGTCGTGACCGCGTCCGTCTCCAGGGAGGCAATCGCGGCCATCAGATCGGCATGGCTGGGGGCGGTGATGCTGGGGGTCTCGATGCTCGGAGCGGCAATGCTGGCCACTTCCTGCGCGGCTTCAGTAGGTTTTTCCGCAGCCGCTTCGATTTTCGCGGCAAGCGTCTCTTCGGCCTTCTCTTCGATCTTTTCTTCCGGTTTCCGCGCCGCCAAAGTCGCCGCCACATTTTCCTGCGGGATGCTTACTTCGCTCGCAGCGGTCTTTCCCTCAGCCGACTGGATTTCTTCAATCTTGCGTTCTTCAATCCTGGGTTCTTCAATGCTGGCCTCAGCGATTTTGCCCTTCATCTGGGCCGCAGCCGCTGCCAGAGCGGCAATCTCCTCCGGAGTCACATCCTTCGGCAAGCCCTCGGGAGCGAGCGCGCCAAGATCGACCAGAGTTTCTTCAGTTTTGGTTTCGTACGGCTTCTCGGCTCGGCGCTCGACCACAGTGCGCAAGTCTTTGTTGATGGGGTTATAAATCTCGGAATCGTCGGTCTCTTCGGGCGCAGGTTCCGTCTTCTTCTTGGGGAATGCGATCCGGTTCTTCCAGCTCGAATCTTCCTCAATGGCGACGCTCTTGTCGTAGCGGCCTTCATCGAGGGCGGCGTTGGCGCGGGCAAAGCGGCCAGGCTTCGATTCCGCGCGAGGCACAATCTTGTCTTCCAGCTTGCTCAGGGCGCTCAGCAACTCGCTGGCTTCAAAGGGTTTAACGATGAAGCCATCGGCGCGCACGCGCTTGGCTTCTTCCGGCTTGAAGGGTTCCAGTTTGCCGACGGTCAGCAGCACCGGTATGCGTGAAGTCTCCTGCGCGTCTTTCAGCCGCTGGCATACTTCGAGCCCGCTATAGCCGGGCATGTAGACGTCGAGCACGATCAGGTCGGGCTTCTGCTCGGCGATCTTCTTCAGCGCCGCAGAACCGTTATTAACCGTGATGACTTCGTATCCCGCATCGGCGAGGATCTTCCGTCCCATATTCTGGGCGGTCACGCTGTCGTCGGCGAGCAGTATCTTCCGGGCCAAAGGTTTCCTCTGCTGAGGGAGATAGCCGAAGGTAACCCGAGCCACTATCCAAGTCAATGATCCTGAAGGGAAGTAACACGTTACCAGTGGTCAACACCTACCGCGTATGCTCGGGAATAGGCGAACTTGTCTGCGCACGACTACGCCTTGGCTGATCGCTGACGGCTGAGGGCTGATAGCTGGTTTTCAGAACGGAATCAGCTTCTTCAATCCCTTCTTCTTTTTCTTCTTGCTGCTGGAGAGATCTGCGTCGCTGGCGGGTGCCGAGCTGTCGGAGCCTGCCTTGGCCGAAGAGGAAGAGGACGAGGACGACGCCAGAGCCTGCCCCGGCTGAATCTCATTGACCTGCGTGGGCGGGGGCAGGGCCGCATCGGTGCCGCTTTCGATGGGCTTCAGTTCGTTGGGATCGGGAGCATTCGGCTTCAGTTCATTGGGATCAGACCCGCTGGCCGCGGCGGCTGGCAAGTGGCCAAACGGCAAACCGCCCGTTGCGTTCGCATCGGCCGCGGGAGCGGGTGCAGCCGGTTGGGTCGGGTTTAGAATGTCGATTCCCACCACTCCGGAGCTCGATCCCTTGTCGGGCAGCCCCATGGCCGAGAACGTCTCGCTGCGAACCACCGAGGTCGCGGCGATTGGCTCGGGATCAACCAGCGGCGGATCACCCACTCGAACCGCGTTGGCCACATCCGGCCCTTTCTTCACCAGTTCCATGACTCGCTGCACTGCGGTGGCCTCACCGCGGCTGGCCAGTTCGGCGCGGTTGCGCGCGACATCCCCTTTGGTGGGCCGGGGAATCGGCTGGTGCAAAGCGGACAGGCGAATCTTGGCATCATCGGCGCGATCCATCAGAGGATAGCGGATCAGTATCCTCGAATATTGCTCCGCGGCGTGCTTGGTCAAATCCTCGGTATAGCGTTCCTTCACGGCTCCAGGGAGACAGCCTCGCGGCAAACCTTTCGGATCGCAGATCGGCGAGAGTCGCAGACGCGCAATCTGCCCTTCGTAATCCTGTCCCAGTAGATAGAGCGCGTCATCGGCGCGGCTGTACAGCGGATACTTGTCCACCAGCGATTGCAGGCGCGCGATCGACGCCGGATAGGACTGCCGCAGATTGTAGAAGCGGCCAATCTCAAACTCGCGTTCGCCCAGCACTTCCTGCACTTCCAGCAGCCGCAGCTTGGCCTCGGGCACCAGCTTGCTGTCGGGATACTGCAGAATCATCTTGCGATATTCGTCCTCGGCGCGCTTGGCGTGCGTGTAGTCGCGGTCGGCCTTTTCCATCTGCTGGTAATGGATGTTGGCGATTTTCAACTGCGCTTCAGCCGCCTCCGGCATGTTGGGGAAGAAGATCTCGAAATCGCTGTATTCCTGTTCGGCCTGGGCCAGAGCGGCAGCGCCGCCTTCGGCGTACCACGAGTCGCCCACCGACAGCTTGGCGCGGGCGATGTACTCGGAATCCGGGTAAGTATTGATCAGAGTCTGCAGCGTGAGGCGGGCCACGTCAAAACGGTTGTGCCGCATGGCGTCCATGGCCTTGTCGAACAGGACCTTATCCGGCTGCTTCGACCCGACATTGGCTAACGGGTTCACCGACTTCTTGTTGGTGCAGGCAATGGTAATTACCAGCAGCATGCCCAGCACGATCATCAACGGAATTCGACGTGACATAAGACCTCGAGATACGAGATAAAGAGAAAACCATCAACCACGAAGGGATTCGTTCGTCCGGGTTTCCTTCGTGTAACTTCGTGTCCTTCGTGGTTGAAGATTTATCGTGCCTAAACTTTCAGCAGCGCAGCTTCGGTCGCGGCCTTCAGCAGCGCCTGCGCATTCTTGCTTGGATCACCATTCCCGAACACGGCGTTGCCCGCCACCAGAATTTCTGCGCCCGCCTGCACCACATCGGCGACGGTATCGAGCCCCACGCCGCCATCCACTTCAATGCGGTAAGCCAGCCCGCGCTGCCGACGAATCTCGGCTAACCGCCGCATTTTGTGCAGCGTGGACGGAATGAACTTCTGCGCTCCAAACCCCGGATTTACCGACATCACCAACACGTAATCGACAATGTCGAGCACTTCCACCAGCGTCTCGACCGGAGTCGCCGGATTAATCACTACGCCCGCCAGGCAGTTGTGACTCTTGATCAGATGCAGCGTGCGGTTCAAGTGCCGGCAAGCTTCCTGGTGCACGGAAATCCAGTCGGCGCCCGCGTCGGCGAATGCGGGAATGAATTCGTCTGGATTCTCGATCATGAAATGGCAATCCAGCGGCAACTTCGTCGCCTTGCGCAGCGACTTCACCACCGGCGGACCTAACGTAAGGTTCGGAACGAAATGGCCATCCATGATGTCGACGTGGATGACGCTTCCGCCACCCTCGCCGGCGGCGCGAACCTGCTCGCCCAGCCGGGCAAAATCAGCCGAAAGAATCGACGGTGCCAGTTCGATCATGCTAATTCGATCATGCCAGTTCGATCAGGTGAGATCTCACGAAATCCTAAGAATCAGAGCGCACGCAACGTGCAGAAATTCTATCACGCTGCCGAGTGTGGCGCGGGCACTCCTGCCCGCGAAAGGTCAGGGATCGTACTGAGTTGATCGTACCAAGTAATGGTTCAACTCACGGTTTCAACGACGCCGCATAAGCAGCGATTGCCGCCATGTCGTCGACAGTAAGTTTTGCGATGGCGGGTTTCATCTTTTGCACCGCCACTCCCGCGCGCGCCCCGTTTTGAATATCGTAAAGCTGCCGCACAATGTAGCTGGGCGAACGTCCCGCCAGCGCCGGCACATTCGCGAGGCCCCTTAGATCGTTGCCGTGGCAGGCGGCACAGCGCAGAGTCTTGTTGGGGTTGGCGGTCGTGAGCGCCTTACCTCGCTTGATGCTGCCTACCGGCACATATGCGACGAAACCGGAATGGTCGTCGCGCAGTTCGGTGCGTTCCAGATTCTCCGGCGTTTCGATAATGCGCTCACCGATAGGCTCCATCTCGGCTGGGCCGTTCTCGGCTGGCTCGGTGGCAACCAGCATCCAGCCGGCAACGTGAGTCTTGGGGACTGTGTCAGTTTCCACGACGCGGATCCACGGTCTCGGTTTCAGCGCGAAGAAGTACTCGGCGGCGGCCTGGATTTCTCGTTCGTTCGCTTTGGTTTCGTATGCGATCATGGCGCTCGTGGGCCCGTGTTTCGGTTCGGAGCTCTTGCGCAGGCCGCTCTTGAAATCGGCCAGTTGCTGAATGATGTAGGCCGCGGGAAGGCCCGTCAGACTGGAATTCTCCGGTCGGCCTTGCCCGTTCGGCAGGTGGCAGTAGCCGCAGGCAAAAACGTCGGGCGCGCGGCCGCGCGACACGATTTCCGGCATCGCCGGATGATCCGTGGGATGCCAGTCCGGAGGGGCGAACAGGTCCGTAGTTTGGGCGAGAGTGAAAGCTGCTGTGCTGCCGGGAACGTGCCGCGGAGTGGTGTCCGGCGTTTTCGCGGGGACGGCCGCCGCGCCGGCTGGCGGATTCACAACGTAGGCCCAGTAGGGAGGAGACTCACGCACTGGCGGAGCTTTTGTGGCTTTTTCCGCAGCGGTTGGGTTGCCGAGGCTGGAATTCTGTGCCTCGCCGCTTGCCGCAAATACGCACAGAATCGTCCCCGCAGCCATCGCGAACACCCGGAATGAGCTGCGAAAACAAATGTCGATAGTCCGAAGTCGGTGCGTCGGCAAGCCGAGAATACTATCCGATCGACCGCATTTTATCCATTGCTCGGCTGATCGGCTGTTCGAGTAAACCAAGGGCTTTACCACGAAGGGCACGAAGGTCCACGAAGGGAACACATCGAAATAAAAACCTTCGTGATACGGAGCCTGCCCTGAGCGAAGTCGAAGGGTGTCCTTCGTGGTTGAGGGTCTTTCTTTCCGCGTGCCGACAGCGTGGTACTCTCGTCGTTCGTGTCGTCGCTCGTGACCTCGCTCACCCAATTCGCACCTGCCGTGTACAGCGTTGCGGCGGTATTTCTGTGGGGCGCGGCCGACTTTGCGGGAGGCTATGGGTCGCGCCGCGCCAACGCGTTCGTGCTGACCGCGTTTTCGCATCTCTGCGCATTCGCGCTGATGCTCGTCATTGCATTTGCTCAGCACGGCGCGTTTCCTTCGGGCGCGAGCATCGTGTGGGCGCTGATGGCCGGGGCGATTGGCGGATTCTCGCTGGCCATTTTCTATCGCGCCCTGGCCTTGGGACAGATGGGCCTGACCGCGCCGATCGCGGCCTTGCTGGGTGCGGCCATCCCTACCATGGTCGACATCGCTCTCGAAGGCTCTCCCAGCCGCTGGACCATCGGCGGCTTCGGGCTGGCCATCCTTGCTATCTGGCTGATCACGCGGCCGGAACCGTCGCAGGAAGAAACAGCTCACGAAGAAGCATCCGACAAACGACCGTCAAACAAGGAGGACGCCTCGGGCCGCCCGGCCGGTGTGGCCATGGCAGCGCTCGCCGGAGTTGGATTCGCGGGCTTTTATCTATGTGTCCACCAGGCCAGCGGCTCTCCCGCCTGGATCGCCGCCATCTCCCGTATCGGGTCGCTCACGACCACAGGCATTGCGGTGCTTGCAACCCGCGCTCCGCTCACGCTCGACCGTCCGCGCGCCACGCTCGGCATGCTGGCCGGATTCTTCGACATCACCGCCAGCGCCCTATTCATCTTCGCCAGCCAGCGCGGACGTCTGGACCAGGCCGTTGTCCTGACTTCCCTGTATCCAGCCGTGACCGTGGTGCTGGCATGGCTTGTCCTGAAGGAACATTTCAGTGGATGGAGATTCGTTGGCCTGCTGGCGGCGCTGGCGGCGGTGCCGATGATCGCGGCGGGGTAAGCGCAATTTTCCGGCCTCATTCCATATTCCAGAATATGGGATGAGGCACCTGAGTCCTCGGCGGATTGGCAGCCACCGTCCGATCTCACTCCGCACTCGCGATTCGGTACGCAGTGCTGCTAGCATCGCAATGTGCCGCTGCTTGAAATCCGCAATCTGACGAAAGTCTTTCCGCATGGCGAAACGCCGTTTGGCGGGAAGGCGCGCGGAGAAGTGCGGGCGGTCGATGACGTTTCGCTCGACATTCACGCTGGTGAGACGCTTGGACTCGTGGGCGAATCCGGATCGGGTAAGAGTACGCTGGGGCGGCTGATCCTGCGTCTGATCGAGCCGACTTCCGGTACTGTGCTCTTCGACGGCCGCGATCTGCTGGCGGCCAGTCGGGGCGAAATGCGGCGGCTGCGCCGCGATCTGCAGATTATTTTTCAGGATCCGTTCGCCTCGCTCGATCCGCGTTTCCGGGTGGAAGACATTATTGCCGAGCCGCTGGTCATTCATCGGCAGAGCATCCATCGGCAAAGCATTCATGAGCGGGTCATTCATGGAAATGCAGGCGAGGATCGTCGAGCCAAGCTCGACATTCGCGGCCGGGTCGGGGAACTGCTGCGGGCGGTGGGGCTCGACGAATCGGCACGGCTGCGCTATCCGCACGAGTTTTCCGGGGGACAGCGGCAGCGCATTGGAATCGCCCGCGCGCTGGCGCTGCGGCCGAAATTCATGGTGTGCGACGAGCCGGTCTCGGCGCTCGACGTGAGCGTGGGGGCGCAGATTGTCAATCTGCTGGCGCAACTGCAGCGCGATTTCGGTCTGACTTATTTGTTCATCTCGCATTCCATGCCGGTGGTGCGCTATCTCTCGACCCGCATTGCGGTGATGTACCGGGGAAAGATCGTCGAAGTTGGCGACACGGCGCAGATTACCGAGCGGCCGGCGCACGCCTATACACGCAGTTTGCTGGAGGCTACGCCGGAGTTGCTGGCGTAGGGAACACGTTTTGGGCATCCGGCCGATGTCATCCCGCAGGAGCGCCTTTCACCGTATGAAGCGCGGTGCGCCCATCGACAGCATCAACAGCGTCAGCCTTCGCAAGGTTCCTCGCCCGGCTATCGCCGCGCTCAGGATGACATCGGGCGGGCAACAATCTTGAAATCGAACCACCCACGGTCTGGGCTCTACTTCAGGCGCAGCGCGCAGTGACTGTGCCATACTTTCGGGATGTCCCGTGCAGCGCCGGGTTCCACACGCGATCTGATCGAATTGATTGTCGGCTTCGGGCTGATTCTTTTCGTGCTGTGGATGCCGGAATTTCCGCAGCGCATTCTTTCTCCCCTGGCGCTGGTGGTGACTCTCGGCATCGTGCTGGCCCGGCGGCCGAGCTTGGAAGACCTCGGCATGAGCTGGCGCGGGCTGGTGTCGTCGCTCTGGATTCTTCCTGCGGCGATCGTCCTTGTCGTCGTGAGCCTGCTGGTGGCGAAGCAAATCGGCACGTTGCATCCGCTGTATAAAGGCGACTTCAAGCACATTGCCGGCTACGTTCTGTGGACGCTTTACCAGCAGTTCCTGCTGAATGACTTGTTCATGCCGCGTCTGACTCGGCTGCTGGCCAGCGAAAACGCGGCCGTTGGCCTGGCTGCAGTGTTGTTTGCGGCGGCACATCTGCCGAACGTGTGGCTGGCAGTTGCGACTCTCGTTTGGGGGGCGGTCGCGTGTCTGCTGTTCCGGCGCTACCGTAATCTTTACGCTCTCGGCCTCGCTCAGGGACTACTGGGCATTTGCTTTGCCGTGTGCGTGCCCGACTCTCTCAGCCATCACCTGCGAGTGGGGCTGGGATATTTGCGTTACTCAGCGCCGCAGTCTCGCCCGTAGCAACCCACGCTCGCATTCTCTGCAGCCCGTTTTTTTCCGTAAGTCGTTGAGTCTTCGTGTAAGTGATTGAAAAGTCGTAGGAGGGCCCTGCCAGGCCGCTGGAGACTCGATTTTGTCGCGGATGGAGCTAACCTCGGCCTGAAGACCGATCGTCGACGGCAGGGCCGTTTCCGGCCCCGCCAAGGGCATTCTGTTGAGGGGGTATCGTGGCTTTAGGGAGCGACCAAGCCAGCTCTCGGGACATGCGTAGCAATATTGTACGTAGATATACGTACAATATTGTCAATACCGCTATTTCTGGCTTCTTTTAGGATTTTCTGACTTCTCTTAGTTTCTGACTTCTCTTAGTTTCTGACTTCTCTTAGGAAGTGAGGCAAGCTGGACGGAAATAAATCGTAGGGTCTGGATTCTCAGTGGAGCGGATAGCCGGCTGCGCCCGGCAACAGGTTATCGACCTTGAGCACTTTCATCTCCGGCTTGAGGTCGCGGAGAATTACCAGACTGATGCCTCCGGGAAAAGCCTTCAGGGCTTCTTTCTGCATGCCGACCGAAGGAACGATCAGGGGTTCGGCGTCGGCCTCGCCACGGAAGACCTGGGCGGTCCAGTATTGCTTGTATTCGCTTTCCGACATGGCGAGAAGCTTCAACAGAAGGAACCGTTCGGGGCATCCCGGGCCGCGACCGATGAGCTTGATGGGGAGTCCGCCGGGCCACGAGCGTTTCGCACCGCTGAATATCTTGCGCAAGTCCCCCAGGCTGACATTGGTGACAGGATTTCCCGGGTTGACGATGACAGCGATGTCGCTGGCCTGCGCTGCGACTGGCGGAGGAGGCGAGAAGATGGCCAGTCCCAGACTTGTCAGTCCCAGGAGGAGCGGAATTGCGATGGACTTGAGGCGCATGTTCGGTACCCGATGCTCTCTCCTGTCTCAGAAAGTAAACGCAAACTGCAGTTGCAGACCGTTCAGGTCGGGCTCGCCGCGCCGGATGGTGTGATCCAACTGAGCAGTAAAGCCGGCGTAGTCGTTCAGATCGTAGCGCGCGCCGAACGATGGCCCGTAGCGCAGGCTGACGTCGTTGTAGATCAAATTGTTGGGGCTGGCGTTTACATACTGAAAGCGGAAAAAGGGGCGAAGGTGGCCAACCCGCTTGGAAAACTGGGTGTAGAACGCGGGCGTGTTGAAGACGGGCCAGATGAAATGCAAGGGTGCATCGCGAATGAGGAAGCCCTCATTGAGAAACTCGAAGCCGTGCGCCACGTAGACCACATAACCGTTGACGATGGTCTGGCCATATCTGGCGGACAGTCCCGGAGAACCCGGAGGCGGGGGCAGCGGAGCACCAGAGAACGTGGCCAGGAGGTTATTGCTGATCTTGTCGTGGTAATACGAAGTTCCGATTTGCAGCCCGCGGGCGGTGTCGGGGCGCAGGAATAATCCAACGTTAAAGTCGTTGCCGTTATTTTCATCGGTGAATAAGCCGTCGCCGTTAAGGTCCGGCCGAATGGTGTCAGAGGATCCGTATTCAGCAATGTAATTCAGTCCCAGACTGCCCGAGGGAATTGCGCCGGTTATAGAAACGCCGACGGCTTGCGTCGGAAGCAAACCCCCATTGCTGGCATATTCCATCACCAGCGGGCGATCGGCGGTGGTTTGCAGCCAGGCGGCGCTGAGAAACGCCCAGTTGTAATAGCCGATGTTGGTCTGGTAGCGGCCAAAGGACATCTTCAAATGGTCGTTGTGGTCATACTTAAGCAGCATCCGGCGCAGGGTTACTTTGTAGCTTTGAGCGTCTCCTTCCTCGAAGATAATTTCGGAAAGCACACTGGTTTTGTTGGTGAGCCTGGAAGTAAGGAAAAGGCCAAAATCGCCCGTATAGAAGTCTCCCGCCGAGCCAGGGACGAATCCATAGGTTCCCAGTTCGGGCTTGCGTTGGTTGAGGGCCTGGTAGTCAACTTCCCCGAAGCCGCGGAATTGGATGCCGTGAACGTCATGCCAGTCGTGAGGAACGGACGCGGAGGTGGGTGCTGGCGCTGGTCGTTCCTCGGGTTGTGGTAATGCTGGCGGCGGTGCGGGCAGCGGAGCCGAGGAGGATGCGGGTTCGGTCGCGGTCGCGGGTGCGGTTGGCGCCTGTTTGGCCTCGAGAATTCTGATCCGCTCTTGCAGGTCGCGGTCCTGTTGTTGCAGCTGCCTGATCTGCTGTACCAGTTCGGGGATGGTTTCCTGGGTGGTCTCGCCGGAGCCGGGGTTGCTCGTCGGTGTCTGTGACCACGCGGAGGCAGGAAACAGAAGCAGCGCTAGCATCGTGAAACCGTTGCGAGTCCGGATTGTCATTCCTGGCACAGACCTCTCCTTGACCGGGAATGCGCGACATTCCCTGAGTTGACTGTCGGCAGGACAGGCTTAGGGCATCGAGTTACTTTGGGAGTTACGAGGAAGGTGAGGTTCGTTTTGACAGTATTACCGAATTGGAATTGACATTTAAAATTGACATTGGAACTGGTGAAGACGCCGAGTTCAAACGAACCCTCGAGCGGCGACCGTCCCTAGAACCACCACGACCATAACCAATCGACGCAGGTGTGGGTGATGGCCGAGGCCGGAACGCGGCGGTGCTCGCGCCAGGCGCGGCCGTAGAAAATGCCGGCGATAGTCGCCAGCAGAACATAGCGCCAGTTGAAGTGGACGGAGCGTTTATTGAAATGGGAGAGACCGAACAGCACGGAGGTAATCACGAGCGCGGCGGGGCGTCCGACGCGACGCTCCAGCAGATTCTGTACCCAGGCGCGGAAGAAAAGTTCTTCTGGGATGGCGACAAAAACAAAAATACCCGCCCAGGAAAGAACTGCCTTGCCCACGGAGGGCAGGTTGGCGTGGGGATGGATGAATCCGAGCGCGTATCCGAGCACGAGCACGACGGGAGCGAAAAATAAGAGCTCGCGCAAGCCGGTTTTCCAGTCGCTTTTCCAAGAGTTCCAGCGCAGGTGGAAATCGAAACCTGTGCCGCTCAGTCGGCGGATGCCGAGAAAGCCGTAGAGGCCGGCGTCCACCAGCAGGAGATTGGCCAATCCACGCAGGCCGCCGGGCCATGCCACGTCGAACCAGCGCAAGTCGACAGCCAGGCCGAGGGTGAGGAGAATGACGGCATCGCGCCAGTTGCCGCGCTGTTCGGGATCGGCGGCCGCGGCCCGCGCCAGCAGCCACGCAATCACCACCGGCAGCGCGGCGTATAAAGCAAACCACTGCCAGCGGAACATGTGCTGCGAGGCCGCGAGGACTGCGTAGGGAACAACCAGTACGGCCGGCAACGCCACACGCGCGGCCAGCGGCCAGCGTGCGATTGCCTGTGCGATGCGCTCGGCGGCGCATCCGAAAGCCACTGCCGGCGCAAGCTCGGCCAGCAGGACCGCAATCACGAGCGGCGTCGCGTTCGACATGCGGATTATCTTAAATCCGGACTGCAGCTTGGATTGCTTGTAGAGTCGCTGGCCCTCAGGCTAGAATTCCCTCGAAACTTTTCCAGGAGGCACTTATGGCCGCCGCTCCGGTCCTTCCCGAATCGCCTGTTCCCACGCCCGAAACTGCGCCGCTTTCCCAGGGGGCGCGGATTATCGATACGTTCATTGCGCCGTCGAAGACGTTTACTGATTTGCGCCGCAGTGCGAGTTGGTGGGCGCCGTGGATAGTGATCTCCATCTTCTCGATCGTCTTCGTTTACGCCGTTGCGAAGCAGATCACCTTCGAGCAGGTGAACCGCAACGGCATCGCGCACTCGCCCAAACAGGCCGAGCAATTCGACAAGCTACCGCCGGACCAGCAGGCGGCGCGCCTTCGCATCGCTGCGAAATTCGTTGCCGTCTTCGGCTACGGCAGCCCGGCCTTCATCCTGCTTTATTGCCTAATCGGCAGCGTCGTCGTGTGGCTGGTCTTCAAGGTTGGGGCTGGAGCTGAGACCACCTTTTCTCAGGCCTACGCCATCATGATGTACGCTTGGCTTCCCGGAATTCTGCAAGCGATCCTTGCGACGATCTCTTTATTTGCAGGAACCAATCCTGAAGGTTTTGACATGAGCAACCCCGCGGGTACAAATCTCGCGTACTTCCTCGATCCCGACACAACGGGCAAGTTTGTGCGCAGCATGGCATCGGCGCTCGACGTGTTCAGCATCTGGAGTATCATCCTGGTCGGCATCGGCTTTTCCTGTACCAGCAAAGTGAAGCGCTCGAATGCCATTATCCTCGTCGCTGCGTGCTATCTGGTCTACAAGCTGCTTGGGGCAAGCCTGGCCGCCGCGTTCTCGTAGGGGTTCGGTACGTCCGTTCGGCGCAGATTCTTGCCGTGACATGAAAATCCCAGGGTAAACCCGGGTGACCAGGGTCATCCGGCGATGGATTCGATTGCCTCCACAACTTCCGGCGGGAGCTTCAGATCGAGGCTGCCTAGATCTTCCTTCATGTGCTCGGCGCTGGATGTGCCGGTGAGCGGCAGGATGCCGACGGCGCGCGCGAAGCTGAATATCAGCTGCGCGGGAGTTGCGGGCGTTGGTCCGGCATTCATTCTTGCGGCAAGTGCGATCAGCGGGGGATGTTGCAGGACTTCTGGGTTTGCGGTGAGCAGCGAGAATCCCTGATAGGTAATTTTGTGTTGAGTGCAGAACGCGCGCACTTCGCGGTCCCATCCGGTGCGGGCGAAACAGCGATTCTGGACGAAGGCGGGGAGTTCCGCGCCAGCGTTAGCCATTTGTTCCAGATGCTCCAATGAAATGTTGCTCACGCCGAGCAGGCGGGTGCGGCCGGCGTCGCGCTCTTTCCGCATTGCCTCCCAGACTTCGGCGTCGGCTTCGGTCCAGTCATAGCCAGAAGACGGACCGTGCAGGACGTAGCTGTCGACGCGGTCGGTAGCCAGATGCTCGAGCGAACTGGCTAACGACTGCGCGACTTGAAGTGCGAGCGGGGCTGCGGGATCGTAGGGGAGGCGGTGGTCCTGGCCGCGCTGGTAGGTGAATTTGGTCTGCAGAAAAAGATCGGCGCGGGCTACTATGCCGGCGCGATAGGCGGCGGCCAGGCCTTCGCCGACTCCGGCTTCGTGGTAATGCTTGCGCTGGTTGGCGGTGTCGATGGCGCGAAAGCCGGCGCGGAGTGCGAGTTCGGTGAGGGCGGCGGTGCGGTTCTCTTTCCAGGCGGTGCCGTAGAGGAAGTCGGGTGAGGGCATCGCGTCATTGTTGCACAAGATGCTTTTAGCGAAATGCTTTTAACCACGGAGGACACGGAGGACACAGAGGAAACTGGAGTTTGCATTCTCCGTGTCCTCTGTGTCCTCTGTGGTTATGAAGTTCGCGGGGTGCAGAGATGACCTGTCGATCGGGGCGGGTATATGCTGGAGGTCCCAGGAGGCTCATTGTGAAAACGATTTTGCTGATTGCTTGTATTGCGATATGTTTCGCCACCAGTTTTGCCCAGGCTCCATCGCCAGCTCCGATGGCGAAGACTCCGTCTATGGTTGCTTCGCCGCAGGGACCCGGATCAACGAAGGATCCCGTGGCCACATCGTTGCGGGTGCTGCTGCAGCGTTCGCAGAACAACACCGTAGGCGCGATTGAGGCCATGCCCGCGGACAAGTTCAGCTACAAGCCCACGCCTGACCAGATCAGCTTTGCGCACCTGGCCGCGCACATCGTTGGATTCAACAACGGACTTTGCGCCAAGGCGGCGGACGTTCCCGCGCCCAAGGTGGACGAATCCAAAGAGACCGATAGCAGGGATCAGCTGGTGGCTGCGGTGAAGGCTTCGTACAGTTTCTGCAGCGATGCCCTGAGCAAGATGGACGACTCGAAGCTAGGCGATAACGTTGAAATCTTTGGTGGGCGACAGGTGCCACGCGCCATGGTGGCGCTGATCCTGTCCGGCGGATGGGCCGATCATTATGCGGCGGCCGCGATGTATTTGCGGCTGAATGGGATTCTGCCGCCGAGCGCGCAGCCGAAGAAGTAACGCGGGGGGCATTGAGTGTTTTGAGAACCGATTTCCGGTGCGGGAGGCCGGGGGCTAAAGCCCATATTGGTTTATAGGCGGCTTACGCGGCGCTGAAGCGCCGCTCTTCCACGACTTTTCGCAGGCCGGACTTGTGAGATGACTTGAGTTATTTCTTCGCGAGTAACTCTCTGGCGCGGCCGAGCTCCGGCCGCGTCGAGTTTCCGCCGTCACAGATTTTCACCAGCGTAGCGTAGTATTCGTTCGCCTCGCTCTGCTTGCCTGCGGCTTCGGCGGCGCGGGCGGCGCCGTAGAGGCCGTTGAAGCGGTTGGGGCTGAACTTCAGGTCGGCCTGATATTCAGTGAGAGCCTGCTGCGGGCGTTTGGCTTCGAGCAGAATTTCGGCGATCATTTCGCGGCTGGGGATGCCTTGCGGCTCGTCTCCAAGTGACTCTTCTTTTTCAGCCAGCGGACGCAGGATGGCGACCGCATCGTCGTACTTGCTTTCGGAGAAAGCCAGCCAGGCTTGCGCCTGCTTCAGATCGTTCTCAGTTCCCTCTGCGTAGAAGTCCTTCTTTTGGTCCACAAATTTCTGGTGAATGATTTCGATGGCGTGAACGTCTTTGCGGACTTCCTCGGTTTGGTGAAGATGCGCGGATCCGATCGCTTTGGCCCAATAACCGAAAGAGTCGTTGGCGGTGCCGGGAATTTCCATGGGAGTCAGGGCGGCGGCCGTTGCCCAGTCGTGCATTTCAATCGGATATAAGGCGGCGAAGGTGGCTTCGGTGGCCAGATGCGGATCGAAGCCTACGCCGTACATGTCGTGCATTTCGGGCATCTTGTTCACTTCGTCCATGAGGGCGCGGGCGTCGGACTCGCGGCCGCTTTGCATGTAAGCGTAGAAAAGAAAATCCATGGCGTGGAACTGGTGGCCTTCGCCGCCCATGCCCATGGCAGCGGTTTTGCGGGTGGCGGCGACGGAGGCGAGATTGGAGTTGATGTCGTCCTGCCAGAGGCCGACGCGGGCGAAGATGTGCGAGGGCATGTGCAGGGCGTGGGGCGCGGCGGGCGCGACCTGGGCGTAGCGGCGCGCGGCGGGAATGCCGAGTTCGGCGAGTTGCGGCTTGTCGTAGGCGTGGATCAGATAGTGCGCGACTCCGGGGTGGTCGGGTTCGGTGGCGAAGAGCTTTTCGAGGATTGCGGCGGCTTCTTTGCGGCTGGCGAATGTGGCGTCGTGGTGCGGCTCGGAGGCGAGCAGCGAGAGCGCGTAGAAGACGGCGGCTTCGTGATCGTCGGGATAGGAGACGTAGACCTTCTTCATCGCGTCGGAGTAGGCCTGGGCGCGGGCGGCGTTGTCGGATTTCTGCGAGTTGTTGTAGAAGGCGGCAACGGCGGCGATGTAGGCTTGCTCGCGCGGCGTGGCTTTCGCTTCCAGCTTCGCGGCCGTGTTCGTTTCTTCCAGGCCGCGGGCAATTACTTTGGCATCCGGCTCGTTCCAAAGTTGATGCCAGATACTCATGGCGATTCCCCAGTGAGCCATGGCGCAATGAGGATCGTCTTTGGCGATGTCGAGGAATTCCTTTTCGGCTTCTTCGTACCAGAAGGAGTGCAGCAAGGCGACTCCGCGTTCGAAAGGCTTTTGCACCGACGCCGCGCAGGAGATGGGGAAGTGCACGGTGCCGAGTTGGGTCACAGTGAGGTCTTCGTGGTGGTGGTGATCTTTATCTTGGTCGTCGTCATTCGCGACAGCGGCGAGTGCGGTGAAGGTGCAGAGGAGTGAGAAGAGCAACAACCATCGGAGACGATTCATTAAGAACCCCACGATTCGATGTGATGGGATTTTAGTCACGGTGCGCGGGTGGGTCAAACTTGTAATGGAGCGGGAACTTCTGGAGACGTGGTGGCGGCTCGCCTCGCTGCGCTAGGCGGACGGGCGAAGGCGCCCGTCCCCACACGATCAAAATCAAGATCGACACGGTCTTACTACTCCGTGCGCAGGGCGTGCATGGGTTCGATGCTGGCGGCGCGTCGGGCGGGGATGAAGCCGGCGATGGCTGCGAAGGCGGCTAGCACCAACACTGCACCGGCCAGCGTGAGCGGATCATAGGTGCGCACGCCGTAGAGTTGAGTGGCCATTAAATGGCCGCTGACGAGCGCGGCGGGAATGCCGATGGCGAGGCCGAGTCCTACTTGCCAGGACGCGCCTCGGAGCACGAGAGCGACGACATCGCCGCGGTTGGCGCCGAGAGCCATGCGCAGGCCGATTTCGCTGGTGCGGCGGGCCACAGAGTAGGCCGTAATACCATACAGACCGACCGAGGCCAGCACCAGCGCCAGCAATCCGAAGAGACTGGCCAGACGACCAATAAGCCGCTCTTCGGTGAAGTTGCCCGCGACCTGATAGTCGAGCGACTTGAAGTCGAGGATGGTGAGATTGGGATTGATGTTGGCGAGAGTGCGGCGGACCAGCGGTTCCAGGCTAGCAGCATCGCCGGCATAACGGAGGGTGATGGAGTTGGGGAACAGGGAACGAGTCTCGGCGGTGATGAAGCGGCGCTCTTTGACGGTCGTGTTGAACTGGGTCATGGGGCGGAAGTACATGGTGCGCACGGGCTCGCGGGGGTTGCTGTACTTGGCATCGGCGACGATGCCGACGATTTCGAAGTCGCTGGCATACTTTTGGTCGAAGACTCCGAAATGGCGCCCGATGGGATCTTCGCTGGGGAAAAACTTCTTGACGAAGGCCTGATTCACGACGGCGACCATTCGTGAAGTGGCGGTGTCCTGGTCGGTGAAGCCGCGGCCGCGAAGCACGGACTGACCGATAGTCTCGAAGAAATGCGGGCTCACGCGATCCCAGGATGAGTCGTTGTCTGCGTCCGGGGCTGGCGCGGGGCGGCCTTCGACAAAAATGGCTTCGCCCCAATTATTGCCCTCCAGCGTGCTATAGAGGGCGAGGCCCGCGCTTTGCACGCCGGGAAGGGACGAGAATTCGCGCTCCACGCGCTCGTTGAACGCGGGGACGGTAGAGACGTTGTAGCCTGCGCCGGCGGGATCGAAGTGGAAGACGTAGCGGTTGGCGGTGGCGAGGCCGAAGTCCTGATGCTCCAGGTTGCGCAGACTTTTCGTGAGTAAACCTGCGCCCACCAGCAGAACGAGCGAGAGCGCAGCCTGAAAAACGATGAGCGATTTCTGCGGCAGGGACGCGCGGTCGCGGGTGGAGCGGTTCACGCCACGCAGAGCTTCGGCGGGATCGGAGTGCGAGCCGATCCAGGCCGGGACGATTCCGAAGATGAGTCCGGTGAGCAGCGACAGAGCGAAAGCGAAGCCGAGGACGACGAGCGATGGGCTGGCATGAATGGGGAGGTTGGGTGAGTCCGGGAACGCGAGAGCCAGAATCATGCGGGCGCCAGCGTAGGCGACGGCGATGCCCACGAGCCCGCCCGCGCAACCGAGCAGCAGACTCTCGACCAGCATCTGCCGGATGAGGCGGGAGCGAGATGCGCCCAGGGCCATGCTGATGGAAGTCTGGGCACGGCGGGTCGCACCTTTGGCGAGAAGAAGATTCGCGATGTTGGCGCAGGCCACCAGCAGAACCAGGCCGGAGATCGCCATCAGCAGGCGGAGGCCGCTGCGGGTTTCCATCTGCAGGTTTTGGACTCCAGCGCCGCCCGGCGCCAACACGACGTACTGCTTGGGGATCAGCGTTTCGTTTCCGTTGGAGGTAAAGGCAGCCTGAGTGGCCAGCCATTGGCGCAGGCTGCTGCTGAGTTTGGCCTGCAGGCTGCCGGGATTGATTCCGGGCCGGACGCGGCCGAGAACGTAGAGCCAGTTGGTCTCGGGCTGCTTCAGAATGCTGGTCTCGCCTTCGATCACTGGTTCATTGTTGAGCGGAATCCAGAGCGCGGGCGGGTTGCTGTTGATGCGATCGCCGAAGAAGCCGGGAGGCGAGATGCCAACGATGGTGAAGGGCTGATTCTGGAGGTAGAACGTGGAGCCGATCACATTGGGATCGCCGGCGTGGGCGATTTGCCAGGCCTGGTAGCTCAGAACTGCGACCGGGGCCGCGCCTGGGATGTCGTCTGAGGGCAGAAGCATGCGGCCGGCGTAGGCTCCCAGACCGAAGGTGGAAAAGTAGTTGCCGGAAACATATTCAGCGAATTCCGCTTTTGCAGTCGCGGTGCCGGCGCGGACATTCATAGTGTTGTGTGCGGATTGGAAGGCGGCGAGTTGCTCGAACTCGGGCGCGGAGTCTTGGAAGTGACGATAGAGCTCGTAGGAAAACAGGTCGAAATCGCCGTCGTCGTTGCCGAAGCCTCCCTCGACACAGCAGTCGTCGCGGTCGCCGATGCGGTAGAGACTCGCAGGATTGGCGACAGGGAGCGATTTCAGCAGGATCGCATGCACCAGGGTGAAGATGGCGACGTTGGCGCCGATTCCGAGCGAGATAGTGAGGATCACCGTGGCCGCGAAGCCGGGGGACTTCTGAAATTGGCGCAGGGCGAGCTTAAGGTCGTACATGGTCTATTGACGAAGGGATAGCGGAAGAGTGAGCATTCGCGTCAAACAAGAAAGGGGCTATACTTCCTTTCGCGAATCAGCATGGGAGAAGTTATGGCAAGAGATATCATTCGAACGCCCAACGCGCCCTCTCCCCCGCCGGCATACAGCCAAGCGGTACGAGCAGCGGGTCTTGTGTTCGTCTCAGGCACTGGGCCGCAAGACCCGGTAACCGGGACGATTGTTGGGGATACCATCCAAGAGCAGACCAGACAGTGCCTCGAAAATGTATCTGCCATCCTCAAAGCCGCAGGCACTTCGCTCGAACGAGTTGTGAGTGCCACTGTCATTCTTCTTGAGGAAACAGACTTTGCCGGAATGAATGAAGAGTGGGTGCGGTGGTTTCCGTCCAACCCTCCTGCACGGCAAGGCGCGAAGCTCCCCGTTCGAATCCCCGGCATGAGAGTGTCCATCGCGGCCATCGCCGAAGCCTAGGGTTTGAATCGAGAAACCACCGAACTGTAAGGGCTTCTCAAAGACATAAATTCCGGAAGAAAAAGCCCCTCGCTTGCGCGAGGGGCTTTTCACGGGGGAGAGCTTGGAGATGCTGTCCAACTGCTGAGTCAAAGCCAGCCGAACTGCGCTCGGCGGACGGGTCACAGACCCGTCGCCACGCGAGCATCTTGCTTACTTGGGTTGCTGCGCTTGATCGGCGCTGGTGACCGGGGCTCCGGCGTTGGCGGAGAGCTGCTCCAGGTCATTCTTCAGGAGGCTGATTTCGACGCGGCCTCCGCTGCTGCGTTTGGTCTTGGTGGCTTCATCGGCGGTGGGGGCGTTGCCCATGCCGACGAGGTAGATGCGGTAGACCGGGATCTCATGCTGGAGCACGAGGTAGCGCACGACCGACTCGGCCATTTTCTGCGAGTTGGTGATTGCGGTCTGGCCGCGGCCGGAGGAGAAGCCCTGCACTTCAATGATGTATCCGTGTTGGCCCTTCACGGTGCTGGCCATGGTGTCGAGTGCGTCCTTCGCGCTCTTGCTCAGAATGCTCTGGCCGGCGCGGAACAGGATCTCGGTCTGGTTCGAGGCCTTGTACTGGTCGATGTTGCCAACCACGGTCTCAACGGTCTGGACGCGGGCGGTAGCCTGCTGGGCAGTCTGCTGCGCGGCGGTAGCTTTGTTGGCGGCGTCGACGGCGTGCTGATCGGCCTGGTCGGCCTTGTCGGAGGCGAGCTTGATGCCGGCCTGCGCGCGAGCGTCAGTGTCTTTGATGGCCTTGGTGTTGCCGGCGGTCAGCTCATCGAGCTCATTGACGCGGTCGCGGATGGGCTCGGTCTGGCGCTTCACGTAGCTGCGGCGGGCGAAGGGGTTCAGATGTCCCCAGAAACCTTCGCGGGATTGCACCTGCAGCGGGGCTTTGCCGGTCGCGGTGTCCGACGAAGTCGACTGGGTCGTGGTTGCGGCCGGTTGGCTCTGGTCTGAAGCAGCGGTGGTTTGGGCGAAGGCCGGGAAAGCGAGCACGGCCGCCAAGGGCAGGGCGAAGACTAGACGGTTGTTCATAATAACTTCCTCCAAGATGGGGGAGCGTTTGGCTCCAGCCCAAGGCACGCCTGAGGCGTGCTTAAATTTAATCGCGTCCCTGAACGGCAAGAAACCCAGCGGTTTCGCTGAAGAAGGCGCTGACGCAACGCCCGGTTTGAGCTCCAGGCACCCAGTATTGCGGCGCCTGACCCTATTGCCTATACATGTGGGATGCCAAATCAAGCTGTAGGGTTGAAGAGCTAAATGCTTGATATCTATAGACATTGTAGTACCGTGGAGGGCGAAAAGATAGGCTTGGGGCGGTGGGCAGGGTAATTTTGGCAAACCTGATATAAAAACTGCGTGGAAAATCGGCTTTCCGGTGGAGGGTTGCTTCGGCAGCTCAATGGGTGGGGCATCGGCCAAATGTGGGCCGACGTGGATCGTGGCCGGGGATTGTGGTATGGGTACGGTGTGGATGACCTGGGCCACGTTACGGGAACGCCCTCGCACCTTCCTGCGGACCGTGTCTCCCCGGATCAGGCTGCTCCCGCCGGTCACCTCGCTAACCCGGGATGTTCACACCGCTGAGAAAGCCGCCGACATGACCGGTAAAAGCGACGACCGCGGCGGTCAGAAGTTCCAGAGGTAGGCAGTAATCGGGAAGCGCATCAGTCGAACTGCTTCGCCGTCGAAAATGAATCCACCCCACCAGGCAGATCAGAAAGCCTGAGGTGCATCCCAAGGCCAGGTGGAGGAGCAACAGTCCCTTCAGCTTCTGTCCCGCGAGTTGCCACTGCCAGGCTGCGATGCCGGTAGCCAGCGTCGGCAATACAGCAACGGCCGCGGCGAGCAGGTTGAGACGAGCCGCTCTCACCAGGGTTTCCCGCTTCGCGATGCTTTTCGTCCAGCGGCCTGCCATGTCGAAAGCGACTCCGGTCAGAAAAAGCGCGATCGGAAAGTGGATTAAGACCACATGTTGTGCATGCTTTGCCAGCAGGGCTGCCTTGGGGTCGAATGGATTCAGTGCAGTATTCACGGCGTCTCCTACTCCACCACCACTTTGCCGGTCATTTTTGGGTGAATCGAACAGAAGTACGAGTAGGTGCCGGGTTTGCTGGGCGTGAACGTGAACTTCTCATCCGTATCGAGCGGTTTGGATTTGAACTCCTGGGTATCGCTGACCACGGTGTGCGGAATGTCATCTGCGTTGATCCAGGTGATCTGCGTCCCCACTTTTACGGTGAGGGTTGGCGGGGTGAAGCTGAAATTATCAATCTTGACGTTGACGGTCGGCGGACCCTCGGCCATCGATTTCGGCGCGGTTAGGAGTGCAGTCAAAGACAGCACCGTTGACGCTGCGACACAAAGAATCCAGCTGCTGTTTTTCATTTTGTTTCTCATCGCCTGCTCCTTGTAAAGTTCAAGAATATTTCTTCGACGTATTTCGATAACCGGGCTACTCCAATGTGGAATCGATCAGCGCCAGGTGGTGATGCTTGTGTACGTAGTTCACGTTGGTCACCCCTAGCAGACCGCGCAACTGTTCCGCCGGGACCTTCATCGGGCCCGGAGAAGGCGCTGCTCCCGGACGCGGCTGCGGGAAGGCGGTTGAATCCGCGGTGTGGAAGGTGACGTTGCCTTCCACTTTTTGCATGGTTTGATGAATGTGTCCGTTCAGCACCGTCACCGAGCCGAAACGTTTCAAATAGGAAAGTGCCTGCGCGCTGTCGTCGGTGCCCCATCCCCAGTCCGGATAGATGTTCCATAGCGGCATGTGCGCGAACACAACCACTGGCGTGCTCTTGGAGAGATGGCGAACGTCATCTTCCAGCCACTCCAGTTGTGCCGCGCCGAGCGAGCCCATGCCGCCAGCTTTCAGGTTCATCACGTTGACCAAGCCGATGAGGTGCACGCCCTTCTGGTCGAAGCTGTACCAGCCATCGCCCTTGGTGTTCTTGCCGTAACGCTCGCGGTACTGCTGGCCGTTATCTTCGAGGACGTCGTGCTCGCCGGGAACGAAGAACACATCTTTCGTGGGCGCGGATTTGAGAATCTGGTCGACGGTGTCGAACTCCTGCGGCTTGGAGAGATGGCTGATGTCGCCGGTGTGCAGAATGAATGCGGGAGGCGCGGGCAGCGCATTGATTTTGCCGACCGCGGCTTTCAACGTCGCGACTACGTCGGAGTTCGCGGGCTTGTTGAATCCCATGTGGCTGTCGCTGATCTGGACAAAACTGAGTTGGCCGCGGGCGGCCTTTGCGATGTGGGCGGGATCGTCGAGCCCGTACGACTTCAGCACTCCACCTTCGAGGACGCAGAGGGCGCCCGTGCCGGCCCAGGCCATGCATTTCAGGAATCCCCGGCGGTCGATTCCGTCGTGGTTGTGGTCGGACAAAATTGCGTCGTGCTGTTTCTGCAGCGGCATAGTTTTCCTTTCTTTCTTTCTTTCCAGATTTTCCCCAGATTTGCTTTCGGGACCCTGCTTGCGAGACCTTGCTTTTAGGACAAGGACCGCTCTGGTTGCACGGTGCAGAACTGGAGGCGGACACTTTTATTCCATGGATATTTATTTTGGCGATGTGGAAATAAAACGATCATCCGCTGGTTTATCCCTGTGTGCGTGTCGGAAGGCGAGGGATGAAGAGGGGAACACCGAGCACGGGAACGATGAGCGGATTCGGCTGGAGGAAGTGCGGCGCGGGCCGCGGATTTTGTTTGATGTGGAGGCGGGGGTGGCGGGGCGGTAAGGACTTCTCGCCACGGATTTTCACGGATAAGCTGACGACCAATCTAGTTGGCTGGTAGCAGGATATCCGAGGCGACGTGCGCCGTGAACTCTGCACCCGGTTTGATCCGGGCGTCTTTTCCCCGTACGAACAACCCAAAAGCAGCCGCAGTGTCGGCCTTTGCAAAGCGCTCTTGCCCCAGCTTCGCGGCCCCGCCGCGAAGCTTGATGTCGATTTGGCCTGCTCGCAGGGATTTCAGTTTGAAGGAGACTTCACCCGGTGCGCCTAAGCGGTGCGCCTTCTGTACGTCGGTGACGACGGCTAAAGCCGGGGTTCCTTTGTTTGCGACAACGACACCGTCGGATTCTAGATCCTCCGCGAGGGTTAGGAATATCTTGTCGCCCGCTTTGGCGGTTTTCGAACTTACCGCCGTAGCGAATACGAGCTGAACAGGAGTGTCATGCTCAAGCAGTCGTCTGCCCGAAGATAGGGCTGCTGCAGCGGCATTGGAAATCACTCTTGGAGCTGCGCCAGGAAGTGTTAGCGACTGCCTCCCTGGCTTCACATTTAGTGTGTAAACGGCTTCCCTTACCTGGCTGCGCGCACCCCATGGTGAAACGGCAATGGCCTGCAGGGTGACACTCGAATCAATCCGGATAGGAGCGGTGTATCTGGTTGAGTATTGGGTCGGCGTCCAGCCATCGGTGGTGTAGTAAATCTCCGCATCGCTGCTACTTGAATTGATCGTCAGGGTGACTGGAGAGGAATAAGTACCCGAACCTATAGAAAGCTGAGGAGGGACAGGGTTGCGCGGCTGCTGATCCGCGCTTTGGGTACGGGGCCGGTAGTTGAAGAGCGAATCGGTCTGTTGCTGCGCGTTCATCGCATTCTGAGCGCTCTGACTGGCCATCTGCATAGCGCTCGAGGCCTGCTGCGTGGACTGCTGAGCCGCGATTTGCGCCTGCATACCCGCATCCTGCGCCTGGGCGCATGAGACCGACAATGCGATCGTCAAACACATCAGGAAGGCACGCATATTGTGCTCCTTGTATAGGAACACTCAATTGCAGCACGATTCCGGCGGAAGAGAGGTAAAGAGTTGGTCAGCCCGAGTAAAGTTTTGTCAGTCCGGTATGACTCTAGACACATATCGGTCATAACAGTAGTGTGCTTTCCTCAGTAGTGTGCTTTCTCGGCTAGTACCGTGTTCCGTCAGCGCATACTGCCGCAGTGTTTTTCGTATTGCTCGAAGATGAAGTTGTCGGTCATGCCGGCGATGTAGTCGCAGATGACGCGGGGGAGGGAATCTTCTTTTGCCTTCTCCTGGTAGTTGTGTGGCAGAGTGTTGGGATTCGTCATCCAGAAGGTGAATAGTTCTTTGACGATGCGCTCGGCGTCTTCTTTTTCTTCGGCCAGCGAGGGGCTGTAATAGAGATTTTCGTAGAGGAAAGTTTTGCTTTGCTTGCGTTCGGACTCGACTTCGGGGCTGAAGGCGGCCAGGCGTTCGGGGTGGTGACGGACGTCGTCCAGGGTTTGAATTTTGGCTTGCTCGACGCGCGACTGCGTGTTGGTGATCAGGTCGCTGACGAAGCGGTTCAGGACGCGCTTCAGGGACTCGTTGAATTTCAGTTTCTCAGGCGCGGTGGGATAGATCTGTTCGACTTCGCGGTAGAAGTGCCCGAAGGCCGGGATGCCTTCGCGGATTTGTTCGAGCGTGAGCAGATGCGCTTCGTAGCCGTCGTCGAGGTCGGCGGTGTTGTAGGCGATTTCGTCGGTCAGGTCGATCAGTTGAGCTTCGAGGGGTGGGCGCTGGTCGAGCAGATATTCGGCTAGCTCTGGATGCGTTTTCTCGTCGTAGTCGTGCGAGTGTTTGATGATGCCTTCGCGGACTTCGAAGGTCAGATTCAGGCCGCGGAAGGCGGCGTAACGCTGTTCGAAATCTTCGACGATGCGGAGAGCGTGCAGGTTGTGGTCGAAGATTAGGCCATGCTCGCGCATGGCGGCGTCCAGCGCCTTTTCGCCGGCGTGGCCGAAGGGAGGGTGGCCGATGTCGTGGACCAGCGCGAGGGCTTCGACCAGATCGACGTTGAGGGCGAGGGCCCCGGCGATGGTGCGGGAGACTTGCGAGACTTCCAGAGTGTGGGTGAGGCGGTTGCGGAAATGGTCGGAGTAGCGGCGGGTGAAGACTTGGGTTTTGGCTTCGAGACGGCGGAAGGCGCGGGCGTGGATGACGCGGTCGCGGTCGCGCTGGAAATCGTTGCGGTAGGGATGTGGGGGTTCGGGGAAGCGGCGTCCGCGGGAATGCGTGATGGGCACCGCGTGGGCCGCCAGCATGTTCGCAGTTTAGCAGAGGAGCGAGTGCCGAGTTGAGAGCGCGCACGCTGCAAGCAAGAACCGAGGTCCCTCGCGTTGCTCGGGATGAGAAGCGTCGGTTGCTTAATGACAAGCGTTGATTGCTCGGTGCTCGGTATTCGCGGCTCGGTACTTGTTACTGTTTCGTTGATTCTTCTTTGGCGAGTTTTACTTTGGCGGCGTCTAGTTTTTGCTGGACTTTGGCGAAGGCTTCGGTGTCCTGCTCAGCGGGGACGGTCTTGTTCCATTCCTGGACGGAGCGTTCCCAGTGGGCGGCGGCGAGTTTCAGGCGGCCGGTTTTCTGGTAGAGATCGCCGAGATGTTCCTGCACCGTGGGGTCATTGTTCATGTGAGCTTCGGCTTTGGTCAGGTTTTCTTCCGCCTGATCGTATTTGCCCAGCTTGAAGTAAGCCCAGCCGAGCGAATCGAGATAGGCGCCGTTGTTGGGCTCGAAGGTCACGGCCTGCTTGATGTAGTTGAGCGACTCTTCGAGTTTCACGCCGCGGTCGGCGTTCATGTAGCCGAGATAGTTGAGCGTGGCAGCCGCCTGAGGATCAGTGGGTGAGGTTGCAGCCAGAACTTTTCTGAATTCGATCTCGGCCTGATCGAACATTTTCTCGCGCTGATAGAGGTCTCCGCGGAGGAACTGGACGGCGGCCTTGTCGTCGGGCTTGGTGGAGAGTTGCTCGGCTTTGGCGAGAGCTTCGAGGGCTTCGTTCCAGCTCTTGGCCCGCGTGTAGACGATGCCGAGACGGAGATACACGTCGCGATCTTCGGGGCCGCCCTTGAGCATGGAGCGAATGTCGGCTACGGCCTTGTCGAGTTCACCGGTATCGGCCAGTTGGGCGTCGAGCACCATGCGCATGTCGCGGTCGTCGGGCAGTCGCTGCACGGCTTCCTTGGCGGTGGCAGTGGCTTGTGGCCACTGCTTGGCTTCGCGGTAAGTGTCGATGATTTCCTGATAGCCGCTGCGAGCGTTTTCGTCGCCTAAGGGCAGCATTTTGCGGAAGGTTTCGACGGCGGCGGTGTAGTTCTCCTGCTCGCGATAGACCATGCCGAGGCGCTCAATGAAGATGGAGCGGTTGTTGCGATCGGCCTGGCTGGATCCGACTTCGCTTTTGTCGGTGCGCTTCAACAGATCCTGCAGCAGTTTGATAGCGTCGTCGTAGCGACCCTGCGCCTGATAAACCGAGGCCATGCTGTAGGGGACGTCCATGGTATCGGGAACCAGGGTGTCGGCGCGCTTCAGGTTTTCGAGGGCCAGGTCGTACTTGGCTTGGCGGCGGTAAATCTCGGCCATGCGGACGTAGGTTTGCGCGTCTTCGGGATTGGAGTCGGCGATGACTTTGTATTGTTCGAGGGCGGCGTCGAGTTGGCCGTCGTTCAACAGATTTTCGGCCAGGCCGCGGATGGCGTCGAGATTATCGCGATCGAGAACGATGGCGTGACGGAAGGCGTCGATGGCGCTCTTGTAATCTTTTCGCTGCTCGTAGGCCGCGCCCAGTGCGGCATACAGCTTGGCGGAGCGGGCCGAGTCGGGGATGGCGCTCAGCACTTGAAGCGCGTGGGCGGTATCGCCTTCGTCGGTGTAGAGCATGGCCAGCGTGGTGACGGCTTCTTCGGAGCTGGGGTCGAGTTTGATGGCGGTTTTGAGTTGGCCCTCGGCTTTGGCGAGATCGTTGTTCAGACGGTAGAGGCGGCCAAGCAGGAGGTGGTCGTCGACGCTGTCGGGATCGAGCTTCACGATCTGCTCGTATTCGTCGATGGCCAGCTTGAGAATGTTGTCAGAGCCGGAACCGCCGGGCATGTCGCCAAGGGAGCGCAGATAGATTCTGCCGAGAAGTTTGTGGGCTTCCAGGTTCTTGGGATCGCGCTTGATGATGTCTTGTGCTTCCTTGACGGCATCGGCGATGCGGCCGGTCTTGACGTAGAGCTCGGCCAACGCGGAAGTCAGGAATTCCGAGGACGGGTCGGCCTCGATGGCGAGGCGGTATTCCTCGGTGGCTTTAATGGCGAGGTCGCTGCGGCCGTAGGCGGTGACCATTTCCTCATACATGTGGGCGAGGGTGTAGTGGTAGTAGGCGGCGGCGCGGTCGAACTTGCGCGGTGAAGACTGGCCGGGAGAAGCCTGGCCGGGAGACGACTGGGCCGGTTTGGCGTCGGGCGCGGTGGAGTCCGGGGAAGTTGAAGGGCTGGTTTGAGCGACGGCGGCGATTGACGCTATCGAGATCGTCACTAAGAAGATCGAAAAAGTGCGAAGAATGCTATTCATGCTGAACCTAATCATTTGGACCTGAATGCGCTCCCGCGCGTTTCCGAAACCTCAGGCTGTTTAGATGCCAAGCCGCCGGGGAAAAGGTGTCTTTATTCTAACTCGCGGACTGCCGGGATGGGAAAAAACACGCGCGCGATTCACAAAAGACTGACGAACCGGAAGTTCAGGGACTGGCGGGGAAATTGTTGATTGTTGATCGCGAATTGTTGATTGCCGCTTGAAAAAAGGGCAGTTCACGGAGCGCCGCTACAGATAACTTTACAATCAGCAATCAACCATCAGGGAATCAACAATTTACTTAATGGCGGAAGTGGCGGACGCCGGTGAAGATCATGGCGAGGCCGAGGCGGTCGGCGGCGGCGATGACTTCGGGGTCGCGCTGCGAACCGCCGGGTTGGATGACGGCGGTGGCGCCGGCGCGGGCGATTTCTTCCACGCCGTCGGGGAATGGGAAAAAAGCATCGGAAGCGGCAACGGTGCCGGCGAGCGGAAGCTGCGCTTTCATGGCGCCGAGCTTCGCAGAATCCACGCGGGACATTTGTCCAGCGCCGACGCCTACAGTCTGCCCGTCGCGGGCGTAGACGATGGCGTTCGATTTCACGTGCTTGCAGACTTTCCAGGCGAACAGCAAGGCGCGGGTTTCTTCGGGTGTGGGCGGGCGCTGGGTGACGACTCTCAGATCGGCGTCTGCGAGCGGGCGGATGTCGGCGTCTTGCACCAGCATGCCGCCGGAAACATTCTTTAAGACCCACTTCTGATTGGCTGCAGCCACTTCTACGAGGCGAAGATTTTTCTTGGTGGCGAACTTGGCTTTGGCGGCTTCGTCGAAGGCGGGGGCGGCGATGACTTCGAGGAAGAGTTTGTGCATTTCCTCGGCGGCTTCGGCGTCGATGGGGCGGTTGACGCCGATCACGCCGCCGAACGCGGAGACGGGGTCGCATTCGAGGGCGCGCTGGTAGGCTTCGGCGAGAGTCTTGCCGGTGGCTGTGCCGCAGGGGTTGGTGTGTTTGATGATGGCGACCACTGGCTCGTCAAATTCTTGAGCCAAATCCCAGGCGGCTTGCAGGTCAACGATGTTGTTGAAGGAGAGTTCTTTGCCTTGGAGTTGGCGCGCATTGGCTACGCCTGTGTCCGAGCCGTCGGAGTACATTGCGGCTTTCTGGTGAGGATTCTCGCCGTAGCGCAGGTCGAGGGTTTTGTGGAACGAGAAACGCAGGGTTGAAGGGAACGTCGTGGTTTCGGACTGCACCTGAAAAGAATCTGCGCTGATGCGCTCCAGCGTGGAGGCAATCGCGGAGTCGTAGGCGGCGGTTGTGGCGAAGGCTTTTTGCGCTAGCCGCCATTTTGTGGCGAGGGAGAGACGGCCGGCTTCGCGCTCGAGTTCGGCGGCGATGGCGTCGTAGTCGGTGGGGGAAGTGACGATGGCGACGTCGTGGAAATTCTTGGCGGCGGAGCGAATCATCGAGGGGCCACCGATGTCGATGTTCTCGATCAATTCTTCGAAACGGACTCCGGGCTTGGCCGCGGTTTTTTCGAAGGCGTAGAGATTTACAACCACCATGTCGATGGGCGCGATGCCGTGTTCGGCAACGGCGGCTACGTGTTTGGGATCTTCGCGGCGATGCAGAATGCCGCCGTGGACTTTGGGATGCAGAGTTTTGACGCGGCCGTCGAGCATTTCGGGGAATCCGGTGAGTTCGGAGATGTCCTTGACGGCGATACCGGAATCGCGCAGGAGTTTGGCGGTGCCGCCGGTGGAGATGAGTTCAACGCCGAGTGCGGCGAGTTTGCGGGCGAAATCGGCGAGTCCGGTCTTGTCGGTGACGCTGAGGATGGCGCGTTGGATACGGGCGGACATGGGGCCTCGGATGAAGTGGAATGACGATGAGTGACTGAAAATTCTATCAGCTAGGAGGGGAGAGTACAGAGCTACTGAGGACTCGGCAGTGGCTCAATGTCAAATTCATTTCAACCCGATGTCATTCTGAGCGCGGCGACAGCCGGGCGAAGAGCCTAACGCCGGCCATCGCTGTTGATGCAGTCGACGGGGGTGCCTGCTCTTCATGCAGTCAGGCGCTCCTCGCATCAGTACAACCAACATCCGGGCTTCGTAAGGTCTCTTCGGAGCGCTTGGCGCGCTCCTGCGGGATGACATCGGTCGGCGAATGGTAAGTACCCAGCTTCAAATTGAGCGACTGAGTACGCGCGCTCAGAGTCGCGGAGTTCATCACGGACGCTAAAGGACGGAGTTGGGCAGGGGACTACTTTTCCGTCTTGGCTTTGGCCTTCAGTTTGACGTGGCCGTTGGCGATTTCGACCGAGTATTCCACGTTGTCGCACTTGTATTGCTTGCGGATCTGTTCGGTTTTTTTCTGCACGAAGCTGGTGAAGGAGTCGATGCCGCCGGTGACATTCTCTCCGGCTTTTTTCTTGGCAGCGACCAGAGTGTTATAGAGGCGCTCGACCTGCTCGCGCTCCGCCTGGTCGACAGTGTGCAGGGTGAAAGCTTGGGATGCGGTCGCGCCGGCGGCTGCTGCGGCGGCAGCGTGACTTACACCGTAGACGGGATGGTGCTGAGATTTGTGTTCATCTTCGGCGACGCGAACTCCCTGCACCGAGAGCAAAGCGTCCTGCGGGCGGCGATAACCTTCTTCACGGATGCGGGACTTCTTGCGCCACAGATCGCTGTAAATGGCGTAGCGCTGGGCCATTTCGTTGTAGCGGTAACGCTGGGAGAAGTTCATGCGGCCGCCATCAGAGAACTTGCGCAGCATGCTCAACACCTTCCACTCGACGTCAGTAGGCGGGCGCTTGGCCGGATTACTGAAGAAGATCTCGTACTCGATTTTTAGACGGCGCAGTTGCGTGTCGAGAACGTTGAGTTCTTCGTCGGTGGTCACAGAGGTCTCCATGCACAGTTTAGCGAGGTGAAGGGAGGGAGACGAGGTGCCTGTCGGTCACGGAGGGCATGGTACGAAAGTAAGCAGCTTCTAGCTCCTAGCCGCTAGCTTCTAGCTTTAGGCCATAGATTACAACGGTTTGGGATGGTCGGTTTGGATTGGAGCAGAGCGGGCCTGAAGTCAATGTCTGAAGTACTTGAGCTAGGAGCTAGAAGCTAGAAGCTTATTTCCCCGAATTCGACGCCATCTTCTTAACCATAGCTAGAACGAGTTTGCGGTCGCTGTCGTTCAGGCTGGTGGAGTAGCGGCGGATCTGGCTGAGGAAGCGGACTTCGTCGTCGGAGAGTTGGGGCAGTCCCTTGGAGCCGTTGCTGTGGCCGGGCTCGGCGAAAAACTGCGAAAGCGGGAGTTCCATGGCGCCGGCGATTTTGGAAAGAGTATCGAGCGAAGGAATGGTGTGGCCGTTCTCGACGCGCGATAGGTAGCAGCGCAGCAGGCCGGTCCGCTTTTCGATGTCGCCTTGAGACATACCTTTCTGGAGCCGGTAGTTGCGGATGGTCTCGCCGATATTCATTGTTGGGAGCATTTCAGGATGGGTCATAGTAACCAGATCAGTACCTTCTGGCAAGTAGGAAATTTGTGCCATGCGCGGGACATTGGTGCCATACGAAAATCGAATGGGATGGAACCGTGTTTTGTGGACACGAACGTGATTGCTTAGACGGCGTACAAGAAATAGTCGAGCGAAAGCCGCGGCCGGCAGGCGGTTCCGAGGCGATGTGATTCTCTCCTATTTCTTCAGCGTGCTCGCCAGAAAGTCGACGGTGCGCTGCCAGGCGTCGGTGGCATCGGCGGCGCGGTAGCCGTCTTTGTTGTTGGGATTTTCGAAGGCGTGGCCGGCATCGGGGTAGATGGTGACGTCGATCTTTTTGCCCAGTTGATCCAGGATTGCCCCGAATTTCTTCACGTCATCGGGAGTGATGCCGTGATCCTGCGCGCCGAACAGGCCGAGGATGGGCGCATTGATTTTCTTCAGCGCCTCGGTGTCGGTGGCGAGATGGCCGTAGTTGATGACGGTCGCGGCTAAGGTGGGTTCCTGCAGAGCGACGTCGAGCGAGTAGCCTCCGCCCATGCACCAGCCGATGGAACCGATGCGGTCTTTCTTTACGTCGGATTGCGACGCGAGGAATTCGAAAGCGGCGTGCAGGTCGCGTTTGGCGCGGTCTTCGGGGACGCCGCGCATGATTTCGTGCGCCATGTCGGGCGTGGTGGCAACTTTGCCGCGATAGAGATCGACGGCGAGCGTGACGTAGCCCTGGTCGGAGAGCTTCGAGGCTTGGTCCTTGACCCAGTCGTTCAGACCCCACCATTCGTGGATCACGATCAGCGCTGGGAAAGGGCCTTTGCCGGCCGGCGTGTAGAGGATGCCTTGCACGGTTTCGTCGCCGCTTTTGTAGGAGACGGACTTGCCGTCGGCGGCGAGGGCGGACGCGGCGAGCAGAACGGCGAGCGCGACTAGTAGAATTTTCTTCATGGGGGATCCTTATTCTTTTTTTCCCACTGATCAGCAGAGATGGCCAGCACACATTCTGGCTGAAGCTTGCCTGGAATTACAACTGCAGCTCCATGTAGATGACGCCGGACATCGGATTCGGACAGTAGGGCGCGATCTCTTTGAAGCCCAGCTTGCGATACATGGCGACTGCGTCTTTCATGACCGGCTCGACGGTGTCGAGGCGCATGCGCTGGTAGCCGATCCGGCGGGCTTCGGCGATGATGTGGTCGGCAAGCGCACGGCCTAGGCCTTTGCCGCGGAACTGAGGGCGCAAATAAAGGCGCTTCATTTCGCAGATGTCGAGTTCGAGTGGATGGAGTGCTGCGCAGCCCGCGAGCTCGCCTTCGTATTCCGCCAGCAGCAGGCGACCTTCGGGCGGAGCGTAGGCGCCGGGGAGATTGGCGAGTTCCCGATCGAAGTTCTGAAAGCACAGGCTGAAGCCGAGGGACCGAGCGTATTCGAGGAAGAGTTCGCGGGCTTGGGCGAGTTGGACTGGGGATTCGGCCTGAGCAAACGCAAAACCTTTCACCACAGAGGACACAGAGGACGCAGAGGAAGCTTGAGGAACTTCAGGTTCGGTTTTCATTCCTCTGTGTCCTCTGTGGTTAGGAACTTGAAGTTATCCCATCAGCATGCCGCCGTTCACGTTCAGGACGTGGCCGGTGATGTAGGAGGCTTCGTCGGACGCCAGGAACGCGACTGCGCTGGCTACGTCGTCGGGCGTTCCAACTCGGCCGAGCGGGATCTGTTTGACGGCGGTCTGTTTGAATTCTTCGCTCAGGACTGCGGTCATGGCGGTTTCGATGAAGCCGGGGGCGACGGCGTTGCTCGTAATGTTGCGGGAGCCGACTTCGCGGGCGATGGCCATGGTCAGGCCGATGAGTCCGGCTTTAGAGGCGGAGTAGTTGGCCTGGCCGGCCTGGCCCATCTGACCGAAGACGCTGGTGATGTTGATGATGCGTCCCCAGCGCTGTTTGAGCATGGAGGGGATGACGGATTGAATGCACAGATAGGCGGAGGTGAGGTTGGTTTGCAGCACCGCATCCCAGTCGGCGCGCTTCATGCGCATGACCAGTTGGTCGCGGGTGATGCCGGCGTTGTTGACCAGGATATCGATTTTGCCGAACTGGGTGATGGCGGATTTGATGGTTTCCTTGACTTGATCTTCGTCGGCGACGTCGAGGGCGAAGGCGGAGGCCTTGCCCCCGGCGGCGGTGATTTCGGTGACCAGTTCGTTGAGCTTTTCTTGATTGCGGGCGGCGACGGCCACCGTGGCGCCGTCTTTGGCGAGGCGCAGGGCGCAGGTGCGTCCGATGCCTTGCGAGGCGCCGGTGACGAGGGCTACGCGTCCTGAGAGGGACATATTTACGAGTTCTCCCGAGTACTGGGTTCAATGAGTGCAGCGGAACGCTGAATTATACGCGGCTCGCGGAAGATGTTTGAAATTCTCCCGAGTTCGTAGGATCATTGCGGGCTGAGGTAGAAACTTGACACTGATTTTTCTTCAAGGCGGAGCCTATGCGGTTATTGGGTTGGTGTTGACTTGTTGGGCAGGGGGTTTGTCCAACCGCTACAACGCCTGGACCACGAGCCTGCGTGAACGCCATCCTGGGTTCAATCCGCCGCCAACGCCAGAGTGGCGAGCGAAGAATACCAAGATCATCACGGTTATGTTTCGCGCTGTTGGGCTGTTTCTTATCGTGCTTTCTATCATGTATCTCCTGCCGCTGATTGGAACAAAGCCGCATTGAAAATGTGGAAAGATTCGCCCCTTACTAAATCGGATTGCTAATCCACAAGCCTGCCGCGTAACATTCCAGCACTCATGCCACAGACTGCGACGAATGTGATCACGATGCCCGATCCCTCTAACAAGAACTCTTCCCCTGCAGACGCCGGGCACCGGTCGACGCAGCGGGCCTCGGCCGGCAACGCCGTGCCGGTCGAGTCACCTTCCGAATCGCCCGCGAAAAATCCGGAGCCTTCGACCGAGGTGTTTGCGGTGTTCGGCGTGGAGCCGGAGATTCAGGCTTATGCCATGGCGAAGTATTCGCGGTCGTCGCTGTCGATGAAGGAGTCGCTGCGCGAGATCAGCACGCAGAAGGCGGAGAAGTTTCTTAACACTTTTTATTTTCAGTACGGGCACCGGTCGATTGCCGACCTGGCGCATATTGCGCTGGCGGTCGAGAGACTGTCGATTCTGGCGGCGATTGAAGTGGCCGACGAGCAGCGCTGGGATGGGCAGGAGCGGTCGACGCGGTATCAGGATTTCAAGAAGAGCGGGTACTACGTTCCCGAGTTTGGTTCGGATGAGGAAGCGCGAAAGCTGTATCGCGAGACGCTGGATTTTCTGTTTGCCGAGTATGAAGCGCTTTCGGCGCATATGACGCAGCATTTGATCAACATCACGCCCAAGCCCGCGGACATGAAGCAGGAAGCGTATGAGCGGACTTTGAAGGCACGGGCATTCGACATCACGCGGTATCTTTTACCCTTGGCCACCAACACCTCTTTGGGCGAGATCGTGAATGCACGGACTTTAGAAATCCAGGTGGCGCATCTTCTTAGTCATACCCACAAAGAAATGAGAGTGCTGGGCGAGTCGTTGAAGAAGGCGGCGACCGGGGCGGCTTACAACGTGAATGCGGATTCGTTGCGCGATCTGGTGGAGCAGATTCGGGCAGGGAGTCCGGAGTTGGGGGCGCGGGCTGAGGCGGAGTTGCTGAAGGAAGTGCGGGTCGCGCCGACTTTGGTGAAGTATGCCGATCCGAATGAGTATGAAATGGCCACGCGGCGGGAGTTGCGGCAGGCGGCGCTGGAGTTGATGGCTGACGAACCGCTGGCGCCGTCGAAGGCGATCGTCGACTTGCTCGACGAGGAGCCGCTCGAAGTGGAGATTGCGACCACGCTGCTCTATGAGCACTCGCACCATTCTTATCGGCAGATTCGGCAGGCGCTGCAGGTTTCGGGGGAGAGATATCGGCGGGAGATCATTGACCTGGGGCTCCGGCATCGCGGCAAGCATGATGAGATGCTGCGCGGATTCCGCGCGGGGCAGCAGTTTCGCTTTGACATCTTGATGGATACGGGCGGGTTCCGCGACATGCATCGGCACCGGCGGTGCATTCAGGTCATGCAGGGATTCACCACGCAGCACGGCTACGAGATGCTGCTCGACGTGGAAGATGCGGGCGTGCGCGGACGCTTCGACGCGGCTATGCTGCGGGTGCAGGCGGCGGTGGAAAGTTTGGCTGCGCGGAAGACTCTGGAGGCGGAAGAGAATTCGCAGTACGCGATTCCGCTGGCGTTCCGCAAGCGGGCGCTGTTCAAGATGGATTTTGCCGAGGCGGTTTACATTTCCGAGTTGCGGACTACGCCGGCGGGGCATGTTTCGTATCGCAACGTGGCTTATGCGATGTATGAGGCGGTGGCGCGGAAGTATCCGGCTTTGGCCAAGTATTTTCGCGTGCATGATGTGACGGCGCCGGTGGACCTGCTGCAGAGATGAGGTAGTTACATTCGCCTATACATTTGAGTACCTCGTCCGTTATGATGATCTTGCAGTTTGACGGCTTTGATTGGGATCGAGGTAACAGAGCCAAGTGCCAGAAGCACGGGCTTTCCATTGCGCTGATTGAGAATTTGTTCGCCCGGCCTCTTGCCATCCTTCCGAGCGCGGGTGATTCGCAACAGGAACGCCGCTTTTGCGCGGTAGGAGAAACTGGCGACGGCCGGAGAGTGTTTCTTGTGTTTACTCTGCGACGCAAGGGCGATAAGCAATTGATTCGGGCGATCAGCGCGCGTTACATGCACAAAAAGGAGATCGAATCCTATGAAAAAGAAAATCCCGGCGTTTAAGAGCAGCCGCGCGGCGGCAGCCTTTGTCGACAAGGCCGACTTGTCACAATATGATCTCTCGGGCGCGCAAACGGTACGCTTTGAGATGAAGCGCAAGGACAAATCCATTAACTTGCGCCTGCCCGAAGAACTTTACGATGCTGTGCGCCGGCGCGCCACCCACGCAGGCTTGCCATATCAGCGCTTCATCCGCCTGGCGCTGGAGAATGCGATTGCGACGCAGAAGTAAGACTGGATGGCGTGCAAGACGTTGCGAGGCGGTGGCGCGGAAGTATCCGGCTTTGGACAAGTATTTCCGGGTGCATGATGTGACTGCGCCGGTGGATTTGCTGCAGAGGTAGAGTCAGGACAGGTTAGCGATGTCCACTTCACGGATGAGACTGAATAGCAACCCAAACGCAACCAGAGTTGAGAAGACTGTCAGGTCGGGATGGTTCTGCCACGCCATACCAATTTCACTATGCCACGTTCTTGCATATTCCATGAAAGTAACGCCGATCAACAGACCTCTATAGAATCGTACCCTCTTGCGGTCAAGTGCCCGGTCGGGGTCTCTGTGCTTAAGCCACAACCAGAACAGTGCAATCAGAACCAATGGGACTGCCGGTCCAATAATCTTCTGCAACATGGGCTAAACCTCACTCCTGAAGCAGGACTGCGTCCACATTCTACACCTCATGCGAATTTGGCACGTGTCGGAGCGGAACCATTTCGGAACCATCCACAGAATAATTCACAAATTCGCCTTTTCTTCGCTTCAATCTGTATGTATAATCCGGCCAGATTGATTTTCATGCGGCGGGCTTACGCTGCATTTCTATAAGGAGCCACTTCCATGGCGGATGAACGCGGTAAGGCGATTGAGATGGCGTTTGCGCAGATTGAGAAGCAGTTCGGCAAGGGCTCGATCATGCGGCTCGGGTCGAAGGAAGCGATCGTCCCTATCGCGGTGATTCCGACCGGGTCGATCTCGTTTGACGCGGCGCTGGGCGTGGGGGGCTTTCCGCGGGGGCGCGTGATTGAAGTGTTTGGGCCGGAGTCGTCGGGCAAGACGACCATTACGCTGCAGGTGATTGCTGAGGCGCAGAAGACCGGGGGCATGGCGGCGTTCGTCGACGCGGAGCATGCGCTCGATCCGGGCTATGCCAAGAAGCTGGGCGTGGATGTGGACAACCTGCTGGTTTCGCAGCCCGACTACGGCGAACAGGCGCTGGAGATTACCGAAACGCTGGTGCGGTCCAATGCCATCGACGTGCTGGTGGTGGATTCGGTGGCGGCGCTGGTGCCCAAGGCCGAACTCGATGGCGAAATGGGCGACAGCCATATGGGATTGCAGGCGCGGCTGATGTCGCAGGCGCTGCGCAAACTGACGGGGACGGTCTCGAAGTCGCGTACCTGCCTGATCTTTATTAACCAGATCCGCGAAAAAATCGGCGTGATGTTCGGCAATCCGGAGACTACTACCGGCGGGAAGGCGCTGAAGTTTTATTCCTCGGTGCGGATCGATATCCGGCGCATCGCGGCCATTAAAGATGGCGACGTAGTTACCGGTTCGCGCACTCGCGTGAAGGTGGTGAAGAATAAAGTCGCTGCGCCGTTCCGCGAGGCGGAGTTCGACATTCTCTACGGGGAAGGTATTTCGCGGGAAGGCGATCTGCTCGACATCGCCTCGAACAACAATATCGTCGAAAAATCCGGCTCCTGGTATAGCTACAAGGGCGAACGCATCGGCCAGGGACGCGAGAATGCTCGTCAGTTTTTGAAAGACAACAAAGACGTAATGGCGAAGCTGGATACCGAGGTGAGGAAGGCGCTGGGGTTGACGCAGGGCCCGGCGCAGCCGGCGACCGCGCCCGCGACTGCCGCAACGCCTGCGGGCGCGCGTGTGACGACCATGCCCTCGGCGGCCGAGCCGGTGAAGGCGCCAATCGTGGCTGCAAGACGCTAAGAGCCAAAAACGGTCATCCCGAGCGAAGCGAGGGACCTGGGTTTTTGCCTGTAGCTGCTGTGGTACTCGCGCCGGCGGAAACCTAGGTCCCTCGCGTTGCTCGGGATGACACTTTTTCGAGGCAAGCATGCGCGAGGAAAAGCGGTACTTCGTTTACATCATGACCAACCCCTCGAAAACGCTCTATACCGGGATTACCAACAGCATTCGCCGGAGGGTTAGAGAGCACAAGCTTAGGCTGACACCGGGATTTGCGGCGAAGTACAACATCACACGGCTGGTTTACTTCGAGACGTTCGAAGATGTCCGCAATGCGATTGAGCGTGAGAAACAGATCAAGGCGTGGACGCGTGCGAAAGGAGTTGCTTTGATTGAATCCACGAATCCGAAGTGGGATGACTTATCACGGGAGTGGGATCAGCCCCAGACATTTCGGTTCGTACCCAAGACGGCGTAGCCTTGCGTCGCTGCATTCTTAACCCTTTCCTGGTTTGTCATCCCGAGCGAAGCGAGGGATCTGGGCTTTTGCCTGTAGCTGCAGTGGTGCTCGCGCCGGCGGAAACCTAGGTCCCTCGCGTTGCTCGGGATGACAATTCAAAAAAGAAGATTCCGCAAACCCCATTCCCGATTGCCATTGTTGCTCCCACCCGCATAAAATCTCCTATTGCGTCTTTGCTGCTCAAATTGCTGAACCCACGGCCTTCCTGTGAGGACGATTGAATAAGGGCATCGCGGTTTATCCCGGCTCGTTTGATCCGCCCACCAATGGGCACCTCGATTTGATTGAGCGAGGCAGCAAGATGTTCGAGCAGCTGGTGGTGGCGATTTTGCGGAACCCGGAAAAGACTCCGATGTTCAGCCTGGTCGAGCGGCTGGAGATGCTGCGCCAGCTGACCGCCGATTGGAGCAACGTTCGCATCGACACCTTCGACGGCCTCATGGTGGAATACGCCAAGTCGATCGACGCCATGTGTGTGCTTCGGGGAATTCGCGCCATCAGCGACTATGAATATGAGCTGCAGATGGCGCTCATGAATCGCAAGCTGGAGCCGACGCTCGAAACGGTGTTCATGATGCCGGCGGTTCGGTATTCCTACGTAAGTTCGCGACTGGTACGCGAAGTGGCGCAGGCCGGGGGGCCGGTGAAAGACCTTGTCCCCGAAGTGGTGGAGCAGAAGCTGCGTGAAAAATTAGATCCGGCATACAAACTCCGGGACAGGGAACTCATCGAAGTCCCGAGAAAAAGAAAGAAGAAGGCATGACGACGGCAACTACGGAAGCGCTACGACTGACCGGGAGAATCAACAGGATCGAACCCTCCGCCACAATGGCCGTGGTCGCCGAGGCGGACAAGCTGCGGCAGCAAGGGATCGATGTGGTCGATTTTGGCGCGGGCGAGCCGCATTTCGCCACGCCGCAGCACATTAAAGACGCCGCCATCGCGGCCATCAACGGGAACTTTACGAAATATACGGCCGTGGCCGGCACCGCTGAGTTGCGGGATGCGATCGTGCACCGGCATGCGGCAGATTTCGATTCGAATTACCGGCGCGAGGAGGCGATCGCGTCAACCGGCGGCAAGCATGCGCTGTTCAATGCCATTCAGGTTTTGGTGGATCACGGCGATGAAGTGATTCTGCCGGTGCCGTATTGGGTTTCCTTCAAAGATATTGTGCGCTATGCGGGCGGAAATTGCGTGCTGCTGGAATCGGATGAGGCGCAGGGTTTTCGCGTGACGGCGGAGATGGTGGCGCGGCTGATCACTCCGCGCACCAAGGCCATCATTCTCAACTCGCCTTCGAATCCGTCGGGCGCGGTCATGAGTCCGGAAGATATGACGGAGGTCGTTCGTCTAGCGCACCAGCGTGGCATCTGGGTGCTCTCGGACGAGTGCTACGTGTACCTGAATTACACGGATAAGAATTTCTCGGTGGGGTCGCTGCGCGAATACAAAGAACGAATCGTGGTGTTGGGATCGCTTTCGAAAACTTATGCCATGACGGGATGGCGCGTGGGGTACGCTCTCGCGCCTGCGGCCGTGGTGAGCGCGATGGCGAAGCTGCAGAGCCAGTCGACTTCGAATCCGACTTCGATTGCTCAGAAGGCCGCGGTGGCCGCGCTGAACGGACCGCAGGAGTGTGTGGCGCAGATGCGGACGGAGTACATCCATCTGCGCGATCACGTCGTAAGCGGCCTGCGCTCGATCCCGGGCGTGAAGTGCACGTTGCCGGAAGGCGCGTTTTATGCGTATCCGAATATTTCTTCGTTCCTGGGGCGGGGCGGTCTGAAGTCTGCGTCAGACGTGGCTGGACGATTGTTGCGGGAAGTCCACGTGGCAACGGTTCCCGGCGAAGGCTTCGGTACGAGCGAACACATTCGCGTGTCGTATGCGACTTCGAAGACTGAGCTGGATCGCGGCCTGGAGCGGATGCGGAAGTTTTTTGCGGGATTGTAATGTGGTTGAGATTTGGAACGACCGAGTTGCAGATGGTGTTTGGATGATCAGGTTCGGCAAAGGCCGTTCCGTTTGCGAGCGGTCTTTTTTGTGGGCGCAAGTTTTGTATGGCGAATCTTTATCCATTGCTGATGCTTCCCGGATTTGATCCGCGTCCCTGGGGCACGCTCGATTTGTCGCCGATCTATCCCAACCACAAGTTGGAAGAGAAAATCGGCGAGGCATGGCTGAGCGGTGATGACTGCAAGGTCGCGAATGGGCCGCTCAAAGGAAAAACTCTGGCGCAACTTAGCGGAGAGCACGGGCGCGAGTTGGTGGGCGATGCAGCGCGCGACGCGAGCAGGTTTCCGCTGCTGTTGAAATTTCTGTTTCCGCACGAAAAACTTTCGGTGCAGGTTCATCCCGATGACGCGCAGGCTCAGCGCGTTGGCCAGCCGTGGGGCAAGACCGAGTGCTGGTACATTGCGCACGCGAAACCAGGGGCGCAGATTGCTCTGGGCCTGAAGCCTGGTGTTACGGTGAAGGAGTTGGAAGAGGCGATCCATCAGAAGCGGGCTGAGGAAGTACTCAACTGGATGAATGTTTATGCAGGGGACATGATCTACGTCGCCGGGGGCACGGTGCACACGCTGGGGCCGGGATCGGTGGTGGTGGAGACGCAGCAGCAGTCCGATACGACGTATCGTTTATATGATTACGGGCGGCCGCGCGAGTTGCATCTGAAGGACGGTATGGCGGCGGTGAAGGTGAAGGTGAACTCGGGCAAGGTGGTGCGGCCGGCGCCGCAACAAATGGATGGCGGCAGGAACCGGCATGCGCCGTTGGTCGAAGCGCCCTATTTTGTGGTCGACATGTTTGAGGCGAAAGAACCGCTGGAGCTTGCGACGCACGACGATTCCGGGCGGAGTTCGGTGCAGATCCTGGTGGCCGTGGAAGGCTGTGGAGTTATCGAGGCGGCCGGAATGGATCCAGTGACGCTTGCGAAAGGTGACGCGGTTGTCGTTCCCGCCAGTCTAGGTAGGTTCGGGGTACGGCCGCAGTGGGCGCTGGAGTTTTTGCGGGCAAATGTCCCCGGAAAGCCGCTGCCGGAGCCGGAAACGAGAATGTAGCGTGCCCGAGAGAACTTGCACACGGTCTTGAGAAAATCCTCGATGAAGAATTCGAATTTCTATCCCGTCATTCTGGCCGGAGGGCGCGGGACGCGCTTCTGGCCGCTGAGCCGGAAGAAGCGCGCCAAGCAGTTGCTGGCGCTCGACGGCAAACAGACAATGATTCAGCAGACCGTGGCGCGCCTGTTGCCGCTGGCTCCGGCGAAAAGTTTCTGGATCATTACTAACGAGGACGGGCGATCCGCGATTGCGAAACAGCTTCCGAAGCTGCCCAAGGCGCAGATATTAGCCGAACCCTTAGGAAGAAATACGGCTCCAGCGATTGGGCTGGCGGCGTTTCTGCTTTTGCGGAAGAATCCGGACGCGGTGATTGGGCTGTTCCCTTCCGATCATGTTATCAGCGATGAGCAGCGCTTTCGCGAGACGCTGCAGCGCGGGATTGAGATTGCGGCGGCGGGCGCAAACATCGTAGTGCTGGGCATCCGGCCGAATCGGGCGGAAACCGGATACGGGTACATCGAAGCTGGGAGCGCGTCCCAGGGCGAGGGCCTGCGTGTGCGGCGTTTCACCGAGAAACCGGACTCGCAAAAGGCTGCGGATTTTGTGGCGGCAGGAAACTATTTCTGGAACAGCGGAATGTTTTTATGGAGTGCGCGCACGCTCGCCGATGCGCTGTGGGAACATCTTCCGAAGACCGCTGCCTTGCTGGAAGAAATCGCTGCGGCATTCGGCACGCGCAAGTTTGCGGCTACATTTCGAAAGCTGTATCCCAAGTGCGAAAACATCAGCGTCGACTATGCGGTACTTGAACCGCGTTCCGCGAAAGGCGAACTGGCGGGGAACATTTTCTGCCTGCCGGCGGACTTTGGCTGGAACGATCTGGGTTCGTGGACGGCGCTGCACGAGCATCACACCGCCAAGAGCAATCCGCCGGACGGCAATCTGGTCGCGGGTCTGGGCGAGTTCCTGATGAACGCGCGGGGCAACTATATTTATGCTCCGGGAAAGTTTGTGGCAGCGGTGGGAGTGAGCGATCTGGTGGTTGTCGATACACCGGATGCTTTATTAATCACAACCCGCCAGCACGCGCAGGACGTGGGCAAAGTTGTGAAGCATCTGGACGAAAAGAAGCTGCATAAACTGGTATGAAGAATAGCTGGTATTAAAAATACGTGGTGTGAAGACCACAGTGATTAGTACTTAGTGGCCGGTGGTCAGTCATAACCCCATGGCGCAAGAGATCAAATTCGGAACCGACGGATGGCGTGGAATCATCGCTGATGATTTTACGTTCGAAAACGTGCGCCGTGTTGCGGGCGCGATCGCTTCGTATGTATTGAAGTACGAAGAGGCGCAACATGGAGTAATCGTCGGGTACGATACGCGCTTTGCTTCGCTGCGAGCGGCGCAGATCGTGGCTGAGGTGATTGCTGCCGCGGGCATCCCGGTGAAGCTGGCCAACGACTATACGCCGACGCCCGCGGTTTCCTACGCGGTGAAGCACCGGGGGGCTGCGGGTGGAGTGATGGTCACCTCGAGCCACAATCCGTTCAACTGGAACGGAGTGAAATTCAAGGGCAAGTTCGGCGGATCGGCGACGCCGGCGATCATGAAGAAGATCGAGGAAGAGCTTAATGCCGGCGCGATGCCCAAAAGCAACAAGGCGGCGGTGGAAGAAATCGATCTCAAGAAGGACTATGTTGCCGCGGTCTGTGCTTTCGCCGACATGGATCTGATCGCGAAAACGAAATTCAAGTTTGCCGTCGATGCCATGTATGGGTCCGGGCGCGGAATCCTGAGTGGAATATTTGCCGAGCGCGGAGTTCAGTACGTGGCGATTCGCGAGGAACTGAACCCGCTGTTTCCGGGAATTAATCCCGAGCCCATCGAACCGCATGTCGCGATGTTGCAGCAGACAGTCGTTCGCGAGAAGTGTGACGCCGGGCTGGCAACCGACGGGGACGCGGATCGCATCGGCGCGGTTGCAGAAGATGGCAGCTTCGTGGATTCGCACAAAATCTTCTGCGTGCTGCTGCGTTGGCTGCTGGAGCGCAAGAAATGGCCTGGCGATGTGGTGCGCGCGTTCAATACTACGCGCATGCTCGACCGCATCGCGGCAAAATATGGGCGGAAGCTGCACGAGACTTCCATCGGGTTCAAATATATTGCTGATCTGATGATGGAGGGGAACATTCTCATTGGCGGAGAAGAGTCGGGTGGCATTGGGTATTCGCGGTTTCTTCCCGAGCGCGATGGCGTGCTGAACTGCCTGCTGCTGGCCAATGTAATGGCGGAGGAAGGCAAGCCGCTGGGGCGGCTGGTGGCGGAGTTGCAGCAGGAATTTGGGCCGCATTATTATGGCCGGCGCGACCTGCACATTCCCGAAGACGTGAAGCAGAATGCCATTCAGCGCGCGCGCGCGGAGAGTACGCAGACTCTGGGCCGGTACCGTGTGCTGAAGAAAGAGAATCTCGACGGCGTAAAGTTCTTCCTGGATGCTCCGACGAACAGGAATGGAGCGGAGTCCTGGGTGCTGTTCCGCGCGTCCGGGACCGAGCCGCTGCTGCGGCTTTACACGGAAGCTTCGTCGCCGGAGCTGGTGAAAGAACTTCTGATCACGGGGGAGAGCTTCGTGAGGGACCGTGGTTAGTGGCGAGTAGCCACCGATCTGTTTTGTGCTAATCTTCGCAACGATTTCAATTTAAGAAAAATCATGGCTGACGATCCCATTCCGGTTCAGGCCGATTCGCCTGAGGCGCGCCGCTACAACAGCATCCGGCGATGGCTGGGCGTCGCGGATTTTCTGGTTGGGTTCGCGTTTCTCATCGTGCTACTCGTCACTGGATGGTCGGAGTGGCTGCGGGACGTGGCGTACCGCCTGGGATTTAAGAATTATTCACTGTCACTTTTCATGTATCTGCTGCTGTTGCTGTTGATCAGCAAGGCGTTGGGCATCGGGCTTGACTACTACGGCTTCGCGCTCGAGCGAAGATTCAAGCTTTCGACACAGAAGTTCCGTTCCTGGATATGGGACGAGACGAAAGGATTTCTAGTCGGTCTGGTGATGGGGGGCATAGTCGTGGAGGTCCTGTACTTCACGATCCGCCAGTGGCCGCAGTATTGGTGGGTGATTGCCTGGGCCCTGTTCATGGGGTTGTTCGTACTTCTGGCCCAACTAGCGCCGGTCGTGCTGTTTCCGATTTTCTACAAGTTCGAAGCACTCGATGATGAAGACCTGCGGCGGCGCCTGATAGTGCTGAGCGAACGCGCGGGCACACGGGTGCGCGGCGTATATCGCTGGAAGCTCTCGGAGAAAAGCAAGAAGGCGAATGCCGCGCTGACTGGGCTGGGCGCGACTCGCCGTATTATTCTGGCGGATACGCTGCTCGACAACTACACGCCGGAAGAGATTGAAGCGGTGTTGGCGCATGAGCTCGGGCACCACGTGCATCGCCACATCCTGAAAAGTATTTTGGTACAGGCCGTCATCACGCTGGCCGGGTTCTGGGCGGCCAACTGGACCCTACACTACGCGGTGGACCAGCGTTGGTTCGAGGAAATGTCGGATTTCGCGAACCTGCCGCTGCTGGCGCTGGTTTCGGTGGTGTTATCGTTCCTGCTGATGCCGGCGCTCAACGCGTATTCGCGCTTCAACGAGCGGCAGGCGGATCGCTATGCCTTCGAGTCGATCGCCACGGTCGAGCCTTTTATTTCATCCATGAACAAGCTGGCCGAGCAGAATCTGGCAGAGCGAACGCCTTCGAAGTGGGTGGAATGGTTTTTTCATTCGCATCCCGCCATCTCGCGGCGTTTGGCGGCGGCGAAGGAATGGGGCCGAAAGCAGGACTTGAATCCGCAGGTCTGAATTGCACGGTTTGAGCTGCAGATTTGAATCGCGAAGGTCAGTGTTTCGCCATCATCCTAATCACGCGTTGCAGGTCTTCTTCCGTATCAACCCCTACGCTGTCATGCGGCGTTTCACCAACATAAATCGGGATGCCATTTTCAAGAAAGCGCAATTGCTCCAACCGCTCAGTTTTTTCAAGCGATGACTCTGGCAATTTCACAAACCGGTCGAGCGCAGTCTTGCGATAAGCGTAGAGTCCCAGATGCTTGAAGTAGCGAGGCCGCGTGCCGTCGCGATCAAACGGTATAGTGGCGCGGGAAAAATAGAGCGCGCGTCCGCTGAGATCGGTGACCACTTTCACGGCGTTGGGATTCGGGATGTCGGTCTCGGCCGCGGGAGTCATCAATGTGCCCACCTGGGCGGCAGGATTTTCCATGACCTGCAGCAAGGCCGCGATGTGCTCGGAGCGGGTGAGAGGTTCGTCGCCCTGGACGTTGATGTAGACGTCGGCTGCCATGCGCCCCGACACCTCATGCACTCGCTCGGTACCACTGCGATGCGCGGCGGAAGTCAGTTGTGCGTTCCAGCCATGGTCGCGGCAGGCTTGCAGGATTTCTTCGGCGTCAGTGGCGATGAGAACCTCCGCCAGCAGTGGCGACGAGCGTACCGCTTCATAGACCACCCCGATCAGCGGCTTGCCCGCGATCTCGCGCAGCATCTTACGGGGAAGACGTGTGGACGCCAAACGAGCGGGGATAACAGCGATTGCCTTCATGGATGTTCCGGCCTTTATTACGCTTGATCTCCGGACTACTTGATTTCCGGACCAGTTATTGAATGATGACCATGTTCATACTCCAGGGAGTGAGAGTCAGGGTCAGAGGCAGGGTCTGCGCGCCCATGTTAGTAGTCGTCGGCGGCGCCCAGGTGCTCGTCCCTACCGGGTCCGGCGGAGTGCCGGTCGGCGAACCCGACAGGTCGTAGATGGCCTTGTCGCAGGTGGTGACAGTCACCTTGGAAGACGAGGTCTCACCCGAAAGCGTGATCGTCACCGGCTGAGCGAGGTTTTCGTTGTCGTTAAATAACAGCACGGCGGTGCCGCCGGGGTTGGTGGCTGCATAGGCGCGCACATCCGTCGTGTCGCCGGCGACGTTCGCCGTCAGCACGGTCTGGCCGTTGACGTCCATCTGGCTGAACAGCTGAAACGCCACCGCCGTGGGGGACATGGTGCCGATCGGCCCTGCGCCCGGACAGGTGGGATCTTCCGTCGATCCATCGGAGAAAATGTTGTAAGCTCCGAAATCCTGCCATCCATAGACCGACGTAGTATCGTTCCCGTTGGTACCGTTGCAGTTGCCAAAGCCGATCCACCAAGTCAGGCGCGAAACTCCATCGTTCATCATTTCGCCCAGCACCTGCCCGGCATACAAACCCTGAGTAATCGACCAGCTCTGCTTGCCCGGATTGGTATAAGCACCACCGATCTCACCCACGTAAATGGGCGTGTTCGGAGTCCCCCATTCAGCCAGCTCCGACTTGAGGGTGTTGATGTTCGTAGTCAATTGCTGCGCCGCTTGTTGCACGATGAAGGTGTCGCTTTCCGAGCCCGGCGCCTCCGGATAATAGTGATACTCCACAAAGTCATAGGAGCCCATGGCATTGGCCATCACGGTATTGTCCCATCCGTTGGCAGTGTCGTCCGCGTCTACAACGACGCCGACCAGCGTGTTCGGGCTGGCCGCCTTAATCGACTGGTAGTAGCCGGATGACCCCACGACCGCGGAGGCGTAGATGGTCGGGTCGTTCGGAGTGGAGTGCAGGTCGTACTCCCAGCTCCCGTACTCCTCGTTGCCCACTGTCACATGGCTCGGAGTAATGCCGTCTTGCAGCGCGGCTGTGACCCAGGCGGCAGCTTCGATGGGTTCGCCGCCCGTGGTGCATGTCGGGTCCGAGCCGTAATCCGCCGTCAAGGCCACATCGAGCTTCGCGGGGACGGCCATGTCATTGACGAAATTCGCAAACGTGTCGTTCGGATCGGCATAGCCGGTACCGCAGGTAGAATTGTTCGCCCAGTGGTACTGGTCGGAAGTCGATCCGCCCGGCCACCGCACCTGGGTGATGCCGGCAGCCTGCAAAGCATCCACAATTCCGGTTTGGTTGGTGACCAGGTCATACCAGACAGCCATGTTCATTCCCAGCAGCTTATTGGTCACGGCGGGGCCGCTGCTCGCCTGGTCCACCGTCACTGAGCTAACCATCGCTGAGGCCACCGTCACGATGGCCGTCGCAACCACCGCTGTGCCGCTCGTTGGAGTAACGGTGAGGATGTAGGTTGTGGTCGTCGTGGGGCTCACGGTCAGTGCCACGCCGCTGGTTGCAGCCAGATTGCCAGGAGTAATGACGCCAGTGCCGTTCGCGAAAACTCCGGTCAGAGTCGCGCTCGATCCGGTCGTAATGGTTGTCTGGCCTGCAGTGAAGCTGGTGATTGAGGGCGGTGGAGGTGTCTGTGTCTGGGTGCTCGTGCTCGACGACCCGCCGCCGCAGCCAGTCAAACCGGCGAGGCCCAGAATGAGAGTAGTAGCCAGCGGAGCTAAAGCAAAAAGGCGTTTCATAAATTCCCCAGTGTCTTAGGTCAGGTAAGAAGGGTCAGGTAGAAGCCAGCGCCCGCCACTTTCCGCGCACTTCCGGTCAAACCCCACGGATTTTATCCCGGGAGGTGGGCTTGTACAAGATTCGATCTGCCGACGGTGCCGGATCAATTACCATCGGGTCGGTCACGTTTGACCTATTGCGCGGGCGCTCTTAGAATTAGAAGACGGAATTGAAACTGGGAATTGAAAGTTGGACGCAGCGCAGCGATGCGCTGTTTGTTTCCGTGCCGCGAGTGCCAGGACCGTGCCGGCGGCAGAGTTCCTTTCGCACACCCTTCCCGATTTGCAGGCAGTGGCGGCGTAGCTCAGGTGGTTAGAGCGACGGTCTCATAATCCGTAGGTCGTAGGTTCGAGTCCTACCGCCGCCACCAGATTCAAGCGAAAGTAAATGGGGCGTTTACTGGATTAAGGCAGTTGGGGCCTCTGCCTCTACCGTTGCCACTTTGCAAATTCGTGGCTTCTGAGTTACCAATCACGAGTCTTTCCAGCTTTGCCATGGCGACACGAGTGTCATCGGCTGCGCTTTTGAGGACATTCCGCGGAGAATTTTTCCACTGTTGGACTCGATGGACCGGCTTTTCTCCGCAGGAAACGACTGTTATTCCTATACGTCAAGGCTCGCACACCGGATGGCAGGATGCACTCGGTTTGGCTGTGGGTAATCCGGTGAGCGAACCCTGTTGCTGCAACGATCCGAGGAACACGCTGCTGGGATCTTCGTTAAGCCAGAACAGTAGTCCACCGCTACTTTGATAGAGGACCACGTCGAACGTCGATGTAACCTTGTCGACGACTACCTTCAGGGGATTAGGTTTCGTATTTGTCGAGAACAAGGTGTAGCGTCCAACATTGTTCGGGTCGGCCAGCGGAGTTCCTGAAAACTTGACGCCGGAGTTCGTCGCACTGCCGTTCAATGTGATGAAGGGATCGCTGACCAGGCCAGTTCCGCTGAAAGCGCCGCTCGTCACCGATCCCTGCCCGACAAAGTCGAACTCGAAGAAGGTGAAGAAGGACTGTGCTGCAAAGGCATAGTTGCCCGCAAAGCCGGTAGTTGACGTGTTGGTTTGTGGGATCACCACTCCGGTTCCGCCGGCAAGGACGCTATCCATGTCGGCAAAAAGGCCGCCTCCCAATCCGCTCGTCGTATTATTCGGATCGCTTAGGTTGAGATTCGGGTCTGTCATATACACGCCCAGTGCGCTGACATCGCCTAAATCCCCGGCCACCATGGTCAGGCTCCCGTATCCGTCGCTGGCAATGGAATAGGTGCCTGAGATCGGGGTTGCTGGCAACTGGAAGCCCACCAGTTCGCTGTCATCCGCTACTCCCGAGAAATCGGCTAGAGCGGAAGATGTGTTACTCGTCGAGAACATACCCACCGCGGCGTAGTTCGACGGGTAGGGGCTGCCGTTCAGAGCGAAGACGGATTGCCCGAGCGAGGCATTGTTTGCGGCCGTTGTGTTTACTCCCTGGCCGAACGCCGAACCCACCGCCGAATCGTTGAGATCCACATCAATGATCCGAATGGCCTCCGGGCCGACAACGTAATAGTTGAGCGCGATCGGAGTGCCAGCATAATTGAGAGTGCTGGTGATAGTTCCGCGGCCGAAGGAGTCGAATGTGGAAAGCGTTCCGCTCAGTGCCGTTGCCGTCGTCACAGTTCCGTAATCATTCTCGTCGACCAAGCCATTCTGCAGGTTAGTGCCTCCGGAGATCGAGAATATGCCCCCGAATGCAACTGGGCCGTAGCTATTGTCCACTCCGGCGAGAGTAAAGGCGTAGCCTCCGCTGAGCGCGGATGGCAGAGTCTGCAGGTCCATGTTTCCGCTGGAAGTCGCCACTCCATCGAACTCGATGATCAGCGCATGATTGGTATTTACGAACTGGACGCCGAGGGTTTCTACTCCTCCGACGCCGAGACTGGTGTTGTTGGTGATGAGAGTGAGTGTGCCTTGGCCAGTGGTGTCACTTACACTCAGCGTTCCGCCGGTGATCGTGTCTCCGGAAGGTTCCGGAGACGCGAAGCCAAAGCCGCCGTCATTGTAGTCTTGTTCGCCAGCCACAACATTGCCGCTGTTGTTGATTTCCACTGCCCCGGCGAGGGCGTAAAAGTCCGGCCCGAAAGTTTCCTGGCCGCTCAAGTAAAACACGTAAGTGTTCGAAGTTCCCCGGTTGGTCAGACTGAAGTTGGCCGGAGTGGACACTCCTGCCACCGTGGCTGCCACCGTATAGATTCCAGTTGTTCCATTGGCGGTAAATACCGGTGACGTTGCCACGCCACTGGCGTTGGTCGTTGCCGTGATCGTATTGGTGCCGCCAGTGAAAGTGCCACTGGCTCCGGTTGCCGGAGCGGTGAAGGTCACAACCGCGCCACTCGTCGGCGATCCGTTGGTAGTTACGGTGGCTACCAAGGGCGCGGCAAATGCTGTATCGATCACTGTGCTTTGCGGCGTTCCACTGGTGGCCACGATCGTTTCCACCGCGGTCGCAGTATTGGTCAGACTGAAGTCGGCGGGAGTGGACACTCCCGCCACCGAGGCCGTCACCGTATAGATGCCGGCTGTTCCGTTTGCAGTGAATACTGGCGAAGTCGCCACGCCGCTTGCGTTGGTCGTTGCCGTATTGGTGCCGCCAGTGAAAGTGCCACTGGCTCCTGTTGCCGGAGCGGTGAAGGTCACCACGACTCCACTCGTCGGCGATCCGTTAGTGGTTACGGTGGCGACAAGCGGCGCAGCAAATGCTGTATCGATCACCGCGCTTTGCGGAGTTCCGCTGGTGGCCACGATCGTTTCCACCGCCGCCGCAGTATTGGTCAGACTGAAGTTGGCCGGAGCGGACACTCCCGCCACCGTCGCCGTCACCGTATAGGCGCCGGTTGTTCCGTTTGCGGTGAATACTGGTGAAGTTGCCACGCCACTCGCGTTGGTCGTTGCCGTGACCGTATTGGTACCGCCAGTAAACGTACCGCTGGCTCCTGTTGCCGGAGCGGTGAAGGTCACCATCACGCCACTCGTCGGCGATCCGTTGGTGGTTACGGTGGCCACAAGCGGCGCGGCAAATGCCGCATCGATCACCGCGCTTTGCGGCGTTCCGCTGGTGGCCACGATCGTTTCCGTTGACCCGCTGCCCGCTCCCGGTATACCGGTGAGTGATCCTTGTTGCTGCAATGATCCAAAGAATACGCTGCTGATATCTTCATCAACCCAGAGTAACTCTCCACCACTCGCCTGGTAGATGACCACGTCGAGAGGGGTTGTGTCGCTGTTGATTGTAAGGTTGAGCGGATTGGGCGTCGGATTGGTCGAGAACATGGTGTAGCGGCCGACGTTAATGGGGTCTGCAAGCGGAGTTCCCGAGAATGTGACGCCGAGATTTGTCGCGCTGGCTCCCAGGGTGATGAAGGGATCGCTGAGCAGCCCAGTTCCGCTCAAAGCCCCGCCGGTAACGGATCCCTGCCCGACAAAGTCGAACTCGAAGGAATTGTAGAAATCCTGCGCTCCAAAGGCGTAGTTGCCTGCAAAGCTGGCACTTGAAGTGTTTGTTTGTGGGAGCATGAGTCCGATGCCGCCGGCGAGGAGACTATCCATGTCGGTGAGCAGAGCTCCTCCCAATCCACTCGTCGTGTTATTCGGATCGCTCAGATTGAGATTGGGGTCGGTCATATAAATGCCGAGCGTGCCAACATCTCCCAAATCGCCGGGCGTGATCGTGAAGTTTCCGTATCCGTTGCTGGCAATCGAATAGGTGCCAGACATTGCAGCAGCCGGCAGCTGAATGTTGTAGTTGAACAGCTCGTTGTCATCCGCTACCCCAGAGAAGGTGCCGAGAGAGGGCGACGGAACAACCATGCCTGCCGAGGCATAGTTGACCAAGAAGGGGCTGCCCTGTAGACCGAAGACGGAATTCACCAGGGACGCATTGCTGGAACTGGTCTGGTTTACACCTTGCCCGAAAGCCGAGCCCATCGCGGAATCGCTAAGATCCACGCCGATGATCCTGATCGCTTCCGGACCCACCACGTAATAGTTGAGAACGACCGGTACACCCGAATAATTGAGGTTGCTGGTGATCGTGCCACGGCCGAAAGAATCGAAGGTGGAAAAGGTTCCGCTTAAAGGCGTCGCTGTGGTTAGAGCGCCGTTGTCATTCTCGTCGACGGAACCACTCAGCAAGGCGCCGCCGGTGACCGAAAATACGCCTCCGAACCCAACTGGGCCGTAGAAGTTGTCCACCCCGGTAAGGGTGAAGGCATAGCCGCCGCTCAGCGCCGGCGAGGTCTGCAAGTCGATGCTCCCGCTGGAAGTCGCACTTCCATCAAACTGAATGATCAGAGCGTGATTACTATTCACAAACTGGACACCCAGAGTTTCGACTCCGTTCACACCCAGACTGGAATTGTTCGTGGTCAGGGTGAGCGTTCCCTGACCGGTCGTAGCATTGACTGACAGCGTTCCTCCACTGATAGTGTCGCCAGAAGGCTGAGGAGACGTCACCCCAGAAGCGTCGTTATAGTCTTGTTCTCCGGCAAGGATGTTCCCACTGGGACCGATTTCAACCGATCCGGCGAGGGCGTAAAAATTGGGGCCAACCGCTTCTTGGCCGCTCAGGTAGAACACATAAGTGTTCGCAGCGATGCGGTTGGTCAAAGAGAAATTGGCCGCCGTTGACGATGCTGCAATTTGCGCTGTCACGGTGTATGGGCCGCCGGTGGTTCCATTGGCGGTGAATGTTGTCGAAGTGGCGAGGCCGCTTGCGTTGGTCGTGTCAATTTCCGTCGCAGTTCCGTTGGCGAATGTGCCGGTGGCGCCCCCGGCTGGCGCCGTGAATGTGACCGCCACGCCGCCAACTGGGTTCAAGCTACTATCGAACACTTCTGCGACCAGCGGCGCAAATGCCGTGTTGATCGCCGCGGATTGTGGAGTCCCGCTGGAAGGCGTGACTGTTACCGGGGCTCCTGCTGCATTGGTTAAATTGAAGTTGGCCGGAGTGGACACTCCCCCGACCGTGGCCGTCACCACGTCAGCGCCGGAGGTCCCATTGGCGGTGAAGGTTGTCGAAGTGGCCAAGCCACTCGCGTTGGTCGTATCCGTTTCCGTCGCAGTTCCGTTCGCGAATGTGCCGCTGGCCCCGGTCGCCGGAGCGGTAAATGTCACTACCGCGCCGCCCACAGGGTTCTTACCGCTGTCCACAACTGTGGCCACCAGCGGGGCAGGAAACGCAGTGTTGATGGACGCGGATTGAGGAGTTCCACCGGTGGCCGAAATCGCCGACGGCGCTCCCGTTGTATTTGTCAGAGTAAAAATAGCTGGCGTGACCGCTCCGGAAACGGCGGCGGTGATCGCATAAATGCCCGCGGTTCCGTTCGCTGCAAATGCCGGAGACGTGGCGACGCCGTTCGAGTCAGTAGTTGCGCTTGCAGTGAGCGCGGTAGTGTCAGAGAACGTGGCGCTTGCTCCCGACGCCGGAGCCGTAAATGTCACCACCAAACCACTGGCCGGACCTCCATTGGTCGTCACGGTCGCCACCAGCGCAGATGCAAACATGCCATTGACGGAATGGCTTTGAGGTGTTCCGCCGGTCGCAGCGATCGATTCAGATGAAGCGACGTTGCTGGAGTGAATGGTGGGATAAGGTGTGGCGCAGCTGGTGAGCCCCATCAGGCATGCCGCCGCCAGCACTCCACGCCAAGCATTTCGGTTCATCGTGTCTCCCCGCTCTGAGCGTCCTGACGTGTGCGTGCCTGCGGCGTTACGGGGATTCCGTGTTTGTTTCGGATCGCATAGGCGTGGTCGCCAACCATCACCACTCTGGCGAAAAAGACTGGCTTGTCTTTAAATGCCTTCATGATGCCGATGACTTCAACCTGTTGGCCGCCGGCAACGGAGAGTGCGCCCTCGCCCCGCAGACCAGACACTCCCAAACTTATGTCCACTTGGCCCGAAGGAGTAGTGAGCAGCAGGTGAGAACCTGCGACCATTCCCGGGGACGGCACCGTCAGCACACTCGAGACCGTTCCACTCAGCGTAACTTCCTGCGACAGGTCGTAGCCGAACGGTCCCGCCGATGTCGTCGTCGTTTGCGCTCGAGCAGCCGGTAGCGTAAATACCAGGACCAGCAGAGACCCCACGCATATTCCTGTGAATAGCCGTCTCATCTCCTGCCTCCGAGTTGGGTTTGAAAACCTGACTATGCACATCAATATCCACATCAGCACGCGCATGGCATTAATCCTTAGGTGATCGAATATTGGCGCTTGAGGCGTAAGCATCTGGCAACGACTGAAGTTCCTGTTGAACCCACTGCAGCTCCGTCTGGCTTCGAACTACTGCGTTGAACTCTTCCGGTGTCTTATAGATCTCCATGGTCGCGTTGGCGGGCACGGCCGCCCGCAACTTCTCTTTTGCAGCCTTGGGTGTAATGGGATCAAAGAGCGCATCCTGAAGGCGGAACTTCTTCGCATGCATCCGGGGCAGCCACTCGACAGGGTCGAGGACGGCGGCCTTCTTTAGAAATTCCGGTGTGACATAGTTCACGCGTTCATCCTCGGGCGGCAGCGGGGAACTTGCCAACCAAATGGGCCATACACCCCAGGGGTCGAGCGTATCCAGCACTTTGATTCGCGGATCTGCCGCCGAAGCCAGGATTCCGATGCTCGCTCCCGATCCTTGCGAAAACATTCCTACCCGGGTCATGTCGAGATCGTCCCGGGTGCCGAGATAATCCAACACCATCTGCACGTCATGAGCCGAGGTCGCTAAGCATTCCTGCAATTCACTGATGAACCATTCCCGCATGGGCCGGTCGTGATAGCGATGTCCGGTGAGAGCGGATACGAAACCCACGGCCGCAAAGCCGTTCTTGGTCACGGCTTTTTGAAAAGCTTCATCTTTGAAGCGGTCGGTCCCTGCGGGATAGCCATAAAGGTAAAGAATGACGGGAGGCTTCCTGACGGCTTTTGGCTTCATCACATATAGATCGAGTGGATCGCCGAATCGCCACTGTACTTGAAGCAGTTCCACTGTGTAGCCAGGGTAGTCATTGATGTAGGCGGTCAGGGGCTGGGTGGGCTTAAGATTGCTCGTTTTCAGGGCGGGCGAGGTGAAATCCTCTCTAACGCCTACAAAGCGTGTGTCGGCGGGATCGGCGATTGGAGGGGACGCTTGTAGGAACTGGGCGGTGCTAATTTGCGGTAAGAAAATCTGCGATGCGATTAGGAATGCAAATTTGAGTGGAGTTTTCATGAACCGTAACATGGTTTTGCGATGCATTTCCTTCCTCACGCTGAAGAACAGAGACATATCGTTAAACGAAGCGAACTCCTGCCTCTGCAGGAGTTCGCCCATGGTTCTTGGTGCTTACGCTTGGTGCTTATGCTTGGGGCTAACGAAAGACGAGCCCTCAGCCAGAACTCGTCTTTCGGTATTTCTGTGAACAAGCGCGCGATCCCTACGGGACAGAAACACACGAATTGCCCGGAGCATCCTGCGCCAGCTTGGTGGTCGTGTCGGAAGTCGATGCGGTACCGGTGCTGCTCAAAATGCACCCACCCGCATCGCCACCCCTATCCCCGGTGGTTGCAATGTTCACCGGAGCGATTCCTTCCTGCGTGTAGTGCGAGCGCAGGAGTGCGAGACCCGGATCCGCAGCTGCCACTTTCAGGGCAGGGACGAAGTCGGGAACAGTGTTGGTCACGTAGGCCTGCACTCCAGTTACCAGCAGATCGACATTGGCGAGCGACGTGCCGTTGCTCACGACGCGCAGAAGTGACCACGCTCGGTAGGAACCGTTGCGAAGATTCGGGAACGACAGGTTGCCGCTCCAGATTTTGGACTCTTCGCAAGGAAAGTTCCCCGCGCCACCAGCGCAGGTTGAGGGAAGATTCACGCTCGACGGTAAAGCACCGGCGATGGACGGCTGACCGGGATCAATGGTCGTTCCATACTTGTGGAAGATTCCATCAATTCCATTCAGAGTTAAATATCCATAGCTGGCGCTGTTTGCAATGGCCGAGACGTTACCATAGCTGAAGAAGGCGTAGCCGATGCCGTCAGTGCCATGATTCGCTCCTGAGTTTTGAACCGACTCTACCTCTTCGCTGGTTCCGATGGCGCGGTAGCGTGATCCGCCGCCCGCCGTGCAAGGTGTAGCCAGGGGATTTGTGGCAGCAACCCCAGTTTCCTGGCTTACACCGGAAACGTTCCAATAACGGAACACGCTGTATTCCGTTGTATTCATCGTGCCGGAAAGGGGCTCGCGCAGGTATGCCTGAATGTTACCGGAAGGCGCTCCGAAGGCATCAGCATTGCAATTTGCACCACTGAACACGGACTGAAGCTGAGCGTCCGTGGCGTTGGCCACAGTCGCCAGTGCGCCAGTGCGTTGTGTGATGAAGACGATTGGAGCCGCGCCCACCGACGTTGTAGTGGCGATGGGGATGGTCGTCCCGGTGAAAGGATCTTTCCCGCTAAGTGCGAACGCCAAGACATGCGCAGTGGATGTGCTAGCCGGATAGCCACTGAGTATGTCGCTTCCTTGCAGGTCTGCCAGCACAGCACCAAACTTTGGGCAAACGCCAGCGCTGTTCGCGCCATAGCCGAGCCCGGCGAGACCATCCGTTCCGCCACCGAGTTTGGAGTTCGCACGGCACGTGGCAAACAAAGCATCTTCCGGACGAATGTCGGTGGCTGCCGCGGTTACCAGCACGCCGGTTGTGAACAGGGCGCTGATTGACGTCGGCGGAGTTGAGTCGGAGGAGTTGTCACCCCAGAGAGTGGAACTGATCAGATTCGCCGCCACGGGGAAAGTGGCGATATTTACGTTGCAATGGGGTTGGGCGAAGTAGCAGCGATCTCCCACGGCTGAGTCCACTTTGATAAAGGCCCAAACATTCGTCGCCGTCGTATTGCTATCCCAGACGATCCAAACGTTACCCAGATCGACCGCGGTCGTTCCACCTTTCGTCGACGGCCGTCCGTCGTTGAGGTTGAAGTTTTTTGCCGTGTAGTGGAAACATGGCGCCGTTCCGCCGGAGACACAGGCCCCACTTTTGTATGCGGCCAAAGCCATAGACTGCCACAGAGCGGAAGAGCCCGCGAGCACGACCTTGACGGTCTGTGCGTGTGCCTGTGGCGCTACGCTTGCGATCGCGGTAAGCAGCAGCACCGCGAAGACTGATTTCATGCGCGTCATAGATGTTCCTTTCTGGAGTTGGATCTAAGTTGGAGAGCATCACTTTCAGTTCACGTGCGGCGCACTTCGCCGCACGCCAAGGCCGGCATCGAAAACAGCCGATGGTTCTCAGTTCAAGTGATTTGTTAATTCGAGTTCAACGCCCCGTACATCGAACTTGCGTGGAAGTTCAGGCGGGAGCATACCTGTTTGTCTGTTACGGCAAGATGAAGAGTTTGTGAACACTTCGTGACAGCAATTCACGCGGCAGATCGCGGTGGTCTTCACACTCTGTTCATAAAACTTTCATGTTCTTTTAATCTGCCCTGCTTTCGCTTCCTGTACCATCCGCCTTCGTTCCCAGAAACCTTCCTAGCGATTCAATAACGGAGAGGTGTGTTCGTGATCGTGGTTTTGTATCGCGATTTCTGTCGCGCCAGCCTGTTCGGCGGAGCAGCGGTTCTGCTTCTGTCGCTGTTTGTGGTTGCTCAGGAGAACAAAGCGAACGACAAGGCCGCGATTCGCGGGACAATCACGGACCAGACACAAGCAGTTGTAACCGGTGCAACAGTCGTCTTAAGCAGCGATAAGGGTCTTAAGCAAGACACGAAAACTGATGACAGAGGCGCATATTCCTTCACGGGTCTGGTCGCTGGTACCTACAGCCTTGCAGTTACGGCACCCAACTTCGCCCAAAAGACCTTGGACTACATCACGCTCACCGCGGGTCTTGAATTGACCATGGATGCCTCGCTAGAACCGGCGAGCGCAAAAACCGAGGTGAACGTTGAATCCGGCGGTGTCGGGACGGTAGAAACCGAGACGGCCACCGTCTCAGGGACCATTACGGAGAAAGAAGTTGTGTCGATCGGTCTCAATGGCCGCAACTTCACGCAGTTGGTTGCGCTCGCGCCCGGCGTCAGCAACCAGACTGGTCAAGACGAAGCCAAGGTCGGAGTAGTCGGCAGCGTCAAATACAGCGTCAACGGAGGTCGCGTCGAGTACAACACGTTCGAGGTTGACGGCAGTGACGTCCTCAATACCGGCCTCAACGGCGCGTCCAGCACGCTTATGGTGTATCCGAGTCTTGACGCCATTCAGGAAGTTAAGGTTCTGACCTCGAATTACGGCGCTCAATTCGGGCGGACAGCGTCAGGCACGGTACAGGTGACAACGAAGTCGGGAACGGAGAGCCTGCACGGCGGCGCGTACGAATTCATCCGCAACGAAGCCTTTAACGCGCGCAATTATTTCGATCCTCCAGGCCGTGCGCCGCTCTATCGCCGGCAAGACTTCGGCGGCACCATTGGCGGACCGTTGACCATTCCCCATGTTTACAACACCAAAAGGGACAAAACGTTTTTCTTTTTCTCCGAGGAAGTCCGTCTGGAGAAGACCCCGACGGATTATAACCAGGCAGTTCCGTCCTTCAAAGAGCGCGGCCTGGTGATGACGCCGCAGGGAGTTCAGAAGAACTTGGGTCCGCCGAATTCGAGCGGACTTGTCTCGCAGGTGTTCGACTTCAGCGACGTTTGCCCCTTGCCCGGCACTTCCGCGTCTCTCGGTTTTGATCGCCAACAATTTCCAGATTGTCCGGCGCGGTTGGGCGTTAATCCTAAAGATCTCCAACCTTTTCCAGGAAACGATCTGGAAGGCCAACAAACGCCGAATGGACCGGCGCCGTACGGCATAGATAAGAACGCTCTGGCGATCTTGCAGGCAAACCTAATACCACTGCCAAACTCTCCTTCGGGCTGCAACTTTGCAGTGGCGAACTTAGACCCGACCGATCCGAACCATTGCTATAACGCCGCTGTTTCTCCTTCGACCTATTGGCGGGAAGAGTTATTTCGCTTCGATCAGATGGTCACTCAGAAGATGAGGGCATCCTTTCGCTACATTCATGACGCGTGGAATACGACCGTGTTGACACCGCAGTGGAGCTATCTGCACAGCACGAATCCCCAGGCGGCCAATTTCCCAACGATACAGAACAGTTTTGTTGGCCCTGGCACGAGCCTGGTAGCTCGTTTGACCTACACCATTTCACCCACACTGCTGAACGACCTGGTTGTGAGCTACGTCAATTCAAACATTACTCTGGTCGATGAGAACGGCCCGGGAAACGCGCAGTTTCAGCGCAATCCGACGCTCGATCAGCCTCTGGTGCCGGATCCATCGGCTCCCGGCCAGTGCAATCCCCAGCTTAGCCTTGACCCCTCGACCGGGATTCCACAATGTGCGATGGGCTATATCTTCAACAACGGCTTCGGCGGAAAGATGCCCGGGGTTGCAATCTTGGGCACGAACGCGGCATACGGCGGCAGGGGTTTCGCGGAAGATCCGTCGTACATGCCATGGAGCCATACGAATCCAACCTATGCGTTGCGAGACGACATCGGCAAATCGATCGGAAAGCATACGCTGCAGTTTGGTGGGCAATACGTATTAGCTCAGCGAAATCAGACAAACAATGCGATCGGAGCTGCGTCCGGCGAGCTTCAGGGTCTGTTGACTTTCAACAACTTGGCGCGGAGCACAGGGAACGCCTTCGCTGATTTCCTGGTGCAGTCGGTAAATGACGGAATTACGACGAACTACATACAAAGCTTTACCCAGGATTCTGCCCAGCGTCGCTACTACCAGACCTACCAGATTGGAGAACCGTACTTCCAGGACGACTGGAAGGTGACTCCCCGACTGACACTGAACCTGGGCATCCGAGTCAGTCTATTTGGCACTTACCGCGAAAAGTATCACAACGCATGGAACTGGGAGGCAAAGGCTTTCAATTCGACAAGATTCGCGGTGGATCCATTCTATGGCGTGCTTCTCGACAAGAACGCCGGCTCAGCCCCAATCGCATTCAACCCGAGCACGTTCCAGTTAGATCCAGGAGTCGTGAGCGACCTCGGGCTGGTTCAGTGCGGCGTGAACGGAACCCCAGCCGGCTGCATGACTGGGCATCTGTTCAATCCCGCGCCCCGCGTCGGTTTCGCGTGGGATCCGTCCGGCGATGGCAAAACCTCAATTCGCGGTGGCTACGGCATATTTTTCGAGCATGGCACCGGCAACGAAGCCAACACCGGTTCTCTCGAAGCTAGTTCGCCTCTGGTTCTCAGCATGACGCAGTCGCTGCCTGTCAGCTATCCGTGCATCGGCAATGTCGGCCAGGGCGCTGCATTCGACTCCACCAACGCCGCCTGCGCATCGCCGAACTCGCCGAATGCCGCCCCGCCCGCAGGCACAGCTTTTCCTCTCGACGTAACCGGAATTCCGACAAAAGCAGTTTGGCCCTACGCTCAACAGTGGAGCTTCGGAGTACAGCGAGAACTTCCTCATGACGTTGTCGCCAATGTTGCTTATGTTGGTAGCAAGGGAACGCATTTAACCATCGAGCGCCAGCTCAACCAGCTCCCACCGCTGCCCCTGAGTGAAAATCCGTTCGGTCCCAATGAACCACTCACGCTGGCGGATTGCACGGTCCCTGCCTCGGGAAATGCAGCCGATCATCCCGGAAGTAACGGGTTCCCGTTCTTGCTGCAGAGCGGGACAATTGTAACGGCGCAGAGCCCTGCTTACGTGTATTTACAAGCGGCATGTACCAATCCAAACATTCCTAACGTCAATTCGCTGTCACGCTCTTATCCAGGGCTGGGGAAAATACTATCCCTGCAGAATGTAGCCGATTCCAGCTATAACGCGTTTCAATTCACACTGCGGCGCTCACGCGGGCCTCTGACTGCCGGGCTTTCGTACACCTACAGCCACTCCCTGGATAATGCTTCCGACCGGAGCGATCCGGTATTGGTCAATTCTTACAATCTGCATGAAAACTGGGCGAGCTCGAATTTCGATGAACGCCACCTGCTCACTTTCAGCTACCTGTACCAAGTCCCGACTCTTACGCGCTGGTTCTGGAATGCTGCGGTTGAACCTCCAAAGGTTGAACCATCAAAGGTTGAACCACCAAAGCAAGGTGGGACTGATGCGGCGGGCGGCGGGACGTGCTGTTTAAACGCGCTGAACCAGATCTTCGGAGGCTGGGAGATCTCGGGTGTAACACTCTTTCAATCGGGCACCCCATTCACTGTAATTAACAGCGCCGGTAACACGGGCATTTCCCTCACCGACAATGCCGGCGTTTCGAGCGGGCTCGGAATCGCGGCCTCGTATCCGGACGTAGCGCGTGGGTTGCCCGAGCCCGCGGCAGAGAATGCTCAGAGCTTTGGGCCGCTCCTGGGCAACCCGTCACAATTTGTGGCTCCACGGGGACTGACGTTCGGCGATGCCGGTCGCAACTTTTTCAATAATCCGACCCGGCTGAACTTCGATCTCTCGCTTCTCAAGCACTTCAAGATTACAGAGTCTCAAGAGATTGAACTGCGCGCGGAATTTTTCAACATCTTCAATCACACCGAGTTCAGAATCTACGATCCCGACAATCCCGGCAGCAGCGGAAACAACGTCGTCAGTTGTTATGCCGGCCCCTCGTATTCCGCGGGCTTTCAGGGCAGCGGGGCAGATTGCGTCACTGGAGCGTCCTTCTTGCACCCTCTCGATGCGCATCGTCCGCGAACCGTGCAGTTTGGTCTGAAGTGGGGTTTCTGAGGCCTGGGCAATATGAAGAGATTTAAAACTGGCTACTCCCTACGGCGGGAAGGCCACCTCAAACTCGGAAGCTTCACGTCAATCTGTTTCGGAGGTCAACTGTTGCCGCTTTTGTTGGCCGGTCTGATGGTCTTATCGGCGTGCGGCGGCGGAACTTCGAATCAGCCGCAAGGCAGCGGGCAACTTGCCGGCAATTGGCAGTTCACTATGGCGAATCCCTCCGACAATTCGTTCCTGGGCGGAATCCAGGGCGGATTTCTGTTGCAGAACAATTCCGCCGTAACCGGGGCAGTCGTCTATTCGGTGATGTTGCCGGCACAACCCGGGGGCTCCCCAACAATCTGTAACAGTGGATCGGCTCCGATGACCGGCATGGCCAACGCCCAGAGTGTGTCCCTGACGGCGGTCGCAGGTCCTCAGACTTTCAATCTGACCGGCGCTCTAAGTTCTGATGGCTCGACGATGATGGGCACCTACACGTCAACCGACGGCAAAGGCTGCGGAACCGCTCAAGCAGGGCTGCAATGGAGCGCGACCCTCGTGCCGCCATTGACTGGAGCAATTCAAGGGAATTTTCACAGTACGCTCAACCCCACGCTTAGAGATCAGGATTTTCCGGTGTCCGGATTCCTCACGCAAGGAATCAATATAGGAGCGAGCAACGCGACCGTCACCGGCACCCTCGCCTTCCAGGGCTATCCCTGTTTGTCGACCGCTTCGGTGAACGGTCAGATCAGCGGCAATTCCGTCTTGCTCCAGATCATCGCTGCAAGCGGATCGAACGTCGGCCAGATTGGAGCTCCTGCTGGATTCACAAACCCATCACCCGTCACGGTCGTGACCTCCGCTGCTGGAACCGTTGTGGAAGGCACAAACGGATATGGATTGAGCACCGGTGCCTGTCCCGGAGGGAATCTTGCCGGAGATATCGGGAACGTCTGCCTCGCGTTGGGAAGCACATCGAGCTGCACGCAACCAATCACTTTGTCTCCCGCGCTTCTTAGTTTTCCCGCTCAACAGGTGGGGTCTGCGCCCACGGCGCAGACGATCACGCTAACCAACACAGGACTAAGCGGCACTCCTCTTTCTGGATTGTCTTTGTCGTTCAACCCGCAGTCAGGGGCAACCAGTCCTTTCGGGCTTAGCGATTTTGACGGAATTGCGAATTTCACGGAGCAGGATAATTGCGCAAGTCCTGCTGGGTCATCCTTCTCCCTCGCTCCCCAGCAGAGTTGTTCCATCACGATCGCATTTTCGCCACAGCAGAGCTGCCCCTGGTTGCCGTCGACGGCACTCGGCGGAAAGCCGCCATCTGCCTGCCCAGTCCCCCTCACTGCGGCCTTAACGGTGAACAGTCCGGTGAGCGCGGACAGCCTCACAGCATTTGCGGTGCCCATCAACGGTGTGGGGTTCAGCGCCATCGTGCCGTCAACTCCCGAACTCGACTTTGGAGCTGAAGCGGTTGGCGAAGCGAGCGCCCCTCAACCTTTCTCGTTCACCAACCAAGGCGCATCCCCCGTGCAAATTCTGCCCGCGCTGAGCGGTACGTGCGTGAACCCTACAGTGGGAGTCCTCACCCTGCCTCGACCGCCCGCACCGGGCTTGATTGCAGGCTTGCAAGTGGACACGGGCGTCATCACGCCGAACGGATCGACCATCAACTACAACTGCGATAGTGATCTCACCAGCAAGCTGCCAAACTTCCAGATTTCTGCGGATGATTGTTCAGGGACATTGCTCTTGCCTCAGTCCTCTTGCAGTCTTCAGATTACATTTATTCCCCAGCCCAGCACGCCCTTGACCCCCGCACTGGATTACTTCCTTGAACTGAACACGCAGCAATGCAACGCCACCACGACGTCGAACTGCGAAATCGATAGTGGCCGTTTCCCCGTGGAACTGACCGCGAACGTCCCCAGCCCCCTGAGAATGACTCCCGGTGCGGGATTGAATTTCGGCATTCAGACGCGCGGTCAGGCAGGCGCACCCTTGACGATCACGCTGTTCAACGATCCGAAAGATCCGAAGGCCGGAACTATTAACTTCACTGGCAATCTGGTGGTGGGCGACTACACAGAAACTGATAATTGCGGCGCGAGCCTGGCTTCGGGAAGCAGTTGCACGATGACCGTTTCGTTCCTGCCCAAGATCGTGGGATTCGATCCAGGAGCCATCACCATTACTTATACGGTTGGCCAAACCCAGACCATTCATTTACGGGGTACGGGGCAATGAACGGGGCAATGACTTTCAAGGCTCAAAGGCCGGGGGTTGCGATCAGTCGTTGGATCTTGCTGCTTTTTGCCGCGACGATGACCGTGATTCTTGCAGGATGCGGAGGAAGCCCCGCGAATATACAAAACCCTCCGGCGCCGGTTTCGACTCCGGTCTCGATAGCTTTTCAACCAGCACCTCCCGGAACGATTTCGCTCGGCACAACCACCGCGCTGGTCGCGGTCGTCACCAACGACCCAGGCAATTCCGGAGTGGATTGGTCGTTGATCTGTCAGAGCAATCCCGGTTGTGGCACCCTGCTTCCGTTGCACACGGCGAGTGGCGCTGCGGCCACTTATACTCCGCCCACATCCATTTCTGGAAACAACCAAACCTTCACAATCGAGGCTTTTGCGACCGCCGATCAAACCAAGAATGTGGTTGCTGCCATCGCAGTCACCGGCTTTGCCGGCAACCTTAAAGGTACATATGTATTCGAGACAAGAGGAATTGATGGTAACGGACCGTTTCAATTGGCGGGCGTAATTGCCCTCGACGGCAACGGTGGAGTCACATCGGGCGAGCAAACTCATAACGACCCTTTGCTATCTGTGTCGGATTCCATCACGGGCGGATCCTACACCGTTGGCCCCGATGGACGCGGCACCCTGACCCTGAACACCGCGGACCAGAACATCGGCCAGCAAGGGATAGAAAACCTGAGTCTCGTATTCCTTTCCAATTCCCAAGCCCTGCTTGCCACGCTCGACAATCCTAACCTTGCGCCCAGCTTCGAGGTTTCCTCGGGAGCGCTCGACTTGCAGACAAATACAACTGCGCCCACTGGCGGATACGCCTTCGCGGCGAACGGCGTCGACATCAGTTCTTCACCCATGGCAATCGGAGGCATTCTGAAGATTGATTCCCCAAATACGATTTCAGGAACGGGCAGCGTGGCTGATCAGGACGACGCGGGCACTATTTTCCCAACAGCAACCATATCCGGCACTGTTACCAGCCCAGACTCTCTCGGATCGCTGAAGTTTAATCTGACGGCCAGCTTTTCCCCGAGTCCCATTCAGTTCACGGGATACATTGTCGATGCGCAGCACATCAAGCTGATTGAAAGCGACAATACCGGTTCAGGCGTTGGCGTCGGTTCTACAGCGGGAATTGCCATTGGTCAGGGTGCTGCCACCGGCACATTTACCAGCGATCAATCATTTGCCGGAAACTACGTATTTGACGTGCTAGGTCAAGACCTGAGCTTCCTGCCGACCTCATTGGCAATGGTGGGAGAATTCACCGCCGACACCAGCGGCAACCTGAACAACGGATATGCGGACGAGGTTCTGAACGGACTGCAGCAATATGTCAGGGACTCGTTCGATGGAACGTACAGTCTCGACATCACGGGGACCGGCCGCGTCGATTCATCCATCCGGTTCACCAGCGGTTCGGGACCGGAGCTCATTTTTTATCTCACGGGCAATGGAAATCCTCCACTGGTGCTCGACGCCGAGAGCAACTTTGGCTCGCTTGGCGTAGGACTGGCCAATCCACAAGCAGCTCCGCCATTTTCGTTCAACGGGAACTACGGACTGTATTTCACCCAGAGCAGCGGCTCACTCGAAAATGACGGCACCGGGCAGATTGCGGTAAATGGAACTTCGAATACTTTGGTTGGAGCCATCGACGTTACCTTGGGGTTGGTCGGCTTCTCCGCCCAACCCGATACGCCCATAACCGGCACATTTGCTGCCATCCCCAGCAGCGGTCGTTTCACGGGCACATTGACCAACACCTTCTTCCCAACACCAGGGAGTACCGATAACACGATCGCAGTCGCGTTTTATCTGGTGGATTCCGATCATGGGTATTTCATCGAAACGGATTCTTTAACTTCGGACGAACTATCCTTCGGCTATTTCGCAACACGAAATTCCGTCTGCCCAAGTTGCCAGGAGATGAAGTCCGCGCTGGACCGGGCGACGTTGCCGGGCAACGTGGGTCGCAAAGGTGACGGAGGCCATTAAGCGGGTCAAATAGGCCTCCCGCAAGACCCGAACATTTTGCATTCGTCGCAGGACAAAAAAGGAGAGAACATGAAATCTGCGTGGAAGTTGTGGGTAATTCCTTTTCTGGCGACAGCACTGGTCGCGCAAACCAGCACTCCGCCCAAACCCAAGAAGGCGAAGCCCGCGACCATAACGGCGGCTGACGTGCAGGAGTTGAAGGACGCGCTGGCGGCGCAACAGGCGGCGCTGGCGCAGCAGCAACAGGAGATTCAGCAGTTGCGCGATGAACTCCACCACAAGGATCAGGCGGTACAGCAGGCGCAGGCTGCCGCCACCGATGCCGCAACCAAAGCGGACGCGGCTCAGCTACAGGCCACTCAACAGCAGGAGGCGGTTGGAGAATTGAAGGGCGATGTGGCCGACCTGAAGACAAACATGGGTAACACGGTTGTGGCCCTTCAGGATACCCAAACGATTGTGCATAACAACGTCGACCCGCTGGCTCTGCACTACAAGGGCATCACCATCACTCCCGGCGGCTTCCTGGCGGGTGAATTTGTGCGCCGCTCGCGTGCCCTCGGGTCGGACATCAATACCCCTTTCAACTCTCTGACCATGCCCGGCGCCTCAGCCAGCAGCACGTCAGAATTCTTCGGCTCCGGCCGTCAGTCCCGAATCTCCATGCTGGCGGAGGGTCGGCTATCTGACGTAAAACTGTCAGGCTATTATGAAGCCGACTTCCTGTCGGCCGGCGTGACCTCCAACAACAACCAGAGCAATAGCTACACCCTCCGCCAGCGGCAAGTCTTTGCCCAGGCCGCCTTTGATAGCGGATGGACCATTACCGGCGGACAGATGTGGAGTCTGGTCACTGAAACCAAGCATGGCACCGACAACCGCACCGAAGCCACGCCCATGACCATCGACCCGCAGTATACCGTCGGCTTCAGCTGGGCGCGTCAATACGGCTTGCGTCTGGCCAAGAACATCGATAACAAAGTCTGGGTTGCAGTTTCCATGGAAAACTCCGAGGCAACGCTCACCACCCACAATAACGTTGCAAATTACCTGCTCGGTTCAGCTGGAGCCGGGGGCGGCCTCTACAATGGCGCCGTGACCGCTTGCTCGACGAGCAGCACCTTCGTTACTACATGCACCAACGCAGCCAACTACTCATTTAACCCGGCCCCCGACGTCATCGCGAAGGTGGCTTTCGAACCGGGCTTCGGACACTACGAGATTTTCGGCGTCTACGCCCGTTTCCGCGACCGAGTCTTCCCCTGCGAAGATGTCTCCTCTTCCACGACCACTCCCTGCGGTACCGGCACAACTGCCGGCGTCGCCAATGCCTCGGACGCATTTAACAGTTCCAAGAACGGCGGCGGCATCGGCGCCAACGCTCGCTGGTCGTTCCTCGATAAGCGCCTCGACTTCGGGTTGCATGTTCTAGGCGGCAGCGGGATCGGCCGCTACGGTACTGGTGGATTGTCGGACACTGCTGTGAAGCCCGACGGAACGCTCGCCCTGATCAAGGGCTATCAGGGATTGGGCACGATCGAGTGGCACGGACCAAAGCTGGACGTATATCTGAACGCAGGAGCGGAGTACGCCAGCCGCACTGCCGACTACGATCCGATCAGCGGCAAGTACGTCGGCTATGGTTCGCCGTTCTTTAACAATACTGGCTGCTTCACCGAGACCGGACCGAGTTCCGGCGGATTCCTTCCGGGCGGTCTCTCCAGTTGCACTGCCGACACGCGTGCTCTGATCGAGGGAACGGCTGGCCTTTGGTACAAGTTCTACGATGGCTCCAAGGAGAAAGTGAACAAGGGCAGGGTGCAATTCGGTCTGCAATATTCTTACGTGACGCGGAACGCGTGGTCCGGTTCGTCGTCGCCCAACGAACCCCACGGGATCGACGGTATGGTCTTCACGTCGTTCCGCTATTATCTGCCGTAGGCGGCTAGTCGCATCGTTATGGGCTAATCCTGAGCCAATAGCGGCAACGCTGCCAGCTGCATGAGCTGAGTCGGGGGGTGTGGGATTGAAGTTCCTGCATGACTTCCGCAAGAGTCCAGGGAGAGTGAAACCAGTTCGTCACGGGCTGCACAGAGTTTGATGCAGCCAAAAGCTGAACAGGAGGCTGGCAAGTCAATAAACCAGTCCTAGGGTTGATCCTCACTCAGATCGCCGGAGGGTCACAGACTCGTCAGAGAAAGGAGAATCGCATGGACACGCTTCGCGAGACGATGAATATAGGGAACATCTGCCGGGAGTCGGAGCCGGAACACTTTCAGCACGCCCTGAAGGAAGTGCCGGACAACATCAACGACATCAACCGGCCAGCCCCGAACGTTGTCAGATGCGTTGCCACTTAAGCGCCAAACGACAATATTCCAGCCCGAATCAGGTGACGTAGTCCGACTGTAAGTGATTGAATCCAAGTGGCGGCTCTTCGGAAAGTACATCTCATAATCCGTAGGTCGTAGGTTCGAGTCCTACCGCCGCCACCAAAGATTTTATGTCCGTTCCGGAGACATAGGCCGAACACTCGATCGCAATCCTCGGCGCAAAACAAAACGTCCCAGACTCATTTGAGTCATGGGACGCATGTCGAACAGCCCTCCCCCGAAGTCTGCTCAACCACAGATTAACTTTTAGCCCGTTCCGGGGGAATGGCTCTTATGGGCTATTGATAAAGTGGTTAACGGGGAGACATTTTCAATTTCCAACTTTCCGGTCGCCCACGTCGCTCAAGTTCACCAGCCAGTGGTCTTTGAATGTTTTGCTCGAGGATGCCCCGCGCCGCCGTCAGCACTCTTCGATGATATCTTTGTGAATGAATCACGTGAGTGAATCAGGCGAGTGAATCACGTGAATGAATCGGCGCATGTAATCGGCGAGCGTGACCGGTTGAGCATGATTTCGTGAGTAAGAACCGCGGCACCCTTCATGGACATTCTCAAGAATCTTTTTGAGCAGCACTTCCACTCACCCGTCGAGCAGGTGCAGCCGCTGCAAGGGCAGCTCGGCGGTTCGGGCCGCAGAATTATCCGGCTGACCGGGGAGAAAGCCAGCGCCATCGGCATCCTCTACGATGTGCGCGAAGAGAACGCGGCCTTCCTCGAATTCTCCCGGCATTTTCGTAAGCATGGCCTGCCCGTGCCCGAGATTTACGCCGAAGATCTGGATCACGGCGCTTATCTCGAACAGGATCTGGGAGACACATCGCTGTTCGAGTTTCTCTCGAAGCATCGCGCCGGCGACAGAATTGATGCTCCAGTCGTCGATATTTATCGCAAGGTGATCGCCACGTTGCCACGGTTCCAGGTGGAAGCGGGGCGCGATTTGAATTACAAAGTGTGTTATCCGCGAGGAAGTTTCGACCGGCAGTCGATCGCGTGGGATCTGAACTATTTCAAGTATTACTTCCTGCGGCTGGCGGGCATTCCGTTCAATGAACAGGCGCTGGAAGACGATTTCACCTGCCTAACGGAGTTTCTGCTGAGTGCGGGACGCGATTACTTTCTCTATCGCGATTTTCAGTCCCGCAATATCATGCTGCGCGCTGGGCAGCCGTTTTTCCTGGATTATCAGGGCGGGCGCAAGGGCGCGCTGCAGTATGACGTTGCCTCTCTTCTGTACGATGCCAAAGCTGACTTGCCGCCGGAGTTGCGCCAGCAGTTGCTCGATCACTATCTCGAGGCCCTCGGCGGATATGCCGATGTGAAGCGCGACGCATTCATGCAGCATTATTACGCGTATGTATACATCCGCATCATGCAGGCGCTGGGGGCATACGGGTTTCGCGGATTCTATGAACGCAAAGTGCATTTTCTGCAAAGCGTCCCGTATGCGCTGAAGAATCTGCGCTGGCTGCTGCACAACGTGGCGCTGCCGATCGCGTTGCCGACGCTGATGGGCGCCTTCCATAGCATGCTGGCCTCGGAGAAATTGCAGGGCCTGGCCTCGGATGCGGATAGCCTGGTGGTGCGGATTTTCAGCTTTTCGTTTCATCGCGGTCTGCCGAAGGATGAGAGCGGAAATGGCGGCGGATTCATTTTTGATGGACGGAGCCTGCCCAATCCCGGACGCGAAGAACGCTTCAAGTTACTAACCGGAAAAGACGCGCCGGTGATCGACTACCTCAATCAGCAGGAAAGCGTGCATCAGTTTCTGGCCAGCGTGATGTCGCTGGTGGATGCCAGCGTGAATAATTATCAGCGTCGCGGGTTCAAGCATCTGATGATTTCGTTCGGATGTACGGGCGGACAGCATCGTTCCGTGTATCTGGCCGAGCAAGTCGCGAAACGGCTGCGCGGCAGGAATGGAATTGAGGTGGTCCTGCAACATCGCGAACTGGAGAGGATGGCGGCAGAGAATGCTGCAGCGGAGAAAGCTGCCCGATGAGGGCGATGATTTTGGCCGCCGGTCTCGGTACGCGGCTTCGTCCGCTCACCGACGACCGGCCCAAAGCTCTCGTGGAGGTGGCCGGCCGCACTCTGCTTGAAATCACGATCCGCCGGCTGCAACAGTTTGGGATTCGCGAAGTCATCGTCAACGTGCATCATTTTGCCGACATGGTTGTCGAGTACTTGAAGGAGCACGACAACTTCGGAATGCGGATTGAAATCTCGCGCGAAGACGTCTTGCTCGACACCGGCGGCGGATTGAAGAAAGCGGCGTGGTTCTTTCTTGAAGATGGCCATTCCGGCGAACCGTTTCTTCTGCACAATGTTGATGTGTTGAGCACAATTGATTTTCGGCGCATGGTCGAATTTCACAAACAGAATCAGGCGCTGGCGATGCTGGCAGTACAGCAGCGGGAGACGTCGCGATATTTGCTGTTTGATGAGCAGAATCAGCTTTGCGGACGGCGTGCGGGGCGGGATCACCTGCCCGAGATTGTCCGCTCTTCGCAGGAGACGCGGGCTCTGGCGTTTTCTGGGGTGCATGTGATTTCTCCGGGGTTTCTGGAGAAGATGAGCGAGGAAGGTGTTTTCTCGATTATTCCCTCGTATATTCGGCTGGCCGGCGAGGGAGAAAAGATCATGGCGTTTCGGGCGGATGAGTATCAGTGGCGCGATCTTGGCAAACCGGAAAATGTGGCACAAGCCGCGGATGATGTGAGGCGGCAAGTCCTTCAGCTATAGTTAGCCTTGTAGAGAATATTTCCTTGAATATCGAGTTCAGGCGAAGCTAGAAAAAGAAGGTAAATTCCGGTGACTCACACACCAGATGTTGGAAGGTTGCTTGGTCTCATTGTTCTTGTGCTCTTTGCATGGGAGGGATTAAGTCTAGTTAGGAATCCGAAAGAGTGGTTGGAACGTTACGACCGATCTACGGCTGATCAGCATATTCGGGCCACTCGCCTCATCGGAGGGTTTTTCCTTGCCATCGCCTTCGTGGGTTTATTGCAGATGATTGGCCAGCTCTGGTGGTAGTTGCGCAAATGGTTTCTCTGAGCTTTCTCCTTGCGCCCCGTCCTCGGCTTCGATACCATTTCTGCACCTCGCGAAACAACTATGAATAACTGCTATGTGCAGCGAATTCGTGTCATAGTCTTGGAGGTAGGAGTTTTTGCACTCTCTCCGGTGTGGAGGGAACCAGCGAGCTGAGAACCGCGAAATGTTGAAGGCTCCCGAATTCCACCCCGCCAGAAACGCTGGCTCGGTGGGTTTTGCTTTTTTGGAGCGGCGTGGTCTTTATGTGAAGGACAAGAAACTATGTCTGAGAAAACCGTGCCTGTGAAAGTTATGACCGGCGCCAGCATTCTTTGGGAGTGCCTCGAACGCGAGGGCGTGCAAGTCGTGTTCGGTTATCCTGGCGGGGCCATACTGCCCGCTTATGATGCGCTGAAGGGCAGCAAGATCCATCACATTCTGGTGCGCCACGAACAGGGCGCAACGCACATGGCCGATGGATTCGCTCGTGCCAGTGGGCAGGTGGGGGTCGCGGTCGCGACCTCTGGTCCGGGTGCGACCAACATGGTCACGGGAATCGCTACGGCCATGCTCGATTCGTCGCCGATTGTGTGCATCACCGGACAAGTGGGGAGCAAACTGATCGGGTCGGATGCGTTTCAGGAAACTGATATCACTGGTGTCACGCTGCCAATCACCAAGCACAATTATCTGGTGACCCATGCGAGCGAAGTGGCGCGGACGGTTCGCGAAGCGTTTTATGTCGCGCGCTCCGGCCGGCCGGGACCCGTTTTGATCGATATCACCAAAGACGCGCAGCAGACCACCTGCGAGTTCGACTGGGAAGCGGCCAGGCCGCAACTGCCGGGCTATCGGCCGGATCTGTCGCCGGAGTTGAAAGAATATGAGCAGGCTCTCGAATTAATTCACAACTCGAAGCGGCCCGTGATTCTGGCCGGGCACGGCATCATCATTTCCGGAGCCATGAGCGAAGTGCGTGAATTCGCCGAGAAGGCGGGCATTCCGGTTGCGCTCACGTTGCTTGGTCTGGGCGCGTTCCCGGCATCGCATCCGCTCAATTTGGGCATGATGGGCATGCACGGCGAGGCTTGGGTGAACCACACCATTCAAGAGGCTGACCTGCTGCTGGCTTTCGGCATGCGATTCGACGATCGCGTGACCGGCAATCTGAAGACCTACGCGGCCAATGCCAAAAAGATTCATATCGAAATTGATCCGGCGGAGATCAACAAAAACGTCAAGGTCGATGTGCCGCTGGTGGGCGATCTGCGGGAAGTGCTGCATGAGCTGTTGCCGAAGGTCGAAACCATTGACCGGAGCGAGTGGCTCGACTCCATCGACAAACTGAAGGGTGATGCCGCGGTGCGCGACATTCAGAACCTGCCCGACAGCGGACACCTCTATGCGGCGCACGTGATCAACGATCTGTGGCGCGAGACTCGCGACGGAGAGACCGTAGTAGTGACGGACGTGGGCCAGCATCAGATGTGGGAAGCGCAATATTACAAACATGAAAAGGCGCGCAGCCTGATCACCTCCGGAGGCCTGGGAACGATGGGCTTCGCCTTGCCCGCGGCGATTGGGGCTAAAGTCGCGCGGCCCGAAGCTGAGGTGTGGGTGGTAGTTGGCGACGGCGGCTTCCAGATGACCCTCTGCGAGCTTGCCACCATTGTGCAGGAGAAATTAAAGATTAATATCGCCATCATCAACAATGGTTTCCTCGGAATGGTGCGGCAGTGGCAGGAATTTTTCTACGAGCGCAACTATGCGGCCACACCTCTGCTGAATCCGGACTTCGCGAAACTCGGCGAGGCTTATGGCATTCACAGTATTACCGTCACGGAGCGATCCCAGGTGGTGC
>Ga0302326_10000554_pt1 | contig 103331 bp, 98 predicted proteins | sample Palsa_T0_3_FD_202264 | JGI IMG/M metagenome (GOLD analysis project Ga0302326, IMG submission 202264) | Peat permafrost microbial communities from Stordalen Mire near Abisko, Sweden - Palsa_T0_3 | ecosystem: Environmental > Terrestrial > Soil > Palsa > Peat permafrost | place: Sweden: Abisko... | reverse complement strand
CCGAAACTCCCGGGATTCTGAGTCTAGTTTTGATTACTCCGGTCGATACTGCTCATACTGGCTTCTTCAGCTAGGCGGCGACGAACTGCTGTCCGCCGTCGATGTCATAGGTTGCGCCCGTGAGGGCGGTGTTGGTCATAATGTGTACGGCGAGCGCGGCCACGTCCACCGGTCCGACCACACGTCCGATGGGAAGCGTGGTGCGAAGCTGGTTGCGACGTTTTTCGAGCTGATCGCCCAGCAGTTCCGCGGACAAAGGCGTGTCCACGAATCCCGCGGCGATGAGGTTGACTCGCACGGGCGCGATTTCAAGCGCCAGGTTAGCGGTGAGGGCGGGGAGCGCAGCGGTGACTGCGCCAGCGATGCTCATGCCGATCGCCGGGCGTCGACCACCGGTGCCGCCCATGAAGATCAGTGTTCCTCCCGGCCGCACTTTGTTGGCCGCGTTGCGCGCGACGTAAAGTGCCAGCAAGAGGTGCTCGCCGATATGATCGCGAATCTTCGGGAAGTCCATATCGGCGAGGCGTCCGTAGTAAGGCCGACCGGCTGTCACCATCACGTGGTCGATTGCCGGGAGGTCACGGAAGAACCGATCGAGAGCAACAGGATCCGCTGCGTCGAAGGCCGCGGTGCTCAGGGCATCAACCTCACCGGCAGCGTGCTGGAGGCGCTCGGCATTCCGGCCCGTGAGGATCACCTTGGCCCCTTCTGCACGGGCACGGCGTGCCGTTTCGAATCCGATGCCAGCACTACCGCCGATCACAACAACGGTCTGCCCACGGAGCTCCGGTTCACGGTGGATGGGAGAGGGGACAGTTACGGTGCTCATCGTTCCTCCGATTCGACTAGTATACTTCTCGCTGCAGGGCCTAGGAATGCCACTACCGGCCGCGCAGCTTTACGGATGTCTTGCCTCCGGACGGATCACCCGCCACTCGGAGAGAAGGCGGGGCCGGGCCGGGGGCCGATACGGCAGGCGGAACACGGCAGCGTTTTCCGTAAGGTCGAGTTCTGCTTTATAACGTATGGAGCTGCGGGAGGCGGCGATTCGGACGGCGTAGGGAGCGGGCTTCCCTCCGGATCATTTTCTTCCGTCGGGTCTTGACATACGAGCATCATCGTAGTACAGTCGTCGTAGATGCCCGAGGAGCCCCCCAGACCCACTGACGCCGAGCTGGAGATCCTGACCGTGCTCTGGAGCCGCGGGCCGAGCACCGTGCGCGACGTGCACGAGATCATCGCCAGCCGCAAGCCCGCGCAGTATACCACCGTGCTGAAGCAGTTGCAGGTGATGGCTGAAAAAGGGCTGGTGCGACGCGATGAAACGGAGCGCTCGCACGTTTACGAGCCCGCGCGACCCCGCGAATGGACCCAGCGGCAACTGGCGGGCGACCTGCTCAACCGCGCGTTCGATGGTTCGGCCAAGGGTCTCCTGTTGGGAGCGTTATCCGCCCGGAAGGCTTCGAAGAAGGAACTGGCGGAGTTGCGCCAGTTGCTCGACGAATATGGAAAGAGGACGCGATGACTGCATTCGAGCAACTCGCACGCACGCCTCTGGCGAAGACCGTCGGCTGGACGTTATTTCATTCGCTGTGGGAAGGCGCGCTGGCCGCACTGATACTGCTGGCGGTCCTGTTTGTCGTACGATCGCCGCGCGCCCGGTACGCTTGGGCCTGCGCGGCAATGTCCGGCATGCTCGCGGGATTTGCGCTCACGTTTGGCCTGCTCTCGTCGCAAGGAAGCGGCGCCAGCACGACGATCGCTCTTGCCATCCCAAAAGCGCCGATAGTTGACACCCAGTCTGCACCCGACCCGCCAGCGCGATTCCATTTCGAGGATGTACTGCCCTGCCTGGCGCCCTTCTGGATTGCGGGTGTCGTTGTTTTCCATCTGCGCAGTGTTGCCGCTTGGATGGCGGCGCAGCGCGCACGGAATCGAGGCGTCTGTCGGGCGCCGGATCCGTGGCCGCGGCGGCTCCAACATCTGAGCGCCAAGCTGCGAGTGTCGAAGCCGGTCGCGCTGCTGGAGACATGTCTGGGCGATGTTCCGGTGGTCATCGGCTACCTGCGACCGGTGATTCTGGTGCCGGTCGGTATGCTGACGGGAATGCCCGCCGCCCAGGCAGAAGCGATTCTGCTGCATGAGCTCGCGCACATACAGCGGCACGACTATCTGGTCAATCTGCTGCAAACGGTGGTCGAGGGCTTCTTGTTCTACCATCCGGCGATGTGGTGGATATCCGGCGTGATTCGCGCCGAGCGCGAGAACTGTTGTGACGATCTGGTAGTGGCGGCCAGCGGCGACGCACGAGAATACGCCGCCGCTCTGGCAGCTTTGGAACAAACTCGCTGGGCGGCGGATCAAGCCGCGCTGGCAGCTACAGGAGGAAGTCTCGTGAAACGCATTCGCCGTTTGCTTTATCAGCCGGAAGGGCTCGCATTTGCGCCGTTGCTGTCCGCCGGCATTTTAACCATCGTAGTAGCTGGCGCGCTGGTCGCCTGGCAGGCCAGCGGTTCGGCGCAGAACCAGCAGGCCCCCGCGACGGCGCCGAAAGTCTCGCCCTACACCAAGTGGCTCACGGAAGATGTGGTCTACATCATCGACGATCGGGAGCGGGCGACATTCCTAAGCCTGCGAACCGATGCGGAGCGCAAGGACTTTATCGAAAAATTCTGGCTGCGCCGCGACCCGACGCCGGGCACTCCGGAAAACGAGTTCAAAGAGGAACACTATCGGCGCATCGCGTTCGCCAACAATCACTACGCGTCGCGCACGCTTTTTGGCTGGAAGACCGACCGCGGCCGGATGTACATCCTGTTCGGGCCTCCCGAGGAAATCGAGTTCCATACTGACGGCCGGCCAGCCAGCGGCGCCGATCCCGGGATTGATTATCCATATGAGCAGTGGCACTATCAGCATATAAAAAACGTGGGTGACAACGTAATGATGGAATTCGACGATGCCGCCAAGACGGGCGAGTTCAAGATGACCAATGATCCCGATCCCAGTGGGGCGCACAGGTTCGTGCAGCGCCCTTAGGAGGACAGGCCGGAGGCCTGTCCCACGTATTGACATTCTATATGTGCGTCGTATAGACTCTCTATACGAGCATGCCTACTACGAATCTTCTGCAAGGGACTCTCGATCTTTTGATCCTGAAGGCTCTGGCGCTTACCGGGATGCACGGACTCGCCATTTCGCATCGCATCGCGCAGATCACCAACGGCACGTTTCAAGTGAAGCCTGGCTCTCTGTTTCCCGCGCTGCACCGCATGGAGGAGGCCGGGTGGCTCTCCTCGGCCTGGGGCGAGTCCGAAAATAACCGGCGCGCCAAGTTTTATCGTCTCACCGCGGCGGGCCGGCGGCAGTTGCAGGCCGAAACGCGCCAGTGGGAAACCATCGCGATGGCCATTGCCGGCGCGCTCGGGGCGAGCTGACCACCATGCCATTTCTGAGCCGCCTGGCAAGTCTTCGGCGCAATCTCTTCACACGGCGGCGCGTGGAACTGGACCTCAATGACGAGCTGCGCGCATACCTGGACCTGTTGGCCGAGGAGAAGCGCGGGGCCGGCATGGGCGCGGCGGAAGCGCGGCGGGCAGCCCGCATCGAGTTGGGCGGCCTGGAACAAGTCAAAGAAGAAGTCAGACAAGTGAGGACCGGTCAAATGTTGGAAGAGCTTCTGCGGGATCTTCGCTATGGAAGCCGCACGCTATGGAAGAACCCCGCATTCACGGTGGTCGCCGTGCTGGCGCTGGCGCTGGGAATCGGCGCCAATACCGCAATGTTCAGCGTGGCCTACGGCATTTTGCTGCGGCCCCTGCCTTACGCCGACGCCGACCGTGTGACGGTGGTCTTTATGAATTACGCGCCGCGAGATTTTGTGTTCGGCACGATGTGCATGCGTGACTTCCTGATGTGGAGGGATAACAATCGCGCGTTTGAAAATCCATCGCTATTCCGGAGCCTGCGCATGGATATCGGCGGCAAGGAAGGCGTCCCCGAGCAGGTGCAGGGCGCATCCGTCAGCGCGGGCTTCTTCTCTACGATGGGAGTGCGCACGCTGATCGGCCGCACGTTTGCGGCGGGGGAGGACCAGCCGGCTACCGGCTCGCTCGCCGTGCTTAGCGAATCCATCTGGCGGAGGCGGTTTGACGCAAGCCCCGCGGTGCTGGGCCATACCATCCTGGTGAACAGCGCTCCGGCCACGGTGATCGGCGTGATGCCCGGAGTATTTCAATTCCCGGGACGGGCGGAAGTCTGGACCAACCTGCCGCTCAATCCGCCGACGCGGTACGGCCCCTGGTTCTATCGCGGCGTGGCGCGTCTGAAGCCCGGCGTAACGCTTGCGCAGGCGCAGGCGGAGACCAACAATATCGGGTTGCGCATGATGCAGCAGAACTCCTACTACAAGCGCGTGAGGCTGCCGGTGGTTGGCCTGCGCGACGCGCTGCTCGGAACCACGCTGAAGCCGGCCATCCTGGTGCTGGCGGGCGCGGTGGGGCTGGTGCTGCTGATCGCTGTGGTCAACGTAGCCAATTTGATGCTGGCGCGCGCCACGGTCCGAGAGCGCGAGATGGCGCTGCGGCTCTCCCTCGGCGCCGGCCGCGGCCGCCTGGTCCGCCAGTTGCTCACGGAGAGTGTGCTGCTGTCCGTGATCGGCGGCGCGGCGGGACTGGCGCTGGCTTGGGGAGGCATCGAACTGGTCCGCGCCTGGAATCCCGGCAACCTTCCGCTCATCGATTCAGTCCGGCTGGACGGGGGCGCGCTCGGCTTCATGGTTTTGGTCTCGATGCTCACCGGGATTCTGTTTGGCATCGCGCCGGCGGTCGCAAGCGCGCGCGCCGACCTGAACTCGACCCTTAAGGAGGGCGGACGCACCGGCTCCGCCACCCAGGCCCGCGGGCGTGCGCGGGCGACTCTGGTGATCTCAGAAATCGCGGTTTCGCTGATGCTCCTGGTGGGCGCCGGACTGCTGCTCCGCAGCTTCGCGAATTTGCAGCGGGTGACCGGCGGATTCTCCACGCCTCCGCGGCAGATCCTGACCATGCTGATTTCGCCGGGCAACCGGAAGTACAATGACGCGCGCGCCGGCCTGGCTTTCTACGATGAAGTGCTCCGCCGCGCCCGCCATGTACCGGGAGTGGAAACGGCCACGGTCACCGACTCGCTGCCACCCGACCAGCAGGGCGATGCCGATACTTTTGGGCTTGAGGGGCAGACGCTGCCGGCGGGTGAGATCAACCCGATCATTTCCGATGTCACGGCGGGTCCGGACTTCTTCCGCGCGCTGGGCATCCCGCTGGTCAAGGGCCGGTACTTCACCGACCACGACGGTCAGGAATCGGCGCCCGTGGCTATGGTCAGCGAGGGCTTTGTGCGCCGCTTCCTTCCAAACCAGGAGGCCGTTGGCAAGCGCATCCGGCAGAGCGGGCCGGAGCTCGGCAACAAATGGATGGAAATTGTCGGTGTCGTCGGCAATGTCAAATACCTGGGGTTGACGGTCGACACGGACCCCGCCTACTACCTGCCGTTCGCTCAAGCGTACGGTCCGCGGATTTTCCTGGCGGTGCGCACGTCGGGCGATGCGGCTCTGGTGGCGGCGCCGCTTCGCCGGGAAATTCAAGCCATCGACCCGGGCGTAACTCTGGCTCAAACCGGAACCATGGAGCAGGCGCTCGCGCTATCCGTCTCGCAGCCACGCTTCGACACCATGCTGCTGGCATTGTTCGCGGGAATCGCGCTGACGCTGGCAGCGGTCGGAATCTACGGGCTGATCGCTTACTCGGTGGCGCAGCGCACGCATGAAATCGGCGTGCGTATGGCTTTGGGGGCGGCGCAGGGGGACGTGTTGCGGATGGTGGTCCGGCAGGGCGCGTCGCTGGCGGCCATTGGAATCGTGCTCGGCCTGGGCGGGGCTTTCGGCCTGACGCGCTTGCTAAAGACCATGCTATTCGGTATCGGCGTCACCGACGCGCTGACGTTTGCGGCGGCGCCATTCGGAATGATGCTGGTGGTTTTGCTGGCTACGTGGGTTCCCGCGCTTCGGGCGACCCGGATTTCCCCTGTGGCCGCGCTGCGGTACGAGTAAGACGTACCGCGGAACGTTACAGTTCTGGCCATACTACTCAGTCAGGCAGTTTGGTTCCAGCAATCGCCGTACTGACCAAACTATCTTCATGAGAATTTAACGCCACATTACCATCGGAAATGGTATCCTATCTAGGCATGTTTCATTGGTGGTGTGCGGAGCGTAGGGCCTCCCACTCAGTTAAACGTGTCCTACCGCGTCGGTAGTACCGCTTGGGTGTTACAAGCAGGCGACAAACATTACGCTTCCATAGTTAACGGACAAAAACAAATGGGACTTCAGCAGGGGGAGAGTCGGGTTGAGCGCAGATCGAAACGGCGCTTCGTGATGGAGCGCGAGATTCGTTACAGAGTCCTCGATCAGGACAAAATCATCGGCGCTGGATCCGGCAAAACCTTTAACCTCAGCAGCAGCGGCGTGGAATTCTCAACCGAGCGCGATTTGCCTCCCGGGGCGTTTGTCGAGCTTTCGATCGCTTGGCCGGCATTGCTCGAGAACCGCTGCCCGCTGCAATTGATCGGATTCGGCCGCGTGCTGAGGAGCGCGGCGGGCAAGGTAGCCAGCACCATCGAACAGTACGAATTCCGTACGCTGGCGCGGGCCGTGCCGGACGCTTCGTGGCTTACCCGCAGCGATCACAAACTACGCCGGTGGGCCGAAGCGGCTACGCGCGGCTAGTAGCAGAGCTTTCCTACTTGTCGGCTTTTGAAGGGCTGGACGTCCCGGCCGGAGCGGTCACCGCCTTGGATCCGCCGTTCGTGCCGGCATCAGAAGACTTAGCGTCCGACGACTTGCCTTCTGAAGTCTTGCCCTCGGAAGACTTGGCGTCCGAAGACTTGCCCTCGGAAGACTCGCTCTTGGATTTCTCCCGGCTGCTGGAATTGTTCCGCCCGTAATCGTTGACATACCATCCGGAACCCTTGAACTGAAGGGCCGAAGTCGATATCAACTTCTCGACCGCGCCTCCGCACCCTGGATGTTCGTGCAGCGGTTCGTCCGAGAACTTCTGTATAACTTCAAAAACATCTCCGCACGAAGCGCATTTGTACTCGTACAACGGCATACTAGTTAGATGACCCAGGCGCCATATCTGAGTCTTATTTTAGCAGATTTGCAGCGGCTCTATGAGGCCTTTTTGTGCACCGGCCGGTGAGCGGGCGCCACGGCATCCACCTTCAAGCCCGTGATCTTGGACTTCTCGACGTTGAACGTTACCATAAGGGGCTCCTTGTTAAACGATTCGGGAACACCTTCGAACTCGATCTCAACGCCAACCTCCGGCTTACCGGTCAACGCCAGGGGTGTGCCGTCCGAGCCTACCAGTTTCAGCGTCACGTTGGCGCCATTGGCGTCCTTCCCCTCCATGTTCACCAGCAGTTCCTTGGACTTGAGGGGAGGCTTGGCGGAGACCAGCCAGCCCTTGAGCTTGGGAACAGCCGCACCCTTCATGGTGCCGTCGAAGTATGTCTGGCCGTCCGTGCCGAGCAGGTTCCCCTTGATGCCCAGCCACATCGCCAGTTGAGGGTTGGTCTTCTTCAGCTCCTCGTCCTTTGCCGCGGCAACCTCCGCGGCCGTCGCGATATGGAAGTTGGGAGGCGGGAGCGCAGTGGCCTTGGCCTGGGCCTTCAGCTCGGCCAAGCCGGACTGGTCGCCATGCAGGGTGGTGTATGCCTTGGTCAGATACGCGTCGATCGTCTTGCGGCCGTCGGGAGTCAGCGAGCCCGGTCCGTCGTAAGTGGCGGCCCGCGCGATGTCATAGAGCGCTTCCGACTGCCTCTCCGGTTTCTTCTCGGACAGAATCACGTTGCCCAGCCAGTAGGAGACCTGGGCGGCGGCGGGATTGATCTCAAGACTCTTCTTGAAATTCGTCTCCGCCACATCGTAATTCTTCCGGGCATTGGCGATCCAGCCCAGCGTCGAATTGGCGATGGCGTCGGTCTGGGTCTTGGCCGTTTTCCACGCATCGTCGGAGACTGCAGCGGGCTTCTCCGCCACCAAAAGGCCATTGGCCGCCTTCTCGCCCGTGTCCAGGGCGTCCGGGCTGGTGTTGCCCAACGTCGGAGTCAGCGTGGAAATCCAATAGAGCGCCTGAATGTCCTTGGGATCCATGACCAGGATCTCCTTGGCCGTATCGATCATCTTGGCCGGCTGGTTGAGCGCCTGATAGGTCAACAGCATAAACTGGAGGCGATCGAGCTTGTAATCCGAATCCGGATACTTCTCCTTCCAGGTATTCAACAGCGCTAGCTTTTTAGCGGGGTCGGTCTCCTTGGTAACAGCGGTAAAAAGATCGTATTCCCCCTGATCTTTCACCTTCTTCTCTTTCGCTGCCGGCGCCGGCGTGGTTGCCGGAGTCTGTGGGGTCTGCGCCAGGCCGGAGATGACGCTCCCGAGCGCGATCACCGAAATCCCCGTTAGCCTTCTAAAAAATCGCTGCACTTTGCCGCCTCCTGCTGATATCCGTTTAGTATTTTGCGATGGGCATCGCGCCCGCCAACTCGCGTGGAGCAGCGGGCATCTGCGGAGTATACCCGAACCACACGTGGCGCGCAACTGATTCGACGCCTTTTGCCGCTATCGAGTTCCGAAACCCAAATAATAGCAGAAGCGCGTACCACCTTGGCACGTGGTAGAATGCGCGATTCGCATGCGCTACCTGGATCTGACGATCATCCTCGCCTATCTGATCGCCATCACCTGGTTCGGCGCGCGCTTCCGGCAGGGCCAGGCCAGCCTCCGCGATTATTTTTTGGGAGGCCGCAACGCCCCATGGTGGGCCATCAGCCTGTCCATCGTTTCGGCGGAAACCAGTACCCTTACCATAGTAGGTACACCCGGCCTATCCTTCGCTGGAAACCTGGGCTTCCTCCAGATCGTCTTCGGTTATCTGCTCGGCCGCATTGTCATCTCGCTGCTTTTTCTGCCGCAGTATTTCCGCGGCGAGATGTTCACTGCTTACGAGCTCATGCGGCGGCGCTTCGGCGAGCGGGTCCGCCGCCTGACCGCTTCCATTTTTCTGGTCACGCGCGCGCTGGCCGAAGGGGTGCGGGTCTTCGCTATCTCGATGGTGATCTCGATTGTGCTGGGCACCGGCGAGGTGGTGTCCATTGTGCTGATCGTCTGCCTGACGCTGTTTTACACCTTCGAAGGCGGCATGACCGCGGTGATCTGGACCGACGTGGTGCAAATGTGCCTTTACGTGCTGGGCGCGGCGGTGAGCCTTTTCGTAATTCTGTCCGAAATTCCGGGCGGATGGCCCAGCGTGGCCGCCATCGCGGGACATGCCGGCAAATTTCATATCTTCGATTTCGGATTTTCGCCGTCGATGCATTTCTTCGCCCGCACCTATACATTCTGGGCGGGGCTGGCCGGCGGCTGTTTCCTGACCATGGCCAGCCACGGAACCGACCAGCTCATGGTGCAACGGCTGCTGAGCGCGCGCGACGAGGCCCAAAGCCGCGCGGCGTTGCTCTCAAGCTGGGTGGTGATTTTTTTCCAGTTCAGCCTGTTTCTGGCCATCGGAATTCTGCTCTTCGTGTATTACCAGCAGGCGCACCTGGTTGCGCCGGCGCAAACCGACCGCATTTACGCGGAATTCGTGTGGCGTCACCTGCCGCGCGGAGTGGCCGGTCTGGTAACGGCCGCCATTCTGGCCGCCGCCATGGCGAATCTGAGCGCCGCCCTGAATGCGCTGGCCTCCACCACGGTGATCGACTTCGTGCGGCCGCTGCGCCGGAAAGCGGCCGCGGGCCAGGATCTCAAGCTGGCGCGAGCGATGACCGTGGTCTGGGGATTGGCGCTGGTGGCCATCGGGATACTGGCGCGGCGCTGGGGCTCGGTGCTCGAATCCGGGCTGTCGATTGCCTCGGTCACACTCGGTCTGCTGCTCGGAGTGTTCCTGCTCGGCGTGCTCACCACGCGCGTGCGCGAGCGGGCCGCTATGGCCGGGGTACTTGCGGGGTTAGCCGCCATCCTGTATGTGCGCTACGCTACGCCTATCGCCTGGACGTGGTGGGTGCTGATTGGCTCGGCCGCGACGTTCGCCGCCGGCTATGCCGCGTCATTTATTGAGCCGCGGTCGCTCCCTGAACCGGAGGTTTCCGCATGAAAGAAGACGGCACGGCGGTCGAGCTGCGGCGCGACCTGGGGCTCTGGACGGCTATCGCGCTGGTAATCGGCACGGTCATCGGCAGCGGCATTTTCCTGGTGCCCCGCACCATGGTGCTGCGGGTGGGCTCCCCGTTTATGGTTTTTGTGGTTTGGATATTCGGCGGTCTGCTTTCGCTGTGCGGCGCGCTGAGCTATGCCGAATTGGCGGCGGCCATGCCCGAGGCCGGCGGAGAATACGTCTACTTGCGCGAGGCCTACGGACCGTTGTGGGGCTTCCTTTACGGCTGGACGCAAATGTGGGTCGCCAAAAGCGGTTCGATCGCCACGCTGGGCACCGGATTCTTCTTGTATGTGACCAATTTTTTCCCGCGGCTGGATGCTATTTTCTACACCGTGCCGCTGCCCATTGGCCCGCACTTCTCGCCGCTCGAGCTGCGCTATGGACAATTGCTCGCAATTGCATTGATTCTGTTCCTGGCGGTGGTCAATTACTTCGGGGTCAAGTTGGGCGGCCAGGTGCAGGTGATGGTGACAATTGTCAAGGTGCTGCTGATCGCCTTCATTATCGTGGCTGGCCTGGGCTTCGGAAAGCCGCCCGCGGCAGCGGCGGCCGAAGCGCTACATCCGCTTACCATCGCCGGATTTTTTGCCGCACTGGTGGCGGCATTATGGGCTTACGACGGCTGGAACAACGTCACTATGGTTGCATCCGAGATTCGCCGCCCCCAGCGCAGTCTGCCGCTCGCGCTCATCGGCGGCACGGTGACTGTGATCTGCATTTATTTGCTGGCAAATGCCGCGTATTTCCACGTGCTTTCCGCGCAGCAAGTCGGATCGAGCCAGCGCGTGGCGGCGGACATGATGCGGCGGGTAACCGGTGGATGGGGCGCCAACGCCGTTTCCATTGCCGCCATGATCAGCATCTTCGCCGCGCTCAACGGTTCGATCCTTACCGGGTCGCGCGTGCCTTACGCGATGGCTCGAGACCACCGCTTCTTCGAAGCCGTGGCCAACGTGAATGCCTCGTATCACACACCCGGAGTTTCCATACTGGCGCTCAGCGCGTGGTCCTGCCTGGTGATTCTGTCGGGGAGATACGAACAGCTTTTTACCTATGTTATATTCGCGAGCTGGATACTTTATGGTATGACTACCGCCGCGGTGATCGTGCTACGCCGGAAGAGACCCGATCTGCCGAGGCCGTACAGGACCCTGGGCTATCCTGTACTCCCGGTACTGTTCGTAATAGTTGCAATTCTGCTAGTACTTTCTACTTTATTCGATTCACCACGCGAATCATTACTCGGATTAGTCTTGATTTTATTGGGATTACCGTTCTATTTTTACTGGAAACGGCGCCATCCGCAGGAAACAAGGGTAGACTATCCGTTCTAGTACCAAACTTTTTCTCGGCCGTTGTTTCAAAATAAACCACTTAGCCCTTGATATTAGTTTCTGATTGCGGTAACGTGGAGCCTGAGTTAATTGCCTGAGTTAATTGAAGGACAAAATAATGGATGTTACAAAGATTCTCGCGGACTTACGTCAGGAACGCGAACAAATTGAAGAAGCCATCTTGAGTTTGGAACGGCTGGCTCGCGGGCGCGGGCGCCGGCGGGGCAGGCCGCCAACATGGATGACTGAGATCACCGCCAAGCGGCGGGGCCGGCCGCCCGGTTCGAAGAACAAGCCCTCCCCCAAGGCCGCCGGCACGGCCATGTAGTAAGGTTCGGCATGGCAGGCTCCTTCAACCGGCTATCACAGGGTTTGAGGAGCCTCTCCCAGTGTCACGCGCACGTGCTGCGTGTGCCCGTTCCTGTAAATCGTCAGATCCATAACTTCCCCCACACGCTTGCGGTTCAGCACCCTTTGCAATGAATCGGTGCTTTCGACTGGCTGGCCATCCACGGCGACAATCAAGTCACCGCCGATGCCGATCCGATAATTGCCGGCAATGGTCACCCGGTTGGGACCGCGCAACTCGGCCTGGCTCGCCGGCGAGTTGCGTTCGACGGTCTGGATCAGCAGCCCGCCCTCAGTGGGCAGCCCCAGATCCACCGCCACGTCTCCCGCGATGTAAATGGTTTGAATGCCCAAAAACGGCCGCGTCACGCGCCCTTTCGCCTGGAATTCATCGAGCATCGATTTGGCGCGGTTGATGGGCATGGCGAACCCGATTCCGACATTCTGCTCTCCCAAAATCGCTGTGTTCACGCCGATCACGGCCCCGTGGGAATCCAGCAGCGGACCGCCGCTGTTGCCCGGATTGATGGCTGCGTCGGTCTGAATCATGTCCTCGAGGCGACGCCCTTCCTGCGGTTGCAGCGTACGCCCCAGCGAACTGACTATCCCGGTAGTCAGCGTGCCTCCCAAGCCGAATGGATTGCCGATCGCGAGCACCTTCTGGCCCACCTGCAGGTTATCCGAATCGCCCAGCTTCAGAAACGGCAACTGCTGCACGGCCTGGATTTTCACCAGCGCCAGGTCGTTGCGGGGATCGGTCCCCAGCACCCTGGCCTTGTATTGCTTCTTATCGCCCGCCAGCGTCACGGTGAGCTGCTGGCTGCCCGAGACTACGTGATTATTGGTCAGAATCAACCCGTCCGGCTTCAGGATGAAACCGGACCCGGTGCCTTCCTGCGGATAGACCTGGAAAAAAAAGTCCTCGCGGTAGACGATGCTGGTAATGTTTACCGTCGCGGGGCGTGCCATTTTATAAATTTCGATGTTATTGTTCTCATCGGTGCTGAAACCCGCCGTCTGGGCCGAGCCAGGCGCCGTCCACAACCGCCCGGCCTGGCGCAGCGGCGGCCAAATCTGGCTCATGCTCCAGTGCGCTGCCGAAGTCACGTACCAAAAGCCGCACACTAATGCGGCGGCCCAAATGAACGGTCGTAATCTCATGGTTCTATTCTCCGCAAGGAATCGTAGACCGCGCGCGCCTGGCGCAAGGTCTCCTCTTTGGTGCCCGAAGTATCGACGATGAAGTCCGCAAATTTCCGCTTCTCCGAAAGCGGCATCTGGCGGCTCAGCCGCTCCCATACCCGCTCACGCTCGACGCCGTCGCGCTTCATGGATCGCTCTATCTGCTGCTCCTCTTCGCAGACCACCACGATCAGCTTGTCGAAGCGCTGGTGGCTCCCGATCTCGACCAGGATGGCCGCCTCGATCACCGCGATGCCGCGCGGATCGCAGGCCGCCACGCGCTCGAGCCAGGCTTCCTCCTGGCGCAGGACCGGGGGATGTACCAGGCTGTTCAACAGCGCCAGCCGCTCCGCGCTGCCGAACACCTGCTCTGCCAGAGCGCGCCGGTCGATTTCATCATTCTCCCCCAGAATGCCGGGGCCGAATTCCCGGACCACCGGCGCATAGGCCTCGCCTCCGGGCAGCAGCACTGCATGCCCCAGCTGGTCGGCCTGCAGCACGTGGCAGCCGAGCGCCGCGAGCGCCTCGCCGACGAAGGTCTTGCCACAGGCCAGCCCGCCGGTCAAGCCCACCTTCAGCATCTGGCCTCGGCCGCCGCCACCGTATTGGCCATCAGCATGGCGATGGTCAGCGGACCCACCCCGCCCGGCACCGGCGTGTAGGCCGCGGCCCTCTGCTGTACATCTATGGGATCGACATCGCCCACCAGCACGCTGCCCTTGCGCTCCAATGATTCCAAGCGCTCCGGCGAGTTGCGGAAGATGCGCGCAACCTCGGCGCGATCGCTGATGCGGTTCATGCCGACGTCGACGACGATGGCGCCCGGCCGGATGAAATCGGCGGTCAGCAGAGCGGGCCGGCCCATCGCCGCTACGAGGATCTCGCCTTCGCGGCACACTCCCGGCAGATCGGCCGTCCGCGAGTGACAGATGGTCACCGTGGCGTGTGCGTGCAGCAGCAGCAGCGCCATCGGCTTGCCCACGATATCGCTGCGTCCCACTACTACGGCCCGTTTGCCGGCCACCGCGATTCCATATTGCCGGAACAGCTCCATGATGCCCGCCGGGGTACACGGCCGAGGGCCCGGGCGTCCCGCCACCAGGTTGCCCACATTGCAAGGGTGGAAGCCATCTACATCCTTCTCGGGCGAAACGGCCAGCAGCACGCGGCGCGTATCGATTTGGGGCGGCAGGGGCAACTGCACCAGGATCCCGTCGATTTCCGGCCGCCGGTTCAGAGCGCCGATCAGGCTCAGCAATTCTTCCGTAGTGACGGTGTCCGGGGGCGTCAGGCTCTCGCTCGCAATTCCCAGATCGGCACAGGCCTTCACTTTGCCACGCACATAAATTTGGGAAGCCGGATCATTTCCTATCAGGACGACTGCCAGACTCGGGGGGCGCGACGCCGAGCGAAGCGCCGCTACGCGTGGGCGCAGCTCCCGCAAGATCTGGTCCCGCACACGGTTTCCGTCTAAGATTGTAGGCAGGATTGTAGGCACTCCAATTCAATCATAAACCGCGGGCTCACCGGCGCGGAATTACGGCACTCGGCGTGCAGGCTGAATCCCAGATGTGGTTTCGTTGGGTAATTTTGTGCGCATTGGCGAGCCTCGGCTTGTGGGGGCAGGAAGTCACGTTTCATAGCGATTCGCGGCTGGTAGTGCTCAATGTGTCCCTCTTCGACAAAGACGGCAAAATCGTCAACGATGTTCCGCGGGGCGCGTTTACGGTTTATGAAAACGGCCAGAAACAGGACGTCACGGTATTCCGGCAGGAGGACGTGCCCATCTCCCTAGGCCTGATCATCGACAACAGCGCCAGCATGACCGGGAAGCGGGACCAGGTGGCTTCCGCGGCCCTCGCGCTGGTCAAGGCTTCCAACCCGCAGGATGAGGTTTTCATTATCAACTTCAACGAATCCGCGGTGCTGACCAGGGAATTCACCAACAACATCAAGGATCTCGAGAACGCTTTGCGCGATATCGATTCCAAGGGCGAAACGGCCATGCGCGACGCGCTGCTGCTGGGGATCGAGCACCTGCGGCATCATGCCCAGCGGGACAAGAAGGTGTTGCTGGTGGTCACCGACGGGGAAGACAACAGCAGCTCCGAAACCCAGGAGCACCTGGTGCAGACCGCCCAGCAGACCGACGTGATCATTTATGCCGTAGGTCTGCTGGGGGCCGAGGAGCCCGACAGCGCCGCGCGCGCCAAGAAGCAGCTTAACGAGTTGACGCTCGAAACCGGGGGGCGCGCGTGGTTCCCCGGCGACGCAGCCGAAATAGCGGGTATTGCGCCGGAAATTGCGCACGAGATTCGAAATCAGTACGTGCTTGCGTATACGCCGTCGAACCTGGCCATGGACGGCAGCTTTCGCAAGATCCGTGTGGATGTCAGTGTGCCGGATGTTGTGGTGCGGACGCGCTCGGGGTATTATGCGCCGCGGCCTTAGGCCGCTGCGATTCGCCGCCGAGTGACACGAAGGTGAGTCATTTTTGCGCTGCGTGGACTGCTTGGACCAGTTGTTCACGCCTGCACGGTGTTCCGCCGGGCTGCGATCGCCAGAACCGCGATCAGGGCGGCGGCGAAGACCACGTTGCCGATCCGATCGACCGTCCCGCCCTCCCCAACCGCCGGAGTTTGAATGAACGCGTGCCACGCGTACGCCACTGCGGCGCCGCCCGCGAGTGCCAGGCGGTGAAGTTTGCTCCAACCCGTTGATCGCGACCAGCGTGAAACCAGGGCAATCATCGCCAAGTCGAGAAGCACATACATACCGACAGCGCCCCAGCCCCATTGACGCGGAATCACCAGGAAGAGGGAACCGGCGGTCAGCGCGGCGACGCCCGCCAACCAAGGGCGGGGCGCGGATCCGGCCCCTGTTCCGCCGGAGACGAACCAACGCGGCAGGCGGAAAGACGCGGCGATTACGGCTCCGCAGAGCAGCGCGGCGCTCACAAACTGCGCGCCGGATGCCAGGAAGGGGTCTTGTCTCAATGTTATGCCAGTCGATGCCGCGGCGCCGAGGAGAAAGAGCACACCGGTAACCGCCAGCCCGGCTCCTCCCAGCCAGGGCACCGCAGCGCGGTCCGGGACCAACGCCTCGGCCAGGGCCACGGAGACAGAGATGCTCCATACCGTATGCTGCGTCAGCACGAATATGGTCCAACAAAGGCCGATGCCGAGCGCGGGGATGTAAGCAGGCTCCAGAAGGTGCAGATTCAAGCGCAGATAGTTGGGGTTGAACAGGGTTTGGGTAGTAAACGCCTCCTCGAAGATGGCATAGGCAATGCCGAGCGCGAAAATATTGGGCCAACCACCTCCGTTGCGCCTCACAACCTCCCGGATGAGCAGCGCTCCGCCGCCGTACATCGGCGCCAGAACCAGCAGCGCACCCAGCAGGTTAATCGGCAGATCGCCGAGCAGGAACTCCGCCACCAGCGGAGCCAGAAAAAACAGACCGATGGCCGGCCACACGCGTTTCATAAATATAGACTCAGTATATAATTATATCGAGTCCACAATTGTGCAACCGTGTCCACCCGAAGGTCTACGCGCGCGAAAGCGGCGCGAAGTCCGCAAGCGCATCTCTGACACCGCAACGCGGCTCTTTATGGAGCGCGGATTCGACGCGGTTTCAGTGGAGGAGGTCGCCCGCGCCGCGGACGTCTCTAAAGCAACTGTGTTCAACTACTTTGATTGCAAGGAAGACCTGCTCCTAGACCGGGCGCCCGAACTGATCGAACATGTGCGCCGCGCCATGAGATCCGCGCGGTCAACCCAGGCCCTCCCGGCTCTGCGTGACGCATTGCTTGAGCTGGTGATCACCGGGGACGCACTCAGCGGGGCGGTTCCGGCGATAAAATGGTTTTGGCCGCTGGTTACTTCCACTCCCGCGCTGCGGGCTCGCGCGCAACACCATGGCGCAGAGTTTGAAGCTGAGCTGGCGCGCCTCCTCAAGTTGGCCGGTCTGGGCAGGGACGCGCCCCTGATTGCGGCAATGGTAGTTGCCGCCTGGTGGTTTGCCTGGCGGAGAGCAGTGGAGCAGGTGCAGGCTGGCCGCGTACTTTCGCGGGTTCGCGCCGACCAACGAGCAACTCTCGAGCGCGCCTTTGCGGCGCTGAACATGGCGTTCCCCCAAAAGCGGAAAGCGCGCTAGCGGCGAGAACTACCGGACGGTCACGACCACGCTCTTGGTGCGTGGGGATGAAGAACCGCCAGGCCCTGCTGGCGGCGGGAACGGCTATGCCGGCGACCGGGACTATGGACGGGTCGGTGCTCGTTATGGTAACTCCCAACACTTCCGGGCGCGGCGGCACGTATTGCAGGTCGTCCTGCAGTCCGGCCATGAGTTCCAGGGACTCGTTGTTCAGCGCCAGGAGCTCGCGAAAGCTAGCGTACTTCGCGCGCACCCGCCCGGTGAGACGGTTAGCAGGCTAGATGCTGCGGACTCCCATGGCCACGATGTCCTCCACCGCCATAGCCTCTTTCACCACGAAGGGTTCGCCGTATTTCACGCCGATGAGATTTCCGTAGAATCGGGCGACGGCTCCCAGCCTCTCGCGGATTTCCCGCTCCCCCGGGAACAGATCGCCGCCCTCGCCCTGCCCGCCGTATTGCGACTCATAGCTCAGCAGCGCCGCCATGCGCGCTTCGAACTGCGCGCTGATATCCACCACGAAGGACGGTGTCACATTGGCGTACAGCGAAGCATAGATTATCTTCTGGGGACGGTGCGGCTCGGAATACTCGTCCAGCTTTTTCAGGCCGGCCAGAAAGCACGCTTCATAGCCCATCTCGCTGGCGCGGTAGTGGTCCGGATGACGTGCCTCCCAATACGGCAGGATCACCACGCGCGGGCGCATCTCGCGGATCTTCACGGCCAGCGTCATGCGCGCGCTTATGTTGTTCTCCAGACGCGCATCCGGGAAGCGCAGGTTGCCGCGCCAACCGAGACGCAGGTGCTGGGCCGCCGCCGCAGCCTCGGCCAGGCGCTGGTCGGGCGTGCCCCGCGTGCCCATATCGCCGGCCGTCAGGTCCAGCACTCCCGTGCGATAACCCTTCTCCGCCATGCGTATCAGCGTTCCGCCGCAGGTCTGCTCCACATCGTCCGGATGCGCGGCGATCGCCAGAATGTCCAGACTCACGCGCGCGCCGCCAGTCTTTTCAGAAATTCGTCCATCCCCACCCGGTATTTGAATGCCTTGCGGCCGTCGATCGCGATCACGGGCACCTCTTCGTTGTACAACGCCAGCCACTCCGTATGGACGTCGATATCGATCTCCTCGCAATCGAAGGCAACGCGCACGCGCGCGGCCGCCAGCACATGTTTGGCCTCGTCACACAGGCAGCATCCGGCGCGCGTGTACAACGTCACCTTCACTGATAAAGGTTGCGCGGGCGGTAGTAGCGCTCCCTGGTGCCCATGACTTTGACCAGAACCATGCCGGCCAGAAAGCCGCCGACGTGCGCGAACCAGGCCACCCCGCCGCCCGAAAGGTTAGTTTGCGCAATGGAGCCCAGCCCGCTGAACAATTGAAAGATGAACCAGTAGCCCAGCAGGATCACGGCCGGGATTTCGAAGGTAGTCGCAAAGATGACAATGAAGACCAGCGTGAGAATCCGCGCACGGGGGAATTTCAACAGGTAGGCCCCCATGACGCCGGCGATGGCGCCGCTCGCCCCCACTATCGGCACCGTCGAGAACGGGTTGAGCAGCACCTGCGCCAGCGCTGCCACGACGCCGCACAGCAGATAGAAAATCAGGAACTTGGCGTGCCCTAACGCGTCCTCCAGCCGGTTGCCGAAAACCCAGAGAAACAACATATTCCCCAGCACGTGCATCCAGCCTCCATGCAGAAACATCGAGGTGACCAGCGTGGTAAGCCGGAGGTGGTCCGGCGTCGCGCCGTACATCCGGATCAATGCAGTGCTCGAGAGATATTGGCGCGAGTACTCGGGCAGCGACCACTCATCCAGCGACCACTCATACAGGAAAACCAATATATTGATGGCGATAAGAACAATCGTTACCACCGGCCGCGAATAGCTGGGCTGGGTATCCTTGAGGGGAAACATTTAGATGGCGGGCGCCGCTCGTCCAATACGGCCCTGCATATCAGGATGCGCCCGGCGCGGGGCGAGTCGCATCAGGGAGCGTACTTCCTCGATGCCGCTAATGCCCCCGCGCGCGCCCAGCGCCGTGCAGTTGAGGGCTGCCATGGCGTTGGAAAAATCGAGAGCGTCTCCCAGACTCATACCCTGCAAGACAGAATAGCAAAAGGCGCCGTGGAACACGTCTCCCGCGCCCGTGGTATCCACGCAGTTCACCACGAAGGCCGGCGAATACAGGTAGCGGCCGTTTTCGAGCGCCAGCGCGCCGTGCGCTCCCAGGGTCATGGCCGCCACCCGCATGCCGTATTCCCGCTGGATGGTTTCGAGCGCGCGGAACGGGTCGGGCTCATTGGTCCACTGCGCGGGAAATTCCGAGCTGGCGATCAGGTAATCGACGTAAGGCAGCACCCGGTCGAAGCCGTGGTAGATGGTATCCACATCCACCGTGACCGGAATTCCAGCGTCGTGCGCAATGCGCGCCGCATGCGCCACCGCCGCCGTGTCGTGACCGTCGATGTGCAGCAGGCGCGCGCAAAGGATCTGCTCCGGCGCGATCTCGGCGGGATCGATGCGCAGACACTCGGGTCTCGACCAAAACACCGTCCGCTCGCCCGTGCCCCGGTCGATGACGATGTAGGCCGATTGATTGGCGCAGCCCGCGCGGCGCTGCACGTGGTCCAGATTGATCCCCCAGTCGCGCAAGCTGGCCATCTGGACGCGCCCGCGCTCGTCGTCTCCGACGCTGCCGATGTACTTGGCGCGCAAGCCCAGCCGCGCGCAGGCCGCCATGGCGCTGGCTACCTGGCCGCCGGGGCTGACGATCTCCTCCTCAAACGCAACCTTGCCCGCGTATGCCGGGAAGTGGGGCACCACTAAGAGGGTATCGGTCGCGTTCAGGCCGACTCCGACTACGTCGAAGGAGGGTGCTGAGTAAGGGGTGATGGCTTATTTCCTCGTCGCCATTTCGTAGACGTAGATGTTGTGCATCACGCCGCCGGCGTCGATTTGGACCACATCGGCCGGCTTCCAGCCCCGGATCTCAAAATCGTTGGACACCACCCGCGCGCCGGGCTTCAGGTACTTCTCAAGATTCGGGCGGAGCCGCTCGTTCGAGCTGGTCAGCAGGTACAGCGTCACCACGTCGGCCGGGCTCAGGTCCACCTTGAGCAGGTTCCCATGGATCAGGGTCACGCGGCCTGAAAGGCCGAGCGCCTGGATACGCGCCTGCGTGGACTTGCAAAGATCCCCGCGCAACTCCACGCCCACCGCGCGCGCCTGGTATTTCATCGCCGCCGCGATCACGATGCGGCCATCCCCGCTGCCCAGGTCGTAAACGAGCTCGTTCGGCTTCACCCGGGCGGCTTCGAGCATCTTGTCCACTACGATCTCGGGGCTGGGGATATAGGGCGCCAGGCTCTCTTTGCTGAATTCCTGGGAATAGGAAGACGTCCCGCTCGCCAGAGCCAGAAGCGCCGTCGTAAAGAGGGTGTAACCCCGCATGTGTTATTGGGAAGCCGCGCCCGCCGCGTGCCTGCCGAGCCTTAATTTTACTATACGGGACATAATTTCGCCCCACGCGTACCACAGGTCTCGCGGCTTGCTGATAGTGTACTCGAATCCCTTGAAATATTTCACGGCATTGCCGATCGCGTCGCGCCAGGGAGAGGCCTGCGGATTCAAGTTGTAATTCATGTAGAATACCGGATACTCCAGATCTCCGACCTGTTTCAACGACTCCTGCGGCACGCCGTCGTCCAGCATCGCCTTCGGTCCGGCAAAGATCACCGCATCCGGGTGGTCCTGCGAGTTCATCTCCCGGTTGATCAGGTCGGCCAGGAACTCCGTCTCGCCGCGCTTCTGGCTGAGCTTCTTCACATCCACGGTCCCCAGTTTGAGCGAGTTCAATGCCTGGCCCAGCGCCGGGAAGTCGATTTGCGACAGGTTTTCCTGCCGGTAAACGACGCGCTGCTTTTGCAGGTTGAAAGCCACAATCGAAAACTTCCCGATTTGCGGCTCCCGCGCTATGTTTCGCAGGATGGAGATCAGGGCGTTCATATCCAGCGGCTGCAAAGTGGCCGAGCCCGAGTCCTGCGGAGCGAAGTTCACAATTACTTTGACGTTCAGCGGGCCACCCGGTTGCCCTCTTTCTACGGGCGGCTCATCTTTAAAGGGCTCCGTATCGGTCGCTCTTACCTCTCCAGGGCGAATCTCCAGCGCCACCTGCTTATCCTTGGGCGCCAGGCTGGCATCGATGTCCCAGTACGCCGAGCACACCCGCTCGGTGCGGTCGCGCATCAACCAGTCCACGTGATACTTGCCTTCGCCCAGATCCAGGCTGCCCTGCAAATACGCATCGCCCTTGGCGTTTTCTTCGATGGACGGCACGTTCACGCGCTGCGACATGTAAACCGGCTCGTCTTTGTGAATGTCCGGGGTGACCCGGTAAATCATGGTCAGCAGATTCTGATCGCCCGCGAGTTCCTTTAATGGGATGCTCACTTCATAGCCGGCGTGAAACTTGAGATCGAATCCCAGCGCGGGCTTTACAGGAGTGGCCGTGCACGGCAGATCTTTGCGGGGTTCCTGGGTTTCCAGAATCGCCGAGTCGGTGTTGAAGATATGCACCTCCGCGCCCGGACCGGAACCCACCAGCATGGTTTGGCCGCGCAGCGTAGCCGAGGCTATCAACAGAACGCAGGGCAGCACCCGCGCACCTGAATCAGGTAAAACCTTCCAACAGCGCCCAGACATCGCCGAGAGTCTCGCACTCGACATTTCCAGTCCATCCCCGAGGCGATTCGCGACCGCCCGATCTCCGTATTATGGCGCATATTTCTAAAATCGCAATGTAAATATAAGCACGCCACTACGGGCCTGCTACTTAGTACGGTTAGAACGCGAACCTTCTCGCCCGCCGATCCGCCACCACCGACCAGGGGGGAGATGGATCGCACTAAGTTTCGCCGGCGAATCGTTCCAGCGCACCGGGATTCTCAACGGTCGAAGTATCGCCCAACGGCTCGCGCAGGTAAGCCTGGCGGATCAACCGCCTGACGACTTTGCCGCTTTGCGTTTTCGGCAATTCAGGAACCGCGCGAATCGCCCGCGGCCGAAAAGTGGGTCCCATCGACCCGGCAATGTGCGCGGACAACTCGGCACTGACGTTGCTCAATATCAAGCCCGGCCTCAGCACTACGAAGGCCACTACGCCCTCGCCGGTCAACTCGTCCGGAACGCCGATCACCGCGGCCTCGGAAACCGCCGGATGCTCGATCAGGCATTCCTCCACCTCCGCCGGACCGACTTTGCGCCCCGCCACGTTGAACGACTCGTCGGCCCGCCCGTGCAGGAACCAGCAGCCGTCGTCATCCACGCTGGCCCAATCGCCGTGATACCAGACACCCGGCCAGCGCGACCAATACGCCTCCAGGTAGCGGCGCGGATCGTTCCAGAGGCCCCGCGTCATCGAGGGGGCGGGCTTAGTACAGACCAGGTAGCCCATACTACCCCGTACCGGCTTGCCGTGCTCGCCGAAAACTTCCGTGGCCATCCCCGGCGCCGGTCCGCCCAGCGTGCAAGCCTTCAACGGCTGAATCGGCAGAGGTCCCAGGAAGCCGCCGATAATCTCTGTGCCGCCGGAAATATTCATGATCGGACATCGCCCCCGGCCGGCATGATCGAAGAACCAGCGGTAAGAAGTTTCGTCCCAGGGCTCTCCGGTCGAACCCAGCAGGCGCAGCGAGCTCAGATCGGAGGCGTCCGGCCCGGCGCCCGCCTTGCGCATCAACAGCCGTATGGCGGTGGGCGAAATGCCGAAGGTGGTGACACGGTGCCGTTCGATCATCTGCCAGAATCGCTCCGCCACGGGATAATCCGGCGCTCCATCGTACAGCACAATGGCCCCCGCGAAATTGTGATTGCCGATAATCTCCCACGGGCCCATCATCCAGCCGATGTCGGAGACCCACCAGAAGCGGTCGTCCGGCTGGCGGTCGAACGTCAGGTAGATTTCCTTGGCCGTTTGGGCCAGGGCGCCGGCGTGGGTATGCACCGCGCCCTTGGGCCTGCCGGTGGTTCCGGAGGTGTAGAGCAAAAGGGCGGGCGCTTCCGAATCCATCGGCAGCGCGGCGCATTGTTCCGGCTGGCCCTCGACGAAGTCGTGCCACCACACATCCCGGCCCGCGGTCCATGGGACTTCCCCGCCCTTGTAGCGCCAGACCACTACTCTTTCTACGGCGGCGCCTCTTTCCAATGCCTGATCCGCTTTTTCCTTCAGCGGGATTCGCCGCCCGCGCCGCTCGAGCGCGTCGGCGGTGAACAGTACCTTCGCGCCCGAATCCTGCAGCCGCACCGCCACGGCGCCATAGCCGAAGCCGGAAAAGACCGGCACGGCGATCAGGCCCAGTTTGAAGCAAGCGTACAGGATCGTCACCACCTCAGGGACCATGGGCATATACAGCGCAACGCGATCCCCTGCCACAAGATCCAACCCGTGCAGCGCATTGGCCAAGCGGTTGGTTTCGCGCTGCAGCTCGCCGAAAGTGAGCGTGCGTATGCCGCCGTCCTCGCCTTCCCAGATGAGCGCCAGCCGGTCGCGCGCCGCGCCGTTTGCGTGCCGGTCCAGGCAGTTCCAGGCGATATTCAGCTTGCCGCCGATGAACCAGCGCGACCATTCGACGCCGTCCGAGGTATCCAGCACCTGGCGATAGGGCTCGAACCAGTGGATGCCCAGCTCCCGCACGACTTCGTCCCAGAACTCTTCCAGGTTGTCGTATGAATAGCGTATGAATTCCTGGTACGTGGCGATTCCCAGGCGCTGCATGAAGCGGTAGACGTTGGTGCGCTCGATGAATTCGGCGGAGGGCTTCCAGATCCAGTCAGTCGGCATTAGGGATCAGGATAGCGCGGGGGTGGGGCTGCGAGGGGGCGAGGGGGAGAGGGGGCGAGCGGGCGAGGGGGCGCACGCCGCCTCTCGAAATTGAGTTGGCGTGGAAACGTCTTAAGGAGCTTCTGACGCATAGAGTCAAACCGATCTTTGCGACGACGCCAGAGGAGTTGGCCGGGGAGCTGGGACTCTCGGCCGTCGCGGCCAAGGAATGGCAGGTCCAGCATTTACTGCTCAAGCGCCTGAAAGAGATCGTGCGCAGGCAAAAGATCAACGCATGCGGAGATTGCCAGGCAGGCGGCCACTTCGCGTGATCTCGAACACGTATCGAGTGATCTTCTGATCCGTATCCTTGCCTCGCTTGGTCAGATCCGACCGGGAACCAAACCGCGCCCGTGGTTTCTAAACTTCAGGAGGCGCACATGCTACTCCACGACCTGTCCTACGGAGCACGGGCGCTGGGCCGGCAGCCCGGCTTCACTTTAGCCGCGGGCCTTTCCCTGGCGCTGGGAATCGGCGCCACCACCGCCATCTTCACGGTTCTGAATGCCGTGGCTTTGCGACCACTGCCGTACGCGGATGCGGACCGCCTGCTCTGGATGACGCAGATCCTGAAAAAGAACAGCACCGACGAGGTGACCATCACGCCGCATTTCCTGGAATGGCGGCGTCAGAACCACACGTTTACCGACCTGGTCGGCTACAACTACCAGACTCGCAACTTGACCGGTCTCGACGAGCCGCTCGAATTACATACCGCGAAAGCATCCGCTTCCCTGCTGCCTTTGCTCGGAGTTCAGCCGGCCATCGGGCGCAACTTTTTGAAGGAAGAAGACTATAAAGGGCACGACCAGGTCGCCCTGCTGGGGAGCGATCTGTGGCAACGACAGTTCGGGGGAGATCCGAAAATCGTCGGCCGCGCCATTACGCTCGATGGCGGTAAGTTTACTGTGGTTGGAGTGCTCCCGCGCGATTTCGTTTTCCCGGGGCCCGATCCGGTGCAATTGATTACACCGCTTGGAAAAAACGAGGCGGCTGAGCTCGAATACAAAGGTTTGATGACCATCGTCTTTAACGTGATTGGCCGCTTGAAGCCGGGCGTAACTCCGGAACAGGCACGCGCCGAATTGACGGTCATACAGTCCCGTTTGCCAGTGCCTGCTTTTCTTCCGACCATCGACATCAAAATGCTGCCGCTGCGCGAACATTTGTTCGGTAACGCCAAGGCCGCCAGCTATGTCCTGGTGGCAGCCGCGGGCTTCCTGCTTTTGATCGCGTGCGCTAACGTCAGCAACCTGCTTCTCGCGCGATTGATGCAGCGGGACAAGGAACTGGCGATCCGCACGGTGCTGGGCGGTTCGCGCGCCCGCCTCATTTTGCAGCTACTCACCGAGAGCGCGCTGCTGGGCGTCCTGGCGTGCGCCGCGGGGATGGTGCTGGCATTCTGGATTCGCCGTCCGCTCCTGGCGCTGAGTCCCTACCGCGTCTCCGGTTTGGAACATCTGCCGTTCGATGGCCGCGTGCTCGGTTTTTCGGTCGGGCTAGGCCTGCTGACGACTTTTCTATTTGGGCTGATGCCGGCGTTTCGCGCGACCGGAATCCGATTGGCGGAAGCCATCAAGGTGGGCGAGACGGCCGTGGTCGGCGGGCGCGGCTCGCTGCGCGTTCTTTCCATGGTTGCCGCGGCCGAGATCTCGACCATCCTGATCCTGGCGACGGGCGCGGGCCTGATGCTCCAGAGCTTTTGGAAAATCCGTTACAGCAATCTCGGTTTTCAGCCGGACCGCCTGGTCGCCGCGACTCTGAACCTCGCCGGCCCGCGCTATAGCGAAAAGACGCAGCGGCTCGCGTTCAACCGGCAACTTCTCGAACGTGCGCAAAACCTTCCCGGAGTGGAGTCCGCGGCAGTCACATCGGCCGGCGAGATCCCGCCCGGAACCTGGCATGCCACCAATACTTTCGCGATCGAAGGACGGGCGCAGCCGCTGGGGGGATCCAGGCCGATCGCCCGATACCCAACGGTCAGTGCCGGCTACTTTGGCATTATGGGAATTCCGCTTCTACGGGGCAGGCTTTTGGAAGATTCCGACGGGGACAACGCCCCGCCGGTGGTGGTGGTGAGTCAGACGCTCGCGCACCGATATTTCAACGGTGAGAACCCTATCGGGCGGCGCGTTCGTACGGGCGGCGTCGATCGGCCGTGGTGCGCGATCGCGGGGGTCGTAGGAGATGTGAAGACTTCCGGTCTCACGGCCGCGTCCGAACCGACGATTTATTTCCCTTATCGTCAAACGGACGGCCTGGCGGAGATCGGCCTGGTGATGCGTTCGCCGCTGGACGCGGGAATAATTGCGAGCGAGCTTCGCAAGACGGTGGCCAGCCTGGATCCCAATCAACCGGTCTCGAGCATACAAGCCATGGAAGATCGCCTCAGCGAGTCTGTGTCCAAACCGCGATTCACTACCGCGCTGCTCAGCGCTTTTGCCGGACTTGCGGTGGTGCTTGGGATGATCGGCGTGTATGGCGTGATGGGTTGCCGCGTGCGCTGGCAGTTACGCGAAGTGGCGGTGCGGCAAGCTCTGGGAGCACAGCGCAGGGACGTCGTCTGGCACGTCCTGCGCCAGGGGTTCGGCATTATCCTGCCTGGATTGTGCCTCGGCCTGCTTGGTTCCGTGGCGCTCAGCCGGCTGCTGGCCAGCATGCTTTACGAGGTCCCGGCCAATGACCCGCTTACGTTGGCGGCTGTCTCGGCGGGGCTGATCGGCGTGGCCCTGCTGGCTTGTTGGATTCCAGCCATGCGGGCCGCGCGGGTAGATCCGCTCCAATGGCTGCGTCACGAGTAAGCAATTTCTCCGGGCGCCTGTCGATTTCGACCGTTCCCGATCGTCTTAATGACGGAGAAGAACACTATGCCAAACGCCTTTGTACATGTGGAGCTGAACACTACGGATGTGGATAAAGCCAAAGCCTTCTACGGAAAGCTTTTCGACTGGACGCTGGAAGATATGCCGATGCCAGGCATGAACTACACCATGATCAAAGTCGGAAAAGGAACAGGCGGGGGAATCATGAAGCATCCCATGCCCGGCGAGCCTTCCATGTGGCTTGCTTATGTGGAAGTGGACGATATCGCGGCAGCTACCGGGAAGGCCCGGTCACTGGGCGCGACCATTATCAAGGATGTGATAGAGGTTCCGGGTGCTGGTTGGCTGAGTATCCTCATGGACCCAACCGGCGCCGTGCTCGGTCTGTGGAAACCCAAAACTTAGACGCCTCTAAGCGCCGGCGCTCACCGGCCAGCCGAAAACTGCGGCATAATAGCGAAGCAATGTTAAAAGCCACGGTTTGCCTGTTGTTTCTGATATCGTTTCTGAATGTGAGCGCCGGCGCAGCCGTCAAAATCGAAAAGACCAGCTACAAAGGCTGGCCGAATTGTTACCGGATAACCAACGGAGAAGTTGAGCTGATCGTAACCAGCGATATCGGCCCCCGCATCATGCGCTACGGATTTGTGGGCGGCCAGAACTTCTTCAAGGAGTTCGGCGAGAGCCTGGGCAAATCGGGCGAGCCGGCCTGGGTGCCCCGCGGAGGCCATCGCGTTTGGGCCGCGCCCGAGGACGCCGTGCGCACCTACGCTCCCGATAACGGGCCGGTGCACATCCGGATTACCGGCGCAGTGCTCGAAGCCACCGAGCCGGTCGAGGCGCTGACCGGCCTCGAGAAACAGATCGTGGTGAAAATGGCCCCGCAAGGCACGGGCGTGGAAGTGCTGCACCACATCCGGAACGCGGGCGCTCAGCCGCTGGATCTGGCTGTGTGGGCACTCACCATGATGGCGCAGGGCGGCATGGGTATCCATGGCTTCCCGCCGCGCGGGAAGCATCCCGAAGTCCTGTATCCCACCAATCCCCTGGTGATGTGGGCCTTCAGCAATCTCGCCGATCCGCGCTGGCACTACACGCGCAAGTATCTGATGCTGCGCCAGGACCCCCACAACGCCGAGCCGCAAAAGCTGGGCAGTTTCAACAAGAACACGTGGGCCGCCTACTCGCTCGGGTCCGAGCTGTTCATCAAGCGCGCCGCGGCCGCGGATTCGCCGAAAGGCTATCCCGATTTCGGGTGCTCGTTCGAGACCTTCACCAATGCCGAGTTTCTGGAAATGGAGACCCTGGGGCCCATCGAGCATCTGAAGCCCGGCGCTTCAGTCGAGCACGTCGAGCATTGGACGGCGCACAAGAATGTCCACCTGCGCGACTTCACCGACGCGGAGCTGGACGGCAGCGTGCTGCCGCTGCTGAGTACGCCATAGCGCCTCCGTAGCCGAAGCTATGGTTGCCGTGCCCGCCGCTCCTCGCCCCAGATCTCGGCGTCCGCCCCTGACAGCGCCACAAACAGCCGGTAGTTGCGCACCGCCTGGCTCGGCTGCCCTTGTTTGTCGAGCAGCGCGCCTCGCAGAAAGAACAGGCGCGGGAAGTAAAGCGACGAGAAGGTGGCCAGGCCTGGCGCTTGCGGCAGCGGGTTGAGCCGCAGGAGCGGATCGGCTTTCTGCCATTGGCCGGTCTCCTCATAGGCCCAGGCCAGCAGCACGCCCAAGCCGTCGTCCAGCTCCGCTGTGGGGCGACGATAGATCTGTTCGAGCACCGGCACGGCCGGCGGAAAGTTCTTGGAGAATAACAGCGCGTAGGCCCGCGCGTAGTCCTTAAGAAGTGGGAGCAGAGGCTGTGCAGTCTCTCCCGGCTGCGTCAGGAACGCTACCAGCGCAGTCGCCCCCGGGGTTGCGGGGCCGCCCTCCGCCAAGGCTTTGCGAACGCGTTCGGCGGCCGCCGCGCCGTCTCCCAACTCGAGCAGCCAGAGCGCCGCCTGAGCATCCGCGCGGGAGGCCATTTCGCGTAGCGGGCCTGCCTCCGCCGCGCGCGCCAGGCGGTCCATGCGCTCAATCGCGGCGCGCCGCCCGCCGGTCTGCCATGACCACGCCGCCGCATGATATTCGGCGAACGGATCGTGTGCCGCCCGGCGCTCGGCGAGGAAGCGGTTGAACAGCCCCGTGGCTCCCGCCACATCGCCGGTCATCAGGCGCGCCTGCGCGGCCTTCAACATTTCGCCGCCGTTGAGGAATCCCGGAGCCTTGGCGCGCGCGGCCAGATAGAACTGCTCTGCTTCGCCGTAATGGCCGAGAACGAAGTGAACATCGCCGAGCGAATCGAGCGGATTGGGGTCGCCCGGCCGCAACTCCTCGTAGCCGCGCAGCACCCGTATGGCAGTCGGCAGGTCGCCGGAGTATGCCGCCGCGTAGCCCATCGTGTTGAGCGATTGGATATCGTCCGGACGGAGCGAGAGGGCGTGGCGGAACTCCGCAATGGCGCCGTCGTAGTGGCGGGTGCTCATCAGCGCTTCGGCCAGCGCGCGATGGTCGTTCGGGTCGCCCGGATCGAGCCGGACAACCTCGGTAAGAGCCTGCACGCGGGCCTGGAAGTCGCCGCTCAGAGCGGCCCCGCCCAAGTTGAGGCGCGCCCGGTCCAGCTCCGACAGGCGATCGAAATGCGCGCGCGCCTGGCCGAGCGCGCGGTCGGCCTCGGAGCGATTGCGCTGGCCCAGCGCGGTATCCAGCCAGAAGACATAGGCTTGTCCGAAATCGGGATCGGCCATGGTGGCTTGCGCGAAGTCCTTCAAGGCTGCGGCCGGATCGGGCGATTCCAGGGCCGCCACGTAGGCGCGCAGCGCTTGCGGATTTTCCGTACCGAACACATGCGTCTGGCCCAACTGTCGCGCCAGCGCGCCGGCCACCGGAAAGATGCCGTCGCCGAGCGGGCCGCCGGCCGAGATCACCCGTACCGTCTTCCGAGTGAGCGTATCTTCCACAGTAACGGTGGCGCCGAGCAGGCCACGCACTACGGAGAAGTCTCCGTACAAGATCTCGTCGGCGCCGGCCATCAGTGCTTCGGTGCGCTCGGCGGAGATGCCTGGCGCGGCGGCCGGGCGCTTGCCGAGCGAGGCATCGGGCGAATGCAGAGCGCGCCACTGGACTGCGTAGCGCTGCGGGGAACCCTCCAGTTCGCCGGAGAGGATTTCGGAGAAGCCCCGGCCCATCCAGTCGAGCGCGGGATCGCCGGAAAGGTTTTCGAAACGTAAGACAGCCATCCGCGGCGAGAGGCGGCTCGGGCAGTTCGTCAGACAGACAAGCAGGCAGGCGAGCAGGGCCAATTGCCTGCAGGTTCTCATCGAGAAGCTATCCTATAGAACACGCGGCTCCAGCGCGAGCAGCTCCTTAAACTCGGGCAGGTTGCGCAAGGCGGTAAACTCGGGATCTTCGAGCAGCCGCTTACGCTCGGAGAAGCCTTCTTCGAGAGCCTTCCGGATGCATTGCAGCGCCCGTTCGTTCTGCCCCGCCTTGGCATAGGTCTTGGCCAGGTAAAAGTGGAACTTGGCGCGCTCCGCGACGCTGCTCTCCTGCAGCAGTACGCCATAAGTGCTGTGGTGCTCAAAGATCTCCGGGTCGAGCTTCAGGGCGATGTCGTAGGTTTCCGCGGCCTCTTTGTATTTCCTGCGGGCGAAGTAAGCGGTACCCAGGTTGCTGTAGATGGATGCCGACTCGGGCGCCAGCTTCAGCGCGCGCTTGTAGTATTGCGTGGCTTTGCCGTAGCGCTTCTCGGCGTAGTAGATGGTGCCCAGGTTATTGATGGCCTCGGGATACTTCGGATCGAGGCGGATGGAGCGCTGGTAGCGCTTCATAGCCGCGTCAAGCTGCATCATCTGGTGGTAGGCGATGCCCATCTTGTTCCACACAACGGCGGAATCCTGCGGCGCCTCTGAGTAAAGTTCGATGGCTTCGCGATACATCTTGCGGGCCATGAGAATGTCTCCGCGGCGCTCGGGCGTGAGCGGCGGGTTAGAGATATCGGAAACTGCCGGGCTGGCGACAGGTGGTTTAGAGCTAAGGGCAACCTTGGTCTCCTGTGCAAGGGCTGCGCAGGAAGCCAGCGACACGGCCAGCGGAACGATCAGATTACAAGCGGAAACCATAAGCGGCCTCCCTTTATACCTTATGCCTATTTAAACACACCCAGCAGCCTGCGGAACAGGCTCTTTTTCTCTTTCGGTTTTTCGGGTACCATCGCGGTTTGCGCGGGGGGCGCCTGCGGGTCCGAGGATGGCGTCCCGCGAGCGGCGATGGCGGCGGGCGGAGCATCCACGCGCGGGGCCGCCTGGACCGGCGGCGGATTGCCCGGGATTTCCCATCCGGCCACGTGCGTCACGCCCGGCTGCCCTCCGCCGTGCAGTGGGCACGACCCGACGGGCTGAGTCCCGGAGATGTAAACTTCCGTGATGGTGGTGGGGCAGTATGGCGTGGCCTGCATTCCGGACTCCGGATCGATCTGCACCGAGACGATGCCGTCCGGCGCTTCGAATGGCCGGGCGTTGCGATACGCGCGATATTGCAGGGCGCGCTTCATGAAATCGGCCCATATAGGAAGCGCCGAGTGGGCGCCCTCCAGATCGAGCGTGCGGTTATCGTCGAAACCCACCCAGACGATGCACAGCAGGTCGGAGGTGTAGCCCGCAAACCAACCGTCGTGGGAAGTGCCTGTTTTGCCCGCGGCGGGAGCCGTGAAACCACGCGCACGCACGCCGGCCGCAGTGCCGCTGCGCATCACCTCCTCCATAAGATTGGTCATGAGGTAGGCCACCCGCGGGTCAAGCACCTTGCGCTCTTCGGTTTTATTGGTGAAGATGGTGCGGCCTTTCTGCGAGCGCACCGCGGAGATGAAGCTGGGCTTCACGTACACGCCCTCATTGGCAAACATGGTGTAGGCTCCGGCCATCTCCAGGGGAGTTACGTCATAGGAGCCCAGCGCGACGGCCGGCGTGGGCTGAATGTCGTAGTTCAGACCGGCCTTTTTGGCCATCGCCACCACGGCGTCGTAGCCCACCATTTCCGCCACCTTGACGGTGGCCACGTTCATGGATTTCGCCAGCGCTTGCCGGAAGGTGACCGTGCCATAAAACTCGTGCTTAAAATTGCTGGGCTCGTAGGGCTTGTTGTCGTACCAAAAAGTGGTGGGCTCATCGACGACGGTAGTGCCCGCCGTCAGGATACGGGAGCCGCCTTCGATGGCCGTGTTGAGAGCCGCGGTGTAGACGAAAGGCTTAAAAATGGAACCGGGCTGGCGCTTGGCTACGATATGGTTCAACTGGCTGGCGCCGTAGTTGCGGCCGCCGGACAGCGCCTTGATCTCGCCCGTGTGCGGATCGAGCGCAATCAGCGCGCACTGCGCTTCCGGGGGGATCTCGCCTTTGAAGCGCTTCTGTTTGCGGATCTGCTCGTCGACGCCTTGCATGCCCACGCGGATGGCCTCGGTGGCGGCGCGCTGTAGGTCCAGATCGAGCGTGGTATAGACCCGGAATGAGTTGGCCTGAAAATCGACGTCCTGAAACTTGTTTTGCAGATCATCGTTCACCATGTCGACAAAGTAAGGAGCGTCCAAAGACTGGGTGGCGTCCTTCGCCAGGTTTAACGGCGACTCGACGGCCAGCGCGTACTCGCGATCGCCGATGTCGCCATTCTGGCGCATGAGGGCCAGTACCACGTTGCGGCGATCACGCACACGATCGGGATGGTGGTACGGGTTGTAGTATCCGGGCCGCTGGATGATACCAGCCAGCATGGCGGCCTCGGGCAGCGAGAGCTGCCGGATATCTTTGCCGAAGTAGGCTTGGGCCGCTTCGCCGAATCCGTTGATGCCGAAACTGCCGTGCCAGCCGAGGGGGATCTGGTTGGCGTAATCCTCAAAGATCTGTTGCTTTGTAAGCGTCTGCTCGAGGCGCACGGTGATCAGCAGCTCCGCCAGCTTGCGGGTCCAGCGCTTCTCGGGATCGAGCCACAAACCGCGCGCAAGCTGCTGGCTCAGAGTGGACGCGCCCTGCTCCTTGCGGCCTTGCTTCAGGTCGACATAAACCGCTTTGACGATACGCAACGGATCGAAGCCCTGATGCTGGAAGAAGCGCTTGTCCTCGGCGGAGGTCACGGCGTCGATCAGCACCTGGGGGATATCGGCGAACTTTACCAGGCGCCGCTTTTCGCGGTTGCGGTCGAACAGACTGGTGATCAGTTGCGGCTCGAGCTGGTATTGGCCCCGCTCGGTGTTGTCGTCGAGCGAAACGATCTCCGAAATACGTCCTTTCGCGAACTTGATGACGCCGGCTTCCCGGCCGAAGTACGAGTCCGGACCTGGGAAGATCTCGATGCCGCCGTCCGGCCGCGTGTGAAACCGGCCCATGGCATTGCCGCGCGATTCGCCGTAGCCGCACTGGCGCAGGTGTTCGGCGATTTCTTCGGGCGTGATGGCATCGCCGACCGCCAGCAGCCGCGGCGCCGCGAAAATCTTCGAAGTGTTGGCAAAGGGACCGGCGCGCAGCTTCTGATCGATCAGGTGGGAATACTTGGCATAGTAGTGGACCGAAACTCCAAGCGCCAGGATGAAGCCCAATGTTACGGAAGCCGCCAGGATCCTGCCCGCAGGATGCAAAAAGAAGCGGACCAGGCGGGCGTTCTTGGGTACCCGGACTCTGACTTTCCTCTTCCGGTCGGACTTTCTTTCAGCCACTAACAACTATTCTCTCATAGCGGACGAGGCGTGCGGCGGTTCGAGGGGACCGCTCCCTTGCGCCGCTTCAGTCGTAGCGAAGAGCGCTATCGGGTCGATGCGAGTCGCCCGCCGCACCGGGAGCCAGCTCGCCGCCGTGCTTACCAGCAGCATCGCCGCCCCAATACCCAGGGTCACTCCCACGCCTGCCAGCACCAGTCCATCTCGCAGAACCATGCGGCGCACCGTGGACCGTGTCGCGCCCAGCGCCATGCGTATTCCCTGGAGGACGGCCAGGGCCTTTCGGCCTCTGTACACAATGATGCTCCCTAGCCGCTAGCGCGCCGATTATGCCCGCGCTGATTAGTCTTCCTTTCCACGAGAAGATGAAGATACCGGCGACTCCGTGAAAGATGACCTCATCACCGTCCGGTTCTGGTGAAATCGAAAGCTAGAAGGCCCAAGGCCAGAAGTTTGTGCTTCATCACCGATTCCTCAATGTCGGATTCCGCAGTCTCGTTTGCGAAGTATCCCGCAAAAGGTAGGCTCAATCCAAGAGCTGGCGCCGGTTTCCCGCCGACCTCCCCGATCATGATTTTGGAAGGCTTCAGATCGCGATGCAGAATGGCATTACGAAGTGAGGCCGCACCTGCGGTGTCGAGCCGGCCTCGAAGACTCTGGCGACGCAGGGATGGCCCAGGTGCGCCAACGCCCGCGGTTCGGATTCGAAGCGCGCCACGGCCTCGCGGGTAGGACACGGCTGTGGAGGGCTGGGCCGGCGCGATCCGTGCGATGTAATAGGGTGTTCAAAGATTCCACGATATACTTCCTCATCATGCGTACTCTCCTTTCTTTCGTCGCTTGCGCCGCGCTCACGGCAGCGCAGACTCCGGCGGGCAGCGGCCTGGACCCCGAGCGCCTACAAGCCATTCACCCGCGCCTGCAGACATTGGTCGATCAGGGGTCGATTCCCGGCGCCGTGGCGCTGGTGGCCCGTCACGGGAAGGTGGCGTTGCTCGAAGCCGCCGGCTGGCGGGACGTCGAGAACAAAAAGCCCATGCAGACGGACTCGATTTTCCAGATCATGTCCATGACCAAGAATTTCACGGGCGTGGCGGTGATGATGCTGGTCGAGGACGGGAAGGTGGAGCTGCGGCGGCCCATCGAAGATTACTTGCCGGAGTACCACGGCATTCAAGTCCAGGAGAAGCAGTTCAACGGGCCCGGGGCCGAGCACGCTCCCCAGCATCCGCCCACCGTTTGGCAGCTCATGGACCACACTTCGGGACTCGGCGGCGACCCGGAGGGCGAGCTCGCGGACAACCCTCGTACCATGCGAGTTCCTCTCGCGGACGCTGTGCGCTTCTACGCCCGCTCGCACCTGCAGTTCGAGCCGGGCACGCGCTGGAGCTACAGCAACCTGGGCATCGCCACGCTGGGCCGCCTGGTGGAAGTAATTTCCGGTGAGGATTATGTCCACTTCATTCGCACCCACATCCTGGACCCGCTCGGCATGAAGGACAGCTTCTACTTCCCGCCGGAGGATAAGAAGGACCGCATCGCGCTGGTGTACCGGCATGCGAACGGCAAGCTGACTCGCGCGGGGGACGAGATACTCGCCGGTGACCCCGCCAAGTATCGCCAGGGCGCCAGGTACCCGGCTCCGGAGTTCGGGCTCTACACAACCGCGCCAGATCTCGTCCGGTTTTACCAGATGCTGCTCAACGGCGGCGAATATAACGGCCGCCGTTATCTCTCGCGGCAGTCAGTCGAGACGATGACGCGCGTGTTCACACCCAACGTGACGCCGTCGGGATGGTTGGGCGGTACGGGATACGGTTTAACCTTCGAGATCGTGAATCAACCGGAAGGAACCCTGCTGCTGCACTCGCCCGGAACCTTCGGTCACGGCGGCGCCTTCGGCACCGAAGGCTGGATCGATCCAAAGAACGATTTGATTCGGATCATGCTGGTTCAGGTTTCGGACGGTTCGGGCGATGCGCCGCGTTCGGTCGTGATGCAAATCGGAGAGGCAGCGGTCCAGTAGGCTGTGGGCGCCGGTGCTCGCGTCTTTTCGCCTCTCCGATGCGTCCTTGAAAGGTGTGCGGCAGTTCTACCATTCGTTCGCCATCATCCTGGCGCTCTCAACCTTCGCGCCACTCAACGCACAGTTTAGTTGTGCCGCGGCTTCGGAGGCGGGCCGGATGGCGTTCGTGAGCCGGCAGAGTGCAGTCAACCAGATCTACCTCATGGATGTTGACGCCTCGGGTGTGGGCGCCAACCCGACCAGACTCACTAGCGACGTGGATGCGGAAAACTATCCCTCGTGGTCTCCCGATGGGAAGAGCCTCGTTTATCAGCGTGATTTCAATGGTTCCGCGATCTATGTGATCAACGTGGACGGCGCCGGCCAACAGCGTCTCTCCCCGACGCCTGGGTTCGACGTCACTCCGAGCTGGTCTCCCGACGGCGCCAAGATCGTCTACGCAAGACTTCTCGAAGTCCCTCAACCCAACCAGCCACCTATGACCGACATTCGGGTCATGAACCTGGACGGTACGGGCGATCACGCCATCCTGGCAAATACCCTCTTCAGCGTCGAGCCCAGGTGGTCCATCAACGACCAACTGGTGTTCATGAGCCTGATGAACGGCAGCGGCGACCTGCAAATCTACGTTCTTAACGTCGACGGCACCGGCCTCCGGCAGCTCACCAGCGCGGCAAACAATGGCGACCCCGTGTGGTCTCCGGATGGAACTCGAATCACGTTCGGCTCCGATCGCGAGGGCGGAAACAAGCTCAACATCTTCGCCATGAACGCGGACGGCAGCCAGCCAGAGCAGCTGACCCACTTCGATGTGCCCGACGAAGCCGGTGACACGAATTGGTCCAGCGATGGAAAGAAGATCGCCTTCGAATACGACATCAACGGAATGAAGCAGTCCGACCCCAACGCCTATGCCGAGGTGTGGACCATGAATCCGGACGGCAGTGGCGAAACCAGCACGGGAGTACAGTGTAGCGATGTCGGATGTGCGCCGCGCTGGCAGCCAGTTATCTGCAACCACCAGCTCTACGAACACAAGCGGCCGCCAGGGCTGAAGTCAGTTGCGCGCCGGTTTCCGTGAGGCTGCTATACTCCGATCTGAACCTCCAGATAAAATCTCGGAGGAATGGAGAAAAACGATGATCATTCTTGGAAAGTTATCTCAAGCAACCCTGCAATCTTTGGGAGCGATGCTGTTATTTAGTACGGCAGGGACCGCACAGATTGCGGGTCTTTGCGATACGGGCCAAACCTTTAGAACTGTTGCCGGATGTACAGGCGTTCTGGTACCCCCCAATCCCACCGGTGGCGGTCCTAACCGTGACGGCAACTGGGCGCTGGCTTATCCTATTCCCCATATTCTTTCCGGATCTCAGGATCCCTGCTCGTTGAAGTTTATCAAGAGTTGGGTAGACACGCCCAACGCCGCCTGGTTGCCGAATAGCGCCAGCACCGCATCAGAATGGATTACGCCTTATGATGGCGAAGATAACCGAGCCACGGGATATTATGTCTACGCGACTGTGTTCCCGGTCCCTGACACGTTTCACGGTGGCGGCGCGCCCACGGGGGTAACTATCCAGGGCCAACTCGCTTCCGATAATGCGACGATTGCCATCTACATGGAGAGTCCGGCTGGTAGCGGCTACTGCCCCCTTGTCTCCGGCCAGTCATTTCCGGTCAATCCTGCAGGCCGCGGGAACAGTGACTTCCAGCAGTGGTGGCCGTTCAGCTTCACTAACTCACAGACACTCGCTGTCGCGAGCCCGGCCGCCTTGTATTTTGTTGTGCAAAATCCATATGATGTCAATTTCCCCAACGACCTGTCACCTACCGGCTTGAGAGTCGAGTTTTTCTCGACTTCCACGTTCCAGTAAGTGTCAATCGAACCGGACCACTATTCCATTCCTAAAACCACGCGCAGATTCGCCTCGATCAGCCGGAGTACCTGCTCTTCGCTCAAGCTGCCGACATCGAACATGCAGTTCAACGCCAATCCATCGAGAATCGCCCCGATCTGGGCGGACTGAGTGCGCTTCCCCTCTGGACCGGCCGTGGCAAATTCCGGAAGCAGCCGGTCCAGATCCGCTTCCATGCATCGAGCGCACATGGAGGCATGCAAATTCGCCAGTCGCTTCTGCCGGCGAGGATGACGGATGGCGTACTGCTTAAATTCCAACGCGAGCAGCATCCGCGGCCTGTCTTTGATCACCTCACGCAGATGCAACGCCAGTGTCCTGATCCGCTCTTCGTGGGAAGAGGCTTCGCTCAGATGCAGACTCACCTGCTCCCGATCGCGCGAAAGATCTTCCTCGAAAATTGCGAAGAAGACGTCTTCCTTGTCCTTGAAATTCGCATAGAAGGCGCCGCGCGTCTTTCCGGCCGCGGCGGCAATCTCTTCCACGCTCGAAGGTTCAAACCCGTGGCGTGCGAAGATCCGCCGCGCGGCATCGGTCAGTTGCTTCCTGGTGACGATCGCGCGTTCCTGCTTCTTGGCCAGACCCGGCAAACTGACTGCGCCCCCGCCTTTTTTTGAAGCTTTCATGGTACTTTCAGAATCTCACCAAAAGATACATCCGTGTATATTTTTAGAAGCCGCATGCGGGAGGGGCCGTTGGCCAGGGGAATCGAACGAACATTTTCGGAGCAGACGCACAGGAGCACCCGCATCCGGGTCCTTTGTTTTACATCGTTGGTGCTGGCAGGCTGCGGCAGGACCGCATCAACCGCGCCCTCCATGGGACCACTCCCGGTATCTGTGGCTCAGGTGCGGCAAGCTGACGTTCCGCTCAATGGCGACTGGGTGGGAACGCTGGATGGGTATGTAAACGCACAAATCCAACCTCAGGTGAGCGGATACCTGATTCGCCAGAATTATCGCGAGGGATCCGTTGTCTCAAAGGGTCAAATCCTGTTTGAAATCGATCCGCGTCCGTTTCAGGCTGTGGTCGACCAGGCGCAGGCGCAGTGCAATCAGGCACAGGCTCAGGTGGCCCAAGCCGAGGGACAGGTCAAGCAAACGCAGGCTCAACTGCAACTGGCGGAGATTAACCTGAAACGTGACACGCCGCTGGCGGAAGCGCGGGCCATCGCGCAGAGCCAGCTCGATAACGAGAAGCAGCAGGCGGAGCAGGCGCGGGCATCGGTCAGTTCGGCACAGGCGGCGGTCAACGCGGCGCGCGCAAACGTCGACGCTGCGCAAGCAGCTCTCACTACCGCGAAATTAAACCTGGGGTTCACCCAGGTGCATTCGCTGATTGGCGGAGTCGCCGGCCAGGCCACCACTCAAGTCGGGAACCTGGTCAGCCCGCAATCCGTATTGACGTCCGTCTCGCAACTGGACCCCATCAAGGTCTACTTCTCGATCAGCGATAGCGAATATCTGGCGCTCACCGCGCGCGCCCACCAAGCCGGCGGGGACCTTCTGCACGCCTCCTCCACCCTGCCGCTCGCCCTGACACTCTCGAACGGGCAGCCCTACCCACACAAGGGGCAAATCGCTTTTGTCGACCGGCAGATGAACCAGCAGACCGGGGCTATTCGGATTGCCGCGGAATTCCCAAACCCCGGCGGCGTTTTGCGTCCAGGCCAATTCGGCCGTGTTACCGCGACCACCGAAGTTCGCCGCGGAGCGATTCTGGTTCCACAGATTGCCGTCCAGGAATTACAAGGCATCCAGCAGGTGGACACGGTTGGCGCCGATAACCGCGTCCACGTGGTGAACGTCAGGTTAGGTCCGCAGTACGGCAATGACTGGATTGTCGAGAGCGGCCTGCAGGCCGGCACTTCGGTGATCACCGACAACCTGCAGAAATTGAAAGACGGCGTGCCGGTCGATCCGCACGCGTCGGCCAAACCTTAACCCATGTCCAAATTTTTTATCCGCAGACCTATTGTCGCCATTGTCATCGCCATACTCACGGTGATTCTCGGCGTGGTCTCCTTGTTGACCCTGCCGACATCGCAGTACCCCGATATTGTTCCGCCCGAGATTCAGGTCCAGGCGATCTATGCCGGCGCCGATGCCAAGACGCTCGAACAAGCGGTCTCAACGCCGATCGAACAGCAGTTGAACGGCGTGGACAATATGCTCTACATGTACTCGGTGAATGCGAACAACGGCCAGGCCACTGTATACGTGGACTTCGATGTCAAGACTAATCCGGATACCGACCAGGTGCTTTCGCAGCTGCGCGTAGCGCAAGCGCAGGCACAGCTTCCGGCGCAGGTAACCGCGGCCGGCCTGACCGTGCAGAAGTCGCTTACCTCACCGCTGATGCTGATCGGTTTGTCCTCGCCGGGTAACCGGTACGGCGCGGACTTCCTGACCAATTACGCCATCATCAATCTGCAGGACGAACTGACGCGCGTTCCGGGCGTCTCCCGCGTCCAGATTTTCGGCGGCCAGTACGCGCTCCGCGTGTGGGTAAAACCGGACCAGTTGGCCAAGCTCGGCGTCACCGCGATCGAGATCATCAACGCGCTGCAGACGCAGAACAACGTGAATCCGGCGGGCCAGATTGGCGGCGAGCCTGTACCGGCGGGGCAGCTATTCACCTACACAGTCCGCACGCAGGGCCGTCTGGTCACGCCGGAAGAATTCGGCAAAATCATCATCCGCGCGAACCCGGATGGGTCCGTGTTGTATCTGCATGATGTCGCGCGCGTTGAGCTGGGCAGCCAGGTTTACAGTCTGTCGGCGCGTTACAACGGCGCGCCCGCCGGCATGATGGCTGTTTATCAACTTCCCGGATCGAATGCCGTCGCCACGGCAGTCGCGGTCAACCAGCGCCTGAAACAGTTGGCCGTCAACTTTCCGGCGGGTATGCAGTATGACGTGCCGCTGGACACCACGAAGGCCGTTACCGCCGGCATTCACGAGATCATCCTGACGCTTGGGATCGCGCTGTCCCTGGTCATCCTGGTGGTCTACATTTTCCTGCAGGGCTGGCGGCCGACTATCATCCCGTTGATGGCGGTGCCGGTTTCGTTGGTCGGCACGTTCATTCTTTTTCCGGTTCTGGGGTTCTCGATCAACACACTTTCGCTCTTCGGGCTGGTGCTGGCGATCGGCCTCGTGGTGGACGATGCCATCATCGTGGTGGAAGCCGCGGAGCGCTTAATTGAAACGGGCTTGACTCCACGCGATGCCGCCATCCAGGCCATGGAACAGGTGGGCGGTCCGGTGGTAGCCATCGCGCTGATTCTGGCGGCGGTTTTTATTCCGACGGCCGCGGTCCCCGGCATCATGGGCCGGCTCTACCAGCAATTCGCCATCACGATTGCGGTATCGGTTTTGATCTCGGCGTTCAACGCGCTCACGCTGAGCCCAGCGCTGGCGGCGCTCCTGCTCAAACCCAAGGATCATACCCGCCGGCGGGGGCCGTTGGCGCGCTTCTTTGACCTCTTCAACCGCGGGTTCGGATACACGCAAGAGAAATACGTCTCTACCTCGAGTGTGCTGTTGCACAAGTCCGCGGTCACTATGCTGGTTCTGCTTGCCATAGCCTGCATGGCTGTATTTATGGGTGAGCGCGCTCCGGCAGGCTTCATCCCTCAGGAGGATCAGGGATATCTCTTCGTGGCCCTGCAGTTGCCGGATGCGTCCTCGCTACAGCGGACCGATGCAGCGGCGCAGCGCGTCTCGAGCGCTCTGCTGAAGACTCCCGGAATCGAGGGCGTGGTAGCTGTTGACGGCTTCAGCCTGCTCACGCAGACACAGAGCACCAATACGGCATTCTTCTTCGTGTCACTCAAGCCCTGGGATCAGCGCAAGTCCAGAGCGGAAAAGATCGAGGCGATACAGGCCAGCGTACAACGCCAACTAGCGGCCGTGTCTGACGGCTTGGCATTCTCCTTTCCGCCGCCCGCCATTCCAGGTATCGGCACCTCAGGCGGCGTCACCATGATTCTGCAGGACCGGTCCGGCAATGACGACCCAAACTTCCTGACCAGGAATCTGTTCGCTTACCTGGGCGCGCTGTCGAAGCGTCCGGAGATCGCCGCCGCTATTCCTTCGTATCTTCCAGCCGTGCCGCAGCTCTATGCCGATGTGGACAAGGAAAAGGCTTTCACGCAGCAGGTGGATCTGAACAACATCTACACCACCATGCAGACCTTCATGGGCGGCTACCTGGTGAATTATTTTAACCGGTTCGGCCGCCAGTGGCAGACCTATGTGGAAGCTGAAGGCGATACGCGCACCAACATTCAGAACATCAATCAGTTCTACGTGCGAAGCGCCAACGGCAGCCGCGTACCTCTGGGTTCCCTGGTGAACGTCCGCCAGATCACCGGGCCGGAGTTCATCCTCCGGTTTAACGAGTACGGCGCCGCGCAGCTCAACATCGCCGGCGCGCCCGGCTACAGTTCCGGCCAGGTGCGCGCCGCGCTCGAAGAGGTCTTTCACGCGAGCATGCCTGAGACCATGGGCTTCTCGTATCAGGGCATGAGCTTTCAGGAGCAGCGCGCCGCCGAGGGCATTCCGGCATGGGTGGTGTTCGGGCTTTCGTTGTTGTTCGTGTTCCTGATCCTCGCGGCTCTCTATGAAAGCTGGACCTTGCCATTTAGCGTTCTGCTGAGTACGCCGGTCGCCATCCTCGGCGCATATCTGGCGCTGAGCCTGCGCTCGCTCGAGAACGACATCTTCGCCACCATCGGTCTGATCATGCTGATCGGCCTTTCAGCTAAGAACGCCATCCTGATCGTGGAGTTCGCGGTGGTGAATTACCGGGCCGGGCAGAGTATCTCGGAGGCGGCCTTGCACGCCGCGCGGCTGCGCTTTCGCCCCATCGTCATGACCGCGCTGGCATTCATCTTCGGCTGTCTGCCGTTGTGGACGGCCAGCGGTTCGGGCGCCACATCGCGGCGCATCTTGGGGACGGTGGTGATCGGCGGCATGACGCTGGCAACGTTGATCGGCATTCTGATGATTCCGGTTAGCTTCGCGGTGGTCGAATATGTTTCGCACCGCCTGGTGAGGGGTGGGAGAGGGCTCACCATGGATTCGGTGCATCCGCCGGAGCCGGAAGGAGGGCAGGCATGAGGCTTCGTATCTCAAACCGCACGATCGCTGCGATCCTCGGCGGCGCAGTTGTACTGGTGCTGGGCGGCTGTACGGTAGGCCCGAACTATAAGCGCCCACCAGTGCCCGCGGCGCCGACATATCGAGGCGCAGACAACGCGGAGGCGTCGAGCGCCGGCACTTCGCTGGGCGACCAGAGCTGGCAGCAGGTATTTCCTGAAGCGGAAATGCAGGAACTGATCCGGACGGCGCTGGCCAACAATTACGATCTTCTCATCGCCGCGCAGCACGTGCTGGAGCAAAAGGCGCAGCTCAAAATCGTACACGCGCAGGAGTTTCCGCAGATCAGCGTGGGCGGCACGGGCGCTGGCGCGGACCTGCCCACTTCGGTGGACCAATCCATCGGCAGTCCGCTGGCGTTTGGCAGTTTCAGTATCTCTGGCTCCTGGGCGCCGGATTTCTGGGGACTTTACCGCAGACAGACGGAGGCTGCGCGAGCGCAGCTACTGGCGCAAACGTGGGCCCAACGGGCCGTTCGCTTGTCGATCATAGAGCAGGTAGCGACTACGTATATCGAGCTCCGCGCGCTCGACAGGCAGTTGGAGATTGCGCGGGATACCCTGAAAACGCGGCAGGAATCAGTCGAATTGACATCCCGACTCGAGCATGGAGGGGCCGTCCCGCTATCGGATTTGCGCCAGGCCGAAGAGCTTCTCTATACCGCGACCACGCAGATTCCGCAAATCGAACAGAGCATTCAGCAGCAGGAGAATGCTTTGCGGCTATTGCTCGGCCAGACTCCCGGCCCGGTGAGCCACACCGCCGCGAACGCATTAGCGGCGCCTCCACCGGATCTGCCGCCCGGCTTGCCATCGCAACTCCTGGAACGGCGTCCGGATATACAACAGTCCGAGCAGCAACTGGCCGCCGCGAATGCGCAGATCGGCGTGGCTCGCGCACAGTTCTTTCCGCAGGTCTCGATCAGCGCCTCCGCCGGCCTAGGTGGCAATGAGTTTTCGAACCTCTTCGATCTGTCCGGCCGAACTATTTACGGCATTGGATCATTGACGCAGCCTCTTTTTGCGGGCGGCAAGCTGCGGGGACAGCTGCAACTCGCGGAGGAAACGAAACAGGAGATGGTCCTCAATTACCAGAAGACCATCGCCGGTGCTTTCCGGGACGTGTCGAATGCCCTGATCGCGCTGAATAAACAACGTGCGGCGCGCGAGCAGCAGGAAAAACTGGTAGCGGCGGCGCAGGACGCCACCCGTCTGGCTCGCATGAGGTATCAGGGCGGAGCAACCAGTTACTTAGAAGTACTCACGACCGACTCTAGTTTATTTTCCGCACAGTTGAACCTGGTGTCGGCACAGCAAGGCGAAGCACTTACACTGGTACTGCTCTACAGCGCTCTCGGCGGTGGTTGGCAGTAGTATGCCCGATCTTCAAGAGCAATTCGGTGCGATTGACATCTACCTTTTCGATCAACTGCTCCGGGGCCGTGTCAGGCCGGGCATGCGGGTGCTCGATGCGGGCTGCGGATCCGGCCGCAACCTCGTCTACTTTCTCACCGAGGGGTACGAGGTGTTCGGCGTGGACACCGATCCGAACGCCGTTGAGTACACGCGCCGCCTGGCGGCCTCCCGCGCACCGGCTCTTCCCGCGGGCAATTTTCGGGTGGAGGCCATTGAAGAAACCACCTTTCCAGACGCTTTCGCCGACCTCGTGCTCAGCAGCGCCGTGCTCCACTTTGCGCGCTCGGATGATCATTTTGGCGCGATGCTGCGAGGCACGTGGCGCGTATTGAAACCGGGAGGCTTGCTCTTTTGCAGGCTGGCATCTTCGATCGGAATGGAACATCAAATCCAGCGCGTGGCGGGGCGCCGCTTCCGGTTGCCCGACGGTTCGGAGCGCTATCTGGTGGACGAGACGCTGTTGCTACGGTTAACAGCAGAGCTGGGTGGGCAACCGGCCGATCCGTTAAAGACCACCATCGTGCAGAATCAACGTTGCATGACCACGTGGATCCTACACAAGAACGCCTGACCCGAGATAGCTATCTCACGCGCAAGATTGCAAGCGTCAAACGGCGTGCTCTGCTATTCTGTTCGACTGGAGTGCAATGATTATCTCCAGCGTTCGATCGTTCCTGTTGTCGTACCCCTTTCCCGCACCGCTGAAGCTGCCTTTCTTTGGCGGCGAGCGCGTTATCCTGAAGCGGGACGCCATGCTGATCCGCATTGCGTCGGACGACGGGCTGGTCGGATATGCGCCGGGCCCTGGCAGCGCGCGGGCGCATGCCATCATCGAGAGCACGGTAGGCCCGTTTCTGGAGGGGCGGACGCTGGCCGATCCGGACGCGCTGCGGATTCAGTTTCTGGAAGGCCCCGGCCAGGACGCCGAAGCGGCCAAGGTGTATTGCGCGGTGGAAGTGGGGTTGTTCGATCTGTGCGCCAAGGCGAAGGGCGTGCCGCTATCGGAAGAGCTTGGCGGGCGGGTGCGCGGCCGTATACGGTTGTATGGCAGCGCGGGGATGTATATGTCGCCCGAGAGTTATGCGGCCGAGGCGGCGGCCATCGCGGAGCTGGGCTTTCAGGCGTACAAGATGCGGCCGGCGCTGGGGCCCGAGCGGGACCTGGAGACCGTGCGGCTGATGCGCGGCGCCGTGGGGCCGGACTTCGACCTGATGGTGGATGCGCACACCTGGTGGCGCATGGGCGACCGCAGCTACAGCTTCGATACGGTCGAGCAACTGGCCGGCGAAATAGCGGCCTACGACGTGGCATGGCTGGAAGAGCCTTTGCCGCCGGACGACCACGAATCCTATCTGCGTCTGAAAGAGCGCCTGAAAGAGAAGGACCATCTGCCTCTGGCCAGCGGCGAGCACGAGCCGAGCGAACTGCGCTACCTGGACTTGATCCTGCGGCAGGCCGTGGATTATGTCCAGATGGATGTCTGCTGCCAGGGAGGCTTCGCCATGGGCCGGCGCCTGTTTGGCGAGATCGCGCGCACCGAGTTGAAGTTTGCCTTTCATAGCTGGGGTACGGCGCTCGAGGTGATCGCCGCCGCGCATCTGGGCGTATGCTGGCCGGAAAGCGTCGTGGAGTGGCTGGAGTATCCTTGCTATGCGTCGCCCGGGCGCGCCGGCATGTACCCGTTTCCGCTGGCGTCGGAGGTCCTGAAGGAACCGCTCGAGATCGATCATGGCGACCTGATTGTGCCGCGCACGCCGGGGTTGGGTGTAACGGTGGACGAATCCGTGATCGAGCGCTATCCGTGGATTCCCGGTCCATGGTCTTACTTCCACATCGATTCGCCCGCGGAGACGCTGGCGGTCACTTCCGATCATTCCGTGAAATGGGATCGGGGCGCCGCTGGATGAAGTGGGGCCGTTTCCGCTACTACGACCTGCTGGTGCATGTGTTCGTGGTAGTGCTGCTGATCTCAAATCTGGTGGGGCAGAAGATCACGGCGGTGGGCCCGTTCCGCATCAGCGGCGCGCAATTGTTCTTTCCCATCACGTACATCTTCGGCGATGTGTTCACTGAGGTTTATGGATACGGCTCCTCGCGGCGGGCCATCTGGATCGGCTTCTTCGCTTCGGCGATGCTGGCGGTGATGGGGCTGGTAGCGGTATGGCTGCCGCCCGCGCCGGGATGGGATGGGCAGGCGGCGTTTGCGAAAGTCTTCAATTTCGTGCCGCGGCTGGTGGCCGCCAGCCTGGCCGCTTTCTGGTGCGGCGAGTTCGCCAACTCCTTCGTGATGGCGAAGATGAAGCTGCTGACGAAGGGCCGATATCTGTGGACGCGAACGGTAGGCTCGACGGTGGTGGGGCAAGCCGTGGATACTTCGGTGGTGATGGTGCTGGCATTCGGCGGCAGCCTGACCTCGAGGCTGATCGCCAACCTGATCGTTTCCGGATATCTGGGGAAGGTGCTGTATGAAGTGGCGGCCACGCCGCTGACTTATTGGATTGTCGGCTTTTTGAAGCGGCGGGAAGGGGTGGACGCGTTTGATGCGAATACGGATTTCAATCCGTTTCATGGGGAGGGGTGAGAGGTTCTACGGCCACCTCTGTGCCCCATGCACGATGTTGAGGATCAGCAGCCGCCGTTCGAATGCCTGGTAGACCACAATGTAGGGAAGCCTCGGAACCAGAAGCTCCCGCGTATTCTCGATACGTCCAGAGCGGCCCCGGTACGGCATCGTCCGCAAGCTCTGGACAGCCTCATAGATGCTTCTTGTAACCCGGTTCGCGGTCTCCAGACTGCGGTCCTGCTCGATATATTCGGAAATTGATTTCAGGTCCGCAACCGCGCACTCCGACCATTCGATATGCATCCTTCAGATGCGTTCCCGTTGCTGGAGCCAGGCATGCACCTCTTCGTCAGGAACGGTTTCGCCTCGCTCCGCCGACGCCATGCTGTCTTTCACCTTGCGCTCGAGCCACTCGTTGTAAGTAACGAGGTGCTCCACGGCTTCCGCTAGCAGCTCGTCGGTGCCGCGGTGCGTTCGCTGCGCCAGTTCGTTTAATCTGGCCTCGGTTTCAGCCGTCAGATGCAATTCCATACGTTCGAGTATAGCGGCTGAGACGGGTTCCCGCCATTTCCCAGCGTATTCCAATTGTACCGTCCTACAATGAAGGCATGTCCGAAATGCTGACTATTGCCGGGCGCGAATTCCGTTCCCGCCTGATCGTGGGTACCGGGAAATATCGCAGTTTTCAGGAGATGGCCCGCTGCCACGAGGCCACCGGGGCCGACATGGTGACCGTGGCCGTGCGGCGCGTGAACCTCACGGACCGCTCCAAGGAATCGCTGCTCGACTACATCGACCGGTCGAAGATCTTTATCCTACCGAACACCGCCGGGTGCTATACCGCGGACGATGCCGTTCGTACCGCCCGCCTGGCGCGCGAGGTGGGTCTCTCCAACTGGATCAAGCTGGAAGTGATCGGCGATGAAAAGACGCTTTTCCCCGACAACGAAGGGCTGCTCGAAGCCACCCGCGTGCTGGTGAAAGAGGGGTTCGTGGTGCTGCCCTATACCAATGACGACGTGGTAAACGCGCGGAAGCTGGTGGATGCGGGCGCCGCGGCGGTGATGCCGTTGGCTGCGCCGATCGGTTCCGGCATGGGGGTACAGAACAGCGCCAACCTGCGCATCATGCGGGAGATGATTACGGCCGTGCCGTTGATTGTGGATGCCGGCGTGGGGACGGCATCGGACGCGGCCGTCGCCATGGAGTTGGGCGCGGATGGTGTCCTGATGAACACTGCCATTGCCGCCGCCGAGGATGCGGTCAGCATGGCCAAGGCCATGAAACTGGCAGTTGAGGCCGGCCGGTTGGCCCACCTGGCCGGACGCATGCCGAAGAAACTGTATGCCAGCGCCAGCAGCCCGCTGGCCGGGGTGGTCGGGACGTAGACCTATGGCGGAACGCGCTTTAGACTCGAAGCCGCCGTCGGCGGACGACCGTGTTCTGGATGAGCTCGCTCGCCGGCTGGTCGAGACGTGCCATCCCGACAGGATCTACCTGTTCGGGTCGGCGGCGCGCGGCGAGGCCGGTGCGGACAGCGATTATGACATCCTGCTGGTGGTGCCGGATGACACTCCTAAGGACGTACTGAGCGGCCAACGGCCTCATGATGCCGTGAGAGATCTGGTCCTGTTCACCGATATGGTCGTCTAGAAACGGACCTATTTCGGTGAGCGGCTGCATCTGGTTTCTTCGATGCCCGCCGCCGTCATGCACAAATTGGAACATGGGGACTGAGCGGGCGAGGGGGCGACAGGGCGATTCGTTCCAATCGTGGGCGTTCATCGCCGCTTGCGTGAGAGAGGGCAGCCGACGAAAGCGCCGCGCAATCTGACCGGCTGGCCCGAGAGGTGTACGAAGCCGTCGCACAGCGCCTGCCACCCGAGGCGCTCGGAGCGTAGCGTCGCCCCCTCGCCCCCTCGCCCCCTCGCACTTCGCCCCCTCGCTCTCCCCCTGTGTTACTATTCCGTTTGTAAAACTGGAGTCACACAGTGAAAACCTACGAAGGCAAGGACATACGGAACGTCGGTGTGGTGGGCCACGGCGATTCCGGCAAGACGACGCTCACCGCCGGGTTGCTCTTTACCGCCGGAGCCACCAACAGATTGCTCCGTGTCGATGAAGGCAATACCATTACGGACTTTGACGAGGAAGAGGTCCAGCGCAAGGTTTCCATCTCTACGGCCATCGCCGTGGCGGAATGGAAGAAGTTCAAAATCAACATCCTGGATACACCCGGCTATAACATCTTTCTGAACGACACCCGCGCCTCGCTGGTGGCGGCCGATGGGGTGCTGCTGGTGGTGGATGGCGTAGCCGGCGTGGAGGTCCAAACCGAGAAGGTCTGGAACTTTTCGAGCGACTACAACCTGCCGCGCGCGTTCGTGATCAACAAGCTGGACCGGGAGCGCTCGTCGTTTGAACGCGCGCTGGGAAGCATCCAGGAAGCCTTCGGACGCACGGCGATTCCGATCCAGATTCCGATCGGGGCCGAACGGGAGTTCAAAGGGGTCGTCGACCTGGTCCGCATGAAAGCCTACATCTATACAGCGGACGGCGACGGCAAGGGCAAAGAGGGCGAGATCCCGGCAGACCTGGCGGGCGCGGCGCAGACCGCACACGAGGCGCTGATCGAGATGGTCGCCGAAGGCAACGACGCTCTGCTCGAAGAGTTCTTCGATAAGGGCACGCTGCCGCCGGAACATATCATGGAAGGCTTGCAGGCGGCCGCCAAGGAGATGCGCCTGTTTCCGGTGCTATGTTGCTCGGCGCTGCACAACATCGGCTCGGACCTGATCCTGAACTTCGTGGTCGAAAACCTGCCGGCGCCCACCGAGCGGGAGGTTACCGCGAAATCCAACGGCACGGAAGTCAGCCGCAAGATCTCCGATGCGGGCCCCTGCTCGGCCTTCGTCTTCAAGACTACCGCCGATCCTTTTTCTGGCCGTATTACCTACTTTAAGGTCTATTCCGGCATACTCAGGAACGACGTGAATATGCAAAACCTGCATAAAGGGACGGCAGAGCGGATTGCCCATATCGGAGCGCCGGTGGGAAGGACGATCACGCCGATGACGGAACTGCACGCGGGGGATGTCGGCGCGGTCGCCAAGCTGAAGGAGACTCTGACGGGCGATACGCTGGCGGAGAAAGGCTTCAACCTTACGTATCCGCCGGTGCATCTCTCGGAGCCGTCCATCGCTTTCGCCATCGAGGCGAAATCCCGACAGGATGAAGACCGGATGGGCAACGCGGTCCACAGAATACTCGAAGAGGACCAGTCGCTACGCTTCTATCGCGACCCGCAGACCAAGGAGTTTCTGCTGGGCGGCAGCGGGCAACAGCATGTGGAAGTTGTGGTCAGCCGCTTGAAGAAGCGCTATGGAGTGGATGTGGCGCTCAAGGCGCCCAAGATTCCGTACCGGGAGACGATACGAGGCCACGCCGACGTGCAGGGCCGGCATAAGAAGCAGACCGGCGGGCACGGCCAGTTCGGGGATTGCTGGATCCGTATGGAGCCGCTGCCGCGCGGCGCCAAGTTCGAATTCGTCAATGAGGTGTTCGGCGGCTCCATCCCCAAGAACTACATCCCGGCGGTAGAAAAGGGCATCGTGGAGGCGGCCGAGAACGGCTTTCTGGCGGGATACCCCATGGTGGACTTCCGCGTGGTGCTTTATGACGGCTCCTACCATGACGTGGATTCCTCGGAGCTTTCCTTCAAACTGGCGGCGCGCAAGGCCTTCAAGAACGCCATGCAGGAGGCCAAGCCGACGCTGCTCGAGCCGATCATGAATGTCGAAATCCAGGCACCTGTCGAATATGCCGGCGACCTGATGGGGGATTTGAACGGACGCCGGGGCCGGATTGCGGGCATGGACACCAAGGGAAACACGCAGTTTATCCGCGCGCACGCGCCCATGGCGGAAATGCTGAACTATCAGAACGATCTGACGTCGATGACGCAAGGGCGCGGCTCATTCACCATGGAGTTCGATCATTACGACTACCTGCCGGCGCTGCAGGCTGAAAAAGTCATCGCCGCGGCTAAGGCAGCCAAGACTGGAGAAGAGGAAGAAGAAGAGTAGGGGAACGGGGACCGCTCCCTGACGGGCCACGCGTCGGTAAGCCGGTGCGGGTCGGTAAAAATGTTAAACTAGTTGCCAGGTCACCATTCAGACGCGCAGGTTTTTACCTTACGCAGGTAGTTGACCCCCGCCTCGGCAATGAGGTAGAGTCTAGGTTTCGATTTCGTCACAGCCCGGTATCAGATCTATAGTTCTAAGGACTTTGGATGATCAGTCGAAGAAAACGTTCCCTGTATTTTTTCGGTGCCTCCCTGATGTTAGGTATATCCGGCTGCGGATATACGGAGCAATCCAAGTTCCAGTCTTTCCTGCCATCGACTCCTCACCCTGCGACCGAAACGGAGCTCTCCCAGCCGCCCGTCGTGCAACCTGATTTATACCTGCACGAGGCGCCCGCCTTTCTGATGCAAAAAGAAGTTGTTGGACCCTCTAAATCGGACTTGCTCATGCAGCGCGCCGACCAGGCCTACCAGCGCGGCAGGAGGTTCTATCAAAACCATGACGAACAGCAGGCCCGTCGAGAATTCGACACGGCTGTCGACCTGATGCTCGAAGCTTCCGAGAACAATCCGCCGGACCGGCAGACGTTTGAGGCGCGGCTGGAAGAAATGGTGGACGCCATCCATCGCTACGATCTGGCCGGACTGGGAGCGGGCGTGGAGGTGGAAGAGGCGGGCTTCGACAAGGCGCCCCTGGAGGACATCCTCCAGATGACCTTTCCGGTGGACCCCAAGCTGAAAGACAAGGTGAAAGAGCAGGTCCAGGCCACGGTTTCCCAGCTTCCGCTCTCGGAGAACGACGCCGTGCTCGGCTATATCAACTATTTTTCGGGGCGCGGGCATAAGACGCTGATTGCGGGCCTGGAACGGGCCGGCCGCTACAGCCCAATGATCCAGCGAGTGCTGCAAGAGGAAGGCATTCCACAGGAATTGATCCACCTGGCACAGGCCGAGTCGGGGTTCCTGCCGCGCGCCGTTTCGATTAAGGCTGCCGCCGGCATGTGGCAGTTCGTGGCATGGCGAGGCAACCAGTATGGGCTGAAGCAGACCCGCTATACCGACGACCGGCTGGATCCGGAGAAGGCCACGCGGGCTTCGGCGAAGCACCTGCACGATCTGTATAACATCTTCGGCGACTGGTATCTGGCGATTGCGGCTTACAACTGCGGACCGGGCGTGGTGGACAGGGCGGTGGAGCGCACGGGATATGCGGACTTCTGGGAGCTGCGCAAGCGCAATGTGCTGCCGGCGGAAACGACCAACTACGTACCCATCATCCTGGCCATGACCATCATGGCGAAGAATGCGCCGGAATATGGACTGGAAGGCGTGGTCCCGGATGCCCCTGTGGAGTACGACACCGTCGAAGTGACGTCGCCGACGCATTTGGCGCTGGTGGCGGATTTGACCGACGCTCCGCTATCGGAACTGCTGGAGCTCAATCCGGCGCTGTTACGCGGGTTGGCGCCGGGCGGGTATGCATTGCACGTTCCCAGGGGAACCGGCGGCGCGCTCTCGGCTTCGCTCGAACTGATTCCGGCGGAGCGCCGGGCTTCATGGCGCATGCATAAAGTGGCGAGCGGCGAGACGCTGGCCTCCATCAGCAAGCGCTATGGAATGAGTCCCGGCAGCATCGCCGCGGCGAATGGGCTTACCACGGCATCGCCCACAAGCGGCAGGCGCCTGGTGATTCCTGCGGCCTACCGGGAAGACCGCGCGGCGCCCCGGCGCACGGTCTCCAGGCAGCATGCTGCTGCGGCGGCCGCGCCGGCTGCAAAGAAACCATACAAGCGCTCTCCGACCTTGACGCACACCGCCGTGACGCACACCGCCTCCGATCGGGGCCCGCGCTCAGCCGGCGCCGAGTAGCGGGAAACCTCTCTTCGTCATAAAACTTCCATTTTTTCTTTTTTTGCTATTGCCTCCGCTGTAAAAAAGGTTATTCTATGGGTGATTGTGCCTGAGAACAGGAGGCGTTGATAATGTTTGATAGTGAAATGTTCGCTCCCAAAGACGAAGAAGAGATGGAAGACTTCCAGGACTACGATGACGAAGAGAATTCGGACACGGCCTCGAAGCTAGACGAGTTCGACGACGAAGACGAAGAAGACGAGGAGGAGGAATTGGTTGCTGTGGTAGTCGTGGAAAGCCCGCCTCCAGCACCCTCCGCCGCCGAGCCGCCGCCCGCGACCGGCTCGGAACCGCCCAAGAAGCCGGCCAAGAAGGCCAGCCAGGCTACTGCGAAGAAGGCGCCGGCGAAGAAAGCTGCCGTTACGCCTCCGCCTAAGCCGGCAGTAAAGGCTCCGGCCAAGGCGGCGGTGAAGGCTCCGGCCAAAGCGGCTGCGAAGAAGGCACCCGCCAAGAAGGCTGTCGCCAAGAAGGCTCCGGCGAAAAAGGCGGCCGCGAAGAAAGCGCCGGCAAAGAAGGTAGCCGCTAAAAAGGCGCCGGCGAAAAAGGCAGCCGCTAAAAAGGCCCCTGCCAAGAAGGCCGCTGCCAAGAAGAAGGGCGGGAAAAGGTAGCCGCTCTTACTTGTTGACGACCTCCCGGCAGCGTTCGAACAGCGTCAGTAAGGCCTCGGCGTATTCTTCGGCAGACCGGATAGCCGGTTTGCCGGAGAATCCTGCCCCTTGCGCGCCGCCCTTCCCGTAGCCTGTCGTAACCGCAACAAACTTCATCAATTCCAGGGCAACTTCGTCTTTCGTCTTCAGTGGAGGCGCGGGGGGCGGCGCTTCGTGGGTGTCCTCAGGCATGCTGACGGTTTCCTCCGTGGTGTGCTAAAACTCTAGGGTACAGCATTTCAATGCCGCTGACCGCGTGCCGGCATATCCGCAAGATGCGCGGAGGGGCTCAATCCCACCTGCTGGAAGCGGATGACGGCAACTACTACATCGTGAAGTTCCAGAATAACCCGCAGCACCGGCGGATTCTGGTCAACGAGCTGGTTTCCGCGGTGTTCCTGAAGTACCTGCAGATTTCCGCGCCAAGGGCCGAGTTCATTCGGATCACGGCCGATTTCCTGGCTGGAAACCCGGACATTTTCATCCACTTGGGAACGCGGCGCATCTCGGTCGAGCCGGGTTGGCACTTCGGATCGCGGCACCCGGGAAACCCGGAAAGTATGGCAATCTACGACTTTGTTCCGGACGCGCTGCTGGGCGGGGTCAGCAACTTCACCGACTTCCTGGCTGTCCTGGTTTTTGACAAATGGATGGCAAATGCCGATGGCCGGCAGTGCGTCTTCTTCCGCGCGCTGGTGGAGGACTGGCAGGCGGCCGCCAAGAAGGCGTTCGTGGCGGTGATGATCGACCACGGCTTCGTCTTCAACGGTCCCAACTGGGATTTCACGGAGTCGCCCCTGCAGGGGCTGTATCCGCGGAAGCTGGTGTACGAGCAGGTGCATTCGCTGGCCGATTTTCAGCCTTGGCTGGACCAGGTGGTGCATTTTCCCGAAGAGGTGGTGGACCGGGCTTACCGACAGGTGCCGCCGGAGTGGCTGGAAGGCGCGGAGGACGAGTTCGAGCGACTGCTGGAGAAGCTGTTGCGGCGGAGGGAGCGCGTTCCGGATTTGATCAGCGAGGCGCGGCAGGCGCGGCTGAACCCGTTTCCGAACTGGACGTCATCTCACGGGTGACGCGGCGGGCGGTGGCCGGGGCTAGCAGGATGCCGTTGCGGTAGTGACCGTAGGCGAGCCAGAGGGGCGTATCGCCCAGGCGGCCGATGACCGGCTCGAAGTCCGCGGTGGCTGGGCGAAAACCGAGCCAGGCGTGCGGTTCGGGAGCGTCGCGCAGGCGCGGCATGAGCTCGCAGGCGCGGGCGTGGATTGCGGCTATGATGGCGGGATCGAGGCGGCGGTCGAACCCGGCTTGCTCCGAGGATGTACCGGCGATGGTGAATCCGCTGGCGCGCTGTAGCAGGTAGGTTGGTCCGCGGCGCAGGATGGGTCCTAGCGAGCCGGGCGGGAGCGTGTAGCCGAGTAGATGGCCTCGCACGGGGAAAGTGGGCGTAATTTTCGCTCGGGTGATTGGAATTGTGCTGCTCCAGGCGCCTGCGGCTAGGACGGCTGCGGAGGCCGAGAGGGGGCCTGCGCTGGTTTCTATATCGATGCGATCTGAGGCTGGGCGGATCTCGATTGCTCGCGTTTGCTCCAGGATCTGAACCTGGCGGGCATGGCAGGCGCATCGCAGCGCTCGGGTTACATCGCGCGGGTCTACGATGGCTTCGTCGGGGTAGAAGAGCGCTCCGGCGGCTGCGGGGATGCCTTGCACGGTAGTGGACCGAATTCCGAGGACTTGCTGCGCCGTACGGCGTTCCTGCAGATCTTGCCATTCGGTTGGCGTACAGGCGATCTCGACCGCGCCGCAGCGGCGGTAATCTATGCGGGCGTGGGCTTCGCTTTCAAGTTCCTGAACGAATGCGGGATATTGGCCGAGGCTTTCGAGCGCAAAGCGGACCAGCGGAGTTTGCGCGGTGAATTCGCCGCCTGGGGCTAGCATGCCCGCGCCGGCCCAACTGGCTTCTCCGCCGAGTTCGCCCGCATCGAGCAGCGTGACGGACATGCCGGCTTGCGCCAGGCGCCAGGCGATGGATGCGCCTATGATTCCAGCGCCGATGACGATCGCGTCCGGCGAGCGGGGCAGCATGGAACGACTATAGCGAGTATAGTGGCATTGATGCTGGGACGGCAAAAGGACGGCGTCTTCCTGTCCTACGCCCGGAAAGATGGCGAGGGCTTTGCGGAGAAGCTGCGCGCGCGGCTCGGGCGCGAGGCATCGGACGTTGTGATCAAACAGGACCGCATCTTGCTGGAGGGCGGTGTCGGCTGGTGGAAGCAGATCACGGAGGCGATCGACTCCGTCGATTTTTTGATTCTGGTGATGACGCCTGCGGCGGTCGCGTCCGGGAACGTACAAAAGGAATGGCGCTATGCGCGGCAGCAGGGCGTTTGCGTGTACCCGGTGAAAGGGGCGTCCGATGCGGAATTGGGGTTCTCGGAGCTGCCGCGGTGGATGAGCAAAGCCCATTTCTTCGAGCTTGAAAAGGAATGGGAGAGCTTCCTCGCGCATCTCCGCAGAGGCTGCGATACACCGCGGGTGCCATTCATGGCTCCGGATCTGCCTCCGCATTTCGTCGCGCGGCCGAAGGAGTTCGGTGAGTTGAAGACTCTGCTGCTGCGGGGGGGCACCACTGCGCTGCGAGGTGCGGGTGGATTTGGAAAGACGACGCTCGCCGCGGCGCTTTGTCACGACGACGACGTCATCGAGAACTTCGACGATGGCATCCTGTGGGTGACGCTCGGGCAACGTCCCAATGTCGTCAATTCTGCCATCGAGCTCTACGCCGGGTTAACGGACGAACGCCCCTCCTTCATAAACGAAGAAGACGCCGCCGTCAAGATTGCGGAGAAGTTGGGCGAACGGACGTGCCTGTTGGTGATCGACGACGTATGGGATGCGACACATCTGAAACTGTTCCTGCGTGGTGGGACGCAGTGCGCACGTCTGTTCACCACCCGCTACGCGGGTGTAGCGCCACCGGGGGCGGCGCGGGTGGATGTGGATGAGATGAGTGCCGCGGAATCCATCGCTCTGCTGCAAGCGGGATTGCCGGACCTGAACGCCGGGAAGGTTCGTGAGATCTCGGAGCGTCTCGGAAACTGGCCGCTGGCGCTCGCGGCAGGGCGCGCCACATTACAGCAACTGCTAGATGCTCGCGACACACCGGCTGGTGCACTGCGCTACCTGGAAACGGCGCTTGCCAGAAGAAAGGGGCCGGCGGCGCAGCGGATTGACGGTGCGCTACTGGCAAGCTTCGAATTGCTGAGCGCACGGAACCAGGGCCGGCTGATCGAACTGTCAATTTTTCCGGAGGACATCGCCATACCCTTCGCCGCAGCGAGGACGCTATGGGGGCTGGATGAGTTCGACACGAAGGAAGCCGCAGTCGAGATTGCGACATCGTCCCTGTTGCGGATTGATCTGCAGAGCGGGACGATGGGGCTCCATGACGTTCTGCGGAGCTGGCTGGGACGGCGTGCGGAGAATGCGGCTGCTTTGCACAGTCGATTGATAGACGCATGGCCGGACTGGAACAAGCTGCCGAGCGATTACGCCTGGCGCTGGCTGACGTGGCATCTGGTACAGGCCGGGAGGAAGACGGACGTCGAACGTATCCTGTGGGACCCGGAGTGGATACAGGCGAAGCTGAACGCGACGGACGTTAACGCATTGATTGTGGATTACGAGCACCTGAAGCCTGCGCGCGAGGCGGAACTCATGCAGGGGGCGCTGCGGCTTGCGGCCCACGTGCTGGCGAAAGATCCGCGGCAGTTTGCATCCCAGATCGTTGGGCGGCTGTTGTCACACCAGACGGCGCCGGCGATCGAGCAATTTATAACCAGTTTGGCGCGTGTGACGAGGGCGCCGTGGCTCAGGCCCTTAAAGCCTACGCTCTATCAGTCGGGAGCGGCACTGCAGCGAACCCTGGAGGGCCACACTGATGCCGTCTCTGACGTGGTGGTGACGGCAGACGGACGAAATGCGGTGTCCGCGTCTTGGGATAACACGCTGAGGGTGTGGGACCTGGAGACCGGGAACATACTGCGAACGCTAGTGGGCCACACTAATGGGGTCAATGGCGTGGCGGTGACAGCGGACGGGCGGCGTGCGGTGTCCGCGTCCGATGACCACACGTTAAAGGTATGGGACCTGGAAACCGGGAACGCACTGCGAGCGCTGGTGGGCCACACTTATGGGGTCTATCGCGTGGCCGTGACGGAGGACGGCCGGCGTGCGGTGTCCGCTTCTCATGACCACACGCTGAAGGTGTGGGACCTGGAAACCGGGAGCGCGCTGCGCACGCTGCAGGGCCATGCTTCTTCTGTCTACAGCGTGGCGGTGACCGCGGACGGGCGACTTGCGGTGTCCGCGTCTGATGACCACACGCTGAAGGTATGGGACCTGGAAACCGGGAACGCTATGTTCACGCTGGAGGGCCACACCGACAGGGTCTTTGGCGTGGCGGTAACGGCGGACGGGCGGCAGGCGGTGTCCGCGTCCGTGGACGGCACGCTGACGGTGTGGGATCTGGAAACCGGGAGCGCGCTGCGCAGGCTGGAGGGCCACACCAATTGGGTTAACGGCGTGGCGGTGACGGCGGACGGGCGGCGTGCGGTGTCGGCTTCTTGGGACTACACGATGAAGGTATGGGACCTGGAAACCGGAAGCGCGCTGCGCACGCTGGAGGGCCATACCGATGTGGTCTATGCCGTGGCGGCGACGGCGGACGGGCAACTTGCGGTGTCCGCGTCTGGAGACAAAACGCTCAAAGTGTGGGGCCTGGAAACCGGGAACCCGCTGCGCGCCCAGGAGGGCCACGCTTCTAGTGTCTTTGGCGTGGAGGTGACGGCGGACAGGCGGCGCGCGGTGTCGACGTCTTGGGACAAGTCGCTGAAGGTATGGGACTTGGAAAGCGGGAGCGTACTGCTCACACTGGAGGGTCACACGTCGAGGGTCAATGGTGTCGCGCTGACGGCGGATGGACGGCGTGCGGTGTCCGCGTCTTTGGACAGCACGCTGAGAGTGTGGGACCTGGAAACCGGGAGCGCCCTGCGCACGCTGGAGGGCCACACTTCATGGGTCAATGACGTGGCGGTGACGGCGGACGGGGGGCGTGCGGTATCCGCCTCCTGGGACAACACGCTGAAGGTGTGGGACCTGGAAACCGGGAGCGCGCTGCGCACGCTGGAGGGCCACACTGGTGCGGTCAATGGCGTGGCGGTGACGGGGGACGGGCGGCGTGCGGTGTCCGGCTCTCGTGACAATACGCTGAAGGTGTGGGACCTGGAAACCGGGAGCGCGCTGTGCACGCTGGCGGGCCACACTCGTGGGGTCAATGGCGTGGCAGTGACGGTGGACGGGCGGCGTGCGGTGTCCGCGTCTTCCGACAAGACCCTAAAGGTGTGGGACCTGGAAACCGGGAGCGCGCTGTGCACGCTGGCGGGCCACACTCGTGGGGTCAATGGCGTGGCAGTGACGGCGGACGGGCGGCGCGCGGTGTCCGCGTCTTCTGACAAGACCCTAAAGGTGTGGGACCTGGAAACCGGCTCCGTCGTAGCCACGTTTACTTGCGACGCAGCCGCGCTATGTTGTGCGTTTGTCACCGCTCAGGGGATCGTCGCCGGCGATAGGGCCGGGCGAGTCCATTTTCTCTCGCTGGAATAATGTCACATGTGGTTCGCCAGAATCTTGAAATCGCATTTTTGGGGTGGCATCGTTTGTGCCCTGCTTTTCCTGGTGGTCGGGTGCATTTTTGTCAACTATGCCGGCATCCAGACGGACGAGGCCTTATTCGCCAGCCCGCTGTTCCGCTCATGGCAATTCTTCTCCATCCCCATAGGCTCCCACAGCCTTCCTCTCATGAACATGTCGTACAACGGCACTCTCAAGACATGGTTGTACGCGCCCCTGCTGCGGCACGCCGGGCGTCCCACCGCCGCCCTTATTCGGGTACCCGCAATCCTCATAGGCGCCGCGACGATGGTGATCTTCTGGGGCCTGCTGTGCCGCGTCCACGGCCGGCGTGCTGCCTGGGCCGGTTGCATCCTTCTGGCCACCGACACTTCGTTCGTGCTGACGACCGCATACGATTGGGGTCCGGTCGCGCTACAGCACCTTTTGCTGGCTGCCGCCATGTTCTGCGCCGTGCGCTGGTTTCAGACCGCGGCGACCGGTTCTCTCGCGGCAGCGGCTTTCTGCTGCGGTCTGGCGATGTGGGACAAGGCCGTCTTCATATGGGTCTTTACAGGCATACTGGCCGGCTCGTTAGTATTTATGTCCGGTATTCGCAAGCGCCTGACGTGGGGACGTGTGGCAATCGTCCTAGGCGCACTTTCGCTTGGCGCCCTGCCTCTGATCGTCTATAACTTCGCGGGCGAACAGATGTTTGCCACGATTCGATCGAATGCGCCATCCGGTTCCGGCGTCACGTTCGGCGAGGTCCTTCAAAAGCTTCGGGTGCTGCGTTGGACCGCAGACGGCTCGGCTCTTTTCGGTTATTTAGCCGACGAGGACTGGGCGCCTCAGCCGAAGCCCGCACGGTCGAGACTCGAACGGGTCAGTTTCTCCATACGCCGCCTTACCGGCGAACACCGTCGCAACAATATGCTGCCCGCATATTGCGGAGCACTGTTGCTGCTTCCGCTGCTTTGGCGCACCCGCGCGCGCAAGGCTATGTTGTTCTGCCTGGTCGCGATCGTGGTTGCCTGGATTTTTATGGCCAGCATCAGAGGCGGCGGCGGCGCGGCGCATCATGCGGTGTTGCTGTGGCCGCTTCCACAGCTGTTCCTGGCAGTAGCTTTTGCTGCGGCCGCACAGCATCTTCGTTTCGGAAAATGGGCTCTTGGAGTCGTGGTGGGCTGGCTGGCCCTCGCCAACCTCCTGGTTACCAATCAATACCTGTATCAGTTCATTCGCGATGGCGCCGGCGACGCCTGGACCGATGCAATTTACCCGCTGGCGGATGGCCTGAGGCGGACGGATGCCAGCCAGATCGTTTTGCCCGATTGGGGCTTGAGCGATTCCCTGTGCGTGCTCAATCGGGACAGGCCGGTTACGCACTTTGCCGAGGACCCGTTGCTGGCTGATGGCCAGCTCTCAGACCGGAAAGCCGTTTGGGTGGAGCATGTAGCGGGGCATGAAATGCTGCCCGGCGTGAACGGTAGGATCATGGACGCGGCTCATCGCGCCGGTTTCGAGCCCGTCATGCTTCGAATCTATTATGACCGCAATGGCCGTGCGATCTTTCAGGCTTTTCAGTTCATTTCCAAATCGGCGAAATGAGCTCGCGTGGCAGGCGTCCAGCGGCAGGCATGGAGCAGCTGTTCACAGGGCCTTCCGTCACGGTTTCGCCGTTATTGGCCGCCGAATCGGCTACCGAAAAGTCATCAACCGATATTTTCTCTCCATTCGAAGTCGGCTTTCGGCGGCGCAACTGGGCTTGCGGAGGGTGCTGCAGGGGAGGGTGCTGGGTTTTGGGTGATGGGTTCTGGCTTACTCATGCCAGGTTGTGCTGATTTGATTGGGGTTATGGGGAGATCGGGTTCCCTTCGTAATTCGTCGGCGACGGGGGGCGGGGTGGGTCTGGCGGCGCGGATTTTCTGGAGCTTTTCGAGCTCCTGGCGGGAGCGGTCGTATTCGCGCAGCAGGGTGGTCTCGTAGCGCGCCAGTTTGCTGAGGGCGTTGCCGCCGTTGGCGTCGCGCAGGTAGGCCCAGGCGCGCTGGCCTTCCTGGCTTAGCGCCGCAACGACCTCCTTAGGCGCCTGATCGACGGAGAGGCGTATGTTGAAGATGCCCGCTTCCAGGGGCATGATGCGGTTGTAGCGGCAGCGGGCTTTGGCCATGCGCTCGACGAGGAAGTCTTCGTCGATGTCCTGCGGCTTGAATTTATCGCGGATTGCGTCTTCAAGGTTGGTGAGGGCTTCGGGATCTTCGCCGTCGAGCATGCAGGTTTTGGCGGTGAGGCCGTGCAGGAGACCGTTGCGACGGGATTTTGCTTTGCCTTCCGGGGTGCGCGGGCCCGTGGATTTCTGCGCGTTTATGCGATTTGCGTCTATTTGAGATTGCGTTGCCATAATAGGCTCCTTCGACTACACGTTATTCGGCCGGAGGGTACGGAAAGTGCGACGAATGGTTGTAAGTTGTTGTAAATACGGGGCGAAGTTTATTTTGCCGGCTTGTGACTCGCGATTCGGTCAAGCCGGACCAGGGGTCCGGCGCGGACGGGGGCGTCCGCCCCACTCATCTGCCCCCGGTCAGAAGTAGAGCAGCGAGTTGAAGAATAGCTTTAACGTTTGATAGCTTTGCGCGCGATATTGCGGCCTCATGCCGAACAGGATGGCGTGGCCCGCACCCATGCGGGCATCCACTAGCGCTGCCTTGCCTGCCAGGTATTTTTCGCCCAGCAGCCAGCCGGATTCGAGCAGCTTGGTATCCGGATAGCGGACCGGGGCGCTCTCCGAGGTCTCCCAGGCCGGGCTGTGTTCCGACCAGATCGCAATCTCCCCCGGCAAGCCCTGTCCCAGCGGATGATGCCGATCGAGACGGGCAGCCAGCAGCGAGCCTGGGGAATAGAATTCGCTCTCGGATACGCCGCGCACCACATTGCGGGCTGCCACGCCCAGATGTTGTATGGCATACTCGGCGGCGCGGTTCAGGAAGATCAAGGTGCCGCCCGCGGAGGCAAACTGTCGCAAAGCGTCAACGCCGGCGGACTCGAGGCCGCCCGAGAATTCCGGCGGCATGCTGCCGGCCGCGAAACCGTGCTCCATGGATTCGGCCGTGGCATCGGGAAAGACGATCACGTCGAAACGCTTTCGCAATTCCCCGCCCTGCCCGGCCTGAATATCCTTATTCAGCAGCGAGACGTAGGCGAAGCCGAACTGTTCGAGGATCCAGCGGGTCCAGCCTTCATCGTTGTTGGGGATCCAGGCGCGGTACAGGCCGATGCGCGGGCGCTGGAGTTGCTTCCACTGCGCGCCTTGGCTGGCAGCCGCGAAGTCGCCCGTGGCGGGATTGCGCCAGACCGTGCCGCCGGTCGCCCAGATACGGTTGATTTCGAGCCACGCATTGGTATCGGAAGCCGCCAGGGTGGCCGGCTTTTCGGGCAAGATACCCGGTGCGAGGCCGGCGACCGGCGATTCCGCGGTCTCCACACGCACTCCCATCAACAGCGGGAGTGTGTGCGCGGTCGCGTCGTAGGGGCGCTCGGGAGGGCCGCCGGGATACAGTCGCATATCCGGATAGTGCTGCCGCTCGAGCAGCGCCTTGGCCCAACCGCTATAAGGCTGGGCCATACGCACTACATGGGCTCCGGCCGCCGTATGCTCGATCTCGACTTGGGCAAATGCCAGCGTCTCGAGCAGCTTGCGCGTGGCGCCGGGGTCGGGCTGATCGGCGGGAATGACGAACGCCCATGGCGATTTCCGCGCGGTCTGCCGCTGGCCGATGCGGTAGAAGTTGCGCAGCAGCTCTTCGCGGTGGATAGCCGCTTGATATAGGCACGACTCCATGGCGATCAACTGGTCGTCCACTATGTCGCGCAGACGCCAGATGCCTCCGGGCCACGGCTCCAGGAAATTCCAACTACGCTCCTGCGCGTTGTAGCCCAGCGCATTGCGCTCCAACTGATCCGGCCTTACAGTTATGGGGCTGGCGAGCTTGGCGCTGGCCGATTCGGTTAGAATGCGCAGGCCGCCGTGGAACGCCTGGTAGGCGCGCGACGGGGACCAGAAATCGTAGGTGGAGTGGATGGCGACGCCCTTTTGTCCCGCGGCGGTGAGGTCGGCGGCCATGGCGGCGCCGATCATGTTGGTTTCCTGCATTACGATGGCGTCGATGTTGGGCTCGCTAGGGTCGAGCCAGGGCGGCACGAAGAGGCGCGCCGAGTTGGGGCCCTGCTGATGGACGTCGTAAACGATCTGGGGATGCCACACGTTATGCAGCCTGGCGATGGTCAGTTGCGTTTCCTGCTGGGTGAACATGTACCAGTCGCGATTGTTATCGTGGCCGGTGTATTTCTGGAAAAGCTCGGGCGGCGCCGTGCCTTCGTAGGGCGTGCCCTGGGTGCGCCGGTACCAGTGCGTTACCAGATCGACGCCATCCGGATTGAGCGAGGGGACCAACAGGAAGATGGTGTTCTGGAGGATGGCGCGGAAGCGGGGCTGGTCCTGAGTGAGAAGGCGCCAGGCGAATTCGACGGCGGTTTGGGTGGAAGCGAGCTCGGTGGCGTGAATGGAGCAAGTGATCAGGACGATGGTCTTGCCCTGGGCGATGAGCGGTTCGGCTTCGGCTTCCGGAGTGAGGCGCGGATCGGCGAGGCGGCGTTGGATTTCGCGATAGCGATCGAGATTCCGCAGGGTGTCCGGCGCCGCGATGGTGGCCGCGATGAACGGGCGGCCTTCGGTGCTCTTGCCCAGCACTTCGACGCGGATCTGGTCGCTCGAGGCTTCGACGGCCCGAAAGTAGGAGACCACCTGGCTCCAATCGAGCACCGATCCGTCCGCGCCCATGGGGTGGCCGAAGTAGCTTTCGGGTGAAGGAACCGCGGCCATCAGGCCGGCGGCGAGCCACAGCAGTGCGGCCAACGCCTTCACGGAAGCGCCTCTAACATCTTTCCAATGTCGTCAGGGCTGATGTAGAAATGCGGCGACACGCGCACCCAGCTTTGACGCGGAGCCACTGCTATGCCGGCGGCCTTCAGCTTTTGCACGATGGTGGTGGTTTCGACACCCGATTTGCGGAAGCTCACGATGCCTGCTCCGGTCGCATCCGAACGGCTTCCGAGCACTTCATATCCTCGGGACTGGACGCCATCCGCCACCAGATCGCCGAGCTGCTGGACGGCCGCGCCGATTGCCGGGATGCCGACGTCGAGCAACAACTCGATGGACGCACGCAGGCCGTAACAGCCGATGGTATTGAGGGTGCCGCACTCGTAGCGGCCCGCGTCCGGCCGCAAGGTCATGTCACGGGAGGCGTAGTCGCTATACTTCGCTACGTTGGTCCAACCGAATTCCACAGGCCGGATGGAATCCTGAAGCTCCTGCGAAATAAATAAGATGCCGCAGCCCTCAGGCCCTAACATCCATTTATGGCCGTCGGCGGCGAGGGCATGCACGCGGGCTTGCTGTACGTCGAGCGGAAACGCGCCCAGCCCTTGGATGGCATCCACGAAAAAGATACAGCCGTGGCGGTGGCAAATTTCGCCGATGGCGGTCAGGTCGGCGCGATAACCGCTCAGGAATTGCACGAAGCTGATGGTCAGCAGGCGTGCGCCGCGGCAGACTTGTTCGATACGGTCGAGCGGGTCGAGGTAGGAAAGCCATTCCACGCGCACGCCGGTCCCCTCCAAGATCTTCCATGGGAAGTAGTTGGCGGGGAACTCCTCTCGGAAGGCGACGATCTTATCGCCTGGATGCCAGTCGAGGCCCATGGCGACGGTGGCGATGCCTTCCGAGGTGTTTTTGACGATGGCGATTTCGTTTCGTTGAGCGCCGATCAGCCGCGCCGCCGCCACGCGCAGCCCTTCGTATGTTTCGAGCCACTGCTGGTAGTGGAAACTGCCGAATTCCATGGCATCGGCGGCCAGGCGCTGCATGGCCTCCGCCGCCGGCCTCGAGAGCGGCGCTACGGCAGCGTGGTTCAAATAGATCAGGTGCTGGCGCACGGGGAACTGATCCTGGTACCTGGACCACAATTCGTCGTGAGAGTTTGCAATTGCGTTGAAACCCATTATCATGACTATACGTTATACGCCCTTTAAGGAGGCGGGCACTCATGCGGCGCGGCTGCGCAGGCTTATGGCTGAGGCTATCGTTGAGCATCGCGTTGAGCATCGCGTCGGGCATCGTGCTGGCGGATGACAAGAAAGACGATCCCAGCCAGATTGGCGACCGGGACGTGGGCAAAGGAGTCAATTGCTATTCCATCGAAAAAGAGATTGCGATGGGCAAGCAAATGGCCGCGGAAGTCCAGCGCCAGGCTAAGATGCTGGACGACCCGATTATCACCGAGTATGTGAACCGCGTGGGGCAGAACCTGGTGCGCAACTCCGACGCCAAAGTGCCGTTCACGTTTCAGGTGATCGACGACGAAACGCTGAACGCTTTCGCGCTGCCGGGCGGCTTCATCTTCGTACACACGGGCCTGATTCATACCGCCGAAACCGAAGCGGAAATGGCCAGCGCCATGGCGCACGAAATCGCGCACGTGGCCGCGCGGCACATGACCCGGCAAGCCTGTCGCGCGCAGATTGCCAACATCGCCAGCATTCCATTGATCCTGCTGGGAGGGTTGCCCGGATATGTGATTCGCCAGAGCGCGGGGTTGGCGATTCCCATGACTTTCCTGAGCTTTTCGCGCGGCTTCGAAGCCGAAGCGGATTACCTGGGCCTGCAGTATCTCTATGCGGCCGGCTACGATCCTAACGCTTCGATCGACATGTTTGAAAAGATGATGTCGCTTGAAAAGCGCAAGCCCGGGTCGATCGCCAAAGCGTTTTCCACGCATCCTTTGAACCAGGACCGGCTGAAAAAGACCCAAGCCGAGATTGATAAGATCCTGCCGCAGAAGGCGGAATACATCGTCAACACGTCTGAATATATGGAGGTCCGGGGACGGGTGCTGGCCATGGAGAACCGGCGCAAGATGCGTTCGACTGAGAAAGATTCGAACCGTCCGGTGTTGCGCCGTACGCCTGGCAGCGGTTCGGCGCCGGGCGAGCCCGATGATGGCGATGACCGGCCGACTATTAAGAGACGGGATCTGGTCGAGTAATCCGGAGGCGTTCGTACGATGTTCGGCCGTCTCTGATCCGTGTTCATCCGCGGCTGATAATCCTGTTGAGACGTTTGTTTAAGCGGGCACAAGTATTGGCCGCCGATGAACGCGGATAAGAATAAATCATAAGAGTATGTTTGCCGAGACGCTATGCTAGTTGGCTCGAGCTTCTTGAGCGTCCAACGGAGCCGCAGCAGGGCCGCATAAACTCTCTTGGCCTTAGTAGAGCGCCAGGTGCTCACGCCGCACAGAGAGCCTTAAGCGGGGTGCCACAGCGTTTTCGGGCGGACCGCTGTTGGATGATTGCACTCTCATGGTAGTGGAGATTCGATGAATGTGTCCCTTCCTGGCGCTGGCCGTACCGGTGCCTCAGTCATCCACCCATTGGCGTAACCTAAAAAGAGGCGCTCGCGGGGCTGCTTGGCGGCGCCCGACTTGAGGACGTAATCTGCTCGGGTGGTGATCATTTGTATTCTTGGACTTGCGCAAGATCTGATTCGGCCCTTACCGGGACCTCGCGGCAGTGCATCGCGCCGTTCCGATTTTTTGTTAACCGCCTCGACGCGAGCGAGAGAAGTTGGTTATGAATCCGAGAACGGGATCTTCACCAGGCCTGCCGAACGTTGACCCAGCGCGCAATTGCTCGGGATTTTTCTCCAGCGAGGCCGTTCTCCACATTCTAAGGCTGATTCTGGCCGGATCTGAACTGTCTGAAGTGCTGACGATCATTGCCCGATTGGTGGAGTCCCAAGGCAAGGGCACCTTCTGCACTATCTGGCTTCCCGATGCCGACGGAAAGCACCTCTATTGCGCAGCCGCGCCCAGTCTTCCTGGATTTGCGGCGGCCTCGGGCCGGACGATCATTGGCCCGAAAGGCGCGTCTTGCGGCACCGCCGTGTATCGGAGGGAGCCGGTCTATGTCGCCGATATTCTGCAGGAGCCGAGTTGGGATGATTATCGCGACCGCGTGGTGTCTTTTGGGATTCGCGCTGTTTGGTCACGGCCGCTCTTCACGCGCGAAGGCAAAGTCCTCGGCACCTTTGCGATTCTCTACCGCGAAGTCCGTCATCCAGACGGCGACGACCTGCAATTGATCGAGAACGCCGGCCATATTGCAGGCATCGCAATTGAGCGGCACATTCACCAAGAAGCTTTGCGGCGCGAACGCGACCGGCTAGGGCTGCTTCTGGAAATTACGAACAGGATGGCGTCGAAGCTGGACCTAACCCAGGTGATTGAGGCCCTATCCACAAATCTGCTGAGCGTGACACGATGTGATTTTTGCGCGTTGCTGCTGCCGGATCCGGACAGCGAGGAGTTGCGGCTGACAACTCTGTACAACCCTGAGCCGCGAGGCTCCGTCTTGGACGGGTCAATCATTCCCATCCATGGTTCGGTCTGTGGCAAAGCGTATCGGACCGGCGAAACCCAGCATTATAACCGCCTCGAGGAGCTGCGCGACGACCCGGAAACCTTCGGGAACAGCGTAGGCAAGCTCTTCTACGAACGTGTTAAGACGGAGGGCTTGGTGTCAGGATGCGATCTACCGCTGATCGGCAGAAAGGGAGTTGCCGGCGTTCTGGCCGCACTGAAACGGTCCGAAAGGGCATTCGAGGCAGATGATGTCGTCTTCCTCGAACAGATGGCCCGACAGGTCGCGATTACCGTCGAGAATGCGTTGGATTACGAGAAGGCGATCAGGGATCGGGACAAAGAGACCGAGCAAAGACTTTATCTGGAGCAGGAAATTCGGTCTCAGTTCAGCGCGATTGTCGGGGAAAGCACTGCCCTGAAGACCGCCCTGGAGCTGGTATCCGTTGTCGCGCCCACGGGTTCGAGCGTGCTGATCCTGGGCCAGACCGGAACCGGCAAGGAGCTCATCGCCCGCGCGATACACGATTTGAGCGCGCGTCGCGAACACGCCTTCGTAAAACTGAATTGCGCGGCGATTCCGCTAGGACTGTTGGAGAGCGAGCTGTTCGGCCATGAAAAAGGCGCGTTCACGGGCGCCGTCGCTCAAAAGGTGGGGCGCTTTGAAGTGGCGAACAACGGCACGCTTTTCCTGGATGAAGTCGGGGACATCCCTCTCGAACTCCAAGCGAAGTTATTGCGTGTTTTACAGGAACAGGAATTTGAGAGACTCGGCAGCAACCGCACTCACAAGGTTGATGTCCGAATAATCGCCGCAACCCATCGCGATCTAGCGGGGATGGTGAAGCAGGCGACGTTTCGCGAAGACTTGTATTACCGATTGAGAGTTTTTCCCATCAGCGTTCCGGCGCTGCGGCAACGAATTGACGACATTCCGAAACTGGTGCGGCATTTCACGGAGCTCTATGCCGGGCGCATGGGCAAGCGAATCGATGAAATCCCGGAGGAGACAATGGATGCTCTGATGCGATATCCCTGGCCGGGAAACGTTCGCGAATTACAGAACTTCATTGAGCGCGCCGTGATTCTTTCTCCGCACTCCGTATTGCGTGCCCCGACCTCCGAGTTAGAACCGCTCCGCGAGTCTGCCCAGGCCAACATTCCCATGACGGGCCTCGAGGAAGTGGAGCGAGACCACATCCTCCGGGCGCTTGACGCGACCAACTGGGTAGTTGGTGGAAGCAATGGCGCTGCGGCGCGATTGGGAATGAAGCGGACATCGTTAGTTTACAGAATGCAAAAGCTGCGCATCAGCCGGCCCGCACGTATCCAGAAGAACGGTCTGATCCGCGATTAACGCTCTCGCCGATTGAATCTGCTATTGCGCGCAAGTCTGTCGCCGATCCCGACCCAACAGCAACCACAACTTTCACGCAAGTGTCCGTTCACACGATGGTCACCCCGTACCTTTAGCAATGAACGCGGGACGAAAATCGAGACCGACTCCGGTCAGTGTGTTGGAAGTCCGTCACCGGTCCGTCGCTTCGGATGCAAGATTAGTTCCCCGCCACTGTGGAAGCTCTCGCCGAGTCAGAGATTTAGATCTCTTGCAGCGATTTGGAGTTGACTCATTTTTTGTGGCTCGTCGGATGCTCTACCAGTGGTGTCCTAGCGTAAGAGCCATCACCGGGGAAGGAGAATGCATGAGTCAGACTCGTTCGAGCCAAACAAAGAATATTCCCGAACTCGCATCGAAAGCACTTGTACCGGTTACATCCGTCCACAGGGTCGAGGCGGATGGTATCAGCGTCTTCTATCGCGCGGCCGGGGACCCGAATTCCCCCGTTGTGCTGCTGCTCCACGGGTTCCCCGCTTCGTCTTTCATGTTCCGCGAACTCATTCCGCGTCTCGCCAGCGACTACCGCGTCATCGCGCCGGACCTGCCAGGCTTCGGGTTTACCGATGTGCCTGCGGAACGGCAATATATCTATTCGTTCGACCGGCTGGCGGCGACGCTCAATGCGTTCACGCAAGCGCTCAAAATAAGGCGATTCGCCTTGTATGTGTTCGATTACGGCGCACCAACCGGATTCCGCCTTGCGATGGCTCACCCCGACCGGATTACAGCAATCGTTACACAGAACGGCAACGCTTATGAGGAAGGGCTCGCCGAAGCTTGGGGGCCAATCCGGAAATACTGGGCTGAACCGACACCGGAGAATCGTGAAGCGCTGCGCGCCAATATCCTTACCGCGGAGGGAACGCGCTGGCAGTACACGCACGGCGTGAGCGATCCTGAGACTGTTCCGCCCGAGTCCTACATGTTGGACACCGCTCTGCTGGAGCGTCCGGGCAATAAAGACATCCAGCTCGATTTATTTCGCGATTACGCCTCGAACGTGAAGCTTTATCCGGCGTTTCACGACTATTTCCGTAAGGTGAAGCCGCCTCTGTTGGCGATTTGGGGCAAAAACGATCCATTCTTCCTCCCCGCGGGAGCCGAGGCATTTCAAAAAGACATCCCGAACGCGCGAGTCGAGTTCCTGGATACCGGACATTTCGCGCTTGAGACGCACGTGGTCGAAATCGCCGAAAGGATGAAGGAGTTCCTCGCGGTCAACGGAGGGTCACAATGAGCGTCTTCGCTCCGAACGCGACGGTAGTATTTGCCCATGGCGCGTGGGCTGACGGTTCTTGTTGGCAGAAGGTCATTTTGCCGCTGCAAAAGGAGGGTCTTGGGGTAATCTGCGCGCCCCTTCCACTCACATCGCTATCAGACGACATAGCCACTCTCGAACGCGTGATTGAGAGAACGAGCGGGCCGGTGCTTCTTGCGGGACATGCATACGGCGGCGCCCCGATCGCGGGCCCAAAGGAGTCCCGGGTAAAATCGCTCGTGTACATAGCCGCGCTGGCGCCTGATGAGGGAGAGACCGTTGCCGATGTCTTTTATCGCGCCAAGCCGCATCCGGAGGCGCCGGCAATGCAGCCCGATTCCCATGGGCTGGTCTGGATGCCCGAAGGCGCTTTTGCCCGCGGAATCGCTCACAAAGCTTCGGGGGACGAGGCGGCGATTCTGCAAGCGGTGCAACGGCCGATTGCGCTGAAATGCGTTCAAGAAAAGGCTCCAGCGCCGGGATGGAAAACGAAGCCCTCGTGGTTTCTGATAGCCGAGCAGGATCGAATGATTGCGCCCGAAACACAGCGCTTTATGGCAGAGCGGATGGGTGCCACGATTCGGGCGCACGACGTGGACCACAGTCCGATGTATACGGCGCCTACGGTAGCGATAGGTGTGATTCTCGATGCCGCACGGGCGACGCTCGGATCGTAAAGCGAGTTAGGGGGGATGAATGCAAGCTAACTCCGTCGCCATCGTCACTGGCGCAAGCCAGGGCATCGGCCGCGCGACCGCGATACGTCTCGCGCGCGATTTCCAAGCCGTTGTTCTGGCGGCGAGGCAGGAGGACGAACTTCACAAGACCGCGGACGCTGTAAGACACGCTGGCGCCGAACCATTGACCTGCGCACTCGATTTGCGCGAACCGTGCTCGGCCCAGGTCCTGATTGATCGCACACTCGAGCACTTTGGCAGAATCGACGCTTTGTTAAACATCGCCGGCGCTGTTCCGCAGATCGATTTGTTCGAGATGACCGACGAACAGTGGAAAGACGGCGCGTCACTGAAGCTGCACGGCGCGCGACGGCTCACCATACGAGCCTGGGAGGCGCTGAAGGCGGCAAACGGAGCGGTGGTGTTCATCTCCGGAAGCGCGGCACTCGATCCAAAGCCAGGTTTTGCCGCCGTGGCAACGATCAACGCCGCGATCATCGCGCTTGCCAAGGCCTTCGCCGAGCAAGGCATTAAGGATAGAGTCCAGGTCAACAGCGTCGTGCCCGGCGCCGTGATGACGGGCCGACGACGGTCATTCATGGAAAAATGGGCCCCCGCGCACGGAATGAGCGTGGAAGAAGCCATGAAGGAATTTCCGGAAAAGGCTGGCATCGCCCGCTACGGTGAACCGGAGGAAATCGCCGGACTGATGGCTTACCTGGTCTCCAAGGAGGCTCGTTGGCTCACCGGCGCTTCGGTTCGCATGGACGGCGGCGAAGTCAAGGGGATTTAATGCGGTCGGCACATGATCGGGAACAGACGATCGCCGCATCAGCGGATTTGACCGGAAGACCGCGCGATTGGTGGCACAGCGGGCTCCCGAGTGACGAGATTGACCTCATGCCGTAAGCGTGAACGTCAGTGTGGAGCGCCGGAGTGTGCTCTTCAAAAATACCAATAAAGGAGAACGATGATGTTTGTAAGAATTCAAGCTGGAATCGGACTCGCGGTGCTTCTATCCTTCATGGGTTTCGAGTACGCGAGTGCGCAGGAGAAGGCGCAAGCTGTGGAGGCCGGGACGTTTCATGGAAAAGTCCACAAGACATCAGGCCGCGTCACGATTTACAAGGAAGCCGATGGACGCCTGGTACTTCGCCTGACGAACTTCAAGACGTCCAACGGACCGGACGTGCATGTCGTCCTCATCGCGGCAAAGGACGCCGATGACGATGCGAACTTTCTCAAAAACAGCACTGACAAGCTTGAGCTGGGCGCCTTGAAAGGCAACGAAGGAGACCAGAACTACGACATACCGTCCGGGACGGACCTCGATAAATTTCAAACCGTCTCGATCTATTGCGAACGGTTCAATGCCAACTTCGGCGCCGCGCCGCTCAAGAAATTCTAAGGACATTGGCCAAGAATGGAATCGGGCCGCGCCCCTGTGCGGCCCGATTCAACCATTGGTTTGAGAATCATGACGTCTAAAGCAAGTACATGGCTGGCACGGCATAAACGACTCCTCGTCGCCGTTTCTATTCCGATTCTCGTCGCGCTCTGGTGGGCCTTTCGGCCGGAGAAACTCTGGATTAATCAGAGGGTGAATGAGCCTGCGCCCTTCGATACGAGCAGCGACCCGGAGCCGATCTTTACGGGCCAATTCGATGGCAAGGCGGGCGGCCGTATCACGGTTTTCAAGAAGCCAAACGGACAGGAATATCTTCGGTTAAGGGATCTCGCGATATCGGGCTCCGCGGAGGCGCATGTCGAACTTGCGAAAAGCGGCGAAGTGAGCCAGGCGCAAGACGCAGCTAAAGCGAGCGTCGACAGCATAGACTTGGGACCTTTGAAGACCGATCCAGGCGATCAGAATTATGATTTACCCGCCGCCGCGGATCTGACCAAATACAACGCCGTAGTTATTTACAACAAGCGGACCAGCGCGATCCTTGGTTCGGCGAAGCTCGAAGCATTCTGAGGGAGGCACCTGTGCAGCGTCGAACTTTTCTTAGCGGTGCGTTGGTCGGCCCACGCGTGACGAGCCCCCTTGCCCGGCTTGCCTACGCGCAGCGCGATTCTTTGGCCATCGGAAGTGAGTCGGGGGCTTTTAAGACCGGTGAAGTCAACGTCGCCGGCAACAAGATTTTCTATCGCCGTTATGGGCAAGGACCGGCGATTCTGCTGGTTCATGGGTTTCCGCGCACGACCTTGATGTGGCGATTCCTTGCCCCGAAGCTTGCCGTCAATCACACGGTGATTTGCGTCGACCTGCGCGCGTACGGCCGAAGCGGCATACCCGCGTCTGCGGAGGACCATTTTCCCTATTCGAAGCGGACTCAACTTGGATTTCGGGCCTTCACACTGATCGGCCATGACCGCGGAGGACGCGTCGCATACCGTCTGGCGTTGGACAACCCGAAGAATGTTGATCGCCTTGCCATATTTGATGTCATTCCGATCCTGGAAGCCTGGAGCCGGTCGGATTCGCGATTCGCCCAGACCTATTGGCCGTGGGTTTTGCTCTCGCAAAAGGAGCCGCTGCCGGAAAGCTATTTGCTCGGAGCTCCCGAGGCTGTCTTTCATAACCCTTTCGGGCAGGGTTCCTCCGGCAAGAAGATTCTCGAAAAGTACGTTTCCACTTACCGTAATCCGGCGCGGGTTCATGGAATCTGCGAGGAGTACCGTGCCGCGGCGACGATTGATGTCGAGCACGATCGCGCCGACAAGGATGCTTCGAAACGAATCGAATGCCCCATGTTGCATCTATGGGCTGAGGGTGGTCCACTGGATACGTTTTACACGAAGGAGGGCGGTTCATTGGGCATTTGGCGTCAGTGGGCTCCGCACGCGGTAGGACAGGCGATGAAGGGTGGCCACTTCTTTCCGGAGGAGAATCCCGATGACACCGCGGCGATCGTCAGCCGTTTTCTCGACGCATAACAGGAAATGAATCACATGAGCTCGCCAGAAAAGTACGACGTCATCGTGTTCGGCGCCGGCACCGCCGGCAAGGTAATGGCCTGGAACATGGCCAAGGCGGGACGACGAACCGCCGTCGTTGAACGGAAATATATCGGAGGGGCCTGCCCCAATGTAGCGTGTCTGCCGAGCAAGAACGTCATTTATTCGGCCAAGGTCGCTTCGCTGGTAGCACGACATCGTGAGTTTGGGATCGAGACCGGCCCAAGCACCATCGACATGGCGGGGATCTACGCGCGCAAACGCGAAATGGTCGACGCGTTCGTCAAAATCCATCTGGACAAATTCCGCGGGGCGGGAGACGAACTCATTCTCGGCGACGGCGCGTTCGTCGCGCCTCGCACCATTCGTGTCGCACTGCGCGATAGCGGAGAGCGCACGATCGCGGCAGACCGTGTCTTCGTGGATCTCGGAACTCATGCAACCGTGCCCGATACGCCGGGATTGCGGCTAACGAAGCCGTTGACTCATATCGAAGCGCTTGACCTGCAGCGGCGGCCTGAACATTTGATCGTGCTAGGGGGCGGATATGTCGGCCTTGAATTGGGCCAGGCTCTGCGGAGACTGGGGAGCCGCGTGACTCTGATTACCCGTGACTCGCAGCTTGCCTCCAATGAGGACCCCGATGTTTCGCAGGCGGTTCTACGCTTGTTTCAGGACGAAGGCATCGATGTACTGTTGGGGACGGAGGTTCTCCGTGTCGATGGCAGTTCCGGCGCCGGCGTCAATCTTCAGCTCGGGAGCGCGGCCGGCATCCGTACCATCGACGGAACCGACATCCTCGTCTCGCTCGGACGTACCCCGAACACGGCGGGCATCGGACTCGAAAAGGCTGGAATCGAACTTACGGAGAAGGGACACATTCGAGTGAACGATCGTCTGGAGACGACCGCGCCAAGCGTGTGGGCGATGGGAGAGTGCGCGGGCAGCCCGTATTTCACGCATGTATCCGAGGACGACGCCGTCGTCATTCTCGAAAATCTGAATGGCGGCCACCGCACGACGTCGAACCGCCTGGTTCCGTCTTGCGTGTTTATCGATCCGGAACTGGCGCGCGTCGGCCTCACTGAGTCACAGGCGCGGGAAAGCGGCCTTGCCTACCGCGTCGCGTCCGTGCCCTTCGATTCGGCGTGGCGGGCCTGGACCATATCGGAACGACGCGGATTTATGAAGACCCTAGTCGATGCGCACAGCGACCGCATTCTCGGCTTCACGGCATTTGGGGCTGAGGCGGGCGAACTTATGGGGACTGTTCAACTGGCGATGTTGGCAGGGTTGCCTTATACCACGCTGCGCGACGCCATGTTTGCACACCCGACCATGACGGAAGGCCTGAAGGCACTGTTCATGAGCGTGCCGCGGATGGTGGATCATGCTGAGCAGCCCTAACTCGCGCGAAACTGCGGATTTAAGCAGAAGGCGGACGTGGCGAACCCGAACGACTACGAAGGCGAACTGAACGCGGCTGATAGCCTGCGCCGTCACTGGCCGGAGTATCTTATGGAAGCCGGAGAAACGGGCTGCTACCTTTTCTCTGCCTGCGCCCTCGCTACTTTGTTGTGGCACCCCGCTTCGCCGCTCCAGGCTTACCTGCGCAATGATGCCGTGCGGCGGATGCTGATGGGCGCAGGGATGGGTGCATCGATCATCCTGATCGTCCATTCTCCATGGGGCAAGCAATCCGGAGCGCACTTCAACCCCGCGGTCACATTGGCGTATTGTCGCCTGGGGAAAGTGGCGTCTTGGGATGCCCTGTTCTACTGCGCCTCGCAATTGGTCGGGGCGGTGGGCGGCGTGGCTGTGGCGACGCTCGTCCTTTGGGGCGCCCCCGCGCACAATGCGGTCCGCTATAGCGCCACGCTGCCGGGCGATGATGGCGTCACGACAGCGTTCCTCGCCGAGGTTGCGGTCTCGTTTCTACTGGTGATGACGGTGCTGGTTGCCTCCAATCACAGGGTTCTTGCGCCTTATACCCGCTACTTCGCGGCGCTTCTGATTGCATCTGGCATCGCTTTTGAGTCTCCCCTGTCCGGGATGAGCGCGAACCCGGCCCGCACCTTCGGCCCCGCAGTTTGCGGTGGCTACTGGCAAAGCCTGTGGATCTATCTGACGGCGCCGACCTTGGGCATGCTCGCGGCAGGTGAGGTATTTCTAGTGGCCCGAAACGGAAAAGGTCCTTTTTGCGCGAAGCTGGACCACCAGAACGACAAGCGCTGCATCTTCTGCCATTCCGAAGAGAATCCCCTAGCAGTAACGGCGGCGGCTCCTTGATGCATCGAGAGACGATAACCCCTGACCGCCTGATCGCCTTCTCAGACGGTGTGTTTGCGGTGATCGTGACCGTCATGGTGCTGGAGCTCAGGGCGCCGAATCAACCGGAATTCAGTGCGCTGTGGCCGCTATGGCCGACGGCGCTCAGTTACGCGCTAAGCGACCTCTTCATCGCGATCATCTGGGTCAATCATCATCATCAGATGCGCTTGGTGAATCATCTGACCCCTGCATTGATTTGGATCAATTTTGCCCATCTCTTCCTGGTATCGTTCCTCGATGCTGGTTTCGCTCCGAGCACCGCGCCTCGGCTTTGGCCTGATCTGCGCCGCCCTGATCCCGCATCTGGAGCCGGACGCCGCCCCTTCACAAGTCGATGACGACGTCGCCAACCGGTCCTGAACAGCAGACCAGAACGTTTCCATCATCGGGCTGATCAAGCGGCTCCGGTGCGTAGACGACCGCTCCAGAAACTAAGGCGCTTTCACAGCTGTGACACACGCCGGTTCGGCATGACCATCGCACCGGAACATCGGAGGCTTCAGCCAGTTCCAAAATGTTCTGGTAGGCCGAGGCCTTCCAATGCGCCGCAACGCCGCTACGCCGCGAACGAGACGAGCGGTCCGGTGATCGAGTCGTCTGCGGGCATATGGGGCAATCTCAGCGGCGCATTGACGACTCCGGGAGTCATCGGCTCGCCGCCATTGAAGATTTCAAGGCGAATGTGTTCCTGAGCAACGCCGAGGGCCTTAAGTTCCGACTTCATGTCCGCCATGAAGCGATTCGGGCCGCAAAGATAGACATCCGCTTCTCGCCGAATGCCAGCCTTTTCGAAGTATAATGGCCCCCAGAATTTGGACCACGCAATAAGTTAATTTCGGAGTCGGCGGTCGCGAAGGAAAAGACGATGACGACGACACGAAAGCAGTACAGTCCTAAGTTGAAGGCGAGGGTGGCGCTGGAGGCGATCCGCGGCGAGCGGACGCTGAACCAACTGGCTTCTCAGTACCACGTGCACCCCGTGGATTTTTGGGCGAGCGACCCTAACTTCGTGGAAGGCAAGAGAATGTTTCTTTCAGGCGGTCAATTACGCGGAAGGTCCGGCTCCCTGGAGGCCTTATGAACATCCTATTATTTGGCGCAACTGGAATGGTCGGCGACGGCGTGCTACGGTGCCTGATCGCTTCGCCCAAAGTGAACCGCGTGATTGCCGTTTCGCGCAAGCCGCTTTCGGTTCAACACGCCAAGCTGGAGACCGTAATCGAACCGGACATGATCCGCCTGCAGCATCTTGATGCGCTGCGCGATTTTGACGCCTGCTTGTTTTGCCTCGGCGCCAGCTCGGTCGGGATGAGCGCAGAAGACTACCGGCGACTCACGTACGACCTGACGGTTGGCATCGCGCGGCAGCTCCTGCCCGGAAATCCCCGCATGGTCTTCGAGTACATCTCCGGCGAAGGGACCGACGCCAATTCGCGGCAGAAGTGGTCGCGCGTCAAGGCCGAGACGGAGACGGCACTGCTCAACATGGGATTCCGCGATGCCTACGCCCTGCGGCCCGGTTTTATCCAGCCTATGCGCGGAGCCACCAGCCGCATGCGATCGGTGCGCTGGATGTACGCTCTGACGGCACCGATCTACCCTTTTCTTCAAAAACGGTTTGGCCGGCTCGTGACTTCCACGGACCGGCTGGCTGCAGCGATGCTACAGATTGCCATTGCCGGCAGCCCGAAAAAGACCTTGAATACCCGTGAGCTGAATGCGGTCGCCATGGGAAAATGGAACGGCGAGTAGCCATCGAGCCGTTCATCGACAATGAGTCTATTCGGGGCTGAACTGCAAGGCGTTTTCGCGGCCTACCGCAGTAGCCGTCTGGCCAGCAAGAAACCCTTCTCTCGGCGCAAGGAGTATAATCGGCGAAGCCGTCCTGCGCGAGTGATTTCTCCTCGTCCATGGCCTTATCGCCATCGCCGTCGGTTAATTTGGCTGCCAAGTCGAGGGCGATACGCCCCGCGTTCGCGTCGACGCTGCACGTTGAAGTCAGTCGTCAGGCCGGCCTGGAGTCGTTTTGCGTAGGGGTCTTTTCTGGAGAGTAATGAAATGAAGACTGGTCCAAAAGCGGACAAACCCGCAGCATCGCGCGTTACGAAAATCGAAGGGAAAAAGCTTCACTACCTCACAGCGGGCGAGGGCCCTCCCTTAATCCTTTTGCACGGCTACACGCAGACCTCGCGAATGTGGCGCCCTCTGATTGACAAGCTCAAAGAGAAATTCACTGTCATCGCCCCCGACCTACCCGGCATCGGCGATTCCGATATCCCGAAGGATGGCTGCGACATGAAAACAGCAGCCATTCGCATTCATGCGCTCGCGAAATCGATCGGCGTTACGAAGGCCCGTGTTGTCGGCCACGACATCGGCCTAATGGTGGCATACGCCTATGCCGCGCAGTTCTCCGCAGAAGTCGAGAAGCTCGTCGTTATGGACGCTTTCCTTCCCGGTGTTCAGGGATGGGAGCTCGCGTATAACAACGACAATATGTGGCACTTTCGGTTCCACGGTCCGACCCCGGAAGCGCTCGTCAAAGGGCGCGAAAAAAACTATTTCGCGTACTTCTGGAATGATCTGGCCGCTGACAAAAGGCGCTCGCTCAGCACATCCGACCGTCAGGCGTACGTCGCATCATATTCGCGGCCGGGCCGCATGCGTGCCGGCTGGGCCTACTTTGCCGCCTGGCCGGACACGGCAAATGACTTCGCACAAATGGCCAAAACGAAGTTAACGATGCCCGTTCTGTCCATCGCCGGCGAAAAAGCCAGCGCCGCAATTCTAGGCCCGCAAATGAAGCTTGTCGCAGCCAGTGTCACGTCGGTCGACTTGAAAGATACCGGGCATTGGCTCATGGAAGAGCGGCCTGAAGAGACAATGGAGACACTGATTGCGTTCTTGTGAAGAGATAGCATGATGCGGCGTTACTTTGCGGACTTTTCGATGCGTCGATCGGGCAAGAGCCACATCACGGCGACAAATATGTAGCAGCCGTACGCCGCTTTCGGCCAAATGAAGGCGAGAGGAATCGCGACCACGTAGATGATCACGCTGGCGAGGCCTTTCCGATCTTTTCCGATGGAGGTCGCCAATCGTGAAGAGGCGCCGTGATGCGCGATGAGCGCCTTGGTCAGGATGAAGTAGGCGACGCCCGCAAAGAGCAGCATCAAACCATAGAGCGCTATCGGCCAGGGAGCATTGTAATTCTCGCCGACCCATCTGGTCGCGAAGGGCGTCAGCGAAAGCCAGAACAAGAGATGCAGGTTCGCCCAGAGAATGGGTCCTGAAACGTGATCACAAGCATGCAGGAGATGGTGATGATTGTTCCAGTAAATGCCGACGTAGACGAAACTCAAAACATAGCTCAGGAATGTCGGGGCCGTCGAGCGGAGCGCCTCCAGAGATGGTCCCGAGGGCACCCGGAGATCCAGGACCATGATCGTAATAATGATGGCGAAGACGCCGTCGCTGAAAGCTTCAAGCCGCCCTTTATTCATCGCGGAGGTTTCTGGAGCGCCTGGTGGCGCTTGAGCCGAATCGCATCGGCAACCTCGTCGCGCCGATCGAGGGTCGCTCGATCCCACGTCGCCAAATCCGCCGCCGCAGAATAGGTGTCCTGGAGAAACCGAAGAACCGAATCGACGGGATCTTCCGAATCTCTCGCATCGGCGTAGTCCAGAATGAACTCGCGCATACTCGTGTTGAAGCCGCCGTTGCCCGAAAGCACGGTTTTATCAAGGCCCTCGGGAACGGGCGCCGCGTAGGAATAAAATGCGGCGCGGCCGTATCCTCCGTTGCCCGGCCAGAAACCCGCGCTAATCACCTCATGCGAGTACGCTTCTGCCTGAACGGAATCTGCGCCTGGCCGCGCCGGCGCTCTTTTGCCGTTAAATCGGGTGACGGCCAGGTCGAACGATCCCCAGAAGAAGTGCACCGGGCTGATTTTGCCGTAGAAATTCGTGGAAAAACGTTTGAGAAGCGTATCCGCGATTCGGAGCACATGCCAGAAACGCGTAACGGCGTCGCGGTCGTAGCTGCAATGAACCGTGTCGACGTCGCAGCGGATGGGATTTGCGACCTCCACCGGCATCGGACGGATCTTTGCGGAAACGCCAAGCGACGACAGCGTCTTGGTGAACTCGTCAAAAAACTGCGCCACCGAAATGGGCCGGAGCGGGATCTTCCCGATTTTCCCCGTACTCGTGCGGCAGGCTAGTTCGTGAGATACGAAGTCAAATTCGATGTCGAGCAGCATCCCGCGATCCGCGGGCATTGCCGATGTTGTAAGTCCGCGCGCCGTGAGATAAAGGGGGATATTCCACCAGTGGTTCTGTATCGGCGTCAGCGACAAACGCGTCTTGCCGACGATCTGCATATACATGTGCAGCGTTTCGCCGGTGTCTTTCCATTGTTCCCAATCGAGTGGCGGCCACTCGCCGAGATCGGGTAAGGGACGTTGCATGCTATTCTCTTTGCGGCCTACGCGCCGCCATCCGACGGCGGGCCATGTCGTCGCTTTAGTGTAGGCGCGACTCCCAGTCGTGCGGCACCTTGCCCGATGGTCCTGGCGCAGGCTGGTCCTCCGGATGCCATCGCGGCTCAGCGAGCTTCTCGCCGGGGATCATTTTGCGAGTCCGATAGTCATAAAACCAGGTCTCTCCCGGTTCAAAGCTGGCCGCGACCGGATGGTCCGTGGCATGAAAATGCTTCGAGGCGTGCTGGCTGGGAGAACTGTCGCAACAGCCGACATGCCCGCATTCGGCGCAACGCCGCAAATGCAGCCACCATCCGCCTGCAGCAAGGCACTCGGCGCAGCCCTCGCCGCTCGGCGGCACAGCCGGATTGATTCCATGACGTTCAGTTTTCATGCTTGTCCCTTACGGCAGCAGCAGTATTTTACCGGCGCTGCCCTGCGCAAACGCGGCATGCGCCTCCGCAGCGTCCTGAAGAGGCAATCTGCTTCCAATCGGGATGGTCAGTTTGCCGGCCCGGACTGCGTCAACGGTGTACTCCAGATTCTTCGTGTCCTGTTTGGACACGAAGGCGACCGTGCGCACCTGAGGATATTTGGCTGCATTGGCCGGAGCGCCCGTGACGGAGGCGAAAGTCCCGCCCGGCTTCAGCTTTGCCATAAGATCCTCGGCGGTCTTTCCCCGAACCGTGTTGGCGACGACATCGACGGGCTGGAGATCCGCGACGGCCGGTGGATCATCGAGCGCTATCACGCGATCGGCGCTAAGATTCGTCGCCGCCTCCAATTGCTTCTTCAGTACCCCGGCGATGACCACCGCGCCGCGGTCCTTGGCGGCGAAGACGGCCGACCGGCCAACGCTGCCTGCCGCACCCGAAACCAGCACAGTCTGGCCTGGCTTGACATCGGCCCCGACATAAATGAGCTGGCTGCCGGTCATGGTGACGAGCGGGAGCGCGGCTGCGTCGGCGAGGTTCATGTCCTTGGGCACCTTGGCGAGAAGCCCGGACTTCACGGCGCAGAGTTCGGCGTAAGTGTGGTAAGCCCAGGCGAGGACTTGGTCTCCCATGGAAAAACCTTCAACGCCAGACCCAAGCTTTTCGACCGTGCCCGACAAGTCCCATCCCAGAACACCCGGAAATTGCACAGGCCGCCACGCCTTGGTTTCGCCCGATCGCTCTAGGGCGTCCACCGGGTTGACGCCCGCCGCAGCCACCCGGACCATGACTTCGCCCGGTTGAAGAACCGGGTCGGGATAGTCTTCGTAACGAAGGACCTGAGGTCCGCCATATTCGTGAATGACAGCTGCTTTCATAGGTATACGCCCGCGCTGAGCGGCCGCCCGACCACCAATATATTTCACCACAGCGGCAGCGACTAGTACCGCAAATCGGAATTCATCGTTCCAAACCTGGAACGATGATCCACTATCCCCGCCATCCGCGTCAAAGATGTAGCGGATTGAAATTCGTGCCGATGTCGAAGTAGTCGACGCCCTCATGACGCTTTAGCACCCGCACCAACGGCAGCGTCAAGGGAAGCGCGGCGATCTCCCAGACCACCATGATTCCCCATCCCGTAACCGCGACCGCGACCATCTGGCACGGGGGCATTGTTCCCGAAAAAGCGACCAGAACGAAGGTGGCGCTATCGATGAACTGGCCGACGACGGTCGAGAGCACGAAGCGCAAGAACATGAAACTGCCGTGGGTTCGGATCTTGCATTTCGCGAGGACATACGAATTGCTGAACTCGCCCACGAAATATGCGGTCAGTGATGCTAAAACGATGCGTGGGACCGCTCCCAGGATTACATCGTAGGCCGACTGGTGCGTCCAGAGAGAGTCGGCCGGCATCGCGCCGCAGATTTCGATCATGACCACGAACAGGACGAGCGAGCCTAAACCTGTCCAGATCACCTTTCGCGACTCCGCATAGCCGTACACTTCCGTCAACACATCGCCAAAAAGCGCCGCCAAGGGAAACATGATCAGCCCGCCCGTGAAGGGCAGCGGACCCACACGAATAATCTTGCAGTTCAGGACATTCGAGATGAGCAGCGTCGCTGTAAACAAGCCAGTCAATACCGGCAGGAAAGCGAACGCCGTCTTCTTCGAAGACGCGACAGGCATGGAATTCGTGACCATTCAGTTGTCCTCAGGGTCCAGCGCGGACCGGAATGACTCCCTACGCGGGGAGAGATGGAAAAAGAGCAGGCGCCATTTTGGCGGCGAAATCCTTAAACACGCGAACGGGCCTGGGCACGAAACGATTGCCAAGATGACACAACGACAGATGGAAAATCCGGAAATGCCATTTGGGCATCACCTCGACAAGCCGGCCAGATCGCAGGAGATCCGGTTGAACGATCGGCGGAAGATCGCCGATTCCGGCGCCCGCAAGCAGCGCCGTCGCAAGCCCGTCATACTCGTTAATCGCCAGATACGGTTTGAACGTAATCGAATCCCGGTCTTTGCCGTTCGCGTGAATAAAATTCCAGGTGTTTTCCGGCCGCCAGAACGAGAATGCCAGGAGCCTGTGCGACAACAGTTCCTGAGGCGTCTTCGGCAGCTTGTTCCTCTGCAGGTATTCGGGGCTCGCGACGAGCTGATGGCGATAGGTCAGAATCCGCCGCGCGACCAGGGAGGAGTCTTCCAACTCGCCGACGCGAAACGCGAGGTCAACGCCCTCGGCGATCTGGTCCACGATTCTTTCGGTGATGAAGACCTGGATGTGGACATGCGGATATTCCTTTTGGAAGGCGACGACAATCGGGGCTAGCAGCGAGTCCGAGATACTCGGCGGAGCCGCGAGCCGCAGATTTCCCGAGACCTTCGAGAGATGGTTGGACGCGATATTCTCGATCGCTTCGCTGATCTCCGCGCCGCGATGGGCATATTCCAACACCTCCGAGCCGACATCGGTGAGACGCAGACAGCGGGTTGAGCGCTCAATCAGGCGGACGCCGAGCGCCTGCTCGAGTTCGGCGATGCGCCGGCTCACGGTCGATATCGGCATTTTGAGACGTCGCGCCGCCTTCGAGAAGCCGTTGGCGTCCACCACGTGGGCGAAGATGATCAGCGAATTGAGGTCTGACATCGCTTTTCCAATTCTGGAAAATCATTCCAATCGTGGCCCCATACGAACGAAGAAACCAATATTGTAGGCTTAAGGACAGCATGAGCGCTTGGGCGGGGACCACGGCGATGAGCAGTCGATCGCCGCAATCGCAAACAGTTACTTATATAAATCCAAGGGACCCGCGGTCATGGTCGTTTGTCCGACCTCAATGAGGTAGCCGTCCGGATCGCGCATGTAGCACCGCATTTCCGTTGCAAGGACTTTGGGCTCGGTGATGAATTTCGCGTCCCGCGACGACCAGAGCTCGTAGCGGCGTTTTATATCGGTGACACGAAGGTTTATGAAATTACCGAGGACAGACATTTGGATCGCCTGGCGGCGCAGCGACGACGACAGGCTTATCGTCAGTCCCTCCGCCTCCGCCGTTGATCGTTAGCCAGATATTGCCGAGCCGAAGAAACGTCGGCTCCCCCTCGCGCAGCACCGTGGCCCCGAGCACGTCCCGATAGAAAGCGACCGAGCGCTTTATATCGCGAACGATGAGCGTATTCGTCACGACGAACTTCAATTCAGCGCCCTGATCCGGCCCAGTCGACAGGCTCGTTTCCTTTCCTATGGTTGATACCCGTCCGCCATCCATTTGGCAAAGAGATCAATCCGGGATTGGGGCCAGGGGCCTTCGCCTCTCGGTGGCGGGGGCGGCATGACGGGCCCGCCCACCCCGCGAATCCGGTCGTAGATGGCGGCGGCGTGTGCTTTCACGTCGTCATAATTTGCGAGATTGAACGCCTTGCTCATGGCGTGAATGTCCCGTTCCGTAAAGAGGGGGAGAATGTCCGCTTGAAAGCTCGTTGGATTGGCCATAATCAAAGAACCTCAAAGATACTGTAAACCGGGCCATCCGGCAACCGATCGCCGGTCCCGACTGCGATAATGCGGTTCATCCAATCGTATTTTTTGGAACTGGTCTCGAACATCGGATTCATCCGGAAATAGTAGCTCCTGGGATCGACTGTCTCTCCCTTATCCAGTTTCTCGATAACGCTCGGCGGACCGGCGCGCAAACATGTGTAGGTCATCACGATCAATTCCCCGTCTGTCGCCTTCAGTACCAGCCGAACGTCCAGCTTGATACATGAATCGGTACGAACTGCCTGCCAGTCGTTGCCGGTGACGACCTCGCCGGACAGTCGCTCGCCTTCGAATGAGCCACCCTGGATTACGCCGATCCGGCGAAATGCGTTGGGAGTTTGACCGATCACGATCAGGGGCGGCACCGCCTCACGCAACACGAACAACGGCCGGGTTCGGATGCTGAGGAGAGACTCGGGCAGGTTTTGACTCAGAGCGGTTGACATAATGCCCCGTTTCAATCACAGGAAAGCGAGCAGCGCTTTGGCAAGCGCCTCAGGTTGTTCTTCCGGAACAAAATGGCCGGAATCGGCGATCACCACGGACTTCACTTGCTTGAAGTAAGGCCGCAACGAGTCTCCCATATTCGGAATGGAGTGTTCACCACCCACGGCCAGGAGACGGATGGGCAGTTTGGTCTTGAACTGCTTCTTGTTGAACTCCATGTCGTCAACGATCTTGCGGCAGTAGTCGAAAGCCGCGTCCATGCGCCCCTCTCGTGCGTAAGCATGCACGTAAGCATCGACATCACTCTGGGGAATCGCGCCCGGCTTGTACACCTTGTTCTTAAACCACCATCCGACGTACACATCCTCTTTGCCCTTCGTGAGCTCCGCGGGCAAATCAGGAAGCATCTGGAAGATAAAGTTCCATTTCCGCTTGTAGTCGGAGAGTTCGATGCCGTTCAGCAAAGTGACGCCGGGTATCCCGGCATCGATGAGCGTCAGCGACTTAAAGTCCTCTTTAAAAAGGAGCACCCAGCTATAGGCGACCCACGCTCCAAAATCATGCGCTACGACATGCAGCGGCGTTCCAAGCCCGACCACGAACTGGTGAAAGACTCTGCCGGCATTTTCCGTTGTCGCCGGGGCTTCAAGGATTCCCGAATCCCCGAAGCTCGGCAGATCGGCCGATATGGTTTCGAACTTTTGCGACAGCAGCGGAACGAGCCTGTTCCAGGACCGGCGCGTTTGTGGAAAGCCCGAAATCAATAAAACCTTGTCGCCTTTTCCAGACCGGTCGAAGGCGATCTTTTTTGCTTCGCTCTTCTCATCCATAGCTCCCTGACCTCCTGCCTGGGCGGCAGCTCGGCCAAGCGCGCCAATGGCCAGGCTTGAAGCACTGGCAAGCGCGACGCCGCGTCGCAGGATCTCACGCCGGTCCAGCAGCTCATCGCCGACGCTATCCTCGAATTGCTTGCGGTTCCTCATTGAGATCGTAGTACAAAGGAAGCAGCGCGTGCGGCCCGCAGCTCGCGCGATCAGCCGACCATGGCTTAAAACCACACTCTATCCGGGAACCGTGGGATGCACTAGACGGGAATCTCGGAAATCATCATTCCATATTTGGAACAATGGCGAGCGATTCAAGCCGATACATTAATGCCGCGGCGGATTCGTCGACGAGAAACTATACCGCGCGATTTTCCAGACGTCGTCCTGTTCCTTCCTGAAGATGAACAATTCCTGGTTGCCTTCGGCGCTTTTCCTTCCCGTTGCGTGGTCGGTCGTCGTGCCGGCAGAATTGGTGCGCGCGAAAGCCCATCCAGGACCGATCTCGACAATTTCTGCGATCGTGAACTTGACGTTCAGCGTGATCGCCTTGAAGACCGCATCGTAAGCCTTTCCGAGGGCTGCTGAACCAATTGCCGACTGGCTATACGGAGGCATGAACACGCCATCCTCCGCATAGAGTGGTATGACGGCCTCGGTGCTCGAGGCGTTCAGCGCCTCGTTGTATTTTGCCAGCAGAGCCGTGACAGCTTCTTTGGTCGCGCTCATTGGTTAGTCCTCACCTTCGACACCCCACTATAGGCTCAAGGCGCGCGCCGGACTAGCCGGGCAAAGTGGAAAAGGCTTTTCCGAATTCGGAACAATCGTGCCTCGTCCCGTAAAGCGACCAACGATAAATGGCACAAAACACAACGATCAGTGTCACAAACACAATGATCAGTGTCACAAACGAGAGAGAGAAAACGCGGACAATGCGGGACACACAACGAGCGGCCTGATCCCTTGAGGGATCACCGATGGACCTCAACTTCGAAATGGCATCAGACTTGCAGCTAAGCCGCTATAGTGGGGGCAGACGCCCCCGTTTTTATCCTCGAACCTCCCCCGCCATCGTCCCCACCATGCGGCAGATCTGAAACATCCGCAGCTTCACTTTCGCAATGTATTGCGGAAGGTCTTCGATTTCCGCATTCGTCTGGGGAACCAGCATTCGCACTCCAATATCTTCACGGCCGGCCAGCGGGCAACTACCCGCGCCGGGAGGGGTTTCAATGGCGCATACGAAGTACCCGACCATGGCCGTCAGAACCCCGCCAACGCGCCGTGGCGTACCGGCGAAGCCACCGGCACGGGGAAGGCGTAGAACCCCAGGAAGGCCGTCCCGAGCGCTGGAGAAAACTCGCGCCTCGATCGACCCACACTGAATTCGGCGAGCGGATCCGGCAGCGCCAGTTTTGCCGATCGGCCCACCGGCGCGTCCGGGACGTCGCCAGGAACTACCGATTTCGTCGCGGTGCTGGCCGGCGCTGGGAGCCGGCGCCGTTCGCCAGATCCGGAGTACTCCCCCGCCAGATCCGGCTGGGCTGCTGGCATCGCCAGCTTCGCCGACGGCGGCCGCCCGGCCGTCGCCGCTGAAAATGGTGAGGCTGCAGGGGCCATCAGAACGTCGCCAGCGTGCCTTGCCTCACCTGCGTCGCCACCAGGCGCACATCTCGGTTCTGAACCGCATCATTGACCATGCCACAGAACTCCTCGATTCCGCTCGCCCCCACAATGTGCCCGGCCACGTTGATCTGCACATAGCCGCCGCCGCTGCCACCCATCTGTCCCTGGCTGCCTCCGCCTCCGGAGCCGCCGCCATAGCCGGCGGATGGATTCCTGCCACCGCCTCCGCCAGCTCCACCACCGCCAGCGCCGGCGGCGCTGCCACCACTCAACGCGCGCCCCGCCACTGCCCCCGCCAGGCCCAGCGATCCGAAGATCGCCGCCGCTTCGAACGCCGCCGTCGCGCCCGCCGTGTTGGGCGGCGTCAGGGCCAGGTCGAAGAACGCCAACCCCAGCGAGTAAATGGCATACGACATCGCCTGCGAAGCGAGCGATTCCACCGTTGACACGGCCGCCTGTTTCATGGCCGCGCTCATGGATTTGCCGTACACCAGCGCATTCGCGATCCCCGCGCCCATGCCTTGCGCCATCTGCCCGAAAGCCTTCTGGCCCATGTCCTCCAAATTCTGCATCGCCACCTGGACCATCATGGCCGACTGATTGGTGCTGGTCTGCCATTGCTTCATCAACGCTTCGTTGCCGCGCAGCCCCTCGCCAAACTTAGCCCCAAAGACTCCCTGCCAGCCCTGCGAGTTATACAGCGTTTGTAAGTCGGTCGAGAGCCGCTTAGCCAGCGCGTCCACGTTCAGCGCGTACTGCGCCGTGAGGGCGGCCTGCTCACCCGGCCCTTGCCCGATCTTCGCCTTGGCCAACTGCGCCGCCGAATACGCCTGGACGTCCATCGCGTACTGCGTTTTCAGCTTTTCCTCGGTGGACATATTCGCTTCGAGCAGCTTGCCGAGGTGTTGCTGTGCAGCCTCCATCTCCTTCAAAAAGGCGGCGTTCTGCAAGCGGCCGATGCGGTCGATTCTGGCTTGTTCCAGGTCTCCCAGCAGCTTCTGGTTCTCTGCTGTGAGGGTGCCCTTAGTGACATACTCGGCGCGCATGGCATCGATCTCCCGATGCACGCCGGCCACCTGGCGCTCATAGGTCATATCGACCTGCTCGGCCAGCTTGTCCTCCAGGCTCTTGCCCAACGCGGCGATCTGCTCGTTCTTCGTGGCCGTCGCTGCGATTTCGTTCACGAACGCCGCAGTCATCCCCGCCGCGATCGCTGCGTTCCCGGCATTGGCCTCATTTACGATCTTCAGCGCCTGCGCATGGGCCAGCTCCGCGATCTTGCCCGGCAGCGCGGCCAGTGCGAGCATCTGCGTCGCGTAGCTTTCCGCGGTGACTTTGCCCGTGGCGTGCAACTTCGCCAGCTCCGCGGAAGCCTTGGCCATCTCGGCACCGAATCTGAGAATGATGTTTTCGGCCTTGGCACTCTCACCACTGATGTCGGCTATGTCGGTTTTGACGCGCGTCAGTATCTCCGACACTCCGGAGAACTCGGTCTTCGCTTCCTTGACCTTCCCCGGATCCGCAACCGGCGGCGCCTTCCCATCTCCGCCGGCACCCTCCAGCAGCTTCGCCATCGCGGCAATATCAGCGCCGGCCTTAACAAACGCTGCCGTATAGGCTGCCATGAACTGCGGGATGTTCTTGGGCTTTGACTCCATCGCCACCCACATGGCGATCTCCATCTTATGCCACCAAGTCAGCGTAGGCATGGTGTGTTCGGCCAGGTACCTGTCGAACCCCTCCTGCTCGGCGCGCATGGTCTTAATCGACGCCTGCAACGCCAGGACAGACACCATGGTCTTTTGGTTGAGGGTGAGGCCCAACTCGTCGGCGTGCTTGGCCATTTCGACCATGCCCGCGGAGCCCAAACGCAGGAAAAGAAGCATGGCTGCCCCGCCGCGCCCGAACATCTCCACCACGGCGGCGGTCTTGACGGTTCCATCCTTCATTTTGTTGAGACCGTCCGCCACTTTTTCGAGCATCGGCTCGATGCTGCCTTTGGCGGCGGCGGCGATATCGGCCTGGGTAATGCCCAGCAATTTGAGCACTGCTATCTGTTCTACGCCGCCTCTGGAAGCCTCGAAGACGAACCTGCTGAATCGGACGATGCTCAGAGTCATGCGGTCGTAATCGACGCCAAGCTCATCGGCGGCGAATTTCATACGCGACATCTGTTCGACCGATAGCCCCGTCATGACCGAAGCTTTATGCACCGCTTCCGCGTACTCTACGAACTTGTGCGTTGCTTCCACCGCGAACGCCGCGACGGCCACCACGCCCGCCGCAACGGCCGCTGTGATGCCGATCATGGCCTCTTTGACAGTGCCGAGTTCGCCGAAGACATCTTTAGACCAGTTTTCGAACTGCCCGGCCATTTGGTCGAGATTTGTGCCCAGCAGCGCGCGGAAGCGTGTGATATTTTGCTCCGCGTCGTCGGAATTCGCTCCGACATTAAAAATCAGGTTCGCAATCGAATCAAAAGCCACAACCTACCCCCTTCTCGCTGACTCCGTTTCCACCTTCTAGAGACTCCGCCACGCGCATAGCCCAGCGCACAATGAAGATCGCATCCTCCGGCGGAATGTCCCACGGGTGGATCTCATTCTCCCCGGCCGCCGTGAGACTCACGCGCGGCGCCACGCAACAAAACATCATCAACAGATGGCTGAACCCGGCTGTCTCAGCCGCGCCGTCCGAGACCAGCTCCGCCAGCTGCAGCGGGTCTGGCCGGCGCGCGAGGATCGTTATTCCGCTCGGGAGTTTCAGCTCCACGGCATCCATCTCGATCAGCTGAATCAGACGGCGGATCATCATTCCGTCCGCCGCGGCCCTCAGCGATCTATTCCACCCACCTGCGCTCTCTGAATCAAACACCATGCCTACCCCCGCACTCCACTCCCAAACACAAGCACCCTGATCCAATCCTGATGGACCGGCGACATGCTGTACTCGTTGCCGTTCTGCAACAAGAACCGAAGGACATCCTCTTCCGGGACACACAGGCCAGCATAGGTTCGATTCCCGAAGAGACCCTTCTCCACCCAGCCTTTAACCTTCTCGCGGCGCACTCCGAACAGCTTTTCAAGGTGCGCTGGCCCGTAGCCTTCGCGCCTCGCTTGTTGCGCAAGCCGCTGCCCCTCGATCCGCCGTGCGATCGCCTGGACCAAGGGATGGCCAATCCCCGTTCCCGGACCGTGCTTAACGCCCTGTTTCCTGGTTTTACGCACATAGACTCAACTCTCACGTTCCGCACGTCCGGTCCTCGAGGCGCTTCAAACGATTTCTCTCGTACCGCGCCATGTAGTCCGCGTCGTAGCCCGGCTGCGCGGATTTTTGGCCATCCTTACGCGCTGGCTGCCCCGTGGCGCTATTTGCGATCGCCCGCCGGCCGCCAACTACCTGCAAAAGCGTCTGGGGGGCCTCAGCGCCCGGCAGCTCCGTGGGCACAGCGTCGTTACCCTCTTCGGGATCGTCGCCGGTACCGGCGTCGGCCGGTTTCTCCGGCGCCCCGAGCTTTTTCCTAAGCCATGCCTCCGTCTCATCGTCCGGGGTCATCATTCCGGACAATCCCATCTTGTTGACTGCATCTACGATGGCGTCGATTTTGAAGGCCAGGATTTGCTGTGGGACCAGGCGCGGGTACAGCTTAACGCCGGGGAAGTTGAAATCCACCATTCGCTTTATCGTGGTTTTGGTGAATACGTCGCCCACCAGGTCCGCAGTTGACTGAAGGGACATCAGGAAAAAATCGCTCATGGTCTCGCCGAGCGATCGGTTGCCACCGCTGCCGTGCTCCTGGCCCATGAGCAGAAATTGTCCGATTACCGCTAAGGCGATCTGCATATTGTGGTGGGCGATCGACGGCATGCAGTCCTTAACCATGCCCTGCACTCCTTTGAGTTCGAAGGTCCAGCCCGGGGGGATCGTGATGCCGGTTTTTTCATGGGCGATCAACTGTTGAACCCACTGAATGGCGGCCAGGCGGTCCTGCTTGGCGGCGTTCGGCCCGAGGGTGATTACCGGCACGCCCATGCCGTTGCGTTCGCAGGTGATGGCGTCGATGGCGTAGAGCGCCTGTTTGGTGTACCAGTGCTGGTACATGGCGCGGGTCAGGGCGCGGCCTGCGAAGTTTGCGCCCTCTTGTTGGAAGGTGAACAGCGCCATTTTGCCCACAGGCAGCGTGGCGCTGGTGTACTCGCCGGCGCGGTAGCCGAGCTGCTCGAGCGCGATCAGCTCATCAGTATCGGGTTTCGTGATCCAGCGGTAGAAGGTCAATGGGAGGCGCGGCGCCATACGCTTCAGGCGGATGCGGTTGCTGTCGATCTCCCAGATGTCTTCGTGACAGGCGCAACCGAAGTCCAGCATCAGCATGGCGTTTTCGATGGCCTTCTTGAATTTGACGGCGAAGAGGTTTTCCTTGACGAATTCGGCCGCTTCCTTCTCGATCGGCGAGGCCAGGTCCGGAGTGACGATCATCCACTCGGCACAGATGACGGGCAGCTTGCAGGCCATCAGCATGGCGGCCACGGTGGAGTCTGAGCGGCGCATCTGTTCGTAGAGCGGAAAGCAGGAGAAGGGGCCTCCCTGGAACTGCGGATTGTACTCCCCCAGCTCGCTCAGGAAGCCCGCGAAGATGGGCGTACCGGCCGCGCCCCACTCACCATCCACAACCTGGGCCGGCGGCGCGCCAATCATATTCTGGGTGTTCTGCGCTTGCGCCTGGCCGGCTGGCCAGAAGCTACTTATTCCGAGGGTCTGAATTCTTGCCACTTCGGAGTCCTCCCGATCATTGGCGCGGACCGAAGCGGCCCGGCTTGTGCTGATCCGCCATCCGGACCGCCGCGTTATAGCTCGCAATAAGTCCTGGTTGCTCCATCGCCAACTGCGACCAGGCTGTTGCATAGTTGAGTTTCTTGTTAGCCGCGCATTTGGCGGCGATGTTGGTTTCGATTTCAGCCAGAACCATCGTCTGAAACGGCCCGCGGTCTCGCAGGTTGGCTGACATGGCGAGCGCCGGCAGTCCTTCGAGAAACGGACGGTTCGTAAGCGCCGCTGCAACCAGAGTGGCGCCCTGGGCCTGCCCTGAATGCTTGTCGCGCGCGCCATAGTCGATCACCGGACTGATGTAACGGTACTCGCCGGCGGAAATCATGCCGGCCGCGCGCGCCGTGAACTTAGCTGTGCCCCACAGGATTCCATCTGCGTCCGGCGCATCTTCGACGGCGGTGAGCCAGCCAGCCGCGGGGATGGGACCGCCCTGGGCCGCCTCGGGGAATTCGGAGGCGTGCTCGTAATCGATGACGGTGTCGATGGTGCGGCGCCTAAAGTTAGCCACTAGGTCGGCAAGCGTCTGGCGGGTAATAGCGAACGCTTGCGCGCCCTTCTTGAATTGTCCTATGACTGCGATGGGGATGCGCTTGGCACCATCGGCCAGCGCGCCGAGCAGAACCGCGAAGCGCGGTCCGCTGTCGGTCATGATTACTTCGTAACCCGCTTTCATGTGTCCCTTTCTCGCTCCTCACGAGCCCACTGGGATAGCGCCCGAAGCTCCCGTACCCTGACAGGCAGGGCATTTGCCGGAGCCCCCGCAAGTTGTGCAGTACCCCGCATCGCCTTCAAAATGGTGGTCTCCCGTTCCGTTGCAAGCGATGCACTCTCCGCTTGCCCCACACAGAGAGCACCGAGGCCAGGCGAAATCTGATGGCATGGCACGGTTGCTTACAATTTCGTTTTTTTGTGTAGCCGTTGATTGCCGGCGCGACGTTAGCTGCATAGTCTCTCTTTCCTCCGTTACTTGGTTGCCGAATTGAACTGTGTCTCACTCATGCTCCACCCGCAAGGCTCCGCCCCGGAGATATCGACTCTTGATCTGATAGAGCTCGCATTTCCGATACAGAGTAGTGCGGCCGATGCCCAGTATCTGCGCGGTTTTGACGCGATCCCCACGCTGCTGATCGAGTACCCTGATGATCGTTTCCTTTTCGACGGCGGCTGCGGCGACGGCCAACGCGGCCACTGGGGCGCCGGCCGGTTCCGCTGGCGCGGCGGACAAGGTAATCCCGGCCGCTTGGAGGGCGGCCGCCACGGGGCTGACAGTTGACTGATCCGCTGGCTCGGGGCGATCATCTGAGCTGAAAAAATTAAACGACGTGTCCGGGTCGTCATCCCGATAGGCGGACCACTCGGCCATACGAATGACATCCGCCCCATCGTGGCTCGCTTTTTCAAAGGACTCGCGCTCCTTAGCCGCCGCCTGGCTCGCCTCAAGAATTGCGGCCGGAAGCGCGCAGGGAGCTTGCGCGCGTTCCGGCTCTGTCCGTGCCGGAAGAACAGCCCGACGACGAGAAGAGCGCTCTTTATAATCCGGCACGGGAACTTGTTGGTGTACGGCAGCGATGAACTTTCGGACTTCGCGGCGGGCGCCGCGGCGGTCCCTCTCGTCTTGCACGAAGGCGTCTTCACCCATCCGGCGCAATTCAGCGTTCTGCGCCATCCCAACGAACCGATGTTGATAATAGACCGCCGCGGTCCCCAGGTCGAAAGGATCGAAGGCCAGCTCTATCTCGAATCCGTTCAGACTCATCAGGGCGACTGTGGACTCTTGGAGCCTATAGTGGTATGACTGCCCTCCGAAGGTGGCGCGGACCTCGCCGTTCCTCACCTTCAATAGGCGACGTTTCCAAAAGCAAAACTGGAGAGTCGCAGCGTCAACCGTTTTGCGCGGTACCTGCGGTATGAGTAACTCCCACGCCTCGTTCGGGCAATACCAGCCTCGGGGGCCTGTCGGATTGATCTTGACCATTCCGACACCCGAGTGAGGAGTCTCATTAAGGCTTCGCAGCTTCTCATCGTAGATGATAGCGATTTCTCCGATGGGAATGAATGGACTCTCTTTCGCCTCCGACTTAAGCCACTTTTCGTGCTGGGTAACTAGCGCTTCGAATCGTTCCGGCCTGGCCGATGGCGTGTGCCCGCACCACCAGGGCAAGGTACGATCGAAATTGGCGACGTTCAGAAAATTGGGCTCGATGATCTTGGACCGTGCGCGTCTTACGATCGCGTGGTGGACCCGAATGCCCAGCGTCTCAAGCACGCCACGCACGCCCTGCGACATTTCCTCCAACCGGTAGACGGCGCCGCTCTTGGAACGCCGGCCCTCCAAGTACTCACATTTGAAGTCCTTGCCGTTATCCCAGTAGACCGAAGACGGTATACCCCAATCCAAAATGCACCTCTTGAGTACGGAGGCGATGCTGTCACTACTGGGAGACTCCACGATTCCCCAGGAGAGCCATTTGCGGGTCCTCATATCTATAGCTGCGGTGAGCCATGGCCGAATGAGTTTCCATTCAGACTTCTCCCTCACAAGACAAAAGATGTCCAAGCGTCTGTGATCCATCACAACGTAGTCTAGAGGCTTGATCTCCTTCAAGTCTCTGAAGCTGATGACTTCCTGACTGTTGGAGAAAGCCTCTTCACCTTCACGGCCCATCACCTTGAGAATGTCAGGCAACTTATTAAACCAATTAAGCATGGTTCCATAACTTACCTCGGGTAGTTGGGCCGCCGGAGAGAGTTTGGAAGACTCCTCCAGTAAGTAGCGGTGATACTTTCGAGCCTCGAATTCTTCCAGCAGTGGGGTATCAGCGTGCGTCGCGCGCCACGCACGCTCTTCCATATATCCCCGATAAATCTCCCTCACACTCAGCTTGCCGTAACATCCTTTTTGGGGTAGCGATGTGGCGATCAGGAAATCAAGCGCCGCTCCATTTAGGCCCCTGGGACTCCCCTTGTCGCTTCGGTCTCGGGGTACAAGGCCGGCGATGCCGTGCTGTTCAAACCGACCCAGCCAGCGATAGATTGAACGGCGAGTTACGGAGTGTTGCTTGCTGAGGAAATCGATTACCCCTCCCACTCGGGTGTGCTGAAGCCACATCAACGGATAAGCACCTCGATTTATCAGTGGCTCCAGTATCTTCAACCTGCGATCGACCTCCAGGCGGTCTTCTTCGGAGAGGTTCGGGCCGAGCGGCCGGGTCAGGTTCAAAGCCAACTGGCTGGCTGGTGACAGATCGACAATCTGTAGGGCTGTGCCCGCGCGCGCCGCATACTCGCTGAGCTGTGCCGGAGGCGCGGTCGGATTTATTGCGGTGAGACCCATTGGCTCTTTCTAAGCAGCGGCTGGCGTGGGACTCACCCGTGGCTGCAGGTCGCGACCCTGTAGGGCCGCCTGGACCTCCAAACTCAGCGCGAGGATGGAGTCGTAAAGCTCCGCGCAGCCCTCGCCCGTTCGGTACCAGAGGGTGCTCTTCGGATGCGGCGATCTGTCGAGATCCCGCGAGTCCACTATGGCCTTGCCGGTTTCCACGTCCACGGCAATTGTGAGCCCTATGTAGGGCATCGTCTGTCTGTACCGGGGGGCCGAGAAAACTGCGAGCCATGCAAGTTGCTCGCACACAACGTCGCGAAGCTGCTGGGCTGCCTCGCGATATTGCTCCGCCGCGGCGTGGTACATGAGCGCGCCGTAGGCGTCGTGTGCGGATTGGAGCTGCTTTACCAGGGAGTCAACGCCCAGTTTCGAGGCCGCGGCTTCCCGCTCAATTGCGGCAATGCCGGCGGTAACAATCCGCGATTGCCTCCCAAGGTGTTCGATCTCCAGCTCCTCAGGCAAAGCACCCTCGGGGATCTCACTGGAGATGGCCATCTGGGTTTCCCGTTCCCTCAACCGGCGCGCCGCGGCGTCTAGCTGCGGTGTGAGGTTCTGGAGCTTGGTGGTTTCCGCCGCCCCCCGCGCAAGTATCTTTGCGTGCGCCGCCCTCGCCAGTTTCAACTGGGCCAGCAGCTCGTTTACCCTGGTCAATTCGATAGGTTCGTCCATGCTATTTCCTCCGTTCCTCTTTTCCCCAAGGCAGCGCTCGTTCTGGCGTATGGCGACGGTGTGCGGTAGGAGGGGCCGCAATGGCACGCTTTTAACGAGCGCCGCCACAGGGAACTCGTAAAACTCATTTGGTCACAACCTCTTCCAGGCGCACGTCCTTTGGCTGAGGCCGATAGTTAAATGGAACCAGCTTGCCATCTTCTACACGGAGGGCCTCCTCTTGGGTCTGGCCGGACCGAAGGCGCATGACGACATAGAACAGTTCCGGATTCGCGCGCGATTCCAGGCCCAGGGCCTGTTTGTAGGTGAGGCCCTGAGCCTTCATCCGCTGGCGGACGGCCTCGTTGATCTGCTCGTCGAGCACATCGATATTGCTCAGCGAAATTATGGCTACCGTCATCATCTGTGGTGTCACGCGGCGTGTACCTCCAATTCGTTCGTACCGTCGTAATGGTTCGCTCTGACGAACGCCCGCAGAAGGAACTGCTTCAGGTCTTGGCCGCTCAGGTGGCCTATGTCCTGACCTCCATCCCACACCGACAGCATCGAGCCGTCGCCGTCCTCGCTGAAGCGCAATTGCAGACGTTTACACACCGCCTCTTTTTCGCCAAACTCGCACTTCAGAACGGCCACTAGGTCATTGGCATTTTTAAGCCAAATTGCCGGGTCTGAGACGTCGAGATAAGCTCCTGGTCCCTCGCAGTGTACGCCGCCATGAGGATGCGCCTTGTTATCGGTAATAAATCGGGCTTCTTTTTTGTCTTTCACTTGTAACTTCCCCCTTTAGAATTTATGTAAGTGCTTCGCAGATGTTGTGCCGATCTTTACTACGTTGTGTAAGTGGCTGTTTGACGATGTTACTCCGCCAGTCCCGCATCCAAGAAACTTGAGCTGTGTGGCCGCGAGTTCGCGCTCGGTTAACGCCCTTGCCGCCCCCACGGCGCGGATTGTTTCGTGCGCCGGCCTCAGTTTTTCGCATAAGTTGCGGCCGAGCGCGAGAACCACTTCTCGAAGATCCGGGCGGCTCAACCACACTCGGAAAGTTTCTTCGCTGGGGGTACGGGGGAATTGGGCTTGACTGGACAGCCGGCCGGCTCCGTTGATAAAGCGCGAGTATTTCGATTTTTCAAACGCGCCCAAGAAGCTTTCGGCGTTCGCGCGCCGCCAGGCGCGTTCTGACACGTAGCCGCAGCGGATCGCAGCCACGCTCAGCCGTCTGGGGCGATCGCCCTGGCGATGAACAGCCGCGGCGAGCAAGAAATCGAGGCTCGCCTGGTTAAAAACACGGGGGCGGCCGCGGTCGGACCGGCGCTTGCGGACCAAACCATGCAGACCAGCATCATTATAGAGAGACCACCAATTCCGGATAGTGCGCCGGCCGATCCCATGTGATACGGCCAGGTAGTCTACCATGCACATCACGCTTTGGCCGTGCTGGCTCCACAACGCTGCGTACCGCGGCCTGTCGATCAGCGGAGCGATGACAGAGTGGCGTTTGGTGATGAGGGCGAGGTCGCCTTCGCTAAACCTGAAAATGGGTACAGAGGAGGTTTCCTTTCGATGCACCATTTCAGGCATGCCTCCACATTGAAAGCAGCGCCAGCAACGCGCCGATCTCCGCGGCTAAAAAGTAAACCGCGATGATGAAGGTGCGGTGGAAGATGGGGAGGCCGGCCGGCTGATAGATTTTGGGAGCCGCGGCGCTGCGCAAGGCGATATCGTCCAGGCGGAGGCGCTTGATGCGCTCGTGATTTTCGGCGTGTTCAGCCCAGGACTGCATGTTACGCCTGCCCCATGGAATCGGTGTTGAGGGATTGCCCCGCGGCAGCCGCTTCCGCGATACTGTAGGTTTCTTGTAAACCTCGCTCAATGTCATGGCTTAGGTGGGAGATCGAGATGTGTTTGGCCGCTAAAGCCAGCAATAACGGCCCTATTTCTTGCTCAGTTTGGGCAAGGCGGAATAGGGAGATCAGGTTTCCGGCACTAGGAAGGACAACCCCCTGCTCCCAGCGCGCCACGCTCGTTGGCGACACGAAAAAGCGCCGACAGAACACAACTTGTGATTCTCCCAATCGCCCGCGTATCGCCTTAATGGCCATTTGTATCAACGTTGTTTTAGACATTTGCTCGTTCTCCGATCGCCCGCTAGGCTAAAGGGTCTAGACCAAAACGTCTAGAACAATATTACGATATATGGGCATCGGTGTCAAGGGGTATATTTTGAATGCGATCGATCGCCACAGCAGTAAGGAGGACACGGCGAAGCCAAGAGAAAACGCAGGTTGAATTTGCTGCGATGCTTGGATGCCAGTCAAATACTGTTGCGCGCTGGGAGAGGGGTGCTCTAAAGCCTGGCCCCATCCAACTGGTGCGCCTTCGTGACTTGGCTCAGGGCGATGATAAGGCGCCGTTCGAAGAGGAGCTGAAGCGCCAATTCGGGTCGAACCCGCCGGGCCATGTCTGGATGTTTACCCCAGAGGAGTCCGGCTGGAAGCCGCTCGGGCGTGACGAACTCGCCGAGCGAGCCGGCTGGAAACGGGTCAGTGATCCGCCACTCACGGCCGAGCCTGTACTTGCTGAAATCGTGTTGCTCTGGGAGACCTATAAATCTGATCCGAAGGCGGTCAAACACTTCCAGGACGCGCTCGGGTTTTTGCGGGTCCAGCTCGCCGGCCGTAAGACTCCAGTGGCGGAAAAACCAAGCGATCCGCCCGCGGCGCCCCCGGAAGAACCGGATGGTCCAGCGACGCCGAAACCGTAGGCACCGGAGTTTTGAGCCGATGTATTCAACCTCACGGTAATTTCGGACCTTACCGTCTGTTGAAGAAGCCCGCAGGAGTAAAACTAAGCCAAAATCTTTTGGGCTATTTTTCAAAACCGGCTGGTGCGGAATCTTGGCAGACCTCAAATGTGCCGAAACGTGTTCAACACTATTGTTATCAGCATGTTGGACCCTTGAACACTGGCGAGATCCGGGGATCTCGTAAAGATTTCGTAAAGTCCCCCTAACCTACTGATTCTTCGTAGCGCGGGGCGGGCGCGGCGGGTCCAGTTTCGGATTTGTGACACTGATCGATTGTTTTGTGGTTTCCGCTTCGCGCGCGGATGTGGCAAGGTGAGCGCCAGCCATCTCCATGAAGACACGCACCTTACGGGACGCCGCGGCGTTCAGCGCCCTTCACGCCAAACCGCGCCGCTTTGTGCCACTTATCTTTGTTTGTACTATCCCGGCTCCGCGCATCGTTCCAAATCTGGAACTCTCATTCTCAAGATTCCCGGCTAGTAGCCCTCGCGCTTCTCGAATAAAGTAAGGGGCGATTAGCTTGCCGTTCACCGGGGATGGGTCGGCGGAGCATTGGCACTCATGGCAAACAAGACCGAGATGCGGCCGCGGCAGGGCGCCAACGTCTTGGATCGCTCGGCTGATCTGCGCAACGTGATGGAGGTCTTGTCGGCTAAGGGCTTCGCCAAAGCATCGATTGCAGACTTAACAAGCGCAGTGGGACCCGGCTACGATGCGCTCCACAAGGCTTTCGGAACCAGGGACGAGATTCTCCGCGCTGCGATCCGGATCTGCGCCGACGCGGAGGTATGCCTGGCCCAGGAGCCTTTGCGCGTGTCGCCGACTGGCAGAGAAGCCATTCTGGCGATGCTGGAAGAGAACGTGCGGTTACGCCGGCAATGGCCGAAACACCGTGGCTGCCTCTTCACTTTCAATGCCTTTGTCATTTCTCTGCACGACGCCGAGCTGCAGGACTTCCTAACCGAGAAGCGTCGTTCTCTTTCGAAGCACATCCGTGCGCGGCTTGCGCGGTCCGCGAGGGAAGGAGAACTTCCTGAAGGCGCCAATTGCGAGTCACTCGCAAACCTCTGCCTCACGGTCCTGAGCGGCCTCACCTTTTGTGTTCTGGATGGCGCGCCACCAGGTCTTCTCTTCCGATCCATTAGACTGTTCGTCGACGCGCTCGACTTCAGGGTGCGCCGAACGAATCTGGCGAAGAAGGCACGGAACTGAGTGGCCCGCGCCCTCACGCTCCCGTCGCGGATTTCAGACCGACCGCAGGATAAGCCTCGACATACTCTTCACCATTGCAGCCGTAGTATGCGACGGTTCGCGCGGCGAAGTCGACATCGTAACGAACAACTCCGGCGCGCCAGGACGCAGCCAGGAACTCGGGGAACGTGCTGTTCCCGGCCTGGTCCGTACGCAGCGCCGCAATCAGCGCATCGCCGTCGAATGGAGGAACATCCACCTTGCCGCAGGCCAACGGCGCGCCAACGGTGACAACTGGTCCAAGCTCCGTCAAATACAAGCTCTGACATGCGGGCAGCGACCAAATGTTGCGCGTAACGCCCGCCTGCCGCAATGTCTCGGCCAGGTACGGGAAGCCCCCGACCCTCGGGCGGATCGCCATCGCCCGTTGGAATGCCGCCTCCAGCTTCTCGATTGCCTTACTCATCCTTATCTCCTTTTCTCGCGAGCCGCGACCGCCAAATCCTTTTCACGGCCTCACACCGTGACCACAACCCGCCCCCGCCTCACCGGATGCTCCACCAGTTCGTGCGCCCGTGCGATCTCTGCAAGAGGAATACGCTCGCCGATCTCGAACCCGGCCCACCCCGCCTGAAGCGCATCGTTCAAATCACGCGTCGCCGCCACCTTGGCCTCCGTCGGAAAATCGTCGCTCCCCAGCAAGAACAGGCGGATGTTTTTGAACACCATCAGCCAGAAAGGGATCATCGGCGTCGCGTTGTCGGTAGCGTAAGCGCCGATCGAACCGCCCATCTTCAGCATCTCGACATCAGCATCGATATTGGCCCCAAAAGCGACTTCGACAATATGGTCAACGCCGTCGGGAGCCAGGGCCTTCATCCGTTCCACCAGCGCGTGGTCATTGAGAACGATTTCGTGCGCGCCCGCCGTCCGCGCTGCTGGTTCCTCCGCTGACGATCGCACCGTGCCAATCACGCGCGCGCCGGCATGACGCGCGAGCGCTGCCGCACACATTCCAACAGCGCCTCCAGCCCCTTGTACCAACACCGTCCGCCCCGCCACTTCGCCCCCGACATGGACAGCGCGATGAGCGGTGATGCCAGGTATCCCAAGGCAAGCGCCCTCCTCTAGCGATACGCTCTCAGGCAAGAGCGCCACATGATCCAGCGGCACAACTGTAAACTCCGCGGCCGTGCCGAAAGGCCGATAGGATTGTGCGCCATAGCACCATACTCGCCGACCGATCCATTCAGAAGACACGCCGTCGCCGACCTGATCCACCCGCCCGGTGCCATCGCTGTGCGGAATGATGCGCGGAAATGGCATGCCGTAGCCAAAGGCGTCTCCACGCTTCTTAATATCGCCCGGATTTATGCCGGAGGCAGCGACCCGAATGCGGACTTCGCCGGCCCCTGGACGAGGGTCTGGCATCTCGCCCACGTGTAAGACTTCCCGTGCCGGTCCCTGCTTCTCGTACCAAGCTGCCTTCATCTGAAATGCCTCGTTTCTCCTAAACCTGTTCGAGCATCTCGCTTCACGTACCATTCAGGATTATCAGGACTGAGCCAATTTTGACAACTGCCACACCAACCGATCGTCCGACCACCGTACGGGAGCTTCCTTGGCTTACTCCGCAGGCCACCGAAGAACCACTTGTAGTCTCCCACCAAAAGAGGAACAAAGTCCCTACTGGTATCGGGAACGCCACTGCCAGTGGAGACGATGAAACCCAATTGCCCACCTACATACCTACTTTTGATAGTTGAGATGAGTTTCATCCAATTTGCTCTGTAGTCAAGGATATGGCGGGGACAGTCTGGTTCGGGACCAGGCGGTCAATGGCAAATCTCGACCGCAGGGAATTGTGATGTGCGGTGGCTGTCTTTTTTTCACAGCAGGCTCGACGAATTCTTTGCGCCTCGTCTTTTGGAGTGAATAGCGGCACATCCGGCGGTAGAATCTCGGATTCTCAGCCCGCATGATTTTGGGTTGTCGGCAAGCTGCTCTCCCTGCTATATTTAGATTTAGGGTGCTGGGTGAGCGGGAGTAATTCAGTGGTAGAATGCCAGCTTCCCGTGGCCCCTTTTATTTTCTTTAGCTTACACGCCTTACTGTCCAGTTTACTGGTCGTCTGAGTTCATTCGAAATCGTGAGATTCGGATGGCACACGGATGGCTCACGTCAATCTCCTCAAACAGGTCAAAATCGATGATCGCTGGGTGTTGCGATCAATTCCCAAGAAGGCCAACGGACAACGCGACTGGAGCGCTTTGCCGGATGGCAACTACTTCATCGAGTTTCGCGAAAAAGGCAAACGTCGCCGCTTACCCGCGGGAGCGACAGTCGCTCAGGCGCTCGAAGTTCAGCGCCGAAAGCAGGCCGAACTTGAAGCGATCGCGTTCGGCATCATCGTGCCTCGACCTCGGCCGGAGGACCTGCCGAAACCGGTACTGATCGATGGGCTGATCGATCGCTACCTGGACCAGATCGAAACCCTGAAGAAGCCCAACACCTTCCGCAAATACAATGCGGTCCTCAAGCGTTTCGCAAAACACTTTGCCGACCGAACTCTGGACGCGGTGTCCGTCGAGGACCTCAATGATTTCATTGTGAAATTAAAGAAGGGCGGGATGTCGCCCAATACAGTTCTTCACAACGTCATCATCATCGCCCAGTTCTGCAAACGCAACGGCAGATCAGGAATCACTAGGCAGGTGCAGTTGCCCGAACGAATTTCGTCGCTTCCCCGCGAGTACACTCAGGAGGAACTGACCAAATTTCTGGCCGCCTGCGTTGACTCGGAAGTCGCCCTCTTCTCCACATTTTTGCTGACCGGTTTCCGTGAGCAGGAAGTGATGTATTTGAGTT
>Ga0302326_10000553_pt1 | contig 103400 bp, 76 predicted proteins | sample Palsa_T0_3_FD_202264 | JGI IMG/M metagenome (GOLD analysis project Ga0302326, IMG submission 202264) | Peat permafrost microbial communities from Stordalen Mire near Abisko, Sweden - Palsa_T0_3 | ecosystem: Environmental > Terrestrial > Soil > Palsa > Peat permafrost | place: Sweden: Abisko... | reverse complement strand
CTGGATGACAAGAGTTCCGGACGGCCGCTTACGCGGCCGTGGCGGGCAAGAGTGCCCGCCCCACACAAAAAACCCTACACAAAAAATCCCACAGAAAAAAGCCTCCGCGGGCCTTTTGGGCTGCGGAGGCTTCTGTTTGCTGTTGGTCGCGAACTTATTTCGCGGCCGGGGCGTTGGCGGGGTTGAAGGAATCGGCGAAGGCTTGCGCGTTGGGCGTGCCGACTCCGGTTACGTTGTCCCAGCCCACTTTTGTGTGCAGGGAAGAGGCGAGGTTGCAGGTCGTGCCGTCGAAGAAGAAGCTCGGCGACGCGATCGCGCAGTCCGTCCCGAAGGAAATGACATAGGCGGTGTCCTGGTAGAGGGGATAGTCCCAGATCGCGCTGATGAACTTTGCTGGCGGATTGGGGCCGGGGCCACCCAGAATTTCAGCAGCGGTGTACTTGGTGGTGCCGGTGGAATCGACGATGGTTGCGATCACGTTATTCTTCATGCTGACTGGAACGACATCGAAGATGGATCCGGCGGGCAAGGAATAGACGTGGGCTGCGGCCTGGCCCAGAGCAGTGCCGCCGTTGGCCTCGGACTCCTGATTGGCAATTGCCCACAGAGCCGAGAACATTGGGGTAGCGACACTGGTGCCGCCGTAGACCTGCCAAACCTGCAACGGAACGGAGAACGGATTGCTGATCAGGATAGCGACTCCGGTATAGGGGTCGGCGATCCAGGAGATATCCGGAAGCAGGCGCTGCTTGCCGGGCAGGGACTTCTGGAACGCCGGCTTGGGGAATCCAGCGAGGCAGTTGTAGTTGACATCCACGGTGACGCAGGTGCTTGGACCACCGCCTGCGCCGCCATTGAATCCGAAATCGCCGTAGTAGACGGGATCGATCACGAAGCCCTCAGAGGCGAGTTCGGTGACGTTGTTTCCCCACCCGGCTTGCCAGGCGATGGAGTTATCGGAATTCAGCGCCAGGCTGACGCCCCCGACTGCGGTGGACCAGGGAGAATCGGCGGGATAGCTGACGGTGGTTTCTCCGTAGAAGGCGCTGAAGTCGCCATCGTCACCGGTGGCGAAATCGGCGGAGATGCCGTAGACGGCGGCGAGTTCGGAAAGCAGGTTGCCGGTCTCCAGTTCGGCGGTGGAAACGAAAGCCTCGGGAGCGCCGTAGCTGCCGGAGATTACGGTGCCCAGGCCGTCGTAGATGGTGAGGTACTCCGCCTCGTCGATGTTCTGGAAAGTGGAGTCCGGAGGAACGATGAGGCTGATGTTGGCGCCGGGAGCCACGGCGTGGGCCCACTCGACGTCAATGTTGATTTCCGCGTCAGGAGCCTCGCAGAAGGTCGGCGAGGGAATGTTATAGATGTTGAAATTCGCTCCCGAAGTGAGCGCGGGCAATCCGAACTGGGCGGAAAAGGCGTTGGCATCGGCCAGAATGGTGGGCGAACCGCACCAGTCGATGATGGCGATGGTTTGTCCGGCTCCGGTGTAGCCTTCGTTGTAGAGGCCGGTGAGATTGTAGGCAGTCTGGACCACTGGCGGAGTGTAGGCGCAACCCGCGCTGGTGGCGCTTTGCAGATTCAGGTGATTGCCCGAGTAGGTACCGATCGGCAGCGGGCCGCCCTCATCGGGCGCGGTGGTGAAGGTTTCCTTCTCCGTGCCGTCAAAGCAATTGGAGTCGAAGAAATCGGCGGGGGTGATGTTGGCTGGTTTGGCGGCTGCCCTGGCGGCGAGAGCGCTCTTGACGCCATGGCTGCTGGTGGGAGGAGTGATGGTCCGAGCCATCATGGGATGCTCGAAGGTGGCGGTGTCGAGTCCGGAAACGGTGCGTACCAGAGGAGCGGCGACGCCATCGATGTAAGGATCACGATCGTTGGAGCGGACGATCTGGCCGTGCACCTGGTAGTTGTTGAGGGTAACGTGGAAGGCGGTTTGCACGTCGCTGACCGTGCCGCGGGCCCTGACGAAAAGATTGTTGGGGCCAGTGGTAACGACTTTGAGATTGTGGGATTCGAAAAATTCGCGCACCGTAGCGGCTTCCGCTGCCGTGGGAGCGAAGCGGGCGAGGTCGGAGTTCTTGAGCCAGTGGCGGTAGTTGGGCGAAGTGCGGTCGTAAAGCTGTTGGGCGAGAGTGTCAAGAGTGGCGCGATTGTGAAGATTCAGCCAGACACTGACTTCGATGGCCTTGCCTGGATCTTCGGCGCCGAGATTCTTGGCGGTGGAGACGAAGGTGGGTGTGTTATGCGCAACGAGTTGTCCGGCCGCCGCATTCGCGGGTAGAGCCGCGCCTAGGGTGAGGGCCAGCACAACCAAGCTGAGCATGACTAGGGTCAGCCGCGCGCGGCTGAGGTGAACTGAGGGTTTCAACGGTGTTTTCTCCTGATACATTACTTCCTCCCTGAGAGTGAGTTTTCTGAGAAACGGCGCCCGAGCCGCGGAGACGATCTGCCATCATGCTGCGGAGATGATGTGCGGCGATGATGTGCTGGGATCGTCTGCGAATTACGGCACAGAGGCGGCAATTGCCCCTTGCAAGGGAAAAGGGCAGCCTCGATCAACAACCGGGATTGCGGGATGCAACGTTGCCGCTGAACTGCGAGGAGCGGGCTGCGAGAATCGGGGCGCGAATGCCTGAGGTCGCGGCAATTCCTTGAACCATCCGCACAGCACAACAACATAGGGCTAGTAGTAAGCCACTGTTATGTGAGTTACGTCAAGTTCGGAACGAAGAAAAATCAGATAATCGTTTGAGTGTGCAGAAAGTTGCATAGAGAGTGCAGGGAGGGAGTTGAAGGATTTTCGCGTGGCGGGAGGGTGGGGAGTCAGCGCGAAGGCTTGCGCGCGCGCGCGATGCGCGGGATGGATTGCAGATCGGGGATGAGGAGAACGTCGTTCCAGCTTTCAAGGAGATGCTGCACTGGTGCGGCGATGGTGGCGCTGATTTCGAGGATGAGCCATCCGCCGGGACGGAGAGCGGCGTGAGCCTGGGGAATGAGGCGGGCGATGACTTCGAGGCCGGTGGGTCCGGCGAAGACGGCGTTGCGCGGCTCGAATTTGCGGACTTCGAGTTGGACTTGATCTTCTTCGGATTCGCCGACGTAAGGAGGATTGGAGACGACGAAATCGAAAGTTTCAGGGAGCAGGCCGGTGAGGAGATCGGTTTCGTGGAAGTGGACGCGATTCTCGAATCGATGGCGGGCGGCGTTGGCGCGGGCGATTTCGAGGGCGGCTGGGGAAATGTCGGTGGCGTGGATTTCTGCTTGCGGGAATTCTTTGGCGAGGGCGAGGGCGATGCAGCCGGAGCCGGTGCCGACGTCGAGGAGGCGGACGGAGTTGGCGGCGTTGAGTGGGGCAGAGTTGGCGGTATGGACGTGGATAGAGTTGGCGGGCGGGAGCGCCCGCCCTGCACGAGCGAGTTCCAGGACGGTTTCGATGGCGTGTTCGGTTTCGGGGCGGGGGATTAGGACGGCGGGAGTGACGATTAGATCCATGCCCCAGAATTCCTGATGGCCGGTGATGTATTGCGCGGGAACGCCGCGGGCACGCTCGGCGAGAGCAGCTTGGTAGCGGGACTGCTCGGCGGCGGTGAGTTCGCGCTCAGCGTGAGCGTGGAGATAGGCGCGGTCGCAGTCGAGTGTGAACATGAGGAGAAGTTCGGCGTTCAGGCGCGGGGAAGGGACGTGTTCGGCGGTGAGGCGGGAGATAGCGGAGGTCAGGGACGGCTTGAGCTGCACTTGTACATTTCAACACAGAGCGGCCGCGGGCGCTGATCGAGGCCGGGGGTGGCGCCAGTTGCATGGGTCATTCGCTTCGCTCGGGATGACAAGACTGGGCGGGATGGGAAGCACAGGGGGAAATTGGAAACCAGGGGCCAGGGGCCAGGGGGACTAGAAACTGGCAACTAAGAAACTAGAAACTAAGAAACAGCGTCTAGTGGGGTAGCTTGAAGTTGATGGTGATTTCTGTCTGGATTTCGACGGGGTCGCCGTTCAGCAGATAGGGTTTGTATTTCCATTGCTTCACGGCGTCCAGGGCAGACTGCGTCAGGAGCTGGTCGCCGCTGACGACTTTTACTTCGCTGACGCTTCCGGACTTGCCGACGGTCGCCATAAGTTTGACTGGTCCTTCGATGCGCATGCGGAGGGCGGTGGGCGGATACGCGGGCTGAATTTTTTTCAACAGAAGACCCTGGGAAACTCCCTGCGAGACGGTGAGAGTTTGAAGGACTGGTTTGGCGGCATCGTCGCCGGCAGTCAGATTCGATAAGTTTCCGTCGGAACCGCCGGCAGCAAGGCCAACCATACTAGGAGCGGCCGCGTCGGCTACGGGCGGCTTGGTGGAAGATTTTGTGGAACCGTTTTTGAGAATGATCGGCGGAGCGGCGGTTTCCGGGGCCGCCGGTTGAGCGCTCGACGGAGCGGCGGAATTGGAAGATGGCGCGGCCTTGGTGGCGGCCTTAGTTGCGGGCGCGGAGGCGGAAGGCTTGGAACTGCCTGCCGGTGCAGCGGCACCGTCGTTCTCAGAGTCGTCGCTGGCAGTGTCCGTGGTGGATGGCTGAGTTTCTGCCGTTCGTGATTGGGACAGAGTGGTCTGTGCGCCCGGCGAAGATGCTGACGTGGCGGAGGCCGCTGAAGGTTGAACAGACGAGGGATGCGCGGAAGCAGGAACCTTCGTTGACGCGGGCGATGTTTGGTTCGGAACGGTGGCGGGAGCGCTCAACTTGTCGTGCAGCTGCGTCCAGCCGAAATAGACGGCAGCGACCAAGAATACGGCTGCGGCAATTCCGAGGAATATTTTTTTGCTGCCGGCGTTCTCGGATTTCTCCGGAAGATTGGCTCCGCCAAATGTGAAAGTGGGCGCGCCGGCGGTGGTGGATTCGGCGCCCTTCGAGTCAGCGGGATTCGTGTTTGCCGGAGTCGGTTCGGAGACTTTTTCGGCCTGGACTGCGTCGAGCGAGGCCGCTGGCTTGCTCTGGCTGGGCGCAGATACTGGCGCGGCTGGTGGTGCGGTTTCGCGGGCCGGCGCTGGGGCGCTTGCGGCTCCGCTGGCAGACGCGGACGATCCGGAATTGATTGCCGGGTTGAGTGTTGACGGTGGATTTATCGAAAGGTCGGTTGGAAGCGCGGACTTTACGGCTGATTGAGTTCCGGCACTTTCGATTGCGGTTTTCGCCGATGGCGCGCTCGCCGAGCTTGCGGCGGCGGAAACTGTGGTTTGGATTTGAGGTTTTGCAGGAACGCCGGCGGCGGGCTTCGAAATTGGTGGTGCGGCCGGTCGCGGCCGGGCTGCGGTCGCCGCGGATAACGTCGCGGGCCTGGCGGGCGCGGCTGGTGCGATGCCGGCGGCCTTCGGTGGAACTGGCGTTGTGGGTATGGGCGTGGCTGCGGTCGCGGCCGGCTTGGCCGCTTCGCCTTTGCGCAGAAGTCCACGGGCTACGCGCAGGGTTCCTTTGGCCTGTTCCACGTTGATCGGTTTCGTCAGAACCAGATTGGCGCCGATGCGGAATGCCTTGGCGACTCCGGGCTGTCCCTCAACCACGGCGACCGCGAGAGACGCCTGGTTGATCGCGGAACTGCGCGCGCTCTTGAACAGCAAGGCGGCGTTCTGGTCGTTATCGCAGTCGACGACGACGGCGTCGAAGTGCTCGGCCATCAATTTCTTGACGGCGGCGAAAGGTTCGACGCACGCTTCGACGGCAAACTCCAGCTCGCTCAGGACTTGCGTCACCGTGCGGGCAATTTTTTCGTCGGGACAGAAGAGAAGAGCTCGGTAACCCATACCAAGGTCATCGTAGGTACAGCGGTAAGGGGCGGCAAGTTACGGCGGTAATTCAAGGGCCATTGACTATGGGCAGCGGCATGGGTGTTTGAGGAGTGCAGAGAATCGGGGCCGCGATCGCCGCGGGTACAACGGCGAAAGTAATGTTTTGGGCAGCCAATCATCTCTCCGGCAGGGCGGGCTGCGCTGGCTGACGCTCCGCACCCGTAGAGACTGAGATTCCTTCGGCTTCGCTCAGGGCAGGCTTCTCCGCCGCGATGAAAAACGCGGACGTTCGGGATGACAAGTGACTCTGCACTACCCAAAGTAATCACTCCGAGCTTCGCGCCAGCGCTCCGCGTAGAATGGCGGCCATGCGGGTGCCGCTGTGGCTGAAGATTGCATGGACGGTTTGGCTGATCGCCTGGGCGCCGATTTATTGGAGCCACTACGGACTGCAGAATTTTCTTTTTTTCTGTGACATCGGAAACATTCTGATCGGGATTGGCTTGTGGCTGGAAAGTCCGCTGATATTTTCGTGGCAGGCGTGCGGTCTGCTGGTTTTTCAAACGCTCTACACCATTGATCTCGCGGGCGCGTTGATCGGCGGACACCACGTGATTGGCGGCACGGAGTATATGTTCAATCCGGACTTGCCGCTGTTCATGCGGCTGCTCAGCCTGTTTCATGTGGTGACGCCGCCGCTGCTGGTGTGGGCGATCTGGCGGCTCGGTTACGACCCGCGGGGGTGGAAGTGGCAGACGGTTACGTGCTGGATTGTGGTGCCGATCAATTATTTCTGGCGTCCGGAATACGATGTGAACTGGGCGCGGGGATTGTTTTTTCGGGATCAGCATGTGGTGCCGGGAGTTGTGTATCTACTGGCGTATCTGGTATTGGTGCCGCTGGTTATTTATTTTCCTACGCATCGGCTACTGGTTTGGCTGACGCGGCGGTGGAAGCGGCGCGCCGGGGCTGGTGCCCGCGCTGATTCCGGAGTCTTTACGCGGCGCTGAAGCGCTGCTCTTCCACGGTACTGCAGGGTGCGTGGACGGCACCGCACGTGTCGAGCAAGGGCTAAGGTCCGGGATTTGATTTTGGGTTGCGCACCGCCGATTCAGGCTGCGGGTAGTCGATGGTTCCCTTGAAGGACGAAATGTCCTGGTCGTGAAAATCGGGAAACGGTAATTTTTTGTTGTCGCGCAGGTCGGCGATTTTTTTCGTGGCGGTTTCCGCTTTTTCTTTTTCCAGTCCGGAGTCGCGGCTGATATAAAGCGTTTGCGATGGCATGGCTACGCTGGTGCCAGCGTCGTCGACGATATCCATGATGCGCAGCAGCAGGTCTTCGCGAACGGCGGCAAATTCGTTGAAATCAACAGTGAGGACGTAGGAGAAAACTTCCACGCTCAGGGAACCGGCCGCGACGTCGGTGAGGCGTACGCGAACCGTTTTGGTTTCGATTTTGGGGTGACTGTAGAGCAGACGGCGAAGCTCCGAAAGCACGTAGCGGAGATGATCTGCCTTGGTCTCGGGGCGGAAGCCGAGATTGGTCTTGAACAGAATCTTATCGCGGCGGCTGAGGTTTTCGACGTTGATGGTGGCGACGGTGCCGTTGGGAATCGCGAGCAGAGTGCGCTCGTCGGTGCGAACGCGGGTGGAGCGCAGGCCGATGTCCTCGACGGTGCCGCTGCGATCGCCGAAGCGGCAAGTGTCGCCGACGCGGATGACTTCGTCGCCGAGGACGGAAACTCCGCCAAAAAGATTCGCAATCGTCTGCTGCGCACCGAAGCCGATGGCCAGACCTCCGATGCCGAGGCCGGCGAGGGCGGTAGTCATGTTGAAACCCAGGGTGCCGAGCGCGGTGAATACGCCCGTAACAACTATGACCGCTTTGATAATGCGTTCGCCGAGGAGCATGAGCGATCCGGTGCCGGCATGGCCGCGGGACAAAGCTCGGGTGCGCACGCGGAGCAGAAACCATCGGATGGCTTGCCAGGCAATCCAGGCGAAGCCCACGATGAGGGAGATCGTAGCGACCTGAAAATAGTAGTGGCGTGGCAGGAGCGCGATTCCCAGATAGCGAACGAAAAACTCATGCGTGAGAGTGCCCGCCAGCAGCCAAGCCGGGCCTGAAACTGAGCGCCAGTTCGCGATGTCAGAATGGCCTCGCCACCGCGCCCACCAGCGCAGGGGAATCTCCAGCAGCACCAGAACCAGCCAGCTGATTGCGGCGGCAACAGGCAACGCCAGCAGCAGAGCGAGCCACTGCCACAATGGCATCCCGGCAAACTGGTGCTTCACCAGCACGCTCGGGAGTTTGTGCTCCACCTGGCGCGCTTCCACCTGGTCGTAGAGCTCGGGAACCTTGGCCAGCGTGTCGGAGGAGACCAACCAGATTTTGCCCGCGGTGGGATCGGATATTCGGACGAGATCTAGATCGACTTCCACGTCGCCCGAGGCCATGGTGCCGATTCTCTGGCGCCCGAACGGAACGCCTTCCTGCGGGATTCCTTCAGGCTGCGTAAAGTTTCCCACTCGTCCGCTGAAGGCGGTGCCATCCATCACATACTTGAGCTGGGAGGAGAGTTGCTGGCCCTCGGCGAGCCGGCGCGCGGGGTTCATCTGCAGGTATTGCGCGGCGATTCCGTAATCGCCTGATTGCGCGGCGTGCAGAAAACCGAGAACCGCGCCGGAAGGAGTGGTGCGGCCTAACGGGTCCGATGGCGTGGTCGTGCTGGTAGACGACTGCAGCAGATTACTGAGCGCTGCCTGGGCTCCGGCAGGAATGCTGGTGCAGAGAGAGAGGGCCAGCAAGAATATCGTCTTGGCGGATAATCTGGGAAATAAGCGCATGAACTTTCTCCAACGCGAACCTGCGCGGACGTGCAGCGGTCGCGTTCGGCTCAGAGATTGAACTCAATTGTATCGAAACGAAGCGGCTCGAAACGAGCAGATCGAGACGAATCGGCGCCCATGCGTGGCGCGCGGGGCATCAGGGCCGCTTCGGGCGGTAGATGTCGGTGGGGGTGCCGAAGAAAACTTCGGCGGCATTCATCACTGTTTCCGAGAGAGTGGGGTGGGGATGAATGCTGAGGGCGACGTCTTTGGCGAGCGCGGCCATTTCGATGGCTACCACACCTTCGGCAATCAACTCTCCGGCGCCCACGCCGACGATGCCGACTCCCAGCACGCGTTCGGTTTGCGGATCGATGAGCAGCTTGGTCATGCCTTCGGGACGGTCGAGGGTGATGGCGCGGCCTGAGGCTGCCCAGGGAAACTTGGCAACTTTGATGTCGCGGTTTTCTTTTTGTGCCTGCGTTTCGGTGAGGCCGCACCACGCGACTTCTGGATCGGTAAATACGACTGCGGGAATGGCGGCAGGCTCGAATGCAACTTTGTGTCCGGCGATGGCTTCGACGGCCGTGCGGCCTTCATGCGACGCTTTGTGCGCCAGCATGGGCTCTCCGACGAGGTCGCCGATGGCGTAGATGGAAGGATCGTCCGTTTGGAGTTGTTTGTTTACCTGGACGAAGCCTCTTGCGCCGAGCTTTACTTGAGTTTTTTCGAGGCCGGGAATTTCTGAGTTGGCCTTGCGGCCGACCGAAACCAGAACGCGGTCGAAAACTTTTTCGCGCTCTTTTACTTCCGGGCCTTCGAAGGTGGCGCGGATGCCGGTGCCTTCGTCTTTGACGGCTGCGACTGTGGTGTTGAGCAGGATGCTGTCGAACAGTTTTTCCAGGCGCTTGTGCAGGGGAAGAACCAGATCGCGGTCGGCTCCGGGGAGCAAGCCGGGAAGCATCTCGACTACGGTCACGCGCGTGCCGAGAGCGGCATAGACGGAGCCGAGTTCGAGGCCGATGTAACCGCCGCCGACGACCAAGAGGCTGCCAGGGATGTCCTCGAGATTGAGCGCGCCGGTGGAATCCATCATGCGGGGCGAATCGATTTTGAGCGAGGGAACGATCGCGGGGCGCGAGCCGGTGGCGAGGATGATGCGGTCGAAGGTTAGAGTTTCTTCGGAACCGTCGGACTTGGTGATGCGAAGAGTGGTGGAGTTCTCGAAGGCGGCGCGGCCCTGCACGTATTTTACTTTGCGCTGCTTGGAGAGGACGCCGAGTCCTCCGGTTAATTTCTTGACGACGCCTTCTTTCCAGGAACGCAGACGCGCGACATCAATTTTCGGCGCGGAGAATTCGATGCCCCAATCTTTGGCCTGATGAGATTCTTCCAGCAGCTTGGCCACGTGCAGCAAGGCTTTCGAGGGGATGCAGCCGCGGTAAAGGCAGACGCCTCCGGGGTTGAGCTCCGGATCGATCAGGGTGACGGTCATGCCGAGATCGGCGGCGAGAAACGCGGCGGCGTAGCCTCCGGGGCCGCCACCGACTACCGCGATGTTGAGAGAGTGCGTGTCAGACATGATTTTGATTCGTAGAGACGTTGCTTGCAACGTCTCTGCAGGCAGCGTCGCACATTCAGAGTTTTCCGGTACCGCCGGCACAGACGTCGCAAGCAACATCTCTACGACGGCAAATCATCCCTGCACCGACAACAGGAACGGCTGCTCGAACGCTTCGGCGATCCATCGCAGGAAGCGTGCGGCGTCTGCGCCGTCGATCAGGCGATGATCGTAGGAAAGTGACAGCGGCAGAATCAGCCGGGGTTCGAACTTTCCTCCATCTTTCTCTTGAATCCACTCCGGTTCGATGCGGGAGCGCGACAGGCCCAGGATGGCGACTTCCGGATGATTCACGATGGGAGTGAAACCGATGCCGCCGATGCCGCCCAGGTTGGTGATGGTGAAGGTTCCGCCTTCCATTTCTGCCGGGGTGAGCTTTTTGTCGCGAGCTTTTTTCGAGAGCTGCGAGAGTTCTACGGCGAGTTCGACAATGTTCTTTTTGTCCACATCTCGAATCACCGGGACTAGCAAGCCGCGATCGGTGTCGGCGGCGACGCCGATGTGAATGTATTGCTTGTAGACGATTTCTTCTTTCTCGATATCGATGCTGGCGTTGAACTGCGGGAAAACTTTGAGCGCCGCGGCGCAAACTTTCAGCGCGATCGCGGTCACCGTCATTTTGCCGCCGGCTTCCTGCGCCTTGGGAGCGAAGCGCGCGCGCAGTTGCTCAAGCTCGGTGATGTCGGCGCGGTCTTGTTGAGTGACGTGAGGAATCGTGTTCCAGGATTCGGCGAGGTGCTCGGCGGTTTTACGGCGAACTCCGCGCATGGAAACACGTTCGGTCTTGCCCCACTTGGTGAAGTCGGGGAGCGTGGGAGCGGCGAAATGCCCGGCTCGTGGCGCCGCTTGCGCCACCGAGATGACGGCTGTTAGCAGAGCTTTGGCATGGGTCTTGACGTTGTCTTCGCTGATGCGTCCGCCAGGGCCCGTGCCTTTGACTTCGTAGATGTCGATGCCGAGTTCCCGCGCCAGTCGGCGGATGCTGGGCGCGGCGGCGACAGGTTGACGATGCTCGGTGCCCGCAACTTTGCCCAGCTGCAGGGGCATGGAAAACGCGGACGGAGAAAGTTGCGGCTGATCGGGAGGGAGGGCCTGTTCTTCGGTTTTGCCTTCGGCGCGAATGGCGGCTTGGAATGCAAGGCGCGCTCCATGCTGGCCGGAGACGTGTTCCACGGGGCCGGTTTGCTTCTGCGCGGGTTCGGGTGCGGCTGCGCCGCCTTCCAGCGTGAAGATCACCTGGCCGACTTTGATTTTTTCGCCTTCCTTAACTTTGACTTCTTTAACCACACCGCTCACGGAAGATGGAACTTCCACGACCGCTTTGTCGGTTTCCAGTTCCATCACCGGCTGGCCTTCGGAAACTTTTGTTCCCGGGGCAATCATCAATCGAACCAGATCGCCTTGCGAAATATTTTCGCCAAGCTCGGGCAAGGTGAACTCGCTGGCGCCGGGCTTGGTTGGAGCCTGGGCAGGCGCTCGCCGATCGCCGGTTGCTGGCTGGGCAGGCGCTGCTGCGCGCGGCGAAGCTGCCGGAGCGCTGGGCGTGGGCTGTGACTGAACGGCAGGCGCGGCTGCAGGTGCGACGGGCGGAGTTGGCTGAGTTTGCGCGGCAGATGGCGAAGCCTGCGGGGCCGCCGGCTTGGCCGCAACTCCGTTATCTACGGTGAAAATAACCTGGCCAACTTTAATCTTGTCGCCTTCTTTGACGCGGATCTCATGGACCGTGCCGGTGACTGACGAAGGCACTTCCAAAACGGCTTTGTCGGTTTCCAATTCCATCACCGACTCGCCCGCGCTGATCTTCGCTCCGGGTGCGATCATGAGGCGCACGAGGTCGCCTTGCTCGATGTTTTCACCCAACTCTGGAAGTTTGAATTCGATCACTTCTTCTGTTTCCTTTTTTCTTACGTACTTTTCTTGCGTAGCTTTTATTTACGCAGTTCAGTCTTTGGATTTCCAGCGCCCCGGCGTGCCCCGAATCGACCGCCGGAACAGCCCTTACGGCCGCTTCACACGCCGCTTAGGTATTTGCTGGATTCGCCTTCTCCGGATTGATGCCTAAGTCCTGAATCGATTGCTGCACCACGTCAAGGCCGATTTTCTTTTCCCGCGCCAGCGCTCCCAGGGTAGCCAACACGATGTGCTTGGCGTCGACTTCGAAGAAGTCGCGCAGGGCGACGCGGTTTTCGCTGCGGCCGAAGCCATCGGTTCCGAGCGAAACTAATTCTCCGGGCACCCACTTCGAGAGGCTTTCCGGCAGCACCTTCATGTAGTCCGAAGCCGCGATGAACGGGCCCGGAGCGTCTTTGAGCATCTGCGTGACGTAGGGAACCTTCGCGGTTTCGCCGGGATGAAGCATGTTCCAGCGCTCGCATTCGTTGGCGTTGCGGTAAAGTTCCTTGTAGCTGGTGACGCTCCAGACGTCGGCGGCGACGCCGTATTTTTCTTCCAGAATCTGCTGCGCCTTCAAGACTTCGTACATGATCGTGCCGCTGCCCAGGAGTTGCACGCGCGCTTTCGCATCGCTCTTGGCCGACGTCTTGAAGCGATAAAGACCCTTCAGCACGCCCTCGCGAATGTTCGCGCCTTCGGGCATGTGCGGCATGGGGAGAGGTTCGTTGGTGACCGTGATGTAGTAGAAGATCGACTCTTGGTCCACGTACATGCGCTTGATGCCGTCCTGAATAATGATAGCGATTTCGTAAGCGAATGCCGGATCGTAGGCCATCAGGTTCGGCACCGGCAGCGCTAGCACGTGACTGTGTCCATCCTGGTGCTGCAGGCCTTCGCCCGCCAGCGTGGTGCGGCCGGCAGTGCCTCCGACGAGAAATCCGCGGCAGCGCAGGTCCGCGGCTGCCCAGATCAGGTCGCCGATGCGCTGGAACCCGAACATGGAGTAGTAAATAAAAAACGGAATCGTGTTGATGCCGTGATTCGCATACGCCGTGCCCGCGGCGATGAGCGAGCACATCGACCCGGCTTCGGTGATCCCTTCTTCGAGGATCTGCCCGTTCTTCGCTTCTTTGTAGTAGAGGAGCGTGTCCATGTCGACCGGCTCGTAGTTCTGGCCGACGCTGGAATAGATTCCGACCTGGCGGAACAGCGCTTCCATGCCAAACGTGCGCGCTTCATCGGGAACGATGGGCACGATGAGCTTGCCGATCTCTGGATCGCGCAGCAGTTTCGCCAGCAGGCGCACGAATACCATGGTGGTGGAAACGTCGCGTCCTTCGGTGCCTTTGTGGAATTCATCGAAGAAAGAATCGGCGATCGGCTTCAGCGGCGTGGCGCGGACTTTGCGCTGCGGCATGTATCCGCCAAGCTGCTGGCGGCGGGCTTGCATGTATTTGATTTCCGGGCTGTCGTCGTGAGGGCGGTAGAATGGCGCCTCGTGGAGTTCGTCGTCGGGAATCGGAATTCCGAAGCGCGAGCGGAACATCTGCAACTCGTCTTCGTTCAACTTCTTCTGCTGGTGCGTGATGTTCTTGCCTTCGCCGGCTTCGCCCAAGCCGTAGCCCTTAATCGTTTTCGCGAGGATGATGGTTGGGGCGCCGGTGTGGTCGACGGCGGCTCTGTAGGCTGCGTGGACTTTGATGGGGTCGTGCCCGCCCAGCCGCATGCGCGCCAGCTGATCGTCCGACAGGTGCTCGACCATCTTGAGCAGCCGAGGGTCGGAGCCGAAAAGATTCTGGCGGAAATAGGCTCCGCTCTCGACGAAATATTTTTGATATTGCCCGTCGCTGACTTCGCCGAGACGCTTTACCAGCAGGCCGTCGCGGTCGTTCTGGATGAGGCTGTCCCAGTCCGTGCCCCAGATCACCTTGATCACATTCCAGCCGGCGCCGCGGAAAATCGCTTCCAGTTCCTGAATGATCTTGCCGTTGCCGCGCACCGGACCGTCGAGGCGCTGCAGGTTGCAGTTCACTACAAAAATCAGGTTGTCGAGTTTTTCGCGCGAGGCCAGACTGATGGAACCGAGCGACTCGGGTTCGTCCATTTCGCCGTCGCCGAGGAACGCCCAGACTTTTCCGCCAGTCGTCTGCTTCAGGCCGCGGTTCTCCAGATATTTAATGAAGCGCGCGTGGTAAATCGCCTGGATCGGTCCCAACCCCATGGAAACTGTAGGGAACTCCCAGAATTCGGGCATGAGCCAGGGATGAGGATAAGAACTAAGACCGCCGCCGGGCTTTAACTCACGGCGAAAATTTTCCAGCTTTTCTTTGGGAATGCGGCCTTCGAGATAAGCGCGAGAATACATTCCCGGCGCGGCGTGCCCCTGGAAATAGACCACGTCACGATCGCCGCTTTCCGTCTTCGCGCGGAAGAAGTGGTTGAAGGCGACTTCGTACAAAGTCGCTGCGGAGGCATAGGTGGAAATGTGGCCACCGATGCCTTCCTGAATCTTGTTGGCGCGGACCACCATAGCCAGAGCGTTCCAGCGCACCAGGCTCTTGATGCGGCGCTCCATTTCCTGGCTGCCGGGGAACGGAGGCTGCTGGCTGGGCGCGATCGTGTTCTGGTAAGGCGTGGTCGCGGAGAACGGAAGATTAATTCCGGCTTCCTGCCGGACATGCAAAGCCAACTGCTGCAACAATCTGCCGGCGCGGTTGGGACCTCCCTGGGACAGAACGTAATCGAGGGAATCGACCCACTCCCGCGTTTCCAATACCTCTAAGCCATCAGTTTCAGTCTGAGCCACGTCTGGTTTCTCCGGTGTGTAAGGCGCAATAGTTAATCATAATGCAATCGCGCGGATTCTTGCTGGTGGAAACCCTCGCTACGGGTCATTTCTGATTTAAAATCCATCCCGGCGGTCTATGGCGGAGCTTTTGCGGAGGTTTTTATGCTGAAGATTGTGTTGCTGCTGGTGGTGGTGATCGGGATGGTGCTTCTGGTTCCGCGCTTGCTCTCGCACGGCACGTTACCGGAGGTGGGCAGCGCCGCTCCTGATTTCACACTGCCGACGCAGGAGGGTTCGACCGCGAGTCTGAAGGATTATCGGGGCAAGTGGGTGGTGCTCTATTTTTATCCCAAGGACCAGACTCCGGGGTGCACGCGCGAAGCGCACAATTTTCAGGTTGACCAGCCGAAATTTGCGCAGCGTAATGCGGTGGTGCTGGGTGTGAGCCTGGACAGCGTGGAGTCGCACAAGAAGTTCTGCGCGAAGGAAGGGTTGAACTTCAAGCTGCTGTCCGATACCGGTCACAGCGTCACGAAGGCTTACGGTTCGCTCACGAACCTGGGCGTCGTGCAGATTGCTTCCCGGAATACTTTTATTATTAATCCGGAAGGAAAAGTGGCGAAGGTCTACGGAGGGGTGAACCCGGCGCATCACAGCGACGAGGTTCTTGGTGACTTGGATCGGTTGCAGAAGTTGTAGCCAGAAGTTGTAGTCTTAAGACGCGACCCCGCCTTCTGTGCTGGCACGTTACACTCAAACGATGGCCACTGTAGCCAACCGTCCTGAAATTCGTGAGCCGGCGGGATACCGCTTCCCGCCTGGGTTTCAGCGGAATCTGCTGTGGTTTGCGTTCCGCAAGTTCCGCCCCGGCAATCCCATTTTGTTGTTTCAGCACCTGGCTGAAAAATACGGCGACATTGCGCACTACAAGATCGGCCGGCACCACATCGTGTTCCTGAATCATCCGGAATACATTCGCGAAGTGCTGGTGGTGCAGAACGATAACTTCATCAAAGAACGCACGGTGCAGCGCACCAAGATGCTGCTGGGCAAGGGCATGATCACTAGCGAGGACGCTCAACACCGGCTGCAGCGGCAGGTGGCGCAGCCGGCATTTCACCGCCAGCGCGTCCAGGAATACGCAACCGCGATTGTCGACGAGGCGGGGCGGGCGCGCGAGTCGTGGAAAGACGGCGAGCAGCGAGACATCGCCATCGACATGATGCACCTGACTCTCAAGATTGTGGCGCGCACTTTGTTTGTTACGGACCTTGAGAACGAAGTGTTGGAACTGGCGGACGCCATCAACCGCATTATGGGGCTCTACAATTTTCTGGTGATGCTGCCGGCGGCGGAGTGGCTGGTGCACCTGCGGCCGCCGGGGCTGGCGGCGTTTGTGAGGGCGCGCAAACGCATCGACGCGGTGGTCTATCGCATGATTGATGCGCATCGGCGGCGCGGCGGCAACGGCAATAGTTTGCTCGACCTGATGCTGGCTGCATCTCCCGATGAAAGCCAGCGAGATGAAGGGCCGGAGGCGCAGCAGGCGCTGCGCGACCAGGTCATTACAATTTTTCTGGCGGGTTATGAAACCGTGGCCAACGCTCTTATCTGGACGTGGTATTTGCTTTCGCAGAATCCCGATTGTGAGCGGCGGTGTCACGAGGAAGTGGATTCCGTGCTGCACGGCCGTCTGCCCACGGCCGAAGATGTTCCGCGCCTGCGCTATGTGGAGATGGTGATGGCGGAGTCGATGCGGCTTTATCCTCCCGCTTGGGCCATGGGACGTTACGCTCGCAACGATTTTCAGTTGGGAGCTTTTCGGCTGCCTGCCCGGACCACGGTGTTGATCAGCCAATTCGTGACGCACAGAGATCCGCGATATTTCCCGGATCCCCTGCGATTCGATCCGGAACGGTTCACTGCGGAGGCGAAGGCGAGGCGCGCCAAGTTCACGTATTTTCCTTTCGGTGCGGGAGTGCGGCAGTGCATCGGTGAATCGTTCGCATGGATGGAAGGCGTGCTCGTCCTTGCAACCTTCCTTCAGAAATGGCGACTGCGGCTGGTTCCTGGTCAGCGCATCGAGCCGCAACCGTTGATTACGCTGCGGCCCAAGTATGGGATGAGGATGCAGATTGAAGCCAGAGGCTTAGACTAGTCTTTTCCTGACAGGTACATGTCTGCGACATGTTCGGCAATTTCCCAGGGCTTGCCTTCCGCCAGATTCGTGAGCACCACGACTGTCAAACGATCGTCCACGTAACGGGCAATCGTGGCCTGGAATCCCTGCCATGCGCCATCGTGGCTGACCACGCGATGACCTCGCCGTTCGCCCACGAACCATCCGAAACCGTAAGCGGAACCGTCGGCGCCTTTATTCGGGCTGCGATCCTTGAGCTTGACCGGCGTCCACATCAGATCGAAACTCGAGCGCTTGAGCAGTTTTTCTCCGTAAAGCGCAGCGTCCCATTTCGCCAGGTCGAGAACGGAAAAATATAAGCTGCCGTCCGCGGTGGTGTTCACCATGGGCGCGACCCATTCCTGATTCTTCAATTCTCCCCTCACCAGTCGGTAGCCGGCGGCGCGATTGGGAACGATGTCAGCCTCGCTGATGATCCGCGTGGTCCGCATTCCCAGCGGCCGAAAGATGCGTTGTTGCAGGAAGTCGCCATAAAATTCTCCAGTCACGCGATGAATCAGAATACCCAGCGTGAGGTACCCGAGGTTGCTGTAATCCCACTTCGTTCCTGGAGGGTACGCCAGCGGAATGCCCTCCACCATTTTCAGCAGTTCGTCTTCAGTCCAGTCTTTACGATAATCAAACATCTCGGGATAATCCGTGAACCCGGCGGTGTGACTCAGCAACTGGCGCACGGTGACTTCCTTCCATGCGGCAGGCGCATCGGGGAAATATTTTGTAAGCGGATCGTCCAGCGCCACTTTGCCTTCTTCTACCAGCATCATCACGGCGGTCGCAGTAAACTGCTTGCCGACGGATCCTGACTGGAATACGGTTTCCGATTTCACGGGAACCTGGAGTTCCACATTGGCGAGCCCGAAGCCCTCGGCGCGCACGATTTGTCCGCCCTTCGATACCAACAAAGACAGTCCAGGAATCTGCTGTTTCTTCATTTCGCTGCGGACATAATCGCCGACCGAATCAGGAGTGGCTGAGGAATTCTGCGCGTTGGTTGGAGTCGGGAAGAAAGTCGAAGCCACGAGCGAGAATAGTATGGCCGCCAAACCTGAGCATCGTGAATGCATCGTGTATTCTCCGATAAGAATCGAATCTGTAGTCTAATTCGCAGCTTTCAATTCTTCGCTTTCAAATTGTTGTATAGTGACTCCAACGTCGCAGTTGAGCAGTGAGGACGGGGCTGAAAATCTCCGAGCTGTCTGCGACAGCCCCCCAGTAAGATTCTGACTTCTTTTCCGGATTTTTTCCTCCCGGGCTTCTTTGGGAGCGCACTGAATTCTCAGTTTCACCGTTGTGGCGGCAAATACGGCGAGGGGAAAGCTCTCTCCAAAAAGGAAGGATGGCTGTGAGCTAGCCAGGGACGAACCAGCGGGGTGCAAATCATCCAGGGACGAACCGGCTTGATGCGAATCAGCCAACCAGGGCCAGAATGATCACGATCGTATCCGGGATACCGAGGTCGGGCACTTCTCTCATGATGCAAATGATCGCGGCGGGAGGAATGGCTGCGCTTACCGACAGCCAGCGCAATGCCGACGCCAACAATCCTCGCGGGTATTACGAGCTGGAGTCGGTGAAAACTCTGGCGCGTAACCCGGATGCCATCGCCGAAGGCGAAGGCAAGGCGGTCAAGGTGATTTCCTCGCTGCTGACCTTTCTGCCGAATCGCCATGAGTACCGCGTGATCTTCATGTGCCGCCCGCTCGATGAGGTCTTGGCGTCGCAGGACCGGATGATGCAGCGGCTCGGCCGGGTGGTTCCGCCAGCGCCGACGGAATCCGTAAAGGGAGCATTCGAGCAGCACATCCTGCAAATACGCGGCTGGCTCGCCGCGCAACCGAACATGGCTGTGCTTTACGTGGAATATGGCGCAGTGGTGCGGGACCCTCACACCGAGGCCACTAAGATTAAGGCCTTCCTGGGTCTTGATCTGGATGTGGACGCCATGGCCCGGCAAGTGGAGCAGTCGCTTTACCGCGAAAGGTCTTCGGGCTGAGGTTCGCGGGCCGGGAAAGTTTCGGAAAACCCCCTCCAATATCGTTATTCTTTTGCACGAACCCCCACCAAGATTTAAGATGAGGCGCAACTCCTTTTCTCCAACTCATGACTCCATCGGGGAAGCCGTTCCACCCGCGCTGGGCGCTGGTTCTGTTGGTTCTGCTGATTCTGGCAGCGTCCGTGGGAGTCCTTCCGGCGCACGCGGAACAGCCGGTTCCGGCCGAAGGACCAGGGCTCAAACCGATTCTCGATTACATCGCCTCGGGGTGGGACACGCTTACCCGCTCCATGACGGATTGCCAGAGCCTGGTCGATCCGAAAATGAAAGTTGCTCCAGTGCTCTACCTGCCGGCAGGTTTCGCCGAGCCGGCGGCCGTGCAGAAACTGGCGACCGAGTGCAATGTCCGCGTGGAACACCTGTCTGCGGAAATTCAGCGGTTGGGAGAGATCGATACCAGCAAGATTCAGCCGCATGGACTGCTCTATCTGGAGAATAAATACGTGGTGCCGGGCGGACGCTTTAACGAGATGTACGGTTGGGACAGCTACTTTATTATCCGCGGGCTGCTGCGCTCCGGGCGCATCGAACTGGCGCGTGGCATGGTAGACAACTTCTTTTTTGAGATTGAGCATTACGGCGCGATGCTCAACGCCAATCGCACGTACTATCTGAGCCGGTCGCAACCGCCGTTCTTGAGTTCGATGTTCGTGGATGTCTACCAGGCCATGCCGCGAGACAAGCCGGATTTCGCGTGGCTGGAGCGCGCCTACTCCGACCTCGAGAAAGACTACGACATGTGGACGCGCGATCCGCATCTGGCGGGGCAGACGGGACTCTCGCGCTACTATGACTTTGGCGACGGTCCGCCCGCCGAAGCTTTGCAGGATGAGACCGGGTTTTACCGGAAGGTGGCGACCTATTTCTTTTTTCATCCCGCCGAGGCCGAGCATTATTTGGTGGAGAGCGATTTGATCCGCAGCCTCGTGCAAAATCGGACCACGACGCCTGTGGCGGGATCCCCATACATGCTGCAAGTTTGTGACGCCCCGTTGACCATGGCTCGCCCGGAGTGCGAGAAGTCGCAGGAATTCAGGTTGAGCGCCGACTATTACAAGGGCGACCGATCCATGCGTGAGTCGGGATTTGACGTCAGCTTCCGCTTCGGTCCGTTCGGCGCCGCCACGCATCACTACGCTCCTGTATGCCTCAACAGCCTGCTGTACAAAACGGAAAAAGACATGGAGCAGATCAGCCGCTGGTTGGGACACGGCGCCGACGCCGACAAGTGGAGCCGGCGCGCGGAAGCTCGCAAGAAACTTGTTGTCCGTTATCTCTGGGATCCGAAGGAGGGCCTGTTCTTCGACTTCAATGTCGAGACCGGCAAGCAGTCCTCCTACCGTTACGCTTCTACTTTTTATCCGCTGTGGGCTGGCCTGGCGACGCCGGAGCAGGCCAAGGCGGTGGCGGAGAATATAAAAATTTTCGAGCGGCCTGGCGGCCTGGCGATGAGCCCTTACGACACCGGCGCACAGTGGGATTTGCCCTATGGCTGGGGAAACATTGAGATGCTGGCCATCGAGGGCTTGCGCCGCTACGGCTTCAACGCCGAGGCCGACCGCGTTTCTTACGAATTTGTTTCCATGGTTGCGGAAAATTTCCGGCGCGACGGCAACATTCGCGAAAAGTACAACGTGGTGACGCGATCCTCGGAATCCAGCGTGGAACTCGGCTACCACATGAATGTGGTGGGATTCGGCTGGACCAACGCCGCGTTTCTCGAACTGCTGCATGGACTGCCCAAAGAAATGGCTGACCGGCTGGAGAAGGCGCAAGAGGTCCCAACCGCCAACTAAGGGCAGGCCCTGGCTAAGAATTTCGCTAACAAATTCGCCACGAAAATCGAGTTAAGAAATCTCAGCCAACGAGTTCTCCAGCGCTCCTTGCTTCGGTGTGGGAGTAGCCCCCGGCTGGCTCGCCACCCATGCTCCCACCAGATTGGCGACTTCGTTCATGCCATCGAGCGATGCGCCGTGCAAGTATTCGTGGGTGAGGCCGGCAGTAAAGGCGTCCCCGGCGCCGATGGTATCTGCCACCTGCACGCGAAACCCGGCGTGCTCGCTGGACCCCGATTTGCCGACCAACAAACTGCCGCGGTTCCCCCGCGTGATGCAGACCAGTTCCAGATCGTAGAGACTGAGCAGCTTTTCAGCGGAAGATTTCTCGCCGCCGTGGCCGCCGGTGTGGACGAGGCCGCCGAGTTTCATGATCCTGGGGAGTTCTTCCTCATTGAGCTTGACGATATTGGCCAGGCTCATGGATTCCGCGAGAAGCTCGCGGGAAAAGAAGTCGCCCCTCAGGTTAACGTCGAAGACTCGTACCGCTCCCCGAGAAGTTGCGCGAAGAAAGTTCCCGATAGTTTCGCGGCTCTGGGGCGAGCGTTGCGCCAGCGATCCAAAACAAACCGCATCGGCTTCCCTGGCCAGCCGCTGCCATTGCGGAGTCCACTCCATGTAGTCCCACGCGGCCGGCTGCGCAATCACAAAACTGGCCTGTCCCCTGCCGTCGACGCGGGCCTGCGCCGTGCCGGTGGGATGATCTTTGTCGGTATCAGTTTGCAGGAAAGTCACCGGCAGGCCGAGCGCCTCCATGCGGCGTCGAGCTTCCTGGCCTCGCGCGTCTGCTCCTACGCGGCTGGCGACCACGCCGCGATCCCCCATCAGGCTGGTGATGTAGGCGAAGTTGGCCGGAGCGCCTCCCAGGTGCGTCGCTTCCGGCAAGAGGTCCCACAAAACCTCGCCGAGGCCAACCACTGTTTTCTTCATGGTCCCTGCAAGTCGTAACCGGCTTGGGTTTTGACGGCGGCGCGCCGCACAAAGCCTGGTCGTCCGATCCGTCGTCCGGTCAGTGGAACATAAAAATCAAATCAGCGACAAAGCGCAAAACAAGAGGGAGTCCCGAAGGACTCCCTGTGTGAGAGAGGTGCGTCATCCGTTTAGAACGTGAACTTCAAAGCGAACTCCAGCTGCCGCATGCCGGTAGTGGACCCCGGCGAGGCGTCGGCTTCGATGTCGGTGATGCTACCGTTGCCGGCGCAATCAATGCAGGCACCGGTTCCCTCCTGATTGGCCAGGAAGCCGAGCACCGGGTGATTGAACAGGTTGAAGGCATCCATGCGGAACTGAGCTTTTACCCGTTCAGTGATGGAAAAGTTCTTCATGATCGCGGCGTCCGTTTGGAACGAGCGTGGTCCGCGGAAGCTGTCGAAGCCTATATTACCGAGCGCCCCGCAAGCTGGAATTGCGAACCCTGGGCCGCTGGGCCGAGCCAGGGTGCAGGTGTCCAGCCCCGGACTAAGCCCGGTTGCGGGGTATGCCATCGTTGGTATGGGCGTAAAAAAGGGTTGTTGATGCGTGATGGGATCAAACGAGCCCGCACCGACGTGAAAGCTACCGTTCTTGTCGGGACGGCACAAACCCACATCGTTGGTCTGACCACAGTTCGAGAAGCTTGGCGTCCAGGGCAAGCCCCCGCTCCAGTTGCTGGTCCCCGTGATTTGCCAGCCGCCGAGAATCGCATTCTCACCCCTGCCTGCATTTCCTGCAAAAGTCTTGCCTTTGCCGAAGGGCAGTTCATACACCATGTTGGTTACCCAGACCTGATTGCGGACCTCCTGATCGGGCCCGTAAGAATACGGATGGCTGTTGGGATAGTACGTGCTGTCGTATTTGTTCGCGTGGGCGAACGTGTAGTGGGAAAGCACCTGCAGCCCGTGGGAGAACCGCTTGTCCAACTTCACCTCCAGCGCGTTGTAGATGCTGCTGGCGTCATTGCCGTGGTAATTGCCTTCGTCGGTGGAGCAGCATTGTAAAACCCCGGGGGCGATGCTGGCGACGCCGGGGATGGCAACGTTAGTTGGGTCGGGAATACCAGCGTAGGTGAACGCGTTGTAGTACGGCCGACGTTGTACCTGCGGAACAGTCGCCGAGAAGCTCGGGGCTGAGGGTGTGCAAGTGGTTGCAGGAGGTACAGGCGTGCAGGCCTGTACGACCGCCGTGCCCGCTCCGATATTGGGCTGGTTGACGTTGTAGGTGTCGCTGTCACCGGCAAAAATGTGAGTTCCCTTGTTGCCGATGTAGGCCACTTCAATGGATGTGGAGTTGTTCAGTTGGTGCTGGACGGTCACATTCCACGCATCCAAGGTTGGCAGGCGGACGAAAGTCGGACGGATGTGGGCTTGTGCGCACTCCTGGCCGGACGGCACGGTGACCCCGCCGACGACCATGGTCGCGGATTGATAACAGGCTGGGCCGTTGAGGGGCAGCAGCCCGCTCGAGGGAACCGATGGGAGGCTAAACGCGGGAGGTCCGCTGTCCAAGGGGGTTGCGGCTGGGGCGATGGGCGACCACGCTGGGAAATTTTGGCCGTTGACGGCCTGTGCGCTTTGATCGCCTAACACCGGCAGAGTCTGAGTGACGGCGTGACCGAAGTTGGAGCCGAAGACCCCCATGTCGTAGCTTCGGCCGTAGCCCATGCGTACCACCGTCCTGGGGCTGAGTTGGTAGGCAACGCCAAGCCGCGGTGCCAGGTAGCTCCATTTGTTGTCGATATTGCCGTTCAACCCAATGCCGCCCACGCCAGCTACCCGAATCTGGCCTTGAGTGATGTTGGCGAATCCGCCATTTTCGGTACCGTTGACGTACTCCGGGAAATAGACTTCCCAGCGCAAGCCGTAATTCACAGTCAGCTTGGGAGTGGCGCGCCAGGTGTCTTGCGCGTAGTAGAACATGCGATGCTGACGTTCCGCAGCGTCAAGGGTGTTGCTGTAGTAACGGCCCAAATTGGTGACGTCACCCAGCAGGAAAGTGGCGAAGTCAAGTCCGCCAGTACCGGAGTCGGACGTGGCGCCGTGGTTGAAGGCGTAAACGCCGGCCCGGTTGGAGTCGCTCGGCACGCGCAGGTTTTGCGCATAGCGAAGATCTGCGCCAAACTTGAACTCGTGGTTACCGTGAATCTTCGTTATGTTTGCCACCCACTGATACGAGCGCTCGCGCTCGATCAAAGGGCAGTTGCAGCGGCCTACGCCCAGGCCGTCTCCGAAGTTGGAGCCTGTACCGTCCAGGTCGAATTCGCCCAGGCCCGAGGTTTCTTGTGCCTGTGCAGGATTATTGGCGCCGGGAATACCGAAATTTGTCATTGCCGCCACACCGGCGTCCGGCTTCTGCGTGAGCGGGTTGTACTGAAAGTAGCCGAAGCGGAAATCACCCAGCAACGTCGGACTGAACGTCTTGGTGACCCCAGTTGCCAGGCTGTAGTTATGAACGTTCGAACTTCCCGACAAGCCTCCGGGGCCGTCCCCCACCCCGCCCACGGCACCCAGGCTAGGCGTGCCAGACAGGCTGAAATAGTCGAGGCTGAATCGCCCGAATATGTTGATCGACGGCCTCATCGCGTAGTCGATGCGCGTATCGAAGCTGTTCTGGTTATACGGTCCAGCCCCCGACCCGATGAAGTTGTTCAGGCAGCCCGTGGAGCCGGCTGCGGCGCAAGTCCCGGAAGTGGTCGGATTGGGGAACGCCGCCAGAAGCTTCAGCGCGGCCGGCGACATAGCGGTTACGGGGATCAGGAACTGATTGGCCGGGAGGCAGCTTGCAGCGGGCACGTCCCCTTGCGACCCGCAGAAGGCGAGACGATTCCCTCCTGACGAAGTCTGCAATCCGGGATTGGAGTTCGGGTCGTAGAGATTAGTACCGCCCCCGTGGTTAGCAATTTGCGCCGCGTAGTCACTGAAGTCGCAGTATGCAGTGGTCAGGCAGCTGCTGCGTAACAAAGCTGTCGGGACGGTCTCTTCGTTAGTGATACCGCTCTTCTGGCGTTGCGCCTGGTAATCGGCAAAGAAGAACAGCTTGTTCTTGATGATGGGACCGCCGATCGTGCCGGCAAACTCCTGCCATCGAGAGGCGGGGATCAACCTGGCGCCTGGATCGGCGGGGTTAGGGTATTGCGTGAACGGGTCGCGCGCCGCAAGTGCATCCGTGCGTCGGAACCAGGTTGCAGTGCCGTGAAAGTCATTGCTGCCGGACTTCGTTTGAACCGTCACCACGCCGCCCACTGCCTTACCAAACTCGGCATCGTAGTTTCCCAGCGTGATCTTGCTTTCCTGAATCGCGTCCAGGTTCGGGTTGACGACGATAATGCCGAGGATTGGATCCTGATTGTCAGTGCCGTCCAGCTCAAAGGCGGTCCCGCTGAAGTGCTGGCCGTTGACGAAGATTTGTTGGCCGCCCTGCGGGTTCTCGGTGGCGGCATGGCTCCATCCCACAAGCTTTTGTGTCCCCGGCGAGAGCAGTTCGAAACTTGTGAAGTTGCGGTTCAGGACCGGCAGGTCTTCGACGTATTTCTCGTTGAACTCGATCGCCACGTCGGCGCGGTCTGTCTTCAACTGCGGTGACTCCGCGGTCACTTCTACCTGCTCACTGGTCGAGCCGACTTCGAACTGGCCGTCGACCTTGGAGCCGGTGTCGGCCGAGACGTTGATGTCTTTGAACTCGAGCTTCTTGAAGCCCGTAGCTTCGACCTGAACGGTGTAGGCGTCCGGGATGAGGTGCGTGACGGTGTAGTTTCCACTTTCATTGGTCGTGGTCTGATCAGTCGTGCCCTTGCCTTGGTCGATAACCGTAACTTTGGCGTTGGCAACAGCTGCTCCGGAGGGATCCGTCACCGTCCCCAGGATGCTACCGAAAACCGCTTGACCGAATGCTCCCGGCACACAGAAGCCACAGAGAAATACAAACGTCACCGCCGCCAGAACTGACTTCTTCATGGAAGTCCTCCTAGAACCGCCCTTGCTGGAACAAAGTTCGATGCTGGAACAAAGTTCGATCGCCCCAATTCCGATGACCCCAGATTCAATTGCCCGAGACTTGCAGCGAGACCCTTATGAACAAGAAGCCTGCAAGTCGTAGTACAAAACCACTATTGAATTAAGTTTCACTAGGTTTTTAACGGTTACGGGTGTAAAGTGCTACAGTCACAGCAAGATACAGACCTCTGTTACGTGGTTGTTAAATGGCTCTGACACGTACGTACGCGGCTGGGCGGGAGCAATGCTTCCAGCAAATAGATAAACTTATTAATAGTCATAGCCTCCGGGGATCTGAGTCGCTGTGCAAGCTGCTTCGCTATCTCGCCGAACACTCCCTTGACCAACCCGGCGTCGCGCTAAAGGAATACCAGATCGCCACCGAAGTTCTGGGACGCTCTCCCGGCTTCGACCCGCAAAGCGATTCGACAGTCCGCGTGCAGGCGGGGCGGTTGCGCGTCAAATTGGCGGAGTACTACTCCCATGAAGGCCCCGACGATCCCATCGCGGTCGAGCTGCCCAAAGGCTCCTATGCTCTGACCTTCCATGTGCGGACTCCGCCCGCTTCTACGGAAACGCTGCCTGGCGTCAGCCTGCGATTCGCGAAACAGGCGGCAAGAGCGGACGAAACATCCAAACGGCCTTGGGTGATCACGGTTGTTGTGCTGGCGGTGTTGTTGCTGGTTTCGCTGGCGGCGGTGGGAGTGTTGCTGGTGACGCGATCCCGGACCCAAGGCGGCGCCAGGCAGTCCGCTCCTGCGGCCTACCAGGTTTTCTGGAACAACTTCGTCAGCGGTCCGCAACAACCGTGGGTAATCTTCAGCAATGGCAGCTTCGTTGGCCGGCCGGAGACCGGCATGAGGTACTTCAACGCGGCCTCCGATTCTCGCGCCTTTGTCCTCGACCACTACACAGGTGTAGGCGAAGTGCTGGCGGTTCACCAGCTCGACCGCGTCTTCGGCGTCCTCAACCGACAGCTTCGCGTGAAACGCGGAGCCCTGTTCTCATTGGATGACGCGAAAAATAACGACCTGATTTTTGTAGGGTCCCCCTCGGAGAACCTCACACTGCTGGATGTTCCCGGAACGCGAGAATTCGTGTTCCGCCGCGTGGATTCCGGTCCCCGCAAAGGCGATCTCGGGGTGCTTAATGTTCATCCGCAGTCCGGCGAGTCGACAATGTACTTTGCCACTCCCGCAAACCAGGCGACCACCGAAGATTATGCCGTGATCGGACTACTGCCCGGGCTTGACCCGGAGCGATCCATCCTGATCCTGGCGGGCAATTCCACCTTCGGCACCCAGGCGGCCGTGGAGTACGTTTGCCGGGAAGATTCGCTGGCCGAGCTGTTACAGCGTCTCGGCGTCTCGAAGCCAGGTGATCTCAAGCCGTTCGAAGCTCTCTTGCGGATAAAAGTTGCCCACGGAGTGCCGGTGAAGGAAGATCTGATCGCAGTGCGAAGCCGAGGTCATTAGTTTCTCGGGTGAGGGCAGCGTATGGTCTTCGATTTTTTCGGGGCGTAGAGTCGGTGGCTGTTCACGAATCCGTTTGACCCCGCTGCTCCACTGTGGAACACTTCGTCGATCTTATGTCGCGCAGCAGTTGCGTACGAGCGAACTTTTCTCTGGTCGTCTGCGCTGTATTCTTCTTTAACGTTCTGACCGCGATAGCATCTGCTCAACGATCGGGCATTCTTAACGATCCCGGCACCCTGAGCGGCTTATCCACGTCTTACAACACCGCTCCTGGGACCGGCGTGCTCGTCTTCAGCGTGTTCGCCGAAGACAGCAGGACCCACCTCGATCGGCAGGCGCTTCTGAAGCTGGTGAACCTGGACGCGCAAACGGCGATCTGGCAGACCACGGAGGAAACATCCAAGGGCGTCTTCGCGAACGTTCCGTATGGAAGTTATGACGTGGAAGTGAGTGCAGTCGGATATTTCAGCGTACACAAAGAGTTGCAGGTATTGAGTTCGCTGCGGCCGCTGGAGATGGACATCGTGCTGCGCCGGGACCCATCGGCCATAAACCTGGACGTGGCTGCCGGCGTCATGTCTCCGAAGGCACGCAAACAAACGAAGCACGCGATTTCCGCCCTCAAGTCCGGGAATCTCAAAGAGGCGGAGCGGCAATTGAGCGATGCCTTTAGATCGGCTCCCGCCAGCCCGGATTTGAATTTCCTTCTCGGGTATTTGTACTTTCAGAAGAAAGACTATGAGCAGGCGGAGAATTACTTGAGCGCTGCGGCGGCCTTGAAAGCGAATAATGTTCAGGCGCTGACGCTGCTGGGAAGGTCTGCACTCGAGCAGCGCAACTATCCGGCGGCCCGCTCCGCTCTGGAGTCGGCGATCGCGGCCGATGCGGGAAACTGGTTGCCGCATAACTTGCTGGCCGACGCCTATCTGCGGCAACAAGATTTCGGCAAAGCGCGGGACGAGGCACAATCCGCAATCGAAAAGGGGAAGACTGCTGCGAGCCCAGCACAGCTCGTTCTTGGCCAGGCTTTGTTGGGATTGGGCCGTGATGAGGAAGGCATCCAGGCGCTGAATGTTTTTCTGCAAGCCTCGCCGCGGCATCCCATGGCGGGGCAGGTGCGCAGTTTGATCGCCGAGATCAGGGAACGCGATTCCACTTCTGTGCCAGCGCAGAACGCCGGGAATCCTGTGAATGCTGGAGCGAATTCCGACGCGAAAGCCGAAGCGAAGCTTACAGGCGTCGATCCACTCCTGGCTCTCTCCGCTCCCGGACCGTCCGTTAGATCGTGGCAACCCGCAGGTGTCGACGAAATGAAGCCCGCTCTTGCCGCCGGCGTCGCCTGCCCCTCGGAGCGAGTGATCGAAGAATCCGGCAAGCGAGTGCAGGAACTATCGCAGGATGTCACTCGATTTGCGGCGGTCGAGGATTTGTTGCATCAGCGGCTGGACGAGTTCGGCACTCCCACGCGGACCGAGACCAGAAAATTCAACTACGTCGCGTCCATCACGGAGTCCGAGCCTGGGTTCCTTTCGGTGAATGAGTATCGCGCCGACAAGCTGAATCTCGACGGCTATCCCGATCAGATCTCCAGCACCGGTTTTGCCGCGCTGGCTCTCGTGTTTCATCCCCACATGCGCGACAACTTTGAGATTTCGTGCGAAGGCCTGGGCGATTGGCACGGCCAGGCGACGTGGGTCGTGCATTTCCGCCAGCGCGAAGACCGCCCGGTCCGGATGCACAGCTACAAGGTCGGTGCTCAGGTGCATCCCGTAAAGCTCAAGGGCCGCGCCTGGATCACCGCGGACAATTTCGAGATTGTGCGAATCGAATCGGAACTGGTCAAGCCGATGCCGGAGATCCAACTACTGAGCGAACACCAGATCGTGGAATATGGAGCGATCCCGTTCGCGAAAAAAAGCACTTCACTCTGGCTTCCGAAAAGCGCGGAGATCTATTTCAATTTCCGCAAGCACCGCTACTATCGCCGGCACAGCTTCGATCGCTACATGCTGTTTTCGGTCGAGTCCGAAGAAAAAGACAAACCGCCGAAGAGTGCGCCGGCTGGCTCCGGATGACAACACGATTCGTCCTAACCCACCGTCCATTTGAACTCAAGCCGATTACGGATGCGAATTCTGCCGCATCTGCAACTCTTCCGCCAGTTTCAGTTCGCTCTCGGCTTCGTCTTTCTTGCCCATGTCACGGTAGGCCTGGCCGAGCAGATGATGCGTCGTCGGGTTGTTGGGGTCCATGGTGGCCGCCCGCTGCAGCGCGCGAATGGCCAGCTCGAATTCGCCTTTCTTCTCGAGAACTTTTCCCATCAGAACGTACGGTCCAGTCGAGGTTGCATCCAGCCAGATCGAGCGCTGCAGCAACCGCTCCGCGTCTTCAAACTTCTGGATGCGCGAATAGGCGTCGGCCAGCTTGTAATAGGCGGGAGCGTGTCCGGGATTGATTGCGATTTCTTTTTCAAATTCGGCGATCGCCTCGGGCACTCGCGACTTGTAGAGATACAACTCGCCCAGCAGGAAATGCGCCAGCGGAAGCTTTGGATCGAGTGCGGCTGCCTTCAGCGCGTACTCTTCAGCGACCGGATCAAACTCCTGGCGGAACAGCATGCGCGCCGTAAACAAATAGCTGGCGGCAGAGTCCGGCGGCACTTCAAACATTCTGGCGAACGCCTTGCGCGCTTGCGGATAGTCCTTGGTTTGGATGTAGCAGATTCCCAGAATGTAGGCCGCGTCCACATTCGCGCGCGGAAACCAGCCCTGAACTTTCTCCAGCAAAGGGATCGCGTCCGCCGGGTGACCGCCCAGATAATAGGAAAGCCCAAGAAGCTGCGCCGCCTCGCCATTCGCCGGATCAGCGGCCGACGCTCTTTTCAGATGCTCGATCGCTTTAGGGAAATCGCCCTTCTTGTAATATGCCGTACCCAGTTCCAGGTCCAATCCCTTTGTATCGGGCGCGCCAGTTTCGAGCCCTTCCAGATCGGCAATCGCTTCGTCGAATTTCCCTTGCTCCGTGAGCTTGCGCGCTTGGACGATTTCAGGCGCAACTTGAGCGGACGCCCCGGAAGCGTTCTGCGATGTATCGGACCGCCCCGCCTGTTGTGCGATCCCCGTTGCCGTGCAAACCCACAGAAACAATGCGAGCCCCATCCATCGAGCCAATCGGTCTCCGTCTAATCCGTGATATGGTGACTTCATCTTGAATCCGGGCACCCAAGTTCGAGTCGTCTGCGCGAGTCCCTCAACCGATCAGCGAATCTAACGCTGGTTCGTCAATCGCAGCAATTCCTCCAGATTCTCTTTTGCCAGCGTATGATGTGGATCAATCTGCAGCGCGCGCTCGAAATGTGATTTCGCTTCTGCGAATTGTCCCATCTCAGCCAGAGCCGATCCCAGATTCGCCTCAGCGTTGGCGTCGTCGGGCTGCGCTAGCAGAGCTTGGCGAAACTGCTTCGCTGCATCCTCGAAGTTATCTTGCGAAGCCAGCGCCTGCCCAAGATTGTAGTGCGCGTCAAAGTAATCCGGACGGAGTTGCAGCGCTCGCGAGAGATACTGTACCGCTTTATCGGGCCTTCCGGCGGCCAGCAACGCCGCGCCCAGTGCGTTGTTTGCGGCCGCGTCGTTCGGGCGAAGGTGCAGCGCGGCCTCGTACTCTTTTGTTGCGTCAGCGAGTTGGCCTTTCGCTTGCATCATTGCCGCGAGATTGTAATGCGCTTCAAAGTCGGCAGGATTTTTCTCCAGATTGTGCCTGGCTAGAGCTTCCTGCAGCACCATGCGTGGATCACCGCGCGCCGAATCGTAATGCACCGGCAGAACCTGCAGCCACAAGTGGCACATCTCATCGCTCGAACGGTTGCCGCCCATCACGCGCGCCGGCGGACGATTCGGGTTCAAAGGATTCTCTTCCGAATTGTCATACACATACCGCAGACTTACCGTCGTGCCTTTGGGCAACAGAACTGGTTCCTGATAGCGGTATACCGCCTGCCAGTTCAAGTTCCACCGCGGAATGTGAATGAGGGTTTCTTTCCTGCCGTCCGGGAAAGTGGCGTACGCCTGAATGTCTTTCCCCAGATAGTGCGCGTGCGGGTAGATCGCCAGCAGCTCGACATCGATGGGCAGCTTGAATTCATCCGTTACCAGGAAATCTTTTTGTCCCGCAGGGATGTCAAGCTTCGCGTCATTCTCCAACTGCAGAAGCATGGGCAACTTCGTCGCGGGATGTTCGGTGAAATAAATTCCAATGCTGGGCTGGATCACCTCCGTTTTTCCCGACGGCTGCAAGTGCGTATTCAAAACCAGGTCTGTGCCTTTGTCCAGCCGCAGCGCCATTCCGTCGGGCTCCACGTAAGGAATGGTTCCCGGTTTCCAGAAAAGCAAGTGGCTGTCGGGATCGAACGTCTGCGACTCAATCTGAATCTCCATTCCTCCAAATCCGGCCCCGGGCGCCGCCTCGCGCGAACGCAGCGATCCCGCGCGATCCACGAGAATATTGGCGTGGTGCACGTAGCGCTTGTCCCCCGGACGAATCTCGATCGCTTTTGCCCACCGTGTCTGCCGAATGGGGAGGTGAAAAATAAAATTCCAGTAAGTGTCCGTTCCTTGCGGCGGCAGAGTCAGCGGCTTCTCCGCCGTCAGAATCAGGTCCGGAGTGCCCAGCCTCCAACCCTCGGCAACTTTCGGCCCGGGCGGCAGATCGCGAGCGTCGCCTTCGATTGCTCCCTGGTCGAACCAGTTGCGAAAAAGCTTGATCTGCGCCTCCGACAGGCGCAGGTCGTCGGCGAACTTCAACGTCTGCGGTTCCGGAAGCCACGGAGGCATCGTCCGCGCCTCGGTGACTTCGGCAATCTGCCGCGCATGTGTCTTCACATCAGAATAGGTCAGCAAAGAAAACGGCGCGGCCTCTCCATGTTGGTGGCACGTGGCGCAGGAGCGAAACACGATCGGAGCTATGTCACGATTGAAAGTAATTTCGCGTCCCGCGCGCTTTGGCTCGGACGCAGCGCGGACCGCAGGCCATCCGGACACCGCCGCTGCCACGCCCAGAATAGTAAGCAGACTGAGTGGCGGCGGCCACGAGGTAAGCAACCGCGAACTGAGCAACCGCGAACTGAGCAACCATGACGCCAAAGACCAAGCCAGCCCGTGGGTCCCGCGATTCACTCGAGGTCCGAGATATAACATCCCACTCCCCTGACTTCACGTCTTGCCGCCGATTTACCGGCTAGCGCGGCCGAGATCGCATCATTCAATTCGTGCGTCGTGGGCACTGCACGTGACTGGCCAGGCACAACATACCAGTCGTCAATTCGCCCGTCATAAATTAAATTGTGTTTGCGATCAAACACCGCAACCTCCGGCGTGATCTGCACGTGCGCCCGCTTCACCAGTGTGTGGTCCGGATCTCGCAGCGCCGGTAGCCGGTAACCGTAATCTGAAACGTATTGACGAACGGTTTGCCCGGATTCAGCCTTGTCGGGATACACCAGCCAAAAATTCGCCTTGCGCTGATATTGCGCGCTGATTTGCTGAATGGTCGGCGCATAGCGGCTGGAGACGGGGCAGTCCCTGCGAAGAAAAATCAGAACCACAATTTTGCCCGACGATGCAGCGAAAGGATCGACCGTTTTGCCATCGAGATCGACGGCTTCCTGTTGCGCCAGCGCGATCGACGCGAGGCACATAGCCGTAAACGCCCAGCATAGGCAGCGACCCGTGGACGAAGCAAAACTACTATCACGCATAGAAACGCCGTAAGCGCAGCCCCGGATAAATTCTACGAGCGCCGACGAATGGCTGTCTATCTCAGGCGCAAACCCTCGCGCATCGAATCCTGCGTACCCGCGCGGTTCTCTCAAGGCGATCAACGCCAACAGCTCGCGGGGGAACGATTGAGCTCCCACAATATTTTCTTTGCCGAGTCCAGATCCGGATTGAACTCCAGCACTCGAACCAAAGTCTTTCTCGCCTCGTCGTATTTTTCTGACTGGCAATAAACGCGAGCCATGTTCATGCCAATGCTGCTGCGATCGGGCGCTCGTTGAAACGCATCCTGCCAAAGCTTGACCGCTTCCTGCAGATGCCCCTTCTGCGCTTCGATCACACCCAAATTAGTTGCTGCGTCAATCGAATCAGGATCGGCGCGAAGCGCCCGCTGGTAGAGTTCCCTAGCATTCTCCGTGGCGCCATGCTTTTGTTCGATGTATCCCAGGGCAGCAAGAATCGCCGGATCATTCGGAGATTCCTTCAGCGCCGCCGCCAGCAGTTTTTGCGTCTGCGGTTCAGCCGCAGTCATCCCGCTCTCCACCAGCGATTCCCACGCCAGCGCCAGGTCCCGCGGATCAACCTCCTGCGAATCCGGGAACGGCACCAATTTTGGCGCCGCTCCACGCTCATCCGCGCCCTGCATGAACTGCGGCGAGACCTGCAGCCGCCGCGGAATGCGATGGTCCGTGACCTGCGTGTGCGCCACGTCGGTGCTGGGTGAAGAAGGCATGTGACATCCAGTGCAATCCGGACGATCAACGTGATGCTTCGCTGCGAAAGATTCGCCATGACATGCCAGACATTTCCCGCGATAGTACGCGACCCGCTCTTCCGGCGCAGGAGACCGATGTGGGTCGTGACAACTGACGCACCACATAGCGTCGCCCGCTTTTTTCTTGCAGCCGCTCTGCGCCAAGGCCTCCACCTGACTGACTGCGCCCAGTCGTGCACTTTGCCCCGCACTCTGCCCACCAACCAGCACAAAATAGCGGATGTAGTCCGCGAGCGCCGCTCCCGGACGAAACTCGTAAACGTGGCGCCCCGCGCGCTCAATGGCAACCTTGCCCTCGAGATGGCATTGCATGCACACCTCGTCGCGCCGCGCCGCGCTCAACTTCGCCGGATTCACAATCGCGCCATCGTTTCCGTGCGCCGTTGCGTTCACATGTGCCGCACCCTGCCCGTGACAGCGTTCGCATGACACTCCGTTGTGCGTGAACGCGGGAGTTGGATAGCGGTCGGCTGTGCCCTTCAACGGTGCTTGCATCCCGCTCACGTGGCAGTGCAGGCAACTGGTATAGGCCGGAAGATTCAACGGAATCTCGCTTGCCGACTGGTAGGCCGGCGCCATGTCCCAGGTCTGTTTATTCGCGTACCAGTTCACCGGAGACTCGAAGAGGAAACCATCCGTCTCGAATAGATAGCTGCGGCCGCGACGTCCCGAACCAATGTAGTAGAGCAATTCTTTTTTCCCGTGAAGCGAAGAACCCCCCGGACGATCGTCGCCGGGACGATCGTAACTAAGCCAGGCGCGTCCCCCCTCACGGTAGATACGGTAATGAACGCCCGAAGGTTTGTGATCGAACTCCACGGGAGTCACAGCATCGCTCGCCACAGTATCGATCGCTGGCCCGCTGGCGTGGGCCATAGCCGTCCGCTGGTAGGACTCGAAGATTGCGGCGTGGCAGCGCGCGCAGGCCTCGTTGCCGACGTATCCACTTTCGCCAGAGGCCGCAACAGATTTCGTCGATTGAATCTGCGCAGCATTTTTCTCAGACGCGAGGCTCGCCAGGGCGAGAAGCGCACACGCCAGACGCGCGACTTTCAGCAACCGGTACAAGTCTTGAACGCTCCTACATTAATTCGATGGCGGCGTCGCATGCGCAGCGAGGTCAGCGGCTCTTTGAAGCTCTTGCTTTGCCCCGTCGGCATCCCCTTTTTGCCGCAGCGCCAACCCCAACTGATAGTGAGCCGCGGCGTAGGTCGGCATGGCATCTAGGGCGGAATGGAACTGCGAAATCGCACCGTCGAGGTCGCCTGCGCTCAGCAAGTGGCGACCCGAATTCGTGGCAAAGGTAGCTGCCTGCAGATTGTTTTTCTCTTTTGTGATTTCCGCGCCCAGCTTGCTTTCCGCGGCCGCTCCCGCGGAATCCCCGAGCTGACGCAGGATCGACGCCAGTGTGGTATGCGCCCCCGCGAAATCCGGCTGCAACCGCGTTGCTTCGCGTAGCGCATCAGCCGCCTCCGGCAACTTGCCCATCTGCTTCAAAACCGTTCCCAACATGTAATAAGCTTCGGCGTAATCGGGCTGAATCTGAATCGCTTGCCGCATTTGCTCCGCCGCTGCCGGAAAGTCTCCCGACTGCCACAGCGTAATGCCCAAACTGTAATGGGCATCCGCCAGCTTAGGATCCAGGCGAATGGCCTCCTTCCACTCAGCCATTGCGGCCGGCAAGTCGTCTTTGAGCTTAAGCGCCAGCGCCAGATCGTAATGCAAGCTGGCGCGTTGTGGATCAAGAAGCAAAGCTGCGCGAAACTGGCTCGCTGCCTCATCAAAATCCGTCTTCTGCAAATAAGCGGTGCCCAGATTTTGTAGAAATCCTGCGTCGCCGGGGCGCAACTGGAGAGCTCGCTGAAATTCCTTAATAGCCGCGTCCGCTCCGCCTTGCTGCACCAGCGCGAGAGCAAGATTATTGTGCGCTTCCGGATCGGACGGCGACAGCTCCACCACCTTCGAGAACGCGGTCAGCGCCCGTTCCAAATCGCCGCGCCGCTGCAGCAACAGGCCGAAGCTCGTTTGCAGGGTTGCGAAATCCGGCTTCAACGCGACGGCCCGTTCAAAAGAACGGAGAGCCTCGTCAGGCTGCGCGGCCTGCTCCAGAAGTCCGCGCTGGTACCAGGCAACGGCGTCGTTGCGATCAAGTTTGATGGCCTGATCCAGCGAATCCTGTGCCTGCTTCGCTTGGCCCTCACTCGCGAGTACTACCCCCAAATGCAATAAAGCTGGCTCATAGTCTGGGTTGAGGCGCGATGCTTCGCGGAATTCTTTTTCCGCGTCCGCGAATTTCGATTGTTGCGCCCAGAGTGCGCCCAGTTCATCGTGATACTCCGGCCGCTCGGGCGCAAGCCTTACGGCTTCTTTGATTTCCGCCGCGGACTCGTCGGTTTTTTGCAGCAAGCTCAGCACGCGTCCCAGTGCCTCGTGGGCCTGTGGAGTTCTTGGCGCCAACTGCACGGCGAGACGAAATTCGGTTACGGCTTCGTCCAGCGGTCCCTGGGTTTGAAGAGCCTGCGCTTGCAGAGCCTGACCCAGATAGGCGTGTGCGACGGCCAGAGTCGGACGCAGTTTCACCAGCACACGAAAATGCGCGATCGCGTCATCGACTTGCCCCTGCTGCAACAGCACCTGGCCGAGCATGTTCTGCGCGTCAGCACTCCGCGGATCGAGCCGCACCGCGTTTGCGAAAGCATCGTGCGCCGCCGCCATGTCACCCCGCTCCCACGCGGCTCGACCGGCCTCGTACGCCGTCGCAGCGGCGCCTGCGGCAGATTTCGTCTGCGCGGCAAGCGGGGCGGGGCACGCGATCGCAGATACGACAAAGAATGTGCCCCAGATCGTTGCCAGAACCAGCAGGGTGCGCGAGAATCGGAGAGCACTCATCGTACTTGATACGGCGCTTGGGGACGGCGCCGGCGTTCACAGCAGCGCTTTCGTTAATAGCAATTGAGCAATTCGGACCGTCGCATCAAGTCGGTTCTCACAAAATGATCCGTTCCAATCATCACGCCAGCTGGACCGGCTTTCTGGCGCTGCTCCTGACGCTGAATCTTCAGCATAGCGCAAGTTGGCCGACCGGGGCGTGGCATCGTGTGTCCGAGACTCCAGTCATCTCGCCGCTTACGTCGCCACAAGGCGACAATTGGGAATCGGCCGGCACGTTCAACCCGGCAGTCGTAGTGCGCGCGGGCAAGGTCATCATGCTCTACCGCGCTCAGGACAAGCAGGGCACCTCGCGACTCGGCTACGCCGAGAGCAGCGACGGCCTGCATTTTACACGGCGCGACCAGCCAGTCCTGTGGCCTACAGAAAATTACGAAAAAGGCGGCGGCGTTGAAGACCCGCGCCTGGTTCACTTCAGCGATCCCCAGTTCGGCGATGTCTATTACCTCACCTACACCGCGTATAACAAGAAAGACGCACAGCTCTGCCTGGCAACGTCGCGAGACCTGATTCACTGGCAGCGCCAGGGCGTCATCCTTCCCGCATATCGAGGAAACTGGAACGTGCGCTGGACCAAGTCGGGCGCGATCATACCGGAAAAAATCGGCGGGAAATATTGGATGTATTTCCTCGGCACGACCGCCGACCAAAAAGATCAAACCGGACTGGCCTATTCTACCGACCTCATCCATTGGACAGAAGCCACAGGTTCTCCGGTGTTGCCGGTGCGGGAAGGTCAATTTGATTCCCGGGTCGCGGAACCGGGACCATCTCCCATCGTGACGTCGCATGGCATTTATCTCGTCTACAACGGCGCCGATGACAAGCTCACCTACCGCACCGGCATTGCCGTCTTCGACCGCGACAATCCTCGGCGGTTGATCTGGCGCAGCGACAAGCCGGTGTTCTTTCCGGAAAAAGAATGGGAAAAAGTTGGACAAGTCCCCAATGTAGTTTTCGTGGAAGGCAACGCGCTCTTCAGGGGCCGCGAACTCTTCTACTATGGGGGAGCCGACACCTACGTCGGCGTAGCAGAAGCGCCGTCGATTCAGTGACCAAGCGCTAAACCCTGTTGTGTTGCCGATTTAAATCTGTGTGATCATCGAACCTGCGGCGCAGGTCGTGCTAGAATTCGCCGCTGCTTCTCATTCTTGTCGTGAGCCTTCCTTCAGCAAGCTCCGGCGCAAGCGTGCGACGGTCCCATCCAGCCGCCGCAACCATTCAGTTCAACGCGACCGGTAATTCGCTTCCCGCGGGGCGCAGCGCTCGATTCGATTTTTCAGACCTCGCGCTCCTATTCTTCTTATTACTTCTTATGTTCCCCGCCTCTCTACCCGCGCAACAAAAGGAAGCAACTCCACAGTTGTCGCGAACCGTTCGCACCTGGGAGTTCCTCCCTGTAGTCGGAACCCGCGCAGCCTTGTTCGGCGACGAGTCTGGACGCATGGAAGCCTGGGTCTATCCATTGAAGATTTTTCGCGACCTGCATCTGACCTTCCACTCCGGCGACCGCGCCTTGCCCGCGGAAAGTCTGTCTCGCACGCTGGTGGTGCGTCCCGAGTCGGCGACCTTGCTCTACGCGGGCGATTCGTTTCGCGTGCGCGAAACCCTTTTTGTCCCGGTGCAAGAGCAAGGAGCTGTAATTCTCTTCGACATAGAAACCGAACAACCGCTGGAAATCGAGGCCGCCTTCGTCGCGGACTTCGCCCTCGAATGGCCGGCGGCAATCGGCGGCACAGACGTCGATTGGGACCCGAAGCGTCGCGCCTTCGTCTTCGGCGAAGAAACCAGAAAGTTTGCTGCGATCGTGGGCTCTCCAACCGCGCAGGACGCGCACCAGGCCTACGAAACAAATTACTCGTCTTCAAATGAAAACTCGTTTCGCCTGGGCGTCACGCCCAAGGGACGCGAAACCCGCCTGCTGGTGATCGCAGGATCCATCGCAGGCATCGAGGACGCCAATAAAACTTATCAGCTCCTGTCGTCCTCCTTCGCGGACCTGCTGCGCGATTCCGCCGGCTACTACCAAAACTATCTCGCACAAACCGTAAGCCTGGAACTGCCTGACGCGACCTTGGAGCAAGCCTACGACTGGGCGCGCATCAGCACCATCCAGGGACTGGTAAACAACCCTTATCTCGGCACCGGCCTGGTTGCAGGTTACAGAACTTCCGGCACCACCCAGCGTCCGGGATTCGCCTGGTTTTTCGGCCGCGATTCTTTGTGGACCTCGTTCGCTTTAAACGCCGAAGCAGACTACGCCACCACCCGCACCGCACTCGAGTTCATCAGCAAATACCAGCGCGCGGACGGCAAGGTTCCGCACGAGATTTCGCAGAGCGCGAGTCTTGTTCCCTGGTTCAAAGACTATCCCTATCCCTACGTGTCCGCCGATGCCACTCCACTTTTGATCATCGCCATGAATGATTACGTCACGCAGAGCGGCGACCTCGCCTTTCTTCGCGACCATTGGGACAATGCCTGGAGGGCATATCAATTCCTGCGCTCCACCTACGATGCGCAGGGTCTCGCGCAAAATGCCGGAGTAGGCCACGGCTGGGTCGAGGGTGGTCCGCTCTTGCCCGTCAAGAACGAGTTCTATCAGGCTGGGCTGGCAGTTGAGGCTCTGCGCGCCCTTTCCAGCCTCGCCGGGTTCGCAGGCAAAGATGATGTGAAAAAACAGCTGGCCGCAGAATTCGACGAGAAGCGTACGCTGCTCGATCAAAGTTTCTGGTCACCCGAGAAAAAGATTTACGCGTTTGCCCTGGCCCAGAACAACCAACGATCCGACGAAGCCAGCGTTCTGGCAACCGTGCCCATGTGGTTCGGTTTGCCCGATCCTGCCCACGCCGATCAGATGATTACGCAACTCTCCGAGGCCGAGCACGAAACCGATTGGGGCATGCGCATCATCTCGTCGCGTTCCAAATCCTACGACGGATCAGGCTACCATTTCGGCTCCGTCTGGCCGCTGTTCACCGGCTGGGCTTCCGTTGCAGAGTACAACTATCATCGCTCCCTGCCGGCCTACTTCAACCTGCGCGCAAACGCGCTGCTGGCCCTCGACGGCTCACTCGGTCATTTCACAGAAGTCCTGTCCGGAGATTACTACCAATCTTTCTCCACCAGTTCACCGCACCAGATCTGGTCCGCGGCCATGGTCATCAGCCCCATTCTGCGCGGCCTTTTCGGATTGCAGGTAGATGCGGCGAACCACGCGGTTTCGCTGACTCCGCACGTGCCCGCCGGCTGGACTTCATTCGTCATCCACAGCGTTCATGTGGGATCCGTCGCCGTTGATTTTCAATATCACAAAACGCCAGACAGCATCGTGCTCGAAACCAAGTCCACCGGCGCGGGAGATTGTTGGGTGAACTTCTCCCCTGCTCTCAGCCTGCGCGCGAAAGTGGTCAGCGTCGAGATGAACGGCCGGCCGTTGCCCTTCAAAGTGCAACCGAACGGCGAGGACCAACACGTGTCTGTGCGTTTCCCCGCGCATGCCGGCTCCAACCGCGTGGTGATCCGCGTGCAGAATGATTTCGGTGTGTCGCTGTCGAACGAACTCCCACCGCTCGGCAGCGCCAGCCGCGAACTGCGCGTCCTCTCCGAATCGTGGAATCCTGCACGAACTCAGCTCACGGTTGACGTCTCAGGGCTGCCCGGAATGCAGTACGAACTTGAAGTCTGGAATCCGTCACAGATCAGTTCGATTGACAGTGCGATGTTAAGCGAGGGAAAGATTCACTTCGAGATCCCGGGAACCGGTGAAGACTATCAACACCACACGATCGTCTTTCATTTTGGCAAGCCGTAGAGATTTTGGCTGGAGGCATTTATGAACATGGAAAAGACGACACAGAGGTTGCCGTATCTGATGGCTGCTTTCTGCATTCTATTAGCGACCGCCGCCGCTCAAACCGCGCCCAACGCGGTCGACGCCGAAGGCCATCCATGGTGGCAGCACGCAGTATTCTACGAGCTATACCCCCGCAGCTTTGCCGACAGCAACAATGACGGCGTCGGAGACTTGAACGGCATCACCTCAAAGCTCGATTACCTCAGAGACCTGGGCGTGGACGCCATCTGGATTTCTCCCTGCTTCCCCTCCCCGCAAGTCGATTTCGGCTACGACGTGTCCGATTACGAAAACATCGATCCCATGTACGGCACTCTTGCCGACTTCGACGTCCTTGCCGCCGAAGCGAGGAAACACGGCATCCACATCATCCTCGACTTCGTCGTGAATCACAGCTCCGACCAGCACAAGTGGTTCCTCGACTCGAAGTCCTCCCGCACCTCCGAACATCGCGATTGGTATATCTGGCGCGATGGCAAAGCCCCCGGCCAGCCTCCCAACAATTGGCTGTCGACTTTTGGCGGCTCGGCGTGGACCTTCGATCCCAAGACCAATCAGTATTACTACCACTATTTCTACGCCCAGCAGCCGGACTTGAACTGGCGCGATCCCGCGGTGAAAGACGCCATGTTCGACGTGACGCGCTGGTGGTATAACCGCGGAGTCGCCGGTTTCCGTCTGGATGCAGTCGACACTTTATTCGAAGATCCCAACCTGCACGATAACCCCATCGAGAAGCCCGGCAGGAATCACTTCGGCGATCCTTTCGAAAAAGACCAATACAACACCAAGCTGCCCGAAGTTCATGACGTGCTCCGCGGCCTGCGCAAAGTCGCGGACGAAAACAATGCAGTCCTGATCGGCGAAACCTGGACCGCCGATATTGCCGAGCTCAACCGCTACTATGGCCAGGGCAAAGACGAACTGCAGTTGCCCATGGATTTTCTTTTCACCACCGTCAACAAACTCTCGCCCGCCGAATTCCGCAAGCAGATCGCCGCAGTCGACGCCGCTTCCGGCTGGCCGACGTTTGTGATCAGCAACCACGACATCGTACGCTCCTACGATCGCTACGGCGACGGCAGGCACAACGATCAGATCGCGAAGCTGATGGCCGCTCTCTATCTCACACTGCGCGGAACGCCCATCATCTACTACGGCGAAGAAATCGGCATGAAGACCACTCCTCCCACGCGCAAAGAAGACGTGAAGGATCCCATCGGCCGCACCGGATGGCCCGAAGAAAAAGGCCGAGATGGCGAACGCACCCCCATGCAGTGGGACGAAAGCGCAAACGCAGGCTTTTCGACAGCAACTCCGTGGCTTCCCGTCCCCCCCACCTACAAAGCCCACAACGTTGCAGACGAGTCCAAAGATCCGAACTCAGTGCTCGAGTTCTACAAGAGTGTGCTCAAGTTGCGCCACACCAGCAAGGCTCTTCTCGATGGCAGCTACGCGGCCCTGAATGAGAGCGACGCAAATGTTCTGTCCTACCTGCGCGCCTACAAAGACGATGTAGTGCTGGTCGCTCTCAACATGTCAGACTCGCCGAAGAAAGTGAACTTCGAACTCAAACGCAACGGCTTCTCATCGGCGAAAACCCTGGTGGCGACCGGCAAGTCCTCCGCCAAAGGCGACGAAGTTTTCCTGGAACCCTACGGAGTTTTCATCGGCCAGCTGACTCGAGTCGCAGCTCGTTGACGCGAGACTAGACGTTGCAGGATTTGCAAGCGAAAGATTGAGGGAGGAAAGATTGATGGGGGAGGGGCTGAAATATTTGGAGGCGCGGGTCGGAATCGAACCGACGCATAAAGGTTTTGCAGACCTCTCCCTTACCACTTGGGTACCGCGCCCCTCGTCCCTACGTTAGCTTTCCGGGCGGAAAAAGTCCATCGGGAGGAGTTCGAGATTAAGGAATCTGGAGCGGGAGACGGGATTTGAACCCGCGACTTCGACCTTGGCAAGGTCGCACTCTACCACTGAGTTACTCCCGCTCAGCAGCTGCAATTATAAATGACGCATTCCGCGCGAGCAACGTTAGTCGCTCCTGGGTACTGGCTCTGTTGGAATTTCTTCGCGTCCTTTGCGGCTTTTCCTTTGCGAACTTTGCGGTTAAAGGCTGTTGTTCTGGTGAGAAAAAGCAACAGATTTTAACCGCCAAGGACGCGAAGAAACGCCGCCAACTACGCGAAGAAATTTCAAATGTGAGCCACTACCGCGCCCGAAGGTCCAGCGGACTAGCGGTGTATTCTTTTAACAAGACATGGGAACGAAAAAACCCACTCTTCGAGGCACTAAATGGCTCGGGACCATCCCGATAGAAGCTGAATGCACCGCTTGCCCGAGCGCAAAGTTCAAGGCAAGCGGCGGAAGTCATCGCCCAAACCAACAGGAATACGCCAAGTCGCTGCAGCAGCAGTTCGAAGGGCACTTGAAGCAAGCGCACCCGGAGCACGACGTCGGCTAAGACTGCACGTAAGCCCGCGCCGTGACACACCGGCATCCACTGCTTAGTGCGGCGCCCATTGCGGGTCTTCTTCCGGGCTCACAATCTGCCCGTCGCGCATGTGGATGATCCGGTCTCCATACTTCGCCGCCTCCGGATTATGCGTGATCATCAGGACCGTCTGTCCCAATTCCTGATTCGATTGGCGCAGCATTTTCAGCACAATCTCCGAGTTCTTGGAATCCAAATTGCCCGTGGGTTCGTCGGCCAGCACCACCACCGGCTTGTTGATCAGCGCCCGCGCCAAAGCCACGCGCTGCTGTTCCCCGCCGGAGAGTTCCGACGGCCGATGTTTCAGCCGCTTGGTCAGCCCGAGCAGGTCGGTGATGCGATTGAAATGCGCCGGATCGCCCGCGCCATTGCCCGAAATCTCCTGCGCGATCGCGATGTTGGATCGCGCATCGAGAGTAGGCAGCAGATTGAACTTCTGGAATACAAATCCGATCTTTCGCTTGCGCATGCGGGTGCGCTCGCCGTCGGAGAGCGCCGCGAAGTCGTCTCCATCGAGCACCACGCTGCCGGAGTCGGCGCGGGTGAGGCCGCCCAGCAGGTAGAACAGCGTCGACTTGCCGCTGCCCGAAGGCCCCACCACGCTGACAAACTCCCCCTTCTGCACGCTGAAGGAGATGCCTCGGAGAGCCTCGACCTCGATCTTTCCGATGTGGTAGGTCTTACGCAGTTCTTTCGCTTCGATAAATGCGTCGGCCATGCCCACGCACGATCTTACACGAAGCCAGCCGCCAGGAGCGCATCAGGCCGCGCCGATCTGCGGTGACACCTGCACCGGTCGCTGCTGCATGCGTCGCGGTCCGCGCTTTCGCACCAGCAGGATGCGAATGCGCTCCAGCAGGTCCGCCGGCGCGTACATGCCTTTGGTGAGGAACACGTCCGCCTGCGATTCGTGACTGTAGATTCGCACTTTGCTGGAGATCAGCACGGCAGGCGTCTGCGGCGACAGGTTCTTCACGGCCGCGATCAACTGCGGGCCGTCCAGTCCCGGCATCGCCATGTCGGTCACCAGCAGGTCAATGCCTCCCTGGCGGAACCGCTCCAGGGCTTCTTCTCCGCGCGAGAAACTCACCACGCGGTAGCCCCGCGTTTCCAGCATGATCTTGCGATGGGAGAGCGATTGTTCGTTGTCGTCTACACACAGGATGGTGCGCTTTGGCTTCATCAATCCTTTAGCATCCGCCGCGCCGCGAAAAGTAATCGCGCGCTACTGGATGGTTTTCTCTATTTGAAGAATGTAAGAGCGACCTGCATGCTAACGGCTGAGGCGCGCGGCTGTAAAGTGCCGCCGACGCTAATGAGACTTTCTGGCTATTGCTCTTTTCTCGCGCTCGTGGTCTGCGCCATTTTCTGCCGCTTGCGCGAGGTTGCTCACAGAAAAACTTCGCCTCGCAAAACCTCCACCGCATTGCCTCCGACCCGGACGTTAACTATCCGGTTATGGTTGTGCATGGGGTTGGGGCCAGGCTCGCGGGATGCCCGCACAAAAATCCGGCTCGGACGCTTCATTTCCAGGCCCTGCTCGATCATGACCTGCTCGTCGGGTTTGGCCACGCCGTGCGCCACCATCCAGGCCGCGGTACACCCGGCCGCCGAGCCGGTTGCGGGATCCTCGCCGTTGTAGAAAAGCATGCGCGCATGCAGCCGGGCCTCGCGATCCACGGTTTCGCGAGTCACGAAATAAAAAAACTTGCTGTCCCTCTTCGCCAGATACTCCGCCGCGCGGTTCATGTCGAGCCGCAGATTCTGGATCACCGCCAGCGACTTGAGCGGCGTCACCGTGTAGGGCAGCCCCGTCGAGACCGTCTGGATGGGCAAGGAGTCGTCGAAGTCCTCGACCTGCAGTCCGGTTGCCTGCGCGATTGCTTCGCGGGAGTGCAAGGCCCCGAAGACCGGGTTTACCTGCGTCATCTCCGCGAATGCCGGTTGTCCAGGCGCCGGCTTTCCGGAAGCTTGTCCGGAATCTTTCCTGGCGCCATCGTCTTTGGCGCCGTCACTAAAACGCACCGGCACCGTCCCCACATTCAGGTTCAGCTTCACTTCGCGCGCGCCGGTCTGCCCGCGCAGAGCAAAGGCCGTGCCCAGCGTGGGATGTCCCGCGAACGGGAGTTCTTCCTGCACCGTAAAGATTCTGACGCGCACCCCGCGCTCGCGCTCCATATCCGTCTCACCCACGGCCCCATCCCCGGGCAGAATGAAAGTCGTCTCCGAAAGATTCATCTCCGTGGCGATCGATTGCATCTCTGCGTCGCTCAGCCCGCGCCCATCGAAAAATACTGCCAGAGAATTTCCCTCCAGAGGACGCGAAGAAAAAACGTCCCACTGCGCCATCGCCAACCGCCGCGCTTGTCCGCTCACAAAGGTTGCTCCCAGAATCGTGTTTGAGGCCAGAGACTTTGATGAGCGCCCCGACGCCCCTGCCTCACAAAATGTTCCTGAAGGAACACAACTGCGATTTGAAAAAGTGTTCCTTCAGGAACGTCTGTGGAAAAGCGCAAAAAAGTGGATGAGGGGTAAGCCGTTTATCGGGAGCGGCTTATGGGTAAGTGCCGATATACCGGCAGCGAATGTGGTGAAATGGCCACGGTGAAATGGGACGCTCGAGGTGGATTGTTTTGAGATGCTGGGTGGGCTGGAGTCAGGGTCAGGGTCACGGTCAGGGATCAGCGGCCACGCCACGAAATTTGCGCGTCGAAGCGCCGCGACAACCGCGCTACTGTTTCGTAATTGGCGTTAAAACGCCGCAGCACCCAGTGAGTGGCCAAAATGACACAGATTTGACCGAGCCAGTTCTGCCACACTGGCAGCCATGACCACTCAAACGATTCCGGAATACCTTGAGGAAGAACGCCAAAAAACTGCAGACACTCGGCTGCGAACGGAAAACGAAGCTGCGCGCATCGAGCCCCTGCAGCATGGCCACCATCGCCATTCAACGCAGTCGAAGCTGGAACTGGAATTAGTTCCTCCCTTCAGATCCGCAACCAAAAAGAAAACAACCAGCAAGAAGAAAATAAAGAGCAAAACGAAAACCGCAAGCAAAAAGACAAAAAAGAGAAGCACCGCCGCGGTCGCTCGCAAGAAGCCACGCGCCGCCGGAAAGACAGCAACGAAAACCCGCAAGCGGGCCTGACCCGCGTGTGGGTTGTCGCAAGTGCAGAAACAAGCACAAGAACGAGGCTACGGTGCAAATTCCGCCCTTCTCCTCTGTTCTCCCGATGGCGAACGCGAGACAGGCGCGTACGATTTAAGGGTGATCGCGTCAAGAAAACGCTACGAACAAAACAAAATAGAAATCAGGAGGAACTCATGAATAAAGATCAGGTGAGCGGCAAGGTCGATCAGGCGGTGGGCAAAGTGCAGCAGAGCGTCGGTGAAACTGTTGGCAGCGAAAAGCTGGCCAACAGAGGCGTAGTCAACCAAACCAAAGGCGCGGTGAAGGAAACCTGGGGCAACGCTAAGGACGCGGCGAAGGAGATTCACGAATCGCGCAAGCAAGCCGCTTCCGAAAAGGCTGCCGAGACCAGGCAGAAGATCAGCCAATCGGTGGATGACACCAAAGAAAAGGCCAAGGACAAGATCGACGAATTCAAACAGCGCCACTCGGCGTAACGTTCATCCAAGATCCACGTTTCGATCCCGATCCACTGGACGGGTGCCCCATTTCTCGCATTCTTTGCGAGAAGTGGGGATTTTCATTTCTGACTCCCACCCCACCCGCCATGCCCGGTCGTAACGTTGCTCTCCCTACCTATCCCAACGGTATGATCGTGGTGACACCCCCGTCAGCCTCACGAAAAATCAAACAGCGAAGAACCGACAACGAAAGACCATCAACGAATTCATGTCTGACATCAAATGCATTGGCATCGCCACCGGAGGCGGGGACGCTCCCGGTCTCAACGCCGTCATCCGCGCCGCTACAAAAGCCGCCATCCTGAGCCACGGCTGGAAGGTCATCGGCATCCCGGACGGTTTCGACGGCCTCATCTGGCCGGAAAAAGCCTTCGAACTGACGCTCGAAAAAGTTTCCGGCATTCTGCCCCGCGGAGGCACCATCCTCGGCACCACCAACCGCGGCGATCCGTTTCACTACAAAAGCGTGGTGCATGGCCACCAGGTCACGCGCGACATTTCCGGACAAGTCATTGCCAACGCGCACAAGCTGGGCATCGACGCCATCATCAGCATCGGCGGCGACGGCTCGCAGAAGATCGCTTACGAACTTTTCCAGAAAGGACTGAAAGTTGTCGGCGTGCCCAAGACCATTGATAACGATCTTTCCGCCACCGAGGTCACGTTCGGGTTCGACACCGCGCTGCACACCGTCACCGACGCGCTCGACAAAATCCACACCACCGCCGCCTCGCATCATCGCGTGATGGTGGTTGAAGTTATGGGACGCGACTGCGGCTGGATCGCCCTCGAAGCCGGCATCGCGGGCGGCGCGCATGTGATTCTGATTCCGGAAATTCCGTTCACCGTCGCCCACGTCTGCAAGCTCATCGCCGCGCGCGAGAAACAAGGCAAGTACTTCACGATTGTTGTTGTCGCGGAAGGCGTGAAGCTTCCGCCCGAGCTGAAAGAAAACCGCCGCACCGATTCCGTCGCCAACCTGATCGGTAACGCCATCGCGCACGGATCCGGCAAGGAAGTGCGCATCAGTGTGCTGGGTCACATTCAGCGCGGAGGCACGCCCTCGCCCTTCGACCGCATCCTGGCTACGCGCTTCGGCGTCGCGGCCGTCGATCTGATCGCCGCCGGAGGCTTCGGCATGATGGTCGCCGTGCATGGCGATTCCGTAGTCTCCGTCGACATCGCCCACGCCATCGGCCACCTGAAATCCGTGAACCCCAACGGCGAAGTCGTCCGCACAGCGAGAGCCATCGGCATCGGTTTCGGCGACTGAAAACCGGGCTTCGGGCTTCAGCTTTCGGGCTTTGGCATAGCCCATGTGGCGACGGACGCCTCGTCCGTCCCGCGGAGGCGAAGCCCCGCGGAACCCCGAAGGTCAGTCGTCTCACATCCCATCCCACACTCGCCCTCGAAAGCCCACCGCATGGGATGTGCCGAAGCCCGAAAGCTGAAGCCCGACGCCCGCTTCCAGCCGCCGAGCGTACGCTTTTTGCTACTGCAGCGGTCGCAAGAAATCGAATCGATATCGTTCATCCGTTGTAAGATATCTGTAAGTTCGCGCATCCAGCTCATGAAACGCATCGCCACATTCCTGCTTTTGTTCGCCGCCATCACTCCGGCATGGTCGATGGCAGCCACCCCCGAAAACAAAAGCATCGGAGAAAATGGTCGCGAGGCCCGCCAAGCGGCCAAGCGGTATCACAAGTATTCGAAAAAGGCCGGGCGGAAACAACTGAAGGCGATCAAGAAATCCCAGAAGGCGCAGCGCAAAGCAGCCAAGCGGGCCTCCCGGCGCCGCACTCGATAGCCCTCCGCGCCCGCGAATCCGGTCGTACAACCGTTACCCAATCACTTCATGCCAAACTGCGCCATAAAAAAATGGCGGCCCCTTTCGCGGGGCCGCCCATGGAGACGATGCGGAATTACACAGCTTGCAGGACGTTGTGCGAAGTCGAGACGACGTTGTCAAACGTCTGAACTCTCGGCGTTCCGTCGATCATCTTGGCAAATGTGCGCAACACTTCCGGATAGGTGTTCGTGTTGTAAGCGTCGGCGTTGGCCTTGTTTTCCCAAAGACTGATCGCGACGGTCTCCTGGCTGTTCGGGTTCGTCAGCGTGATTTCTTCCTTGAAGCCCTTCTGCTTGCGGAGCAGCGGCAGAATTTCGTTCTCAAACGTGCGGGTATAGTCAGAATGCGAATTCGATTTCAGATTAAAAGTGACATTGCGTGCATACATAAGTGAAACCTCCATATTAGGGTATGGTCGCTAAGAGGGGAGAACTTCAGGTGGGCTGACTTAGTTTCAGGTGACCTGAAAGAGGAGGCGAATGCTCGCTCACTCCATACGGCTGGTGCACTTAGCTGGCCTTCTGCGCCGGCGCGGCGTAACTCATTGCATCCACAGGTCTGGTGGCGATTCGCGCAAGTCACTGCTTGGGGTCCCATCGTGTATTTTTGGGCAAAAGCCGGCACAAACAGCAATCTTCGCGATGGATGCTCGCGTGCGGAACATTCCTTAGCCTCGCGACGTATATCCAGTGTGCTGGCAGCACGAGAGGCATCTTTCATGAAAAACATCTTCGCAGTGGCAAGGATGCTGTTGCTGTTGCTGTTCCCGTTACTCGCGTTGTGCGGCATCCGAGCTGGCGCTCAGGCCGTTCCGTCGCTCGAAAGCATTCAATCCCAGGCGGAACTCGACAAGGCCATCACTACGCTCGACGCTTCGCTGTTCGATGCTTATAACCGCTGCGACCTGGACAAGTTCGCGTCCTTCATCGCCGACGACGTGGAGTTTTATCACGATCAGGGAGGAGTCACCCTCGGCAAAGCCGCATTGACCGACGCCATCAAGAAGAATATCTGCGGCAAAGTGACCCGCGAACTGGTTCCAGGAACCCTGCAGGTGTATCCCATGAAGGGCTATGGCGCAGTGGAGATAGGCGTTTACCGCTTCCACCACCCCGGGCATGAAGATAGCGAAGGAGTCGGCGAAGCCAAGTTCGTCCATTTGTGGCAGTACAAAGACGGTGCGTGGAAAATTACCCGCGTCATCAGTTACGACCACCATGCCGCGGCTAAGTAACAGTCGCGCTGGCGCTCTCGGATGGCTCTATCGCATCAGGCCTCCGCGAACTTGAGGCGCGCGTCATGCAACCCCCGAGATGTAACATATATCTGATACTCATCATCGGATAGCTCATAATCTGATAGCCCACGTATGCGCACGGTTTTCGACATCTTCGCGCAAATCTTCCGCAATCTCTGGGCCCACAAGCTGCGCTCGTTCCTCACCATGTTCGGCATTGCCTGGGGTGTGGGATCGCTACTGCTGCTGGTGGGCGTGGGGGAAGGCTTCCGCTCCGGCAACAAGCGCGAAATGGCCGAGTTCGGCCGGGACATTATGTTTATCTTTCCCGGCCGCGCGCCCGCCGTAGCCGGCAGCATGAATTCCGCCCGCCCCTATTTGCTCACTTACCAGGATTATCAGGACATCCGCAAGGAAGCTCCTCACGTCCGCAATGCCTCCCCGATGCTCTCGCGCACCGATCTTCACGAGGTCAGTGAATTCGCCAGCGCCGGCGTCGAAATCATAGGCGTCGAGCCGCAGCTCAACGAGATCAGCTATCTTCCCCTCAAAGATGGCCGCTGGCTCGATGCAATGGACGACGCGCAAAGACGCAACGTGATCGTCCTCGGCAGTGAGTTGCAGAAAACGCTGTTTCCCGGGCGTCCATCGGTGGGCGCATTCATCCTGTTGAACGGAATCCGCTTCGAAGTCATCGGCAGCACGCCCCATCTCGGCCGCGGCGACAACACCTGGCTGAATATGCGCGGCTACATCCCGTTCCAGGTGATGGCCACGTACTTTCCGATCAAAGGAGAAAACCACCAGAACTCCATTTCCATTATTGAATATCAGCCGCGCACCACTGCAGACCACCTGCTGGCCCAGCAGGAAGTCAACAAGATCGTCGCCCGCAACCACGGGTTCGACGCCAACGACGAAAACGCCTTCGACGAGTGGGATTCCATCCAGTCCTCAAAAATGGTGGGAACCATTTTCGACGTCATGAACCTGTTCCTGGGCGCGGTGGGCATGGTCACGCTGGCGCTGGGCGCCATTGGCGTCATCAACATCATGCTGGTCGCAGTCAGCGAGCGCACGCATGAGATCGGCTTGCGCAAGGCCCTGGGCGCCACCAACCGCAGCATTTTGTTTCATTTCTTTCTCGAAGGCATGCTGCTCACGCTGACCAGCGGACTGATCGGCATGGGCATGGCCGCCGGCCTGATGGCGATGATGGGATCGTTTCGCGGACCGGGCGGATTCGATCCGCCAAAACTCGTCCCCATGTCCGCTTTGCTCGCGATCGGCAGCCTCACGCTGGCCGGAGTGGTCGCCGGTCTCTATCCCGCGCGCAAAGCGGCCATGCTGCAACCCGTGGAAGCACTGCGGCAGGAGTGATACCAGTTGTCCGGTAGTGGACGGTCGGGTTCCGATGGTGGACACTCCACCACTCATTGGAACTGCCGCCAGGACCCTATCCTTCGAAGCGTCAGCCACATAGATGCTTCTGAAGTGTGGCCTCTGAGGTGCCACTGGATGGTGCGATGCACAACAGCGACCTGGGTGGATTTTGACAGCGAGGCAACCATGAGCAGATTTTGGCAGGACTTCCGCTACGCGGCGCGAGTGCTCGGTAAAAATCCTGGCGTCACTGCCATCATGGTGTTCACGCTCGCGCTCGCCATCGGCGCAACCACGGCGATCTTCAGCGTTGTCTATGGAGTTTTGCTCCGCCCTCTGCCCTATTCCGGCGCCGACCGCATCATGGCGATCTCTGAGGTGAACTCCCAAGGCCGGCTCTCGCGCCTCGCCGATCCGAACTTTGACGACTTTCGCGATCAAAGCCATAGCTTTCAATCCATCGCGAAGTACACGGCCGAGACTATTTCGGTTTCCGGAGGATCCACGCCGACGCGCACTCCAGTGGCTGCGGTAACGGCGCAGTTTCTCACCGTCTTAAGCGTTGAGCCGATCATGGGCCGTGACTTCACGGCCAGCGACAACCAGAAAGGAGCAGCGCCCGTCGCGCTCGTCAGCTATGGTTACTGGCGGCAATACCTCGGCTCCGCGCAGGACCTTTCGCAATCGCACCTGAAAATTAACAACGCGGTCTACTCCGTGATTGGCGTCCTGCCTTCGGCATTTCGATTTCCCGACGACGCAGAAGTTTGGCTTGCCGCCGATATCGGCGGCGAGAATCTAAGCCGCACGTCGCACAACTATTCTGCCGTGGGCCGGTTGAAAGATGGCGTATCCGTCGACCAGGCGCGCCAGGATATCAGCGCCATCGCGCGAAGAATCTACCAGGCGTCGAGTGAGAAGAATGATTATTTGCTCCGCGATGCAAAAGTAGTTCCGCTGCAGGAGTCCATCACCGGCACAGTGCGATCTCCGCTGCTGATTCTGCTGGGCGCAGTGGGATTCTTATTGCTCGTAGCCTGCGCCAATGTTGCGAACCTGCTGCTGGCGCAAGCCTCGGTGCGCGAGCGCGAACTTGCGATTCGCAGCGCGCTCGGCGCAGCCCGCGGCCGCCTGGTGCGCCAATTCCTGACCGAAGCATTTTTGCTCTCGCTGATCGGCGGAGTTCTTGGAGTGCTCGCCGCTCTGTGGGGTGTGGCTGCGTTGGTGGCTCTGGCTCCGAGCGATTTGCCGCGCCTCGAAAGCGTTTCCGTGAGCGTGCCGGTACTGCTCTTTGCGTTCGTGCTCTGCACTGCGGTGGCTGTCGGCCTCGGTGCGTTTACCGCCGTGCGGGCCACGCGAGCCAATTTGAGGAATGGCCTTGAGGAAGGCGGACGCAGTCAGGCCGGTTCGCAAGGCAGCCAGCGCGTCGGTCGAGCGCTGGTGGCGGCGCAGATCGCAATCACGTTAGTTCTGGTGATCGGCGCGGGTTTGCTGGGACGCAGCTTGATGAAAGTCCTCGAGGTGGACCCAGGATTCCGCGTGGAGAAGATCGTCGCCATGGACGTCTCGCTGCCCTGGGAGAATATGTCGCAGCCTCGGCCGGACGATCCCAACGCGAAGTCAGCCCAGGGCATTTTCTTTTCGAACTTGATCGGCCGGCTCGAACAGATTCCCGGCGTGCGCAGCGTAGGAGCGGCCAGCGCTCTGCCCCTGACCGGCGGACTTCCCGACGGAATGTTTGTGCTGATGACGCAAAATGAAGTTCCCAAAACCGTCGACGGCTTCGATGCGCTGTGGAATCAGAAAGAACGCACTGGCGAAGCGGATTTCTGTGTCGCGACCGACGGATATTTCCAGGTGCTGGGAATTCCGCTGCTCCGCGGACGCATGTTCGACCAGCGTGACGCCGCGAGCGCGCCGCACGTGGCCCTGATCAGCGAATCGCTCGCACGCGATCGCTGGCCGCATCAAGACCCGATCGGCCACACCATTGAATTTGGAAACATGGATGGCGATATGCGCCTGCTGACGATTGTAGGCATCGTCGGCGACACGCGCGAATACGGCGTCGACCAGCCGTCGCGGCCCATCGTCTATGTGAATCTGTTCCAGCGCCCGCGCGCGGAGATGACAGTGACCATGCTGAGCGATGCCGACACGCGCCTGGTAACCTCGGCCGCGCGCGGAATCCTGCACGATCTCAATCCGCAAATCCCGCCGAGCTTCCAGACATTTCAGCAAGTCTATTCCGAGTCCCTGGGTTCGCGAAAATTCAACGTGATCCTGATCGGATTCTTCGGCATCACCGCGCTGTTGCTGGCGAGCGCCGGAGTGTTTGGCGTGATGGCGTACTCGGTGAGCCGCCGCACCCGCGAGTTCGGCGTGCGCGTCGCGCTGGGCGCCACTCCGCGCGACGTGCTGCGCATGGTTCTGGGGCAAGGCATGCGCACCATCCTGATCGGTGTGGCCATCGGAATCGTGGGCTCGTTCGCGCTGACGCAGACAGTGTCGTCGCTGCTCTTCGGCGTCAGCGCAACCGATCCACTCACATTCGCGGGCGTTACACTCTTACTGACCGCGGTGGCGCTGCTGGCTTGTTACATCCCCGCACGCCGCGCGACCAAGGTGGATCCGATGGTTGCGTTGCGCTATGAATAGCGAAGCACTTTCAGAATCAGAAAAGAAAGGATTCCGGCTAAGACTAACCCAATATGTTTCGTGATCTTCTCCAGGAAGCCTACGGCGCCATGCGGCACAATCGCCGCCGCACTGCGCTCACCATGCTGGGCATGGCCTGGGGCATTGCCACGGTCGTGATGCTGCTCGCCTACGGCGATGGTTTTGGCCAGGCCTGCGCCAACATCTTCGCCAACTTCGGCACCAAGCTGGTCATCGTGGTCCCGGACCGCACTTCCATGCAGGCCGGTGGACAAAAAGCCGGAGTCCTCGTCCGCTTCACCGAGGACGACATCGATACGCTCACCACCAACCTTCCCCAAGTCAGCCGCATCACTCCCGAAGTCGGCAAGCAATCCAGCGTGCAGTACGACACCCGGGTCTTCACCTGGCCCGTCACCGGCAACTATCCCGACGTGATGGAGATCCGCTCCCTCAAGCTGTCGCAGGGCCGCTTCTATAACATGGAAGACCAGGTGCAGCGCGCCCGCGTGGCCGTGCTCGGCTCGGAAGCCAAAGAAAAACTATTCTCCGGACGCAATGCTCTCGGCGAGCACGTCCGCGTCGACGGCCTCAGCTTCGAAGTCATCGGCGTCCTCAAGGCCAAAATGCAGGAAGGCAACGACGATATCAATCGCGTGCTCTACGTCCCCTTCACCACCATGGGCGACTTGAAGAATACTCATTACCTCGATTCCATCTGGTTCACCTACCAGACTCCTCAGTACGAAGCCCTGGAGCAATCGGTTCGCACCATCATGGCGACGGAGCACAAATTCAACCAGACCGACCGCCAGGCCGTGCGAGTGTTCAACCTCATGATGCAAGTCCATCAGTTCGAAATCATTACGATCGGACTGAAAATTCTGATGGGTTTCATCGGTACGCTCACGCTCGGCATCGGCGGCGTCGGCCTGATGAACATCATGCTGGTTTCGGTGACGCAGCGCACCCGTGAAATCGGCGTGCAGAAGGCGCTGGGCGCGCCCCGCCGCTACATCCTGATGCAGTTTCTCGCCGAAGCTCTCACCATTACCTTCCTCGGCGGCGTGCTGGGAGTAATCCTGGCCTACGTGGTCGCGCTCTCCGTGGGCCGGCTCACCCTGTATAGCGCCTTCGCGAAGAACGGAGAAGCCGGCGACATCCGCCTCATCATCGCTCCGGGAACCCTGATCGCCTCCACGTTGATTCTCGGTTTTGTAGGATTGGTCAGCGGTATGATCCCAGCTTTCCACGCCTCGCGCCTTGATCCCATCGAAGCCCTGCGTCACGAATAGCCGCAAGCGCCCCATTGCAAGCACTACATTTATGATCAGAGTGAACGAATGGTTGGGGGAGCACAATGGAACAGCGCGTGAGCCTGATCACTCTGGGCGTGGCAGATTTGCAGCGCAGCCGCGAATTCTACGAGCGCCTCGGATGGCGCCGCTCCATGGCCAACGCTGAGGGCGTAGTATTTTTTCAGACCGGCGGCATGGCCCTCGCGCTCTATCCGCGCCATGAACTCGCCAAAGACGCGAATGTTTCCGCCCACGGCGACGGCTTCAGCGGAATCTCTCTGGCCTACAACGCCCGCACTCGCGCGGAAGTTGACGCGGTGCTCCACGAAGCCGAAGCCGCCGGCGCAAAACTCGTCAAGCCCGCCCAGGAAGCCTTCTGGGGCGGCTATTCCGGCTACTTCGCCGATCCCGACGGATTTCTCTGGGAGGTGGCCTGGAATCCATCCTTCCCGATCGCCGCGGATGGCAGCATCCAAATTCCCGAATAGTCCCCGGCTGCTGACCCCTGACCTCTGATTTTTTGACCCAGCTTACTTCGGCATCACCACAACTTCATCCTTCGGCATGGCATCGAGCGTGGATTTATCAATGCCCAGGTGCGCCAGCACCAGTTCCGGTGGAGTATGCGTGAGCCATTCCGAGAGCGACAGGTCCTGATAAACGTTGCTCTTGAACATCTCCAGAAACTTCAGGTCGGTGTCGCCCGTGTTCTGCACGTAGTGCGGAAGCGTCTTCTGCACGTAGCCCACGTCTCCCGCCTGAAAGTCCATGGTGCGGGCGCGGCCCCCCGTGGCGAACACGGTCATTCGCCCCTGCCCGGCAATGTAGTACTGCCATTCGTCGGCGTTGGGATGCCAGTGCAGTTCCCGAATCCCTCCCGGATGCACGGTGACAATCGCCGCCGCGATCGTGGTGGAAACTTTGAATTTGCTGGAATCGACAATGCGCACCTCGCCGCCCTTGGTGCGCTTCGTCACGGCTTGTTGCGTGGTACGAAAAGCAAAATCCTGCGTGGATAATCCAAGCGAACCGCTGGTCGCTTTCAAGTCGTCCGCCAGCGGACCGGGAACCGCGGCCTGAAAAATAAACTTCTCCCGCCGCACCATTTTCTCCATCGCCTGTTCACTCACCCCAAAATTCTTGGAGAGCACGTCGTGCGGCGTGTGCGCCATCCAGTCGGTGAGCAGCACTGTCTCGTATTCGGAGAAGTTGCCGTCGTCGAACACCAGCAGAAACTCGCAGCCATCGGGATTCAGCCCCTGAATGGAATGTGGAATCCCTGGCGGAAAATACCACAGATCGCCTTCGCCCACGTCGCTCACAAAACTCTTGCCGTCGGCATCGAGCCCCGTGATGCGCGCGCTTCCGTAGAGCATGATGGACCACTCCGCGGCCGTATGCCAGTGCAGCTCCCGGATGCCGCCTGCCGTCAACCGCATGTCGACGCCGGCAATCGATTTCGAAACCGCCAGCTCCCGCACCGTGACCTCGCGCGACCATCCGCCTTCCTGCATGCGCTTGTGCGAAATTCCAAAGGGATACTTGAACGTCTGCACGCCGCCCGCATCCGTCTGTGGCGGCAGGAACGAGTCAGGGTTCTGGTTATCGATCGCGGGATTGCCCGGGCCGGGCGCGCTGGAATTTTTATCGCCCTTGACCGGGTAGGGCGGCTTCGAATCCTGCTGCGCGTTCTGGCCCGCGGCGTTCGCCGCCGAGAGCACGCCTGCCGCCAGCGCCGCCGACCCTACACCCAGGAATCCGCGCCGCGAAAACAAGTCCTTCCTGGAATCAACGCTCGTCCCGTCAACGCTCGTCCCGTCAACGCCCGTCGTATCGCGGCTGGTTGCGTCGTCACTTTTCGGATCGAAGCTCATAGATCCTTCCTTGGCACTTTTCTTCGGAATCAGTTTTCTTCGGAATCCGCAAGACCAGACTTCCCGGCTGCGGCTCCGGAGCAGGGCCAAACGATAAGACACCCGCGCGGTAGTGTCAATCCTCGCACGTCATCCTCGCCATCAGCAGAATCACCAGCAGAATGCCGCCTGAGCGAAGTCGAAGGGGACCTTACGGAACCTTTGAAGTGGCATGGTCGCCGGCAAGGCCGCCCTGGCCCTTCACCCTTCCCGCTCCAGGTGGTATGTTCGTTTCATAAGCTTTAGCGCTGCCTCCAGGAGTGTTCTTGCCCCAGTCCCCCATCCAGTGTGCGTTCCTGGCATGCATAGCCTCGACGGTACTGCTGGCGCCCTGCCGGGCTGCGGCGCAGGATTCCGGGCGCAGCGACGTCTCTACGTCTGTCGCCCGGGTGAACAGTGTCCAGATTGTGCACGAGCATGGCGTCCCGGCTCTTCAGATTCTGTCCACACACCCCATCGTGCCCGTCATCCAGACCCTCGACTCCCCGGCGCGCCTGGTGGTCGATCTGCCCTACGCGCGATTGGGCCAGGTGCAGAAGCACATTCCCGTAAAGGAGGAAGGAATCGCGGCGATCCGTACCGAACAATACCGGCGGCAGCCTCCGGTGACGCGCATAGTCGTGGACTTGTCCGGACCCTACGGCTACACCTGGGACGCAGCTGGAAATCGCCTGATGATCCGCCTGAAGCCGCCCGGGGGCTCGAATAACGATTCGGACAGTGATGCGAATAGTGATGCGAATGCCGGCCAGGGCACTGCACTCCCGCCACTCTCTGCCCCCACTCTGTCCACGGCGAGTGCGCCCGCGGTCGTGCCCGTGTCCGGCGGCCCGGGGACGGTGGTGCTGGCCGGAAGCCGCATCGGCGCGGGAGCTTCGGTGAAGGCCGGCTCCGAAACCGCTGTTCTGTCGTTGTCTCGCGGAGGTGAGATACGGGTTTGTCCCGGCACCACGGTTTCGGTGACTCCGTCAAAAAGCAAACATGAACTGATGCTGGGCATGAGCAGCGGCGCGATCGAGGCCCATTACTCCCTGGACGCCGCCGCCGACTCCGTGCTCACTCCCGATTTCAGAATCCTGCTGGCTGGGCCGGGCGAATTTCACTATGCCATCAGCGCCGACTCGCACGGCAATACCTGCGTGCGGGCACTGATGGGTAACACCGCTTCTGCGATTGTCTCGGAACTCATGGGAGACCGCACCTACCAGGTGAAGCCCACCGAGCAGGCCGTGTTTCGCGCCGGACGAATCGACAAAGTGGACTCCGACGTTCCCCTCGAATGCGGCTGCCCGCCGCCCGTGCCGGCGAATACGCTGCGCGCCAATACACCCGTCCCCGCGTCTGAGTCGGAGCTCTCGGCGAAGGCGACGCTGGGCAGCGCCTCCAGTCCGGCCGAAAACGCCTCTTCCGCCGCAATGTTGTCGCACGGTCCCGAAACCGATCCCTTGCCGCCGTCGCAACCCGGCGACGTCCACATCCAGGTCGACGCGCCGTTGGTTTTCAGCGGCAGGAAAAAGGCCGTGGGTCCGCCGCCCATGCTCGTGAATGAGGTCGCCAGTCTCCCGCTGGAAGACTCCTCCCGCCAGGTTCGCCTCGAGACCGTGGTCGAACCACCGAGAGATAAACACCCACTCCTGCATCGTCTCAAGCGATTCTTCGCCGCGGTCTTCGGCTAAGGCAACTCGCGTAGCGACAGCCGCCTCGGCTGTCCGGTTTGCCCGAGGTCCAAGGTCCGCCGTCCATCCCAACCTAGTCCCGGTTGATGACCCGCCGCAGCGGCTCCACTTTTTCGCGAACCGCGTCTTGCAAATTTTCCGCCAGATCGACGCCGCGTTTGGCAACGTCACGTACCCGGTCGCGGGCGTCACGCGTGCGATCCTTGGCCTCGTCGGCCCAATCCCCGACCGTGTCCCTGGCATCGTCGTAGCCTTTTTTCAGATCGCGGCGAAACTGCTTGCCCGTCTTGGGCGCCAGCAGCAACGCAGCCAGCGCGCCGGCTCCCAGTCCGATCAGCAGGAATGTCACTGCCGTGCCAGCGTGGCTGTCTTCCGAAGATTCATATTTTCCCAATCGCATAAGACCTCATTCTGCCCGGCAGAATTCACTGCCAGGCTCAATTGCGGATAACGGCTAATATCGCTACTCACCCAATTCTAGTCCTGCACCAGGCTGGCGGCACAATCCGGGAAAGACGGTAGTCTTAAATTTGTGCTTATGGGAGAAGATCGCGGCCGGGCAACGCCGGTTTCCTTTCCCCCGCAGCTCCGTGTAAAATAACGCTTTAGCCCCGGTAACGGCGGAATTGTGGCCTGCCCGTCTTCCGCTGAGTCTGGCCGCTGGCTCTAGCAATCTGCACTCGTCACCAAGGAGATTTCTTCACGCGATGTCGATCCCTGCCACCCAGATGCGTCCCGGCATGATCATCAAGCACAACAATGATCTGCACTCCGTGTTCAGCGTCGAACACCGTACGCCCGGCAACCTGCGCGCCTTCATCCAGGCCAAGCTGCGCAACCTGCGCACCGGCGCCATGTTCGAGCATCGCTTCCGCTCGCCCGACCCCATCGAGAAGGTTGCCGTCGACGAAGTCGACATGCAATTTCTCTACGCCGACGGCGACAGCTATTACTTCATGGATACGGCCAACTATGAACAGACTTACCTGTCCAAGGAAATTCTGGGCGACGCCGTGGAGTACCTCATCCCCAACCTCGAAATCAAAGTCGAGTTTTTCGACGGCAAGGCCGTAGGCATCGAGCTTCCTCAAACCGTGATTCTTACCGTCGTGGAAACCGAACCCGGCCTGAAAAGCGCGACCGCCAGCAGCGTGACCAAAGCCGCCCGCACCGAAACCGGCCTGGTCGTCCAGGTGCCGCCTTTCATCAACGAAGGCGAGAAGATCAAAGTGGACACGGCCGAGGGCGCGTATCTGTCGCGAGCGTAAGAGTTCGTTGTCATCCTGAGCGGAGCGAGAGCGTCGCGAAGCGAGGTTCTCGCGGAGTCGAAGGATCCCTACCGGCATCCTGACTTTGGTGTACCTGCGGAATCTTAAGGTTATAGGGATCCTTCGACTGCGAATCAGCCTCGCGTTCGCGAGACTGATTCTCCGCTCAGGATGACATGTGGTAAGACCATGACCTCCACCGAGAAAGCCGCCGAAGCCCGCCGCTTCATCGTTCGCGGCCGCGTGCAGGGCGTAGGCTTCCGCTGGTTTGTGGAGCGCGAAGCCCACATCCTCGGCATCGCCGGATGGGTGCGCAACAACGCCGACGGCAGCGTCGAAATATTGGCGCAGGGAACTCACGATCAGCTAGTCGCTCTGCGTTCGCGTCTGCGCGAAGGCCCGCGTGCCGCCCGCGTGGACAACGTCGAGGAATCGGAATCCCAGCCCGCCGCCGGACTGAATTTGTTTCGCATCGAAGGAGCGTGGTAAGTGCCGCCTAGTTCGAAGAAGAAAAGTTCGCAGAAGACGAAACAGAAGCAGCAGAAGCCGAAGTCTCGTACCGGCCTGAGTGCCAATCAGTTGAAGCACATGATCCGCGAGTGCCCGGATTTCCCCAAGCCCGGCATCTTGTTCTACGACATCACCACGTTGCTCAAAGATAAAGTCGGCTTCGCCGCATTGATCGATAAATTTTACGAACACTACGCCCATGAGCAGGTCGATCTGGTGCTGGGTATGGAGGCTCGCGGCTTCATTTTCAGTCCCGCGCTGGCCTATCGCCTGAAAGCCGGATTCGTTCCCGTGCGCAAGCCCGGCAAGCTTCCCGCCGAGACCGTGAAATACGATTACGCTCTCGAGTACGGCACCAACTCGCTCGAGATCCACAAAGACGCCATTCAGAAAGGCCAGCGCGTCCTGATCGTCGACGATCTGCTGGCCACCGGCGGCACCGCCGAAGCCACCGCCAAGCTGGCCTCGTCGTTAGGCGCGGACATCGCCGGCCTGGGCTTCGTAGTCGAACTGGATTTTCTCCACGGCCGCGACAGACTAAAAGGCTACGAAGTAATGTCGCTCCTGCACTACGAGAAATAGCTTCACTACGAGAAATAGCGCAGCCGCAGCAAATAATTTGTCATCCCGACCGGAGTTTCTCATTCCCGAAGGGAATGAGAAGCGTAGTGGAGGGACCTGCTGTTTCTTTCGAGCCACCTCACATCTCGCGACCTCACATCTCCCTCACCACCAGCCCCGCATCCTTCCCCAAATACCCCTTCCGCCGAAACCAATCCTCCATCGCTTCCCTCAGCTGATCAATCGGCACGTTCCTGCCAATCTCCATCTGCCCATCAGAAACAGGCAGGGTATCGTCGAAGACGCTGGCATTAGTAAAGTTGCGCATGGAAAAATTATCCAGCCACTTGATCGGGCAGGGAAGTTTCTGCCCGAGCTCCTCATACTCCACGCGAATCTTGCGTACAAACATGAATTGATTTAACCATAGCAACCCCTCTGCTCGCCCCCTCTGCTCTGTCATCCTGAGCGGAGCGACTGCTTCGCGAAGCGAATCAGTCGCGCAGTCGAAGGATCGCTACCACCAGCTCTACTCTGGACGTGCTTGGGCTGGTTCATGAAAACACCCGGCTGCGTTTAAGTTGCTAGGGATCCTTCGACTGCGTTGTCGTCCGCGAAGCGGAACGACAACTACGCTCAGGATGACAAGCCCCTGAAGGAACGCAGGATCAAACTCCACAACCGCCCGTCCCGTGCCTGAAGGAGCAAGCAGGCAACCGCCTCACCTTGACAGCGCCGTCGCGCGGCCATAATCTCCTCCCGACTATTTCTCTGCTCCAATGGTTCGCGTCGGAAGCAGCGAAGAACTTTCACGGAGGATGGCAATGCTTAGAGACTTGATTTGGTGGGTTGTGGTTGGTCTGATCGCCGGTTGGGCTGCAGGCAAGATCATGCGCGGCGGCGGCTACGGCCCCGCAATGGATATTGTTCTCGGCATCGTCGGCGCCGTGGTTGGCGGATGGCTTCTGGGCGCGCTCGGCATCTACGCCGGCGGCCTGATCGGCACAATAATAGTCGCCATCGTCGGCGCGATTTTCCTGATCTGGCTAAGCCGCCTGCTCAAGAAAGCATAAGCCCGCGTAGCATCACTCACGTAGCGACAGCCGCCTCGGCTGTCCAGCGTGGGCGAAGCCCCGCTGAATTGCGATGCTCAAGTTCGGGAGACTTGTAATCCCGCGCACCCAGGCCCGAGCCCTCCAGCCATCTCAAAACACTGAGCTTGCATCCGAAGCTCCAGACGCCTCCGCTCGGTGTCTAAATCCCGTCAGGGCCCGCGACCGTCGCGCAAATGCAGATGCGAGCGCAGATGCAAGCGCACACGCGTCTTGCGTTCTATCCCCGACGGCCGACCCTGATCTTAACGATCGCCCATCAACGGAGGAACCATGCGCGCTTCGAAAGTTGCAGTCCTGTGGTTGCTGCTTGTTACATTTTCATCTGGCCAGTCTTCTACTTCACCCGCGAATCCGGCAGACTCCGCCGCCCGCCTGCCCGTAACCCGCGTCATCCTCTACAAAAACGGCGTGGGATATTTTGAACACGCCGGCCACGTCCGCGGCAGCCAGGACGTGAATGTAGATTTCACCACCGCGCAACTGAACGACGTGTTGAAATCCCTGACCGTGCTCGATCTCGGCAAGGGACGCATCACCGGCGTCAGCTACAACTCCAACGCACCGCTGGCTCGGCGGCTCGGCTCGCTGCATTTGCCGGTGGGCGAGAATCCGACGACGGCGCAGTTTCTCGACGCTCTGCGCGGCGCGCGCCTCGAAGTGAAGAGCGGATCCGAAAGCGCCACCGGACGACTGCTCAGCATCGACGAGCGCGAGATTCCCATCAAAGGCGACCAGAAAATTACCGTCGATCAGATTTCGATCGTCAGCGACGCCGGGGAGGTGCGCATCTTCGACATGACTCCTGGCACCAGCGTTCGCGTCGCCGAAAAAGAAGTGAACGAAGAAGTCGGAAAATATCTCGGACTCGTCGCCTCCACCCGCGATCAGGACCTGCGCCGCATGACCATTTCCACCGCCGGCGACGGCGAGCGCGATCTGCTGGTCAGCTACATCAGCGAAGTTCCGGTGTGGAAGAGCACCTACCGCATCGTGATTCCGAACGAGGGCAAGCCCCTGCTGCAAGGCTGGGCCATCGTCGATAACACAGTCGGCGAAGACTGGAAGAACGTGGAACTGGCATTGGTGGCGGGCGCGCCGCAGTCGTTTGTGCAGGAACTCTCGCAGCCCTATTACACGCGGAGGCCAGTGGTCCCGCTGCCGGAGAATGCGCTGCTCACGCCGCAGACGCATGAAGCCACCTTGGAAGATGAAGCGCCTCCGCCACCGATGGCAGCGCCGAATGCCGGTGTGGTTGGGGGCGTGGTCGGCGGTGTAGCGGGTAAGAGCTTCGACAGACTGGAAAGCTTTGCCAATCTGCAGCAGCCGGGTCGCATAAACGGCGGCGGCATCGGCGCGGGCAACGGCCCGGGCACCGGCGGCGGCACCGGAGGCGGCGTCTACAAGGCCTGGACGGCCGCTCGCCCCGAAGCCGCCGACGCTCTCGAATCCGCAGCCAGCACAGCCCAAACCCGCGACCTCGGCGACCTGTTCGAATACAAACTCAAAGACCGCGTCACCATCCGCAAAAATCAGTCAGCGCTTGTGCCCATTCTGCAGTCGCGCATCGACGCGGAAAAAGTTTCGGTGTGGAATCCTTCGGAGAGTTCCGTCCTGCGCGCGCTCTGGGTCAACAACACCAGCGACCTCACACTCGATGGCGGCAGCTTCAACGTGCTCGAAGGTGAAGCCTTCGCCGGCGAGGGCCTGATGGACCCGATCAAGCCCGGCGAAAAACGTATTCTCTCCTACGCCGCCGATCTCGGCGTTCTGGTCGACGCCAAACAGAAAGCCGAAAACCAGCACGTCACCAAAGTGATCATCGCGCACGGCACCATGACGCAGATGACCCAGGAGCGCCAGGAAAATACCTACACCATCCGTAACCGCGACGCGGCCGCGCGGACGGTGGTCATCGAGCATCCCGCGCGCGCGGGATGGAAACTCACCGACGACGAAACTCCCGCCGAAAGTTCCGCGTCTTTCCACCGCTTCCGCCTCACGGTCCAGCCGAAAAAGACCACAGAGCTGACCGTCAAGGAATACCGTCCTATCCAAAACAGCTATCAGTTGACCAACGTCACCGACGATCAAGTGAAATATTTCCTGGTGCAGAAGATGATCAACATCGAAACGGAGCGAGTGCTGCGGAAAGTGATGCTGCAGAAAAACGACATCGCGCAACTCGACGCCACCATCGCCGGGCGCAAGACGCAGATCACCAGCATCTCCGATGATCAGCAGCGGGTGCGCGAAAACATGAAAGCGCTGAAAGGCAGCGCCGAAGAAAAAGCTCTGGTCGAGCGTTACGTGAAAGAACTGAACGAACAGGAAGACCGCATGCAGTCCCTGCGCCACGAAATCACCGACCTGCAGCAGAAACGCGAGTCCGCGCAGAAGACGCTGAACGAAACCATCGAAGCGCTACAGATGGAGGTCACGCTGTAGGCTACGTCTAGGCTAAGAGGGTCCCTCCAAGGCTTGCTGATGGGGAGATTGTCGATTTGAGATTTCAGATTGTTGATTGATGATCTGCGCCCCCGGTCGCCTCAGGAAGTGCCCGGTGCCGCGATTCCTGCGCCCGCCGTCGAGCGTGGAAGGCGCGGGTCGGAGTCCAGGACCGGGCGGCCTCGACCGCCCCGCAGCGGCCAGTTGAACCGATTTAGTGACACTGTTTAAGTGCATTGTTATCAGTCGCTTACGAGGGGGTTTTGGCACAGATGGCGAACCGTGCAAAGTCATGAAACTGCGACGGTTCGGGCGGGTTGCACCAAAGACAATGCAGTCCTGCGAAAGGATGCCCGGGCGAAGCCTGAGTCGACGAATTTCTACCGCTGCGCCCGCGGCCCCGCCGCCTTCACTTCAGCCGGCGCATCGAAATTCTCAAAGTTCTTGGCGAAGCGGTTGCGCAAATCTTCCGCGGCCTTGTCGTACGCGGCCTTGTCCGCCCACTTGCCGCGCGGGTTCAGCACCTGCGGCGGCACGCCGTGACAATTCTTGGGAATGCTGAACCCAAACGTCGGCTCAATCTCGAATTCCTCGCGAGCGAGTTCTCCTTCCACAGCCGCGTCCACCATGGCGCGCGTGTAAGGAATATCCATGCGCCGGCCCACGCCGTAGGGTCCGCCTTGCCAGCCCGTATTCACCAGCCAGCACTGCGCGTGATGTTCGCGCAGGCGGCGGCCCAGCATCTCGGCGTAGGTTTTCGGCGGCCGCGGCATAAACGGCGATCCAAAGCACGTCGAGAAAGTTGCCGAAGGTTCTTTCACTCCAGCCTCGGTGCCCGCCACTTTCGCGGTGTAGCCCGAGAGAAAGTGATACATGGCCTGCTCCGGCGTCAACCGCGCGATCGGCGGCAGCACGCCGAAAGCGTCCGCGGTGAGAAACACCACATTCTTCGGATGCCCGCCAATGCCGGGAATCACCGCGTTGTCGATGAAATCAACGGGATACGCGGCGCGCGTGTTCTCCGTTTTGCTGTCGTCGTTGTAGTCGGGAACTCGCGTGAGCGGATCGAGCGTCACGTTTTCCAGCACGCAGCCGAAGCGCAGCGCATTCCAAATCTGCGGCTCGTTCCTTTTCGAGAGCTTGATGCATTTGGCATAGCATCCGCCTTCGAAGTTGAACACGCCGCTGGAACTCCAGCCATGTTCATCGTCCCCGATGAGATCGCGCGAAGGGTCGGCGGAAAGCGTGGTCTTGCCCGTTCCCGACAACCCAAAAAATAACGCGCTCACTCCGTTGTGCCCCACGTTGGCGGAGCAGTGCATCGGGAACACATTGCGCGGCGGCAACAGGAAATTCATGATGCTGAAAATGCACTTCTTCATCTCCCCGGCATAGGACGTCCCGCCAATCAGCACCGTCTTGCGCACAAAATTCAGCAGAACAAAAACCTCGGAGTTGGTGCCGTCGCGCTTGGGGTCGGCTTTGAACTCAGGCGCCGCAATCACCGTAAACTCCGGCTGATGCGATTTCAGCTCCACCACCGAGGGCCGCAGAAATAACTGCCGCACGAACAGGTTGTGCCAGGCGTACTCGTTCACAAAGCGCACCGGCAGGCGATACGCGGGATCGGCTCCGCAGAAAAGATCCTGCACAAAAAGTTCCCGCCCGCGCAGGTGTTCCATCACCCGCTCGTAGAGCGCGTCGAATTTCTCCGCTTCAAATGGCTGGTTCACCGCGCCCCACGCGACTGAATGCTCGGTGGTCTCATCCTTCACAATGAACTTGTCTTTGGGAGAGCGGCCGGTGCGGTTGGTGTAGCCCACGATCGCGCCGTTGGCGGCCATCCGGGCTTCATTGCGATGGATCGCGTGCTCCACCAGAAGCGCGGGAGACAGATTGAAATGAGTCCTGCCTTCGCTCAGCAGCTCAGCAAGATTGCTGATGTGCATGGTCGTGGCCATAAAAAAATCTCCTCAAAAACCAGAACGAAGACAGTCAAACCCAGAACGAACAGGCGAAAAAGACAAACGTCGTATTGTGCCTCAAACCCTCGGGGCTGCCAAGTGATCGTAATCACAGCAGTCATCATTAGCAGTCGTAATTAACAGTCATTAGGCGTGCGTAGGCCTCATCGAAAATCCTGCGTTATCAAATACATGCAAGTGGCACAAAACGGAAAAAGCGCGGTGGAAAAAACCAGAAACAAAGTGAAGCCAGTTTTGAACATGCATTCACTTTCTCAGGAAGCGCACAGCAGAGACCTTACGCCGTCACTTCCGCTTGCATTGCCGAGACGGCGGCATCCAGGTGCGCCAGCGTCTCCGGCACGGTCAGAGAATACATTTCACGCCCCGAACCGTCGCCGGACTCGATCGCCGTTTTCAAATAATGCCCCGCAATCTCGAGAGCCAGCGAGTCCGTGATGATCTTTCCGGTACGGTTCTTGTATTCCACCCACGCCGGATGAGGCAGCGCCACGCAGGCCTTCTTGCCATCGACCAGAAACTTGATGTCCACGGCGTCGGCGTGCCGCGTGGAGATCGCCACAATCATGGCCTGGTAGACGCAGTGAACTTTCTTCTTCGTCCAGCGATCCGTCGCAGTGAAATTCTCAAACATAGCTAACTAAAACTATATCGGACGAACGTGGCATACGTCCACGTGAGACGCCGCTTGCTGCCACTGCCACGTGCGATTTGCTTCCAGAGAGCAATTCATGGAACATGTGTGCCTATGGGCAAAGCAAGATGCGTCCGGAGACGATTGCGACTGCTTGTCATTATTTGCACCGGGGCTTGCACGTTGCTGGCGAGCGCAATCGCAATCGGACAAATCCCCGGCGACACGGAATGGCCGACCTACGGCAACGATCCCGGCGGAATGCGCTACTCGCCACTCTCGCAGATCAACCGCGAGAACGTGTCGAACTTGAAGGTCGCGTGGGTATTTCATACCGGAGATGTCTCCGACGGCACTCGCGACCGGAGGCGAAGCGGATTCGAAGCCACGCCAATCCTCGTCGATGGGACGCTCTATTTCAGCACGCCGTTCAATCGCGTGATCGCACTCGATCCGGAAACTGGCAAGCAGCGGTGGGCCTACGATCCTAAGATCGACCTCACTCTCGATTACGGCGATGGGCTGGTGAATCGCGGCGTCGCCACCTGGCTCGATGCTGGCCGGCTTCCGGCAGAGCCATGCCGCCGCCGCATTTACGAAGCCACGCTCGACGCCCGGCTCGTTTCCCTCGACGCGAAAACCGGCAAGCCCTGTTTCGATTTCGGCGACTACGGGCAGGTCAGTCTGCGAGACGTGCCGGGTTATCGCGCTGGCTGGTATCACATGACGTCGCCTCCCGTGGTGATCGACAATCTCGTCGTCGTCGGCTCCGCCATTGACGACAATCAGCGCGCCGCCATGCCAGCCGGTGTGGTGCGCGCTTTCGATGCTCGGTCCGGCGCGCTGCGCTGGAGTTGGGATCCGATTCCCGGTAATGCGTCCGCGAATGCGCCGAGCGACGCAAATACAAATAAAGACACCCAGAGAAGCACCGGCGCCGCCAACGCCTGGTCCATCATGTCTGTGGACGCACAGCGCGATCTCATCTTCGTTCCCACCGGAAGCGCCAGCCCCGACTACTACGGCGGACTTCGCGCCGGCGACAACAAATGGGCGAATTCAGTGGTCGCGCTGCGTGCCAAGACTGGCGAATTCGTCTGGGGTTTCCAACTCGTGCATCACGACCTTTGGGATTACGACACAGCTTCTCCGCCGCTGCTCGCAACGTTGCGCCATCACGGAGAAGATATTCCAGTCGTCATCCAGGGCAACAAAACCGGATTCCTCTATGTTCTCAATCGCGACACGGGAAAGCCGGTGTTTCCCGTGGAGGAGCGCCGCGTCCCGCCGAGTGATGTGCCCGGCGAATCAGCGTCACCCACGCAGCCTTTCCCCATAGCCCCGCCGGCGCTCGCTCCGCAAAAAGTTTCTGTGGAAGATGCGTGGGGCCCGACGCCGCAGGATCGCGACACTTGCCGCAACTGGATTCGCGGCCTGCGCAACGAGGGCATCTTCACTCCGCCAAGTCTGCAAGGCACTCTGGACGTGCCCGGAAATATTGGCGGAATGACGTGGAGTGGCTACGCCTTTGATCCGCAGCACAGCCTTCTGGTCGTCAACACAAACAACTTGATTGCCAAAGTAAAGCTCATTCCGCGCGCCGATTTCTGGCGTGACGATGTCCGTACCGAAGATGGTGAATATTCCCCGCAGGCCGGAGCGCCCTATGGATTATTTCGCCGATTCTTGCAGTCGCCCTCCGACCTGCCCTGTACCGCGCCGCCGTGGGGCATGCTCACCGCAGTGGATATGATCGAAGGAAAAATTCGCTGGCAAGTTCCGCTGGGCTCGATGCAGACATTCGGCGGCAAACGCCCGCCGGTTCCGCCGGGTTCCATTAACCTCGGCGGTCCCATCGCGACGGCGGGAGGATTGGTATTCATCGCCGGAACGTTCGATCCCTTCATTCGCGCCTTCGACGTCGAAACCGGAAAAGAATTATGGAAGGCGCAACTGCCGAACAGCGGACACGCGACACCGATGACCTACCGCCTCGCCACAAACGGAAAACAATACGTAGTAATCGCAGCCGGTGGCCACCCCAAGATCACCGAAGAATCCCTGGGCGATGCGCTCGTGGCCTTCACGCAGCCCTGAGGCAAAAGAGAGAGAGGTCCCACAAACACATGCAGGGACAGCCGCCCTTCGACTTAACTCAGGGCAGGCTCTCGGCTGTCCAGCCAAGCGAAGCGAGGCCGTTTCCCGCGCGCCTCGTCTGCCTCTTGTAACATGGACGTGTGCCAACCCGGGCTTCCAAAGCAACCAGCAAACGACCCCAACTCAATATCCTTCGCGCCCAGAACCTGGAAAAGATTCCGTGGCTGGTCCACGGATTCTCCACGCGCGCCGGAGGATTTTCGCGCGCCTACGGCAAAGCTGACCTGAATCTCGGCTTCACCAAAGACGACCCACGCGCCACAGTCGAGCGCAATCGCGCAGCGTTCTTAGCCGCACTCGAGCCCGCGCGCGGCCGCCAGAATAAAAACGCTCACGACTGGAAGCTCATCACCCTCCGCCAGATCCACTCTGACATCATCCATCCTGTCGACGCGAAATCTGACGTGCCTCTCATCGGCGACGGCCTGGTCACCGCCGCTCCCGGCCTGCTGCTCGGCATTCAGACCGCCGATTGCCTCCCCATCATTCTCGTCGACTCCAAACGCCGCGCCGTGGGCGTGTTTCACGCCGGCTGGCGCGGCACCGTGAAACGAATCGTCGAAAAAGGTGCAGGGGAGATGCACCGCTGGTTCGGAACCCGTCCTGAGGATATAAAGGCCGCGATCGGCCCGGGCATTGGCGGCTGCTGCTATGAAGTGGGCGAGGAGGTTCGCACGAAATTCGAATCCCAGTTTTCCTACGCGGCGAAGTTGTTCCGCGAAGTCAAGGATTCCGATCCCGTCCGCGAAAAGTATCCTCTTCTGTTTCTCTCCGCCCGCGCTCCGGGCCACGGCGAACTGCCTCCGAAGATTTTTCTCGATCTCGCCGAGGCGAACCGCCGCCAACTGCTCTCCGTGGGCGTCCCGGCGAAAAGCATCGAAACCGCGCCGATGTGCACCACCTGCCACACCGACTTGCTGTTCTCCTATCGCGCCGAAAAAGGCAAGACCGGTCGAATGATGGCAGCGGCAGGAATTCGCCGTTGATGAGGAGCGTAATCGCCTGCTAACGTCAACTGACCCCGCGCTGACGATGCCAACTTCTTTGTTTTTCGCCGTGACTTGTCGTTTTTTGCCTTCGATTCCTATATAAGGAGTAGCCGCGCTCATTCGACCCGAGCGCCGATAAAGGCTGAGTTGAGGCACAGGGTTCAAGAATCCAGTCGGCACGTCCAACCCTTGAAGGAGAAATTGCTATGCCGCCTACATTTCAGCAACTGATCCCCTGCAGGGGCGTGGACGAGCATATCCCCACCGGGGGCGCGGGGATCATCGTGCCCTTGGGGGGCTCAAATACTGTCATCCTCGCCGACGGCCCTGGTATTCGCCCGGCCTCTAATACGCCAACAGTTCAGGTCGAAGAGATCACTGATCCTAGCACCCTTCATATTTGGTCCCCCCTCCTGCCCTTATTCGTTCCAACCCATAAGCTGAAGTCGGGAGCCATCAGCATCTGGAAAATTGGGAGCCACTCTGAGGGTACTGAGAAAAGGGAGGTGCGAGCGAAAGAAGCGAAACTTCAGGTCGCCGTCCTTCGACAGACGCCGGTAAGCGTTTCGATTCGCCCCACCCTAGTCCGTGACGATCGCGGAAACAAGGTGAGTTTCAATGTCGCGGTAGACCCGCAGAGCTTGATCGACGAGATGAACTCAATCTGGAGACCCCAGGCAAATGTTGTTTTTGCGCTTGCCAAAACCGATCCGGCCTTCATCGACGGCCTCTCGCCGGAATCTAAGTTCGATATTAATAGAGCCGTCACGGACATCCAGGCAAACAGACAGCCACCTCTATGGTACACATCCTTCGAGAACAATAAGGATCCGGCAGCGGCTCTTACGATGTTTCTGGTGCGTCGAGTGTTCGATGGGGGCAAGCCGGTGAAGGGCACCAGCATCCCTGGGATATCATGGATCAGTGATGATCGCTCGGACAGAACAATGGCCCACGAGGCGGGACACTTCTTATTAGGAGAACCTGGTCATCCGAGCACCGACCCGGACGATCTGATGCCTGAGGGAGGCCCCGGACGACGGGTTCCGTACTCCCTCGCAACGGGTCTTTACGCCAAGGACACACTCCGACGACTCCGAAGCTCTCAGCAATAGCCGTTCCTAAAAACGGCAAAACCCACAGTCGGAATCGAGGGTTTTTGCCAGTAAACTGGCTCTGCACCATTAGACAGCGTAACTCACGCTCACAGCAGCCTAATTAGGCGCTTGCTGTTGAAAAATCTCTATTACGCTCAACGACCGGCGGTCAAAATGTGTAATGGCCTGCTTACAACAGTTGAGTTTGAAACGCCTCTGCTGGATGGGATAATTCAACCAATGTTCGAGAGTCTTCAACCCTCGTGCCCGGAGCCGGTGAAATATTGGGTTCCCGCCGTTGTTTAAGGAGACGACCATTATGGACATGAAGAAACTGGTGGTTGGTCAGGATGTTTGGGTGCTTGTTGGTGAGGATATTTGGAAGCGTGACGAGCCTTACACCGAAAAAGGCAAAGTAGTCGAAGTAACAGCGCGGTACGTGGCGGTGGAATTTCCCGGTGACGGTACATGGATACAGTCACCGTGTTTAATACGGTTCGACGCCGTCACTGGTAAGACGGGCACTGGTTGGGAAGGTCTTGGTTACTTTGAATTTCACGGCGGATGCTGGATGCAATCCGACCCCCGCAGTCCCGGCTTTTGGGAACTGACTGACGTTGAAGTGGCACCGGGAAGATAGCAACCTTCGACGAAAATCACTGGGACCTCGGATATCTGACGAAAAATCGCCTTAGCACTCGCCGTCAGTCTGTCACTTGGGAACGCGCCGGGCCTCGCCCTTTCCTCATCTGTTATCGTGTCGAGGATCTGAACGTCTGAATTCGAGGACTTTCGATTTTGAAATCAATACTCGCGGCTGCGCTGCTCACGTTGGCCGTTTTTTCTTCCGCCGCTGCTTCTGCGCAGGTTTCCGTCAGCCAGATCGATGCGATCTTCGCCTCGCTGAAGTCGAGCGACGCCCCGGGCGCTGCCGTCCTCGTTGTGCGCAACGGCCGCGTGGCGTTTCGCCAGGGATACGGTGTCACCGACTTGCGCACCAGAACCAAAATCGACGCGCACACCAACTTTCGTCTGGCATCGTTCACCAAGCAGTTCACCGCCGCTTGCATCATGCTGCTGGCGCACGACGGCAAACTGCACTACGACGACCGCCTCACCGACTTTTTCCCGCAGTTCCCCGAATATGGCAAGTCCATCACGGTCCGTAACCTGCTCAACCACACCAGCGGACTTCCTGACTATGAAGACCTGCTGATGAAGCAGTATCCCAACACACCGCCCGAAAAAGTTCCGCAGATTCTCGATGCGGGCGTGCTCAAACTGCTCGAACAGCAGACCAGCGGCGAATTTCCCGCGGGCACGAAGTGGGAGTACAGCAACTCCGGTTACGCCGTGCTGGCGATGATCGTGGAGAAAGTTTCCGGCAAACCCTTCAGCCAGTTCCTGCACGACAGAATTTTCGTCCCGCTGAAAATGACCAACACGCTGGCCTACGAGAAAGGCAAGAACGAAGTTCCGCATCGCGCCTACGGCCACACCCGAACGGACGAGAACATGGCGAATTACCGGGGCTTCCGCGAAACCGATCAAAGCCCCACCTCAGCCGTGCTGGGCGACGGCGGAATCTATTCTTCGCTCGACGATCTGGCCAAATGGGACCGCGCCCTCCGCGACCACACTCTGCTCACCGCTGCGGAAATGCAGCCCGCCCTGACTCCGGTCGAGCCGTCAGGCGGCCCGCCGAAGCTTGACGATCAACCTGTGAGCTACGGCTTCGGCTGGTTCCTCGATCCCTACAAGGGCCACAAGCGCATGGCGCACGACGGCAGCACCATCGGCTTCCGCACCACCATCCAGCGCTTTACCGACGACAACCTGACCATCATCGTGCTGGCCAACCGTACGGACATTAATCCAGAAGAGCTGGCGTTGAAGGTCGCCGACCTCTACCTCCCAAGAAGATAGCGAGGTTCGTGTGGCGACAGCCCCTTCGGCTGTCAAGCCGCGCAAAGCGCGGCAGTGTACGTAGGCTTGCTCGTCGAGAACAGTATCCCTATCCAAAAAGAAAAAGAGACGTTGCAAGCAACGTCTCTACGATGGAATCTGTTCAGCCCTCTACGCCGTAGGCGGCGCGCCCGCGGGAGGAGCAGCCTTCGCCGCAGCCGCGGCGCTTTCGTTGACCAGATCCTTTAACTCCTTGCTGGGCTTGAAGAAAGGAATCTTCTTGGCGGGAACTTCCACCCGCTCGCCAGTCTTAGGATTACGTCCGACGCGCGGTTTGCGCTGACGCGTGCGGAAACTGCCGAAGCCGCGAATCTCGATTTTGTCGCCGGCGCGCAGCGAACGGACCACGCTGTCGAAGATGGTTTCGACAATCACTTCGCTGTCTTTGCGCGTAAGTTCAGCTAAACGCGAGACTTCGTCAATCAGATCGGCTTTGGTCATAACCCCTCGTCGTTCCAGATGGGCTGCTTTGCGGCGAACGCAATCCCGCCGGCCCACTACCCATAACCTTCTCAAATTTAAGGGGTTTCACGCAAGTTACGGTTTTGGGCCAACCGCAGCGGGACCTCCCAATCCAGAATCTGTATTCTCTCCCGGGTTCTGACTGGGGTTATGCCGTTCACCACGCCACAGGAACTCAACCAGTCCAACTATTCCGACAAACAGCGCTCCCGCGTGGTGCGGCCAGACAGACGGCAGGGAAAAAATGATTGGCCAAACGAAAATTAGGACATACATCAGGCTGGCGGCTATTCCCCAACTTCTTGAGGGCTTTCCCGTTAGGATGGACCACCCAGCCACTCCTGTGACGGTACCCACAATAAGCTTGAATAATACGAAGATGAGCAGGTTGCGGGGAGTCAGCAAAGCGTCATGTCGACTGACTGCGTACATGCTCCGAAGAGAGAGCACGATGAACATCAGAGAAGTGCAAGCGAAAATCCAGTACAGGACCTTTCTGATATCTTGCATACTGAGGCCGCCCTTCCGACGCCCAGACGCTGCAACTACTTCCACAGATAATAGAAACCGACCTGCTGCTCGAGCATCTTCTCACGCCCCGGGATCCACTGCGAGATGTCGCCGGTCAAAAGGTCGAGCATGGTTTTGCGGTCGCGATCGGGACGCACCAAGGTCGGTTCGCCTTTGATTCCGACTGACTTCGCGGTATCGGACACAGCCGACTCGAAATCGCCGACCTGGTCAATCAGCTTCATCGAAAGCGCCTGCTCGCCAGTCCAGACTTTTCCGTTGGCGATGGCCTTCACGTCGTCGAATTTCATTTTGCGGCCATCGGCGACGGCTTGAATGAACTGTCCGAACATGTTGTCGATCAGCGACTGCATGTAGGCCTGCTCGGACGGAGTGAGATCGCGGGCGGGATTGCCGGTGTCTTTGAACTCGCCGGTCTTGATGACCACGTCTTTCAGCTTGGCCCACTTCAGCAGGTCGCCGTAGTTCACCCATTGCGCGATCACGCCGATCGAACCCACGATGCTGCCCTTGTCGGCATAAATCTTGTTCGAGGCCGAGGCCACGTAAAACGCGCCGCTCGCGCCGACCGTCTCGATGGAAACCACAATGCGTTTTTTCTTTTCGTCGCGGATGCGCTTCACTTCGCGATAGATTTCCTCGGACGCGGCCACGCCTCCGCCGGGAGAGTTCACGTGGATGATGATGGCCTTGATGGAAGAGTCGTCGCCGAACTTCTTGAGCTGGCCGACCACCGGCTGCGGCGAGAGAATCACGCCATCGAGGTCGACTACGCCGATGCGGTCGCCAAAGCTGCTGAAGCCACCGGCCTCGGTGCCTCCGGCATGAAGTGTGAGATACACCAGCGAAAACACTGCCAGCACAAAGAGGAAGAAAGCTCCTCCTCCAATCAGAATCCAGAGCAGGGTGCGGGAACGCGGCGCTTCAGGCATGGAGAAAGTTTAGCACCTGGAGGAGGATTCCTTCCCGTCCATCGGTCGGCGTGGGTTGCCAGGAAGGCCTGCGCTTCATGCAATGGGGTATTCCCGTTCACAACAGCGATGCCGTTAGTTGACGTAAGGTCCCCTTCGGCTTCGCTCAGGGCAGGCTCTCGGCCGGCTATCGCCGGGCTCGGGATGACATCCGTTTTTGCGATCGCTTTGAAACTGAGCCGGTACCTGACTTGCCCTTACATTGACTTACCTGGAAATTGACTTGCCCCAGCTCTGGTCCTAAGATTTCAGCCCTATGATTGGTCAGACCATCTCACACTACCGGATCATCGAGAAGCTGGGCGGGGGAGGGATGGGTGTGGTCTACAAAGCCGAGGACACGGAACTCGGCCGGTTCGTTGCATTGAAGTTCCTGCCAGATGACGTGGCGCAAGACCCTCAGGCTCTGGAGCGCTTCCGGCGGGAAGCGCGTGCGGCGTCCGCCCTGAACCATCCCAACATCTGCACGATTTACGAGATCGGCAAGAACGGCGATCAGTCGTTTCTGGTGATGGAGTATCTGGACGGGATGACGCTGAAGCATCGCATCGGCGGGCGGCCGATGGAGACCGAGGCCGTCCTGTCGGCGGCGATCGAGATCGCGGATGCGCTCGATGCTGCGCACGCGGCCGGGATCATCCATCGCGACATCAAGCCGGCGAACATCTTCGTGACCAAGCGCGGGCACGCGAAGATTCTGGATTTCGGGTTGGCGAAGGTGACGCAGCCGATTCGCGGATCGGGAGGCGAATCCCAGACGGCGGGGCAGACGACCGAGACGCTGGAAGACCATCTCACCAGCCCGGGAGCGACGGTGGGCACCGTGGCCTACATGTCGCCGGAGCAGGTGCGGGCCAAGGAACTGGATGCTCGTACGGACTTGTTCTCGTTCGGAGCGGTGCTGTACGAAATGGTCACCGGCCAACTCCCTTTCCGCGGCGAAAGTTCGGGCGTGATTTTCAGGGAGATTCTCGACGCAGCACCGACTGCGGCTGTCCGATTGAATCCCGACCTGCCGCCGGAGCTGGAGCGGATCATTAATCATGCGTTGGAGAAGGATCGGAACCTGCGCTACCAGCATGCGTCGGACGTGCGCGCTGAGCTGGAGCGTCTGAAGCGGGATACGGAGACGGGGCGCGTGCTGGCCGCCAGTTCCGGATCAGTTCCTGCGGTACAGCAAGGCGCGCCGCAAGGGGCGCAGAGAGATTTCTGGAAGATCGCAGTGACCTCAGTCGTTGTAGCAGCCGCAGTGATTGCCGGCGGTCTTTACTATCGCTCGCACCGCGCCAAGCCGCTGACCGATAAAGACACGCTTGTTCTGGCCGACTTCGCCAACAGCACGGGTGATCCGGTGTTCGATGACACGTTGAAGACGGCCCTCGGCGTTTCGCTGAGCCAGTCGCCTTTCCTGAACGTGCTATCGGACTCGACCGTCAGCAGGACGCTGAAGCGAATGCAGAAGGCAGCCGACACAAAGCTCACGCCCGACGTTGCGCGAGAAGTCTGTCAGCGGGCAAACAGCAAGGCCTACATTGCTGGGTCGATTGCCGGCCTGGGCAGCGAGTATGTGCTCGCGCTTAGGGTGGTGAGCTGCCAAACCGGGGACGTGCTGGCGCAGGAGCAGGCGACGGCAGCCGGCAAGGAGAAGGCGTTGGAGGCCCTGGGCGCGGCGGCATCGAAGCTACGCGGCGAACTGGGCGAGTCGCTGGCAACGGTGCAGAAATTCGATGTTCCGCTCGCAGAGGCAACCACGTCTTCTCTCGAAGCGCTGAAAACTTACAGCCTTGCTAAGGCAACCGCGAATCAGAAAGGAGCCATTGCAGCAATCCCGTTTTTTAAGAAGGCCACTGAGCTTGACCCTGATTTCGCGGCGGCCTACAACTCGCTGGCATCAGCGTACGTGGGCATGGGTGAACCGACTTTGGCATTGCAGTATTCAACGAAAGCCTACCACTTGCGCGATCGAGTTAACGAAAGGGAGAGGTTGGCAATCTCCGGCATCTATTTTTCAGTCACGGGAGAAGTTGAAAAGGAGGTACAGGCCTACGAACTGTTAGAAGCGAACTATCCGCACGATTATCTGCACACGAACGTAGATATTGCCTATGCCGGGATGGGCCAATTGGATAAAGCCCTCGCGGAAGCTCAGGAATCGGTGCGGCTGGTATCGAACTCCGAAAGCTATGCAAATGTCGCACAGCTCTACCTGGCTCTTAACCGGCTGGACGACGCAAAGACCACCATCAGCAAGGCATTCGAGCTCAAGCTCGACGGCGGGGCCCTTCGCGGGATCTCATATCTACTGGCCTTCTTGCAGGGAGATGCCGCGACCATGGAGCGCGAAGTGACCTGGGCAGCAGGCAAACCGGGTGATGAGGATTATCTGCTGTCAGCGCAGTCGGATACGGAAGCGTACTACGGACGAATGACCAAGGCGCGAGAATTCTCCCGCCGGGCTGTGGACTCGGCTGTGCGCGCCGATTCCAAAGAGGCAGCAGCATTTTGGCGGGTCAATGCAGCGTTGCGTGAAGCAGAGTTGGGCAATGCCGCTCTCGCCAGGCAAGACGTCGCAACGGCTTTGGCGCTCTCCTCGGGGCGAGATGTGAAAGCTGTGGCCGCGCTCGCGCTGGCCCGCATCGGCGAGGCCTCACGGGCCAAGGCGCTGACTGAAGAACTGGAGAAGACTTACCCGACCAGTACACTGCTGAAAGCCTACTGGCTGTCGACCATCAACGCTGCCATCGAAATCAGCAAAGGCAATTCGTCGCAGGCGATTGTGGATTTGGAAGCGGCCGGTCCTTACGAGCTGGGCAGTGCCGAAACGGCGATCAGCAACCTGTACCCGGTGTATGTGCGCGGGCAAGCGTACCTGTTGGCGCACAACGGAGCTGCCGCAGCCGCCGAGTTTCAAAAGTTGCTCGATCACCGGGGAATCGTGACCAACTTTGTGACAGGATCGCTGGCGCATCTTCAAATCGGCCGCGCTTACGCGATGGCAGGCGAAACCGCCAACGCGAAAAAGGCGTATCAAGACTTCTTCACCCTCTGGAAAGACGCCGACCCAGACGTCCCGATCCTGAAGCAAGCCAAGGCGGAGTACGCGAGGCTGCAATCGTCAACTGACGCTATCGGGCGATAGCGGCCATCCCTGGAGTGGCTGGTTTCGGATTCCGGCGTGGATCACGGGCAATCCGGAAGTCGGCCGTTGTCGTCGAGACTCCGCCAAACTACCTCGAGCATCGACTTTCGGGACAAACTCTAGAACGTTGTCTGGGAACGACGAACTATCTCCGAGGAGCGATTACTTGCAGCGCGGCACGCTGGACGCTGATTTCCGCGGGAGTGGGGCAGACGTATTCGCCGTCGGCGTAGAGATCGAGGGGAGGGTCGGTTTCGACGCGGAGATGGGCTGCGGGGAAGTGGTCGACTTCGCGGATGTTTAAATGGCGGCCGAAGTAGACGGTGGGGAACATGCAGGCCAGTTTGAGGGGATCGACGCTGGCGATTACGCAGACGTCGAGGAGGCCATCGTCCATTTGGGCGCGGGGGGCGATCTTCATGCCTCCGCCGTAGGTGGGAGTGTTGGCGAAGGCGGCGAGGAGGGTGGGTTGGGATTTCTTTATTTCCCACTTTACTTCCCAGTGAGGCGCCTCGCTGGGTCGATTCCAGCGCTCGTGTGGCGGGTGCGGAAGAACAGCAGGTCCCTCCATTGCGCTTCCCACTCCCTTCGGGAATGGGAAGCTCCGGTCGGGATGACAGTTCTCGGTAGTGGGCGTGAGAATCTTCAGGGGGAATGGGGCGAACTGGAACATGGTTGGGGCGAAGGCGAGGGCGTAGCCGCCGTGTGCGCGAAGCCAGCGCGGGAGGTGGTTGGCGCGGCGGGCGACTTCGGCGTCGAGTCCGACTCCGGCTATTGAGCAGAAGTACCGAGTACCGAGTGCCGAGTCGCGAGCGAGATCGGTTGGGGTGGAGGCGGCTGCATGTGTCGCGGCTCCGCTTGCGGCTTCGAGCGGGGTGATCATGCCCAGGTCAATCGCGCGCACGTTATTTTTTTCGGTGCAGTAGAGGCGCCACGCTGCAAGCGAATCGCGCACGGTGCGGAGGCCGAGAGCGCGGGCGAAGTCGTTGCCGCTGCCGGTGGGGACGACAAGGACGGGGAGTTTGAGCTTTACGAGCTGGCTGAGATGGCGGTGGATTGTGCCGTCGCCGCCGAAGAGCAGGATGGCGTCGGCCTGATCGGAGGCTACGGGCATGCCGATGTGCCAGACGTTTTTAGGAGACTCGGCATCTTGAAAGGGCTTGAGGTGGTGCGGGGAACATCCCGGGCCGAAGATGGCGGCGGCGCGCATGTGCGGGAGGGTAGCAGAATCTACCACAGAGGCACAGAGACACGGAAGAAACACTTCGGTGCTCTCGTCTACAAAAACACAATGGGGAGAGAGTTGCTTACAGGGTAGGGATCTTTCGACTTCGCAGAACGATCCGCTTCGCGAATCGTTCTGCTGCGCTCAGGATGACAGGGCCTATTTTAGTGGGACAAAGTTTCTGAGACGACTCCGGTGCCGGGGATTCCAGGCCGAATTCTCTTGAGCTTGCGCCCGACCTGCAACGTGGGCGTCTTTGAAATATCCAGTACCGTGGTGGGATCGCTGACGACCGCGCCGTTGACTCGGACCGCGCCCTGCTTCACCATCCGTCCGGCGTCGGTTACGGAGCCTGCTAGCCCGGTCCGGGCCAGCAGTTTGTCAATGCGGAGCCGGTTTTCGGGGGCCTCGATTGCGGTTTCTTCTATATCCTCTGGCACTTCATCTTTCTGAAACTGCTGCGCCCAATCCTCGGACGCTTTTCCTGCTGCCTCGGCTGAGTGGAAATCCGAAACGATGCGGCGGGCTAGGTCTTTCTTGGCTTGCATGGGGTGCAATTCGCGTTTCATCTTTTCGATGTCGGCTAGCTGCACGTCTGTTAGCAGCTCGTAGTAGCGCCACATCATTTCGTCGGAGATGCTCATTAGTTTGCCGTACATTTCGAGCGGGGGCTCGTGGATGCCGATGGCGTTGTTTAGCGACTTTGACATTTTTTGTACGCCGTCGAGGCCTTCGAGGATTGGTGTGGTCAGGACGACCTGCGATTCCTGGCCGTAGGCGCGCTGCAGGTCGCGGCCTACCTGCAGATTGAATCTTTGGTCGGTGCCGCCGAGTTCGACGTCGGCTTCGAGGGCGACGGAGTCGTAGCCCTGCACGAGCGGGTAGAGCAATTCGTGGACCGAGATTGGTTTCTCTTCCTGGAAGCGTTTGTGGAAGTCCTCGCGCTCGAGCAGTTGCGAGACGGTGTACTTGGCCATGAGGCGAACGAAATCGTCGGCGGTGAACTGGCCCATCCAGCGGCGATTGAAGTCGATGACGGTTTTCTGCGGGTCGAGAATTTTGAAGACCTGGGTTTTGTAGGTTTCGGCGTTCTGTTCGATCTGTTCGCGAGTGAGCGGCGGACGCGTGACCGAGCGGCCGGTGGGATCGCCGATCATGCCGGTGAAGTCGCCGATTAGAAAGATCGCGGTATGGCCTAGATCCTGAAAATGTTTGAGCTTGCGCAGGACTACGGTGTGGCCGAGGTGAAGGTCGGGCGCGGTTGGGTCCATGCCGAGCTTTACGCGGAGGGGCTTGCCGGTAGCGCGGGATTTCTCCAGCTTGGCGCGGAGTTCGGATTCGCGGATGATTTCTGCGGCGCCTTTTTTCAGGTAGGTGAGCTGGTCGTCGACGGGGGCGAAGGTGGGCATGGGAGAAATCATTATAAAGAATGCAGAAGTCAGAGGTCGGAATGCAGAAGTAAAACCATCAACTGCTTGCGGCTTCTTAGGAGGCAATGCCTTTGGCTGTGCAGATTGAGGTTACGAAAATTGCGGTGAGTTCTTCGGCTTCTTTTAGCAGTGCATCCAGCTTTTCGTGCTTTATAATGCCGCCCTCGAGAAGAAGCTCAATCCAGAAAATGGTCTCGTCGGCTTCTTCCAGAACAATGCCGAGCTTAGCGATGAATTCGGCTGGCGAACGCGCCCGGCAGGCGGCCCGATAGTTGGCCCCGACGGAAATACCCGAGCGAAGGAGTTGCCTCCCGAGGATTCGGGCTTCCTCTTTGGCTGGTAGAGAGCGGTATAGGCGCAGAATACTCAGCGCAAATTGCCTGGTGCGAGCCTTCAGATCCTGATTATTGCCCACGGAGGCTGTTCTTACGTGTTGAGCGCCACGAAAGTCTGTGACTGATGTCACATGATGCGATTTTTCTTACTTCTGCATTTTGCCCTCTGACTTCTGACTTGACTTCATCCGCCGGCCGGCGATTTCGAAGTTTCTGCTCAGGACAACGTTGATTGCTTCCGTGTAGGCGATATGCTCCTGTCCCAGGATTCTTGCGGCTAGCGTGTGCTCGTCGTCGGTGTCGAGGACTGTGACGGTTTTCTGCACGATGATCGCGCCGTGGTCGAGTTCTTCGTCTACGAAGTGGACGGTGCAGCCCGTGACTTTTACGCCGTACGCGAAGGCTTGCTCCTGCGCTTCGAGGCCGGGGAATGCGGGGAGCAGCGACGGGTGAATGTTGAGGATGCGATGCGGAAATTGCCGCACGAACCACGGGGAGAGCAGGCGCATGTATCCGGCGAGGCAGATGAGGTCGACGTTGTGTTGCTTGAGAACGGCGACGACTTCGCGGTCGTGGTCTTCGCGGGGCTTGCCTTTGGACGGGATGACGATCGCGTTCAGTCCGCGCTCGCGGGCGGTCGCGATTCCTGGCGCGTCGGGCTTGTTCGAAATTACGACCGCGATTTGCGCGTTCGGGATGCGGCCGGCGGCGATGCTGTCGGCGATGGCGACGAAGTTGGAACCGCGTCCGGAGAGCAGGATGGCTAGGGAGTGCATGGGTGATTGAAAATCAGGGGTCAGGGATCAGTGGTCAGGGGTCAGTGTCTTCGATCATCCATCATCCATCATTATCAATCAGCAATATCTTTTCAGCTGTACAACACTTTGCGTTCGCCTTTTATGATGCGGCCTATGGTGTAGGCTTTTTCGCCTACGCGTTCCAGCACGGTTTGGGCTTTTTTGAATTTTGCCGAGGGGACGACTAACAGCATTCCCAGGCCCATGTTGAAGGTGCGGAGCATTTCGTCCTGGGGGACATTTCCCAGTTCCTGGAGGTGTTCGAAAATAGGCTGCACGGGCCAGGAGCCGAGTTCGATCAACGCTGCTGTACCGCGGGGCAGCACGCGCGGGAGATTTTCTGTGATGCCGCCGCCGGTGACGTGCGCCAGCGCGGACACGCATTGTGCGTCCAGCATTTTCTTCAAGGAGGGCCAGTAGCTTTTGTGGGTGCGCATCAGCTCGTTGCCGACTTTGTTTTTGATTTCGTTGACGTAGGTTTCGGGAGAATAGCGGGCAACTTCGAACAATAGTTTGCGGGCGAGGGAATATCCGTTGGTGTGCAGGCCGTTGGAGGGCAGGCCGAGAACGATGTCGCCGATCTGGACGTCTTTGCCGGTGATGATGCGGTCGCGTTCGACCACTCCTACGATGAAGCCGGCGAGGTCATATTCGCCGTCAGGATAGAAGCCGGGCATTTCGGCGGTCTCGCCGCCGATCAGGGCGCAGCCGTTGTGCTTGCAGGCGTCGGCGAGGCCTTCGACAACTTTTTCGGCGATCGCGGGGTCGAGCGTGCCCGTGGCCAGGTAGTCCATAAAAAACAAGGGCGCGGCGCCCTGCACAAGGATGTCGTTCACGCAATGATTGACCAGGTCGCCACCGATGGTGGAGTGCAGGCCCATCTCGAAAGCGACTTTCAGCTTGGTACCTACTCCGTCCACGCTCGAGACCAGCACCGGGTCGAGGTATTTGGCTTTGTCGATCGCGAAGAGGCCGCCGAAGCCTCCGATTTCGCTGAGCACGCCGCGGGTGAAGGTTTTGTGGGCTAGATATTTTATGCGCTGTTTGGTGCGGTTGGCGCGGCTGATGTCCACGCCAGCGTCAGCGTAGGTGATGGGCGCAGGAGTGGACGTGGAGGGAGATTTAGCCACGGTCTATTCTTTCGTCGATCTCGCAATCTTGCGTGTGGGGTTAGCGCCGGTGCCGGGTGAAGCAGTTGCAACTCCTAAGGATGGTCATTGTAGCACGTTCAAAACGGAGGATTCCGAGATGGCGGAAGCGAAACCATCGAGCTGCGCCCGACGTATAGCCGAGGGCCTGCTGCAACCCAGATCAGCAAACTGCACGGGGGCTTCGGAGTGGAACACGAGATGGCGAGATTGGCCCTCCTAATCGGGAGGCGCTCCGCCCCACGAGGTGTACCGGACCCAGGGCGCCTTGGCGAGGAGCGCGGAGAGTTGCGGGTTTGGAAAGCGGCGTACGTAGGGGACGGCCCATCCAATATCGGAGCCGGCGTAGGGAAGTGTGACGACTTGTGCGACGCCGGTGCGCTTCTCAAACATAGAAGGGTCTTCGAGGCCGGCGAGGCAGAAGTTTACCAGGCGGTGGATCGCGCCCTGATGCTCGGCGTATAAATCGAGCCCGTTGGCTTTGCCCAACTCTGCCATCATGATGAGAGGCGCGAGCGCGTAGAGGTGGTAGTGGAGCGCCATCTGACCGCGGTTCATCTCGGCGATCAGGGAGCCGTCGGGCTGGATTGCGTCCAGACCTGCGCGGTAAGTGGAAAGAGCGGCCTCGAAATCTTTAGGGCGGTTGCAGGCAATGCTCGAGGCGGCGATGGCCAGGCCGGCCCAGTAGAGGTGGTTATTTTGCGCATCGCTTGCGCCCCGCGCAATGGCGCCGCTGAAGTAGTCCGCCACGCGCGAGCCCAGCGCCTTAAACCATTTTTGGATTGTGGCGTCCTGATGCGGCATGGCCACGCCGCTTGGACGCACTTTGAGATAGGAAATGGCCACGGCGCTCAGAAGCCAATTCTGAACGTAAACGCCCTGAAAGCCTGGCATCTTTCCGGCCCATGCGTTGGCCTTGGCGGCGGCGTCGAGCAAGGAGTAGGCACATACGGCGGCGGCGCGGCTGCCCTTGTAGAGGTAAGCGTCCGCCGCGAGGGCTGCGAATTTGCTCATCTGCGTGGGGGCTTCGGAAGCCTTCTGGAACGCGGCCAACTTTTCCGGATCGGTGATCGAGGCGTGACCGTCGACGTAGTAGGAGCCGATTTCAAGGCTCTTCGCGAAGGGCGGAGGTGCGGGGCAAGCGTAGGGTGCGGCGGTCTGCTCAATTTTGCGATCATCCCACGGTGAGCGGAGCTTATCTGCTGCCGCGGTTGAGGGAACGGCTAGCAGAATCGCGATGGACAGCGATATGCATACCGACGGTAGAAGTTTTCGCATCTGGTTCGAGCTCAGCGGAGATCTGATTGGAATCCACAGCATTGTACTTGGAGTGGGCTGTTTTTCTTCGCCACGCTTTGGAAGGAAGATATTTTGGGGACCTACACTTCACCCGCTTCCGCGAGCGCGCACGCTCGTTCGTGACTGCCGGGCCGGACTAGCGGGAGATGAAGTCCGAGAAGAAGTAAGCGATCACTCCGAACAGCGCCAGGCCAGAAATGCCGTAGGCGGTGAGAACCCAGGCGCCGCGGCCTTCATGCTGCGCGGTGGTGGGCTTGGTTTGGGAAGCTGAAACCGAAGAGACGACAGGGGCCCGATCTTCCATGCAACAACCTCCAGCGGAAGAATCGTGGCGCAAGGACATTATGCGTCACGCCTGCTTCGCTTCATGGCGAGGCAAGACTATCTGGGCGCGATTTTACTCCCGTTTTCGGGCGGCGGCGGGGAAAATATTAGAGGGATCACACGTTCGGGTGAGTTATTATTCTCATAATGAGACATCTCGGCCGCCCCGAGGCTGCATCCTACAATCAATACCCCCGAAGGATTACCTGGAAGGTTACTCTTAGCTTAGAGCACAGTGTCGCGGCGCCTTGTTCGTGCGCTCTTGTCCATTAGCTATTGTCGATTCGATCTTCTGGGGAGTTCCGCTTGCGCCGGGCGGCGGCATGGGATACAAACGGCGAAGGGCAAGTCGTTACTTATGCGCAATTCTCTTCGTTTAGCGGTTTCCATGCTTGTAGGCACGCTGGCCGTGACTGCCAGCTCCCAGCAGTCCATTTCCCGGCAATCCATCTCCCGGCAATCCGGCCAGACTGCACCCAAACCCTCGGGCAAGCCGTCGATTCTGCCGGATAGCAATGTTCCCGTGAAGCTGACGGATTCCGACACGCCTAACATCACCGAGGCGAACAAGGATTACTCGCAGGAAGCATTTGTCATTGAGAAGCTGCAGAATCACTACCGGTTCGAGGCGGACGGTACGGGGCGCAAGGAAAGCATCGCGCGTATTCGCGTACAGAGCGAGGCGGGGGTGCAGCAGTGGGGGCAGTTGCAGCTGGGCTACAACTCGGCGAACGAGAGCATGGAGATTGGCTACGTCCGCGTGATCAAGAAGGATGGAAGCGTAGTGAAGGCCGGAAGTGACGACATCCAGGACTTGAGCGCGCCGGTGGAACATGAGGCGCCGGTCTACACCGATTACCGGCAGAAGCATGTGACGGTTCCCGGGCTGCGGCCGGGGGAAGTGCTGGAGTATGACCTGGTCACGACAGTCCACACGGCGCTGGCTCCGGGGCAGTTCTGGACGGAGTATGAATTCGACAAGAACGACATTGTTCTGGATGAAGAGCTCGACCTGGATGTGCCGTCGGGACGGCCGCTGGAGCTCAAGAGCAAGCCGGGGATGGATCCGAAGATTAACGAGGCCGATGGACGGCGCGTCTACCACTGGACCAGCTCTCACCTGGAACGCGAGGACGATAAAGACAAGGACAAAGACAAAGACAAAAAGAAGAAGCGGAAGAAACCGGAGGACGAACATCCCGATATTCAGTTGACGACGTTCGCTACATGGGAGCAGATCGGGCGCTGGTATGCGGAGCTGGAGAAAGACCGGCGGATTCCGTCGCCGGAAGTCCGCGCCAAGGCTGAAGAACTGACCAAAGGGCTCAGCAGCGATCTCGACAAGACGGAAGCTCTTTACGATTATGTGGCTAAGAATTTTCGTTACGTGAGCTTGTCGCTGGGGGTGGGGCGCTACCAGCCGCACTTTGCCGGCGATGTGCTGCACAACCAGTATGGAGATTGCAAAGACAAGCACACGCTGCTGGCGTCGTTGCTCGAAGCTGAAGGCCTGCACGCCGACTCGGTGCTGATCAACTCCAGCCGCAAGCTGGATCCGGACGTGCCTTCGCCGTCGCAGTTCGATCATGTCATTACAATGCTGCCGGCGGGCGCGGAAAAAGGAGTGGACGGGGAAGTGTGGATGGATACGACCGCCGAAGTGGCTCCGTTCCGGCTGCTGTCTTTCTCGCTGCGCAACAAGCAGGCGCTGGTGATTCCGCCGGTGGACGCGCATTCGTCGGTCGCGCCGCATCTGGAGGAAACTCCGGCGGATACTCCGATGCCTGACACCGAGATTTCGGAGATTGACGGGAAGATCAACCAGATCGGCAAGCTGGAAGCGCATGTGCATTACGTGTTTCGTGGCGACGAAGAATTGATGCTGCGGTCGGTGTTCCGGCGTGTCCCAGAGGCTAACTGGCAGCGGGTGGTGGAGAACGTGAATGCCGGGATCGGCGGCGACATTACGAATCTGAAGGTGAGCGATCCGGCGGCGACGCGCGAGCCGTTTACTTTGTCTTACGACGTATCGCGCGTGAACTATCTGGATTGGTCGAAGAAGAAGACGGAAATGATTCTTCCGCTTTCGAGTTTCGCCCTGCCGGATGTGGATGAAGACGATACGGATTCTGACGCGGAGCCTTTGAAGCTTGGTCCCAAGGCGGAATATACCTACAAGATCAAGCTGGTGCTGCCGGAAAAATATTCTGCGCGGGCGCCGCTGCCGTTTTCGTTGAAGCGGGACTATGCGGATTATCAGGCGACTTACCAGCTTGCGGGCAACGTGTTTACGGCGGAACGAAAGCTTACGCTGCGCCAGGGCGAACTGCCGGCGTCGCGGGCTCCGGACTATGCGTCGTTCCGGCGGGCGGTGAATGCCGACCTCGGCCAGCAACTCTCGATTGAGAACACGGTTGCGGGAACGCCTACGCCTCCGGCCGACATGAAGGCGGACGACCTGGTGGAGAGTGGCCGCGCCGCGATGAACAGCGGCGACCTCGCGATGGCGATTGAAGTATTGAAGCGCGCCACCGAGATCGAGCCCAAGAACAAGCTTGCGTGGAATCTGCTCGGCATGTCTTACATGGGCTTGCGGCAGGATGACGCTGCGATCGCGGCGCTGCAGAAGCAGATTGAGATTAATCCTTACGACGAATACGCCTACAACAATTTGGGGCGGGTCTATTGGCAGGATCGCAAATATGAAGATGCGGTCACGGCGTTTCACAAGCAGCTGGAAATTAATCCGCTGGACAAGTTTGCGCATTCCAATCTCGGCGCCATGTATTCCGAGTGGCACAAGTATGACTTAGCCGTTCCGGAACTGGAGAAGGCTGCGTCGCTAATTCCGGACAGCGACCCGGGAAGCGCCGAGTTGCAGGTAAGTTTGGGCGATGCGTATTTGAATCTTGGGCAGGATGATAAAGCTCTGGCGGCATTCGACCACGCCGTGGAACTGGCGGCGACGCCGCTGGTGTGGAACAACATCGCGTATCAGCTTTCGCTGAAGAAGTCTCATCTGGATCGCGCGCAGCAGTATGCGGAATCGGCGGTTTCGGCGACGGCGGCGGCGTTGCGCAATATCTCGCTGGACCGGGTTACGCAGCAGGAACTGCCGCTGGTGTCTTCTCTGATTGCTTATTGGGACACGCTGGGCTGGGTGCACTTTGCGGAAGGCGATCTCGACAAGGCGGAGAAATATGTTTCGGCGGCCTGGGGATTGGGCCACCACGGAGAAGTGGGCGACCATCTGGGGCAAATCTACGAGAAGAAAGGCAACAAGAATCGGGCGCTGGAGACTTACGCGCTTTCGATGAATGGATTGCGGCCTACGCCGGAGACGCGTGACCGACTCTCTGCGCTGGCCGGAGGGGGCGCGAAGGCGGATACCGCGGTGGCGAACTCCAAAGCAGAGCTGGAGCGGCTTCGCACGATCGATCTCGGCAAAGTGGCGAAGATTACGGGGAACGCGGAATTTTTCGTGCTGCTGAGCGGGGGCGCTGGGTCGTCCGCTAAAGTGGAGAGCATCAAATTTCTGAGCGGGGAAGAAAAGCTGAAGCCGGTTGCCGAGGCGCTGCGGACGGCCGACTTCCACCTGACATTTCCTGACGACACTCCGGTGAAGGTTCTGCGGCGCGGGACGCTTTCGTGCTCGGCGGCGACGGGGAAGTGTTCGTTTTTGCTGACGCTGCCGGATGATGTGCGGACGGTGGACTGAGGAGCGGGCAATTGCTACCGTCATGCTGCGCTTAGTCAACTATTATTGAGGCTTGTTACTGCGGCTCTTTCGGTCGAGGCAATCTTGAACCATAAGCTTGGGATCGGGCGGCTTTGGCACGGAAACAACGGGGTTTTCGGCGTCATTCATGATCTCCTGATCGGACTCCTGCTCTCCAGGAAATCCCGACAAGATTTCTCGCCGCCGCAATTCTGTCCTGTAATCGACATCCAGAGCAATGTCACCGGGCATTTTCTCCCACAACGCCAAGTCTTGGGGGCCAAGATAAAGGAAGGCGTCAACTAGATCTGCCATTGGCCGCTGCAGGCTCTTCTTGTCGAATCCAATGGATATCTTGCAGTCCTGATCGATCATCATCGGCGGCGGAGAAAAGTGATCCAAGCCCAAGGCACCCAGCCACGTGCCCTTGGCCAGCGCGATCGATGGCACCAGCCAGCTTGCAAATGGACTAATGGGCAGAGCCGGCACTCCTGCATCGAACATGAGGAGATCGTCAATGATAAACGTGACGTTTGGATAGTCTTTTTCGTAGATCGACACGGCCCATTCCTCTCCTTGGCCGTGCATTAGATGAAATGTACCAAACAGCATGAGAGCCTTTCGATGCTTTGATAGGACCTCTTTCTCCATCACAGAAGCTATGCTGGCATCCCGGTCGACAAACTTCGAACGGTCCTGAAAGCTCTTGACTTGGTCCCAGTCAATAGGAGGATCGCCCGCCAGAACGCGGAGGCGCTTTCCTGGCGTGAGCTTCTGATTGATCGCGCGCACGAGAGGAAAAAACTGCTCGAAGAATTCCGACGTGCCGCACATCGCCTGCGTCGTGTTCCGCCACACCTTCCGGACCTCTGTGAACGGCACGTCTTCTCCGGCGATGTAACGGTCTAGGACGGGCTGGTACAGCGAGTTGCCGCATTCGACCGCGATATCGTTCACCTTCTCCGAAAATGTCGGGTTGCGGATCAGCGAAAGAATGAAATCATCCAGATCTTTAGACCCATGGGCCTCCGGCATGCCGACGACTTCGTATTTGTCGAATGCACCAAGAATGGCAGATACGGCAGGTTTGGGAACTGGATCTGAACCTGACGGCTTCGCCTTCTCTAACGTCTGGGCGCGACTTATTGTTGGGAGCGCTGTCATTAGGAACAGCAGTGCGGCGAAGGACAGGCGAGTGAGTCGATACGGCTCTGGGCATTCCGTCCGCGCCACGGAAGAAGTTTCTTCAATTATCGGATTGTCCATTTTGGAGTGCTCCTGCATCAGTACGAGCGAGAACGCATTTATTGCATAAAAAAGATCCCTGATGTTCGGCGCACCGATTATTTACGAAACCAGGCGATTAATAGCCTGTTCCGCCAAATTCCAGGGACAGGCACGAAATGGCTAGATAGTTCCAGCTTGACGAGCCGGAATCCGAACCTTATGCCACTCCGTTGCTTGCTCATACGCGTGGGCAAACCGCAGCACTAGATCTTCCCGCCAGTGCGGGCCTGCGATCTGCAGGCCGATTGGCAGGCCGTTCTTTGTGAATCCGCAAGGAACTGAGATGGCGGGCAATCCCCACACGTTGAAGGGGCGCGTGTTGCGTAGGAGCTTGAGTTCGGCGGGGCGCAAGGCGTCGGGATTTGCTTTGAGTTCGGAAATCAGCGGCGCGGGTGCGGGAGTGGCCGGCGTCACCAGCAGATCGACATTTGCGAACGTGTCGGCGATGGTGCGGCGGGACTGCTCCAGTTCGCGGCGGCGCTGGATGTAATCTGCTGCGGAGATCTGCGCTCCTGCCAGGATGCGGCGTAACGTTTCGGGCTGATAGAGTTTTGGCGTCTCGCCAGCGCTTTGCTTGTGGTAGGCGTAGGCCTCGGCCATTTGCAGGGTGCGGTCGGTGGGCACGTCGAGCTTTACTTCTTTCACTTCTGCCACCAGCATTTTGATTATCTCCAGCGCTTGCTCCACGGTTGCGGCAACTTCGGCGTCGAGGTCTTCGTAGAAATAGTTTCGCGGCACGCCTACGCGCAGCGACTTCGCGCCTTCGCGCAGTGGAGAGACATAATCCGCCACGGGGACGTTTGGCGTTGTGATGTCGGCGGAATCGTAGCCTGCGATTGCCTGCAGCACGATGGCGGCGTCGGCCACGGTGGTGGCGAAGGGTCCGACGTGATCGAGCGACAAGGAGAGCGGGATCACACCGCGGCTGGAAACGCGGCCGTAGGTGGGTTTGAGGCCAACGCATCCGCACAGGGATGCGGGCTCGCGGATGGAGCCGGCGGTGTCGGTGCCGATGGCCGCGTAACAAAGTCCGGCGGCGACTGCTGCGGCTGATCCGCCGGAAGAGCCTCCGGCAATACGCGAAGTGTCGCGGGGATTTTTGACATCGCCGAAATAGCTGACCAGGGAACTGCCGCCGTAGGCGAATTCGTGCAGATTATTTTTCCCGACGATAATTGCGCCCGCTTGCTTCAGGCGGCGAACGACTTCAGCATCTTCTGTGGGGATGCGGTCTTTGTGGCGTTCGCTCGCGGCGGTGGTGCGCACCCCTGCTGTGTCGATCAGGTCCTTTAGCGCAATCGGAATTCCGTGGAGCGGGCCGCGCCAGTCTCCGCGCGCGATCTCGGCTTCGGCTGCGCGGGCTGCGGCGAGGGCTGAGTCAGTGGTGACGGTGATGAAGGCATTCAGGGCGGGATTCTGCTTTTCGATGCGTTCGAGAGATTCCTGAGTAAGTTCGAGCGGGGAGATTTTCTTTTGGCACAGCAGCGGTGCGAGCTCGAGGATGGTGCGGGGGAGGGACATTCCGTGATCGCCGCGGTCTATTGTAGTAGAGGAAGCGGTGGAGAGCGTTCACTTGTCGCAGCGGGACTGCCTCCGCTGCATACAGCGTGATTGTAATCGCCAGCGACTTTGGCGCTTCATGCGTATCGTGAGGTCCCTCACCGGGCCTTCGGCCCTGTTCGGGGTGACATCTCTTATCGTGCTGGCGCTTTGCCTTCCCGTCCGCTGTGTTGGGCTTGCGGAAGGTCCTATAATCTTCGAGGAGTTCCAACTTCATGGCTGAGCTGACGATCGCGCCGGTGGCAACGCATGGGTTTTATTTGGACGGCAAATGGGTGGAAGACGGCGACGTCGTCGAAGTGCGCGCGCCTTACGATGGCAGCGTAATCGCGCGCGTGGCGCAGGGCCGGCGCGAGCATGCCGAAGCTGCGATTGCCGCGGCCGTCAAGGCGTTTGGCACCACGCGGCGGCTGCCGGCGTTTGAGCGGCAGCGCGTGTTGCGGCAGATTTCCGCGGGGATTGCTGAGCGCAAAGAAGAATTCTGCCGCACTCTGGCGCTGGAGGCCGGCAAGCCCATCAAGGCCGCGCGGCAGGAAGTGGAGCGCGCCATTTTCACCTTCAATGTTGGCGCCGAGGAAAGCACGCGCATTTACGGCGAGTTTCTGCCACTCGACTGGCAGGAATTTACCGCCGGACGCTGGGGCATTGTGCGCCGGTTTCCGCTGGGACCGGTGGCGGGGATTACGCCGTTTAATTTTCCGCTCAACCTGGTGGCGCACAAAGTTGCGCCGGCGATCGCAGCGGGATGCTCCATGGTGCTGAAGCCGGCGCCGCAGACTCCGCTCTGCTCGCTGCTTTTGGCGGAGTGTGTGCAGCAGGCGGGCTGGCCTGACGGCGGATTTAATGTGCTGCCACTTTCGAATGACGATGCTGGTCTGCTAGTCACAGATGATCGCATCAAGCTCATCAGTTTTACCGGAAGCGTCCCCGTGGGATGGGACATCAAGCGGCGCGCCGGGAAGAAGAAAGTTGTTCTTGAACTGGGCGGCAATGCTGCGGTCATCGTGCATAGCGACGCGGATCTTTCTTACGCCGCGGATCGTTGCGTCGCTGGCGGATTTGGCTACGCCGGGCAGACCTGCATTTCCGTGCAGCGCATTCTGGTTGAGCACTCCGTTTATGGCAAATTCACTGACTTGCTCGTCGAAGGCGTCAAGAAACTGAGGTCCGGCGATCCGCTCGACGAGACGACCGACGTGGGGCCTGTGATTCGTGAGGCGGACGCGGTGCGCACCACGGCTTGGATTGAAGAAGCCGTCCGCTCGGGGGCGCGCCTGTTGTGCGGTGGCGGGCGCAAAGGTCTGGTCGTTGAGCCGACGGTTCTCACCGGGACGCGGCCCGACATGAAGGTGAATTGTCAGGAAGTTTTTGGTCCGGTTGTGACGGTCGAGCCTTATAAGACTTTCGACGATGCGCTGCGGCAGGTGAATCATTCGTCTTTTGGCCTGCAGGCCGGCTTGTTCACGCGCGATGTGAAGCTGTTGTTCCAGGCTTACGAGGAATTGGAAGTCGGGGGACTGATTGCGGGAGACGTTCCCTCGTTCCGCATCGACCAGATGCCCTACGGGGGCGTCAAGGATTCGGGGCTCGGCCGCGAAGGCCTGCGCTACGCGATTGAAGAAATGACGGAGCCGAAACTTCTTGTGATGAATCTTCACTAGCGCAGTCTCCAAAATTATTGTTCTCGTAGTCGGCCCCATAGATCCCCGCAAGTTCGTCGGGATTTTTCTGAGAGATCCATTTGGGATTCTCTGTTTTTGAAAAATCCTAAAACTCCGCGACAAAATTCCACGAAGTATTTATAATTCCGTGTTTCCCATACTCATCCCCGGAACTCTATGGGGTTCCGGATTCACTGGCTAACAAGCTTCACGCAACCGGGGCGCAAACCAGGCAGGTCCGTCGGGGTCTCGTCGGCTGGTTTTTTATAGAACATGCCGCAGATTTTTCATCGCAGCACGAACACCATGTCCCGCGCCACCATCTTTGGCGCGGTGTTCGTGGTTGCGGCCCTGAGTTGGATGGCGATGGAGGTCCAGCGGTCGCCCTACGTTACCTATGCGGGCGTTCGCAAGCCGCAGCCGGTGCCGTTCAGCCATCAGCATCACGTCAGCGGACTGGGCATCGATTGCCGCTATTGCCACACTTCGGTGGAGACGTCGAGCTTCGCGGGCATCCCACCTACCAAGACGTGCATGAATTGCCATTCGCAGATATGGACCAACGCCAAGCTGCTGGAGCCGGTGCGAGCCAGCTACAAGAGCGGCGAATCGCTGCAGTGGACGCGGGTGAACCAGCTTCCTGATTTCGTTTTTTTCAATCACAGCATTCATGTCAGCAAGGGCGTGGGATGCAACACCTGCCACGGGCCAGTGGATAAAATGCCGCTGATGTATCAGCAGGAATCGTTGCAGATGGAGTGGTGCCTGAGTTGTCACCGCGCGCCGGAAAAGAATCTGCGGCCACGGGATCAGGTTTTCAATATGCGGTATTTGCCGCCAACCAGCGCACATCCGGTATCGGTGGATGGGCAGAGTTATACCGATCAGGACGAACTTGGGCCGGCGCTGGTGAAGAAATACAACGTGCGCAGCGTGAAAGATATTACGAGTTGCAGCACGTGCCATAGGTAGGTGTGCGGTGAACGACGAAAGACCCACTTCTCGCGCACAGAACGCGCGAGAAATGGGGCACCCGAAGTTTGTTTTTGTAGGTTGTGACGATGAAGATGGACGAGCTGAATAATTCGGAGCCGCAGGGCGCGAAGCGCGAAGAGGTTTGTCCGAGCAAAAAGGGCAAGCTGGATCTGGAATTCGTCCGCGCGCGGATTGACCAGGCGACGGCGCACGATGCTGCTGAGAAGACTGGGCCGGAATACTGGCGCAGCCTGGAAGAGCTTGCGGGCAGCGATGATTTTCAGGATGCCCTGCACCGCGAATTCCCCAAGGGCGCTTCCGAGTGGATCGATTCGGTTTCGCGCCGCGGGTTCCTTAAGGTGATGGGCGCGTCCTTGGGACTGGCCGGCATGACCGGTTGCGTGCGTCTGCCATTTGAACCGATCGTCCCTTATGTGCGCCAGCCCGAGGAAATGATCCCGGGCCGTCCGATGTTTTACGCTACGGCATGTACGCTTGGGGGATACGCAAGCCCGGTTCTCGTCGAGAGCCACCTCGGCCGTCCCACGAAGATTGAAGGCAACGACCAGCATCCCGCCAGCCTCGGTGGGACCGATATTTTCGCGCAGGCCTCCATCCTCGGCATGTATGACCCCGACCGGTCGCAGACGGTGGTCTCCATGGACGATCAGCGCTCGTGGCAGGCGTTTATGGGCGCGATTCGTGGGCCGCTCAGCGCGCAGAAAGCGTTGCAGGGCGCGGGCATTCGCATTCTCACTCCGACCATTTCTTCGCCCACGCTCGCAGATCAGCTGCGCGGCTTTCTGAAAATTTATCCGCAGGCCAAGTGGCATGTTTACGAGCCGGTGAATCGCGACAACGTGCTCGAAGGGGCGAAGCTGGCCTTCGGCCAGCCGGTGGAGACACGCTACGATTTGTCGAAAGCCGACGTAATCGTTTCGCTCGACGCCGATTTTCTCTACGCGGGATTCCCCGGCAATACGCGCTATATCCGCGACTTCGCGAAGCGGCGCAATCCGGACGCGCCGATGAACCGCTTGTACGTCATCGAAAGCACGCCGAGTTCAACGGGAGCGAAGGCTGATCACCGGCTTCCAGTGCGAGCTCTTGATTTTGGAGGGGTGATAGCAGACGTCCAAAAGGTGATGGCAATTCAATCGACATCGCAGTACACGATGACGGCTGAACCGCAAGATGCGGACAGGCTTACCTTCGTCAATGCGTTGGCTGCGGACCTTAGTCGGGCCCGCGGTGCCAGCTTAGTAATCGCTGGCGATCACCAACCGCCAGTAATTCACGCGCTGGCGCATGCTCTGAACGCGCAGTTCGGCAATGTCGGCAAGACCGTCTTCTACACTGATCCGGTCGACGCGAATCCGGTCAACCAGATTGATTCGTTAAAAGACCTCGTTGCAGATATGAATGGCGGCAAGGTCGATCTGCTCATCATTCTCGGCGGCAACCCGGCTTACGATGCTCCCGCCGATTTGAACTTCGTCGATGCTCTCAAGAGCAACAAGGTTCCGCTCCGTGTCCACCACGGCCTCTATCAAAACGAAACCGCAGAACTTTGTCACTGGCACGTCAATCAGGCGCATGAACTCGAAGCCTGGGGCGACGCCCGCGCCTATGATGGCACTGCCAGCATCATTCAGCCATTGATCGCGCCTCTGTATAACGGTAAGAGCGCGATCGAGTTCGTCGCATTAATCTCCGGCCAAGCTGATGCGACTGGATACGACCTGACGCGAGCCTATTGGCAGAAGCAGCACAGCGGTGGCGATTTCGAACAATTCTGGCGCAAGTCGCTGCATGACGGATGGATTGAAGGCACGACATTTACGCCGAAGTCTGTGACCGCAAAGTCGGCGCCTGCCCCTCCCGACACGAAGTCCGATCCCATCGCTATCGAGCTCAACATCCGCCGCGACCCCACCATTTACGACGGACAATTTTCCAACAACGGCTGGCTGCAGGAATTGCCCAAGCCGATGACCAAGCTCACCTGGGACAACGCCATCCTCATCGGCCCCGCGATGGGCGAGCGTTTGGGAGTCAAGACCATCGACCTCGTCGAACTTGAGCTCAACGGGAAAAAAGTTACCGGCCCGGTCTGGATTCAGGTCGGCCATCCCGACAATTCGGTCACCGTATTCTTAGGCTACGGCCGCAAGCGCGCCGGCCGCGTTGGAACTGCGCAGGGCTTCGATGCCTATCCTCTGCGAACCAGTGCCGCGCCCTGGATCGCCACCGGCGTGACCGTCCGCAAGACCGGAGAAAAATACGTACTCGCTTCCACGCAGGGCTACCAGTCGATGGACACGCCCAACGGCGATCACCGTCCGCTCGTGCGCGAGACCACACTTGAGGAATATCGCAAAAAGCCCAACTTCGCGAAAGAAGAGGAGCCGCCCAAGGAACTCACGCTCTACACGCCGTACCCCTACGACAAAGAAGACTACGCCTGGGGCATGGCGATCGACTTGAACTCCTGCGTGGGCTGCAACAACTGCATGCTGGCCTGCCAGTCGGAGAACAACATCGCCGTCGTTGGCAAAGAGCAATGCGCCATCGGCCGCCACATGCACTGGATCCGCATTGATACTTACTATCAGTATCCGGACCAGGAAGCTCGCGACCGCGACAATCCGAAAGCGTTCTTCCAGCCGGTGCCGTGCATGCAGTGCGAAAACGCGCCCTGCGAAGTGGTTTGCCCGGTGGGCGCCACCGTTCACTCGACGGAAGGTCTCAACGACATGACCTACAACCGCTGCGTGGGCACGCGCTATTGTTCGAACAACTGTCCTTATAAGGTGCGGCGGTTTAATTTTCTGCTGTTCCAGGACTGGGAGACGCCGCAATACAAGATGATGCGCAATCCTGACGTCAGCGTGCGCAGCCGCGGCGTCATGGAGAAATGCACCTACTGCGTGCAGCGCATCAACGAGCGCCGCATCGACGTGGAAACGGCTTCGGTGCGCGAGGGAAAGAAAATCCTGATCGGCGACGAATTGCAGACCGCCTGCCAGCAGTCCTGTCCGGCGGGAGCGATCATCTTCGGGAACATCAACGATCCCAACAGCAAAGTTTCAAAGTTGAAAGCGCAGTCGCGTAATTACAGTTTGCTGGGTGAACTGAACACGCGGCCGCGGACTACATACTTGGCAGAGGTGCGCAACCCGAATCCGGAGTTGGAGCGGGGATAGAGTTGTGGAGACCGAGATCCTTCGCTACGCCTGAAGAACGGCTGCGCTCAGGATGACACTAGGGATTTAATGACAGCAGAGATTTATAGGGCAGAGATTTAAGGCATGGACGAGCAATACAACACGACAGATGCTGGCAGGGCCCCGGTGACTGCTCCGGTAATCGAGCCGGGCTACACCTTCGGCACGGTCACGGAAAAGATCAGCGCGATTGTGCTGACTCGTCCCGCCTCGAACGGCTGGTTCATCGGTTTCGGCGTCGCCTTTCTGTTAACCCAGATGATGCTGTTCGCGATCGCTTACCTCTTCCTGAAGGGCATCGGAATCTGGGGCGACACAATCCCCATCGGCTGGGGCTTCGCCATCGTCAATTTCGTTTGGTGGATCGGCATCGGCCACGCCGGAACGCTGATTTCCGCCATCCTGTTGTTGCTGCGCCAGTCGTGGCGCAATTCCATCAACCGCTTCGCCGAGGCGATGACGCTGTTCGCGGTCGCCTGCGCCGGAATCTTTCCCGCAATCCACGTCGGGCGTCCCTGGCTGGCCTACTGGCTGTTCCCGATTCCCAACACCATGGGCGTGTGGCCGCAATTCCGCAGCCCGCTCATGTGGGACGTATTCGCGGTTTCGACCTACGCCACGATTTCAGCGCTGTTCTGGTTCATCGGTTTGATCCCTGATCTAGGGACCTTGCGCGACCGCACTGACAATAAAGCGCTGAAGATTATCTACGGCATGTTCTCCATGGGCTGGCGCGGATCCGCGCGGCACTGGCACCGTTACGAAACTGCTTACCTCTTGCTCGCCGGCCTGGCGACGCCTTTGGTGCTTTCCGTGCATACGGTGGTGAGTTTCGATTTCGCGATCGGCATTGTTCCGGGATGGCATACCACGATCTTCCCGCCCTACTTCGTTGCGGGCGCCATCTATTCCGGCTTTGCCATGGTGTTGATGCTGGCCATCCCCATCCGCAAGATCTACGGCCTGGAAGATTTCATCACCGAACGACATCTGCAGAATTCGGCGAAAGTCATGCTCGCTACCGGGCTCATCGTCGCCTACGGTTATGGCATTGAAGCCTTCATGGGTTGGTATAGCGGCGATCGCTATGATGCCTTCACGCTGTGGAATCGCCTCCACGGACCCTATGCCGTTCCCTACTATATGCTTCTGGCCTGCAACATCTTTATTCCGCAGACGTTGTGGATTCGTAAGCTGCGCACTAGTCCGGTCGGTCTGTTCATCATCTCCGGCGTGATTCTTGTGGGCATGTGGTTGGAGCGGTTCATTATCGTGGTCGTCAGCCTGAGCCGCGATTTCCTTACGTCGTCATGGGGTATGTACTACCCGACGCGGTGGGATTGGATGACCTACATCGGCACCATCGGCATGTTCCTTGCCGCCATGTTCCTGTTCCTGCGCATCCTGCCGGCGATCTCGATCTTCGAAATGCGCACGCTCTTGCCCGAGGCGGAGGTCAAAGAATGATGCCGGGCGCAGTATCGGGGGCCATGGTGTCGAGGTTCATGGTGTCGAGGTTCATAATATGAAGCGCGATCCCATCTACGGCATGATGGCGGAATTCGATTCCCCGCAGGCGCTCATCGACGCCGCCAAGTACACGCACGAGGCCGGCTACCAGAAGATCGATGCCTACAGTCCGTTCCCCATCGAGGGCCTGGCTGAAGAAATCGGATTCCATCACGATGAAGTGCCGCTGGTCGTGCTGATCGGCGGCATTGTCGGCGGCCTGACCGGCTACCTGATGCAGTACTGGATGTCCGCCGTCGACTATCCGATCAACGTAGGCGGCAAGCCATATCACTCCTGGCCTGCCTTCATCGTGATTACGTTCGAGATGACGATTCTTTTTGCCGGAATCTCGGCGGTCTTCGGCATGTTGGCATTGAACGGCCTGCCCATGCCTTATCACCCGGTGTTCAACGTGCCACGCTTCGCGCTGGCGTCGAAAGATCGCTTCTTTCTGATCGTGTTTTCCTCCGACAAAAAGTACGACGCGTCCGGCACGCGCAAATTTCTGGAGGGGCTTGCACCGCGCTCGGTTTCGGAGGTGCCCAGCTAGTATGCGGCGTCTCCGTCAATCCGAGAAAGGTGTGTGCAGCGCCACGAATCGTGTGGGGAGGGGCGTTCTCGCCCCTCCCGTCGGGCGAAGCTCGATGGTAGTTTCCTTTGTAACTCTGCTGGCGTTGTTCGCCATTTCCTCCGCCTGCCGGCTCGACATGCAAGTGCAGCCGCGCGTGAATCCTCTGGCAAAGAGCGACTTCTTTCCCGACCAGCGCTCGGCTCGTCCTCCCGTCGAAGGCACCGTGGCGCGCGGAGAGTTGCACGGAGACACCTATTTCTATACCGGAAAAATTGGCAACACTCCCGGCGACTACATGCCTTTTCCCGTGACCAGAGAAGTTCTCGACCGCGGCCGCGAGCGCTACAACATTTTCTGTGCGCCGTGCCATTCCCGCGTGGGAGACGGCAATGGCTTCGTTCCTTCGCGGGGATTCGCGCGCAAGCCGCCCTCGTTTCACATCCCGCGTTTGCAGAAAGCTCCCGTGGGATATTTCTACGACGTAATCACCGAGGGTTTCGGCATCATGCCCGATTATTCCTCGCAGATTCCTCCGCGGGACCGCTGGGACATCGTGTCCTATGTCCGCGCTCTGCAGTTGAGCCAGAACGCGACTATGGCTGACGTTCCCGCCGGACAGAGTGTTCCGTCGGTGCCGCCGAAATTTACTGAGCCAGGAAATGGCGCGACGCTGCCCGTAATCGCACCCGCAACCCATTCGGCCGCCGAAGAACGAGAAGAGCCGAAGGAAAAGCCAGAGGAGCCAGAGAAGGAAGAAGCGAAATGAGCGCGGCGACCACTCCACATCTCGATTTGACGGCGCCGCAGATTGTCGGGAAGATCTCGCGGCGGTCGCTGATCGTTGGCGCCGTCTTCGGAGTCATAGCCGTGATCCTGGCTTTCATCCAGCCGCAGCAGTTCTATCGCGCGTACCTGCTCGGTTTCATGTTGTGGCTGGGCGTGGCTTTGGGCTCGATGGCGATTCTGATGATCCGTCATCTCACCGGCGGCGGTTGGGGAATGGTGATTCGCCGCATCCTGGGCGCGGCTATGCGCACGGTGCCGCTGCTGGCGTTTCTGTTCATTCCGCTCCTGATCGCGGTATACCAGCGGCAGATTTATCCGTGGACGATGCCCCTTGCGGCAATCCCGGATCAGCACATTCGCGAGCACCTGGAAAAACACAGCTTCATCATTGCGGATTACCTGAACCCTCGCGGCTTCCTGATGCGCGCCGTTTTTTATTTCGCCATCTGGAATCTGCTCTCTTTTCTGCTCACGAAGTGGTCGAAGACAACCGACCACCCCGGCTCTCTCGACCCCACGAGCCGGTTCAAAGCGATTGCCGGACCCGGCCTCATCCTCTACGGATTCACGATTTCGTTCGCCGCCATCGATTGGGTCATGTCGCTCGACCCGAGTTGGATTTCGACCATCTTCGGGCTGGTTGTTCTCATCGGCGAAGTTCTTTCCGCCATGTGCTTCGCCGTGGTCGTCGAGCGCATTCTCTTCGACTACAAACCCATGTCGGAAATGTTGAAACCCGATTTTGTCCACGACCACGGCAAATGGATGCTGGCGTTCCTCATGATGTGGGCGTATTTCAATTTTTCGCAGTGGCTCATCATCTGGGCCGGCAACCTGCCCACGGAAATCACGTTTTACATGACGCGACTGCACGGCGGCTGGGCATCGATTGGGTTAATTCTGGTTGTGTTTGGTTTCGCTGTCCCGTTCGTGATTCTTCTGTCGCGGCCTTTCAAGCGCGATATTCGCAAGCTGGTGTGGCTGGCGGTATGGATGCTGCTGATGCGCTACTTCGATATGTTCTGGATCATCGAACCGAATTTTTCCAAGACTTTGAGCGTGACACTGGCGGATATCGTCGTGCCCATCGCCATCGGCGGTTTCTGGCTGGCTTACTTTTTCTATAACCTGGGCGCGCTGCCTCTGCTTCCGGCCTATGATCCCTCGGCTGGAGAAGTACTGGAGCCTGCGCATCACGGATGAGTGGAGCAGTCTGAGGTAGAGAACACGACGTTAGAAAAGCCGACGTTAGAAAAAGCGAGTAACAAGATATGAGCAGCGACGCCAAACCGAGTAACAACCCGTACGGACACGGCTCGTTCGAGCGCGAAGACCTTAGCGCGGCGGGAGTGCTCTATTACATCGCTGGCGTGGGAGCGCTTTGCTTAGTTGCATTCCTGGTGGCGTTCGGTTTCTACAAACTCCTGGACGAGCGAGCAGGGAAAGCTCAGCCCGAGGTGAGTCCGCTGGCGACAAACGTTCCCAAGGACACGCGGAACCTGGCCGAGGGCTACAAGGATTACCTGAAAGATAATTTTCCCGCGCCGCGATTGGAAATTGACGAGCGGACTGAGTTGAACGACGACCGCATGGCGGAAGAGGAAAAGCTCAACAGCTACGGCTACGTCGACGACAACCACGTCACGGTGCGAATCCCCATCGGGCGTGCCATGGATCTGATCGCGCAACGCGGCCTGCCCGTGCGTTCGCAGGCTGCAGGCCAGAGCGCGGAAACGCACGACGCGGTCAAGGCGAAAGCGAAGTCGAAGAAGGGAAGTTCGAAGTGAAGCATTTCCGTGCTCTCAATTCGCTTGTCTCGGCGCGATCGGCGCGGATGTTCGTCGCGATCGTGCTGCTGGCGTCGTCCGCTTTCGCGCAGATGATGTCGAAGGGCATCACGTCTCCGCCGGCCAACGTTCGTCCGCCGAAGCTGGAGAACGTTGGCATCGAGCAGCATCTCGATGGCCAGGTCCCGACCGACATCGCATTCCGCGACGAGACCGGAAAGAACGTGAAGCTTGGCGACTACTTCGGCCGCAAGCCGATCATTCTCGATCTCGCGTATTACAACTGCACCATGCTGTGCGGCGAAGTCTTGCTTGGACTCACCGGCGCGATGAAGATGGTGAGCTTCAACCTGGGCGAAGAATATGACGTCATCACCGTCAGCTTTGATCCGAAAGACACGCCCGAACTTGGCGCCGCGAAGAAGAAAGAATACGTCCAGCGTTACGGACGTCAGGGCGCGCAGCAGGGGTGGCATTTTCTGACGGGACAGCCGGACGCGATCAACGCGCTGACCAAGGCGGTCGGCTTCCAGTATCAGTACGATCCGAAAATCAACCAGTATGCGCACGCGACTGCGATCATGGTGCTCACGCCGCAAGGAAAAATTTCCCGATACTTCTACGGCGTGGATTTTCCACCGAAAGATTTACGCCTGGGATTGGTAGAGGCTTCGCAAAACAAGATCGGCAGTCCGGTCGACGCGATCTTGCTCTACTGCTATCACTACGATCCGGCGACTGGAAAATACGGCGCGATCGTAAGCAACATTTTGCAACTGGGAGCGGGGATCACGATTTTAATTTTGGGTGCAATGCTTTTCATCCTGTTTCGCATGGGACCGGCGGGCGCGGCGAAGCGAGCCGGGCCGGCGCATTTGGGTAAGGTATAGCAAGGGCGGACGTTTAACGAAAAGAGTTTAAGGAGATATGTTCGACAATCTTCCATTGTGGCCGGAGCGGGCCTCGTCCATGGCGGGCCAGGTCGACGCGA